>JACCDT010448089.1_pt1 | contig 11778 bp, 13 predicted proteins | sample 7446291 | NCBI WGS metagenome assembly JACCDT01 (sample SAMN15323446, study PRJNA562643) | freshwater metagenome | isolation source: river surface water | place: USA:Blue River Watershed | collected 2017-08-17 | reverse complement strand
TTACTAGAACTACCGTAAATTATGAAAAGAAATATTTTGATTCAAAAACCATAAATGATTATGCCAATTACTTTTTTACTACTAATAATGAACTAGCCTTTAATATTGAAGTATCCGATCGTAGATACTATTTTATAGAAGCACCAGAAACAAAACTTGATAAAGAAGATTACAAAGCATTTTATAGAGCTTTAGAAGATGAAACCAAATTAATTCAAGCTTTTAGTTTTTTCAAAAATTTAGCCAATCCTGTTAATTTAGAAGATATTACTAAAACAACCTATAAACAGAGAATTATTGCCCAAAAAATCCCCGCTTATTATCACATGTTATATTCTAGCCCATATAAATTTATTGGTAATTCTTATACATCAATGGAATTATTTAATGAATCTAAAAAATACGCACAAGAAACTAAGATGTCCACATCTTACACTGTTACACGTTTCGGCCTTGATATTAAAGAAGTTGGTATACCCAAAAGTAAAAAATCATCCAACTTTTTTGTTTTTCCCAAAACATTAGAAGAGTATAAACAAATGATGAAAGCCTATAATGAATCATATTATATTAATTTAGGATTAGACCAAATAGAAGAAATTGACGAAGAAGAAGAAGAACCCAATGACCTTGATGTTTAATAAAATAAATTTAGTAATAATTATTTTATCAAATATTATAATGCCGTACAAAATAGTTAAAGATAAATTTAAATGGTTCGTACAAGATAACGCCGGGATAAGATTACCAGGAAAAGGATTTCCATCTAAAAAGCTTGCACGTAAACAAGAGATCGCGGTTGTTCTATCTCAGTCCAAACGCCTTAATAAACCAATAAGTTATTTTTTAGCTAAAGAAAAATAAAAAAACATCTAGAAATTTTATTTTAAAGAATTATTTTCTGTTCTATTATAATAATGGAAAATAACTCAAATCCTAAAATCTCTAAAATTTACAAAATTGTAAATAACAATGGATTAATCTATATCGGTTCTACTACTCAAAAATATCTTTCAAAAAGACTGGCATGCCATAAATACCATTTTGAACGATGGAAAAAAGGAAAAATGAATTTTTTAACCAGTTTTAAAGTAATAGCAGAAGGAGATTATAAAATTGAATTAATTGAGGAGGTAAAAGATAATGGTCTATTATTAGCCCGCGAAAGATTTTATATTGAAAACACTAAATGTGTCAATAAAATTAAACCAACAAGAACACAAAAAGAATATGTTGAAGCAAATAAAGGAAAAATAAGAAATAGAAATAAAAATTATTTTAGAACTGAATATAATAAACCAGACTCTAATTATAAAAAATACAAAGATAATTATTATTTAGCCAATAAAGAAAAAATAAATTTTTATTCAAGGCAAAAATATATTACAATCAAATTTAATAACTTGATTAAAAAGTTGGAAACTTTTATTTAAAATAACAAATAATAATTTTTTATTTTAAACATCAATGTCTTTTGATTTTTTAGAACCTTTAACCGGTTTAACAGCATCAAGCTTTACGTATACTTTAGCCTGCTTGTCTGAGCTTCCCATATCTTCCATAGTCTCGGCCATTTCCTTCTGCTTTTGCATCATGGCCCCGTATTTCTCGGTTAAATAAGTATGACGCATTTGGTTAATACTTATAGGTCCTTTAAATATTCTATTTAATCTTTGGTTTAGTGTAACATTAGACAACTTTTCTAAACTACCATTAAATAATAAATAATCTACATCGGCAGGAACAACGGCGATCCATTTATTTAAAATCTTTCGTAATGCTAAAGGAATTTCCAAAGTTTGACCACCTTCATGGAACTTGGCGGTTTTAAACTTATGAAAAACAAATTGTTTTTTGTCTATGTAGTTGTCTGAATCTTTATCTATGTTTCTTATTTTCATTTCCACATAATCCAATGAACGGCGGGGCACGATGTGAACACCACCTAATAAACTAACTATGATATAGTCTTGGATATATTGCAAGTCTGAATTAGTTAACTTGGATTTTTTATAAAGATGATCGGCGGTCTTTTTTAAGTCTTCATAAATTTCCCGTATTTCTTCGCTGGTAATGTTAGCCTTAGCTTGCTTGTCGTTTAACTGTTGTTTGTCAATCTCGTGTTTATAGTTAATCATATCCTCGTTCATCATGTCTTTATATTCCTTCACGTCCGGAGCAATACACACTAAAGACGCTAAATAAGTTTTTCGAGAGGACAAAGTTTTTGGTTTTAAAAATTGGAGAATCTTTTCAGTGTTTTTGAAATTCTTAATATCGGGGGTTTTATCATTTCCAAAACAAGATTTATAAATTGACTTTAATAATGAGTTATATGTTTTAAGGGAACCTTCTGAAAGGTTGGCGCGCTTGGCCTTGAGTTCTGCGGAAAAATCCATCTTATTATATTAAGCTAGATATTTTTTTAAATGGTTGAAACTTAATAATAGTTATATTTAAATATTATTTTGTAACCTAATATAATGTATAATAATTTTCAGCCTACAAATAGATACGCTTTCTTTGAGTCCTACGAATTCGAACATTACCGATTTATATTAATTGGTTATAACGATGAAATGCATCAGACATTAGTGCAGTTCTTTCCTTATACTCATTACATCGAACGAAATAATAACCAACTATATGGGTTATATATTGCGATGCCCGAAGCTTATATAAGTTGGTTCATAAGATACCTGAAGCAGAACAATGTAATATTTGAACCCGATAGTTATGTTAACCAAGTTCACTACACAGACCCCGACTATTTAACTAAAGTGTTCAATATAGTTAATAACTCAACTATATATTAAGCAGTTGAACCCTCTCAACCCTTAATATATAGTTGAAATGACATCAACAAGTTAATTAAAAATTTTTAATTAATGCTCAACCATGCTCAACCACTTAAATATAGATGAAATAGCATCAACTACTTAACTTTACTTGAAAACAATTAATTTAATAATAATAAATATATTATTATTGAATTAGGCAAAGACTAGGAGGTAAATGAGACCGGCAACAAAACGGAAACCCCCAAGCTTTAAGATGGCAAACTGAACAAAACTTAATTTGTCTATGTTCGTTAATACGTTTACCATCGCGACGAGTTCCTTAGATACATTTAACTTAACCATGATGTCGTTTATAATTTGACTTTGGACTTTGTTTAAAATCCAGTCACGGATTACAAGACCTTTTTTTTCACCCAGTCAACTAGGCAAGCGGTCGCCACCTTCCAGAGGGGATATTTAATAATATGATCATTGTCATGTAGGTACTCGATGTTCTTGCTGATGGTGTCGATATCTTGGGCTGATACAGTGCCGAACAATGATGTAAGGATTTGAATAGCTAATGCCTTCTTGTCTATCTTTAGCTTATCCTTTTTATCTTTGTTGTCGATCGCGTGCTCAATCATACAGCAGACCATGGTTAACAATTCCATATTAAATTTATCTTTACGTACTTCATGGGGCATTGATGTAATTCTATCTAAAATTCTTTGGTGAGTCTTAGATATTTTAGCTTCTTTCCAAAGCTGATTTTTAGGGTTAATAAAATTAAAAGTTGCCATTGTATTAAAATACCAGAGAAAAAAAATCTTAGATTAAAAAGTGGAAAATAATTATAAAATATAATAAACATTAGCGGAGGCATTAGTTCCACCAAATCCCTTAAATTGTCTTTTAATAACTTGACCTTGTTTAATATCAAACATGTCATTTATTTCCATTAGTTTATCTGAATCAAAATCTCCAGTTTTTAATTGTGATATTTCTTTGTCTGTAATATTTATATTATAATCTTTTAAAGTTCTTTTAATATTTTCTTTTGACATGTATTTAAATACTGAGGTTAAATCAAATGTCTGACCTTGTTGAGTATTGTTTATTATATCCGGAGAAATAAAAATAATACCTGGTTCATAAACTTTATTATTGCTTGCTTTATTTTTTAAATACAAACATTTAAATAAGAAGCGCAAATAAAATCTAGAATCACCACCAAAGGTAAATGGAGGATTAATAATAATTAAATCATATTTGGGATTTGTAAAGTCATGTTCTAAAAAATTTCCTTGTATGACTTGGATGTCTGGATTAAATGATTCTAATAATTTTATAAATGTTCCATTCAATTCCATCGCTGTAATTTTTGCATTTGGATTTATGTCTCTTACTGAATTAATAATATGACCAGTTCCTGCAGTTGGTTCTAAAATATTTTCAGCTCTGGAAATAATTGCTTTTAAATCCTCATCATTAAATAAGTTTCTTGGAGTTGGGAAGTAATCATTTAAATTAGAACCAATTGCCAAATAAAGATTTTCAAAAAAATTCTCATCGTGTTTAACTTTAAATATTTTGTTTTGTATTCCTTGATTATAAATATCCATAAATTTTTTAATATTACGATCCTTATTATAATTAAATTTATAAGGTGATGCTTTATAAGATTTAAAAATATCATCAATGAATTCAAACAATTTTATATTAACTTCTATTAAATCATTTTTAGAATTATTTGGGCTTGTTGCTAAATCTGATTTCATTCCTATTGTTCCATCTGGTTTCATTACAATCTCATCCTCACCTATGTCTTTATCAGAAATTTTTTCAAGTGTTTTATATTCTGGTTTTGTTTCCACTTTTTTAATTTCTTTTTTTTTCTTAAGTTCATTTTCTATATTTGAAATTAAAGGCCCAATTTGTTCGTCGGGTTGAATTCTTGGAATTGATTTACTTTTAATATCTGAAAGTAATTTTTCAGTGTTATGTGTTTTAATTTTATTATCCATGGTTTGCCCTGGACTAATTATTTTTAGTCTATCCCCTGGAATAATTTCAATAACTTTGGCTTTGTCCCTTGTTGCAATATTTCCCGTTTTAGTTAATGTATTTATTATTCTTGGTTTTAGTGTTTTAGTAAGATGGAACATATCACGTGGAACTTCAATTTTAGGAGTTCCAACCACAAACCGTTTATGCATTTCCGCGAACATTATTATATTAACCTAGATTAAAATTTTATTACCAAAGTATTTTATCGGCAAAGAAGCCGGGAGTATTTGGGATTGTTCTGTCTGCTTGATGTCTTGCCTTGTAATTCTTTCTTTTGGTTTCTGCTAGTTGTTTGTCGGTTTTCAAATAAGTTGGATAATCCTTATAACCGCGCGCACCAATAGAAGCAATAAAGCGATCGGCTCTAAATACATCTATTTTCTTTTTAGGGTTTTTACTTGGCTTAATTTCCACACCTAACTTGTCGGCTTGGTCAAATGAGTACTTAGTTATTTTATAGGACATTATTTATAATATCCCAGAAAATAAATAAAAAAAAAGTGGAGAATAAAATTAGAATTATTGTTTATTGTTTAATTTTTTATACATTTCCTGAATTTGGTTAAATATTTCTAGTTTCTTTGTTTCATCTGTTTCTAAATAATACCTTACACATAAGTCAGCAAATATTTTGTCTTCTGCTATTTCTATAATATTTTTTAGTTCCATTATATTACCATAGATTTTAATATTTAATATTGTAATAAACCGCATAGTTAAAAGGTCTATTTTCTGTTCCTTGTCTTTGGAATTGTGGAAGGATACCGGTGTTTGTATCTACGGGGTCACCTGTAATTCTAGAACGGGAGACGCATTCACGTGTTCCGGCCGCGCAATCTCTAAAACCTTCATTAGTTGCATAGACTGTTGTTTGTAATACTTGATCCTGTTGAGCTGTGCCTATTCCTGGAGCTGTGTATGTTACCCCGCCAACTGTTTGATTTCCAGCACCACGAAGGAAAGCACCGGAAAAGTTGGGCACATTAAAAGTTGTAATACCATCACCGGCCCCGAATGCTGTTCCCATTGCTGTAAATAATCTGGAATATGTTGAACGTGAAACAGCTTGGCCGTTACATCTTAAATAACCAGTAGGAACGGCGTTTAATATACTCGTGTGAATTGTACCAACTGGGATAAATGTAAATGTAGCGTTTGCGTTTGCTATTCTAATAGCTGGACTATCTAAACTAATTTCCCCGTTTGTTGCTAACATGTCAATGTCTCCGGATGAGCTTGTTATAGTTGTGTTTGATGTGCTTGTCATGTTTGTAGTAGATGCTGATAATATTTGAGCTGAACCACCATCTACAATTGAAGCACCATAAGCTTTTAAATATGCAGAACCTACACTACTTTGTATTGTTATATCTCCATTTACTGATGTCATTCCGCCCCCGTTATTACTTGATATATTAACAGCCCCGGATGTTGTTTTTATTAACATGTCTGTTGAAGTTAAATTAATATCGTTGGCTGTGCTTTTAATATCTATGTCTCCTATTGCTGTTTGTGTAATACCTGCACCTGTTGAAGTTATTGCAACGGTTGAAGGTGTTGTTAATAATATCCCGTTTGTTCCTGCATTAACTTCTATCCCTTTTGTTGTTCCTGAAACTATTTGTAAATCATCCACGCATCTCATCTTAAATGTTGATGCTGTAGTATTATTTAGTGTTAAATCAAAACCTGTTGCTGTTCCTGATGTCATAAAAAATGAGTTTGTGTTACCTGTTCCGGTTGATGTAAAAGTCATACTACCAGCTGAATCAATTGAAGCCCCACCTGTTGAATTAATATCTAGAGTTCCGCAATTTATTTCTGTCTCTCCTGTGCTTGTTAATGTTATTGTTGAAGGTGTGTCTATTGTTATAGCTTCAGTTGCATTTATGTCTAATGTTGCGCAATTTACTTCAGTCTCTAAAGTAGATGTAAGTATTATATTTTCTAAACTAGTTAGTTCAATATTTTTAACTGCATCGCAATCTATTTTTTCACCTGAATTTATTTCTATTGTTCCTATTGTTGTTGATGTTTCTATTCTTGTTTTATTTCCAATATTAGACAATTTCATTATTCCGTCAGATGTTAAATTTAAATTTTGGGATGATGTGACATTTAAATCAAAGCCTATTGATGTAGTAGCTATGTTTAAATTTTGATCTGAATTTATAACCATTTCACCAATACTAATAATTTTAGTATAATCTGAACTGTTCATTTCTGTCTTGGTTGTGTTTACATCTAATAAAGGGGTGTTCATTTCTATTTCTGTTGTTCCTGCTAATGTTGTTTTAGCTCCTGCGGTTAAATTAATATTATTTCCTTGTACATTCATGTCGGCTGTAGTTGTTAAAGTTGTATTATTAGCTCCACTATCTACAGTCAATAATCCATTTGTTACAATATTTAAAATTCCTGTTGATTCTATTCCGAAAGTGTCAGTTGTTGCATTTGTTAAAGTTATATCGTTGCCGTCTGTGTTTGTTGTTATTGTTATAGCATTACCCGTTGCTCTTGTGTTTGTTATAGTCATTTCTGCATTTGAAGACATATTTAAAGATCCAGATGAATTTATATCAATATCAGATGTATCTGTGCTTATGGTTATAGCTCCTAATATAGAAGTCCCTAAAATATTAATTTCATCATCTGCATTTATATTTACTTGTCCCGCGCTTGTTAATGTTGTATTAGCATATAGGGAATTCAAATTTAATGCCCCGGACTGAATTGTCATAATGCCTCTATTATTGTCATATGAATTTCCTTTTTCTTGTATTATTTCCCCGTCATATGCATTAGCCCCGGCGCTATCTCCTAACATTTCCATTACTATCTTATTATTTGGGATATCCCTATACATTCGCAATTGTTGAGAAAAACCATTTTTCTTTAAGAATGTGTTTGAATCTGTGTAAGTAGTTTCATTTGTTGCGGTTAATTGTTTGATTAATGTTCTTGATGAACCTAAATCATTTCCATAATAATATTTAAAAGCAGAGCCTTCTTTACCATCTATTTCAAAATTAAAATAATTTGATGAACCTGAGGAAGCTGTCCATATTCCAGTAAAATCATATTCGTTACCACTATTATTATCATAAATAACAATTTTTTTAGCGTTGCGGTTTGCTCTGCTAATATATAGATAATCATCAACGGTTAATGAATTAGTTACCTTTAAATTATTTATTCCATATAAGAAACTGGCAGGGCTTGATGTTGGAAGTTCAACAGCATCCGAACCAATAGATCCACCTGTGTTATTAATATGAACAGTACGGGCGAAAGTTGTTCCCGATAAAGTTCCCCAACTCATATCTGTTGTTTTTGTTTCTAATTCGCCGACATCAGTTTGTAAGTCATAAATTGCCAGGTCTTGCAGTCCGTTCGTAGCTACTGCACCGGTTGCGGTTGATTGTGCTACTAATGCACTAGCTTCTGCAACTCCTGCAAGTGCTAAAGCTGAGCCCGCAAGTGCTCGGGCTGTTTCATCTACAGAACCATCGCCAGGGTCTCCTTTTTCTCCTTTTGGTCCTCTGTCTCCTTTTGGGCCTCTATCTCCTTGTATTCCTTGGGGTCCTTGTGGTCCAGTTGCTCCGGTTGCTCCCTCTCCTGTTACATTAGTTATAGTAATAATAACTGATGGTATTGATGGATGTGTGTATGGGGTTGTTTGCGGGGCTTGATAATATAAGGTCATTGATGAATCAGAAGAAGCCCACATTAATTGAACTTCATCATTTATATTTAATGGTACTACAAAATTCCACCCAATTGTATAAAAATTATTTCCAGTAATATCCCATTCGCTCGCGGTTGCTGGTACGTCTGAGTTATTTTTACGTAACCAAATTGTTAGTTCTTTTGTAGATGAATTTTCAGATTTTACTTCAACACTAAACTGTATATTATAAACATCGGTTGCTAACACTTTGAAAGAACCAGTTAAAGAGCCGTTTGTTATACCTTGAGAGGCTGGATCTGAATTATTCCACAACATAGCCCGGGGAGTGTTTGGAACTGGATTAGTTTGTGTTGTTGTATCCCATGCACTAATCCATCTAACTGACCCTATATTTCCTATTTGTGCCTCAATTCCATCTATTTGTTGCTGGATTGTTACAGTTGTATTTATTCCGTCAAGGGTGTCAAATTCGGCGTCGGAAATATTAGGGTTTGATTTAGTAAGGATATCCGTGTTAACTTCATCCGCATTAATTGAGGATAAATTAGTTAAGCTATTATATCCAATTATTTCTATATTTGATAAACTCATATTATATTAAGAGATAAATTATTTTATACCTTATTATAATATGCGTACTTTAAATAACTCAATTCTAATAAATAATAATTTAAAAAGTGGAAAAACAGACTCGACTTTAAAAACTATTGAGCTATTAGCTAAATTAGGATTATTACCTAAAAAGAAAAAGCCAACTAAAAAAATAATTGGTTATGATGAAACTGGCGAACCAATAAGACAAAATAACAAAATGGTCGCGTCTGTTAGTTATGGGCCACCAGATAATAAAGGGCCAGGCGGACCACCTAATTTGAGGAAGTCAGGAGCTCCTGGGCTTGGGTATAGTGGAACAAGTACCCCAGCTATTACATACATAGACAGAAGCAAACCCCCAACAACTGAGGAAATAAATAAACAACAAACACAATTAAAACAACAAGCTGAAAAATTACAAGATGGGGGAACACCTGAAGAAATACAACAATTTAATTTAAAATTAGCACAGTTTAACGATTTATTACAAAAGCGCGACCAAGAATTAGTAAATTTTAGGAATGTCGTTGAGGAAAATTTAAAAAGCGGAAAAGAATATGTTGATGACCGTTTTTATAATATGTCATTGGCAAATGTTCAAAGTCAAAAAATTAGACCTGATTTCTCTTATAAAGATGAAGAGGAAGAACCTATAAAATATGAATTTTCACAAAGTGCCGAACCATTTCCAAAGGCTCGGGAAGAAACAACTTACATGGAAACAGACGAACAAGATTTTACAAACCAAGGAAGTCAAGATATTCCCCAAGATGTTTTAAATGTAGATGTTAGCCAATCACCTAATGAAATTGTAGAAGATGAAGAACAAGAAGCTTTCCCAGTTCAATCAGAAACACAAGTTAAACCAGATGAAGAACCACAAGCAAGCGCACAAGCTGAACCAGAAGTTAAAGCAATTCCAGACATTCCAACTGATGAAGAATTATCTAATGTAAACTTTTATAACGATGAAATTCCAGAATTTACCCAGGATATTTTTAGACAGTTTGGTTTTTCTTATCCTAAAATTTATGTTGGAGGTAAAAGAACTAAAATAGATAATTTAAGAACTATAGCGGATAAATTTAGTCGAACCTTTAATATTGAGCCACAAATAGATGGGGATGTTATTGATATTAAAACAGCAAACGGGCCAACATTAGAAGCATTTTTAAGAAATGAAATCATCGGACTTGGTTTTAAATTTAGGGATCAGTATAAACCTAAGTATAACGAAGAATTAGAAGCATGGCAATTTACGCAAAAAAAAGCTAAAAAATCAAAAAAATAATCTAGGTATAAATAATGAGTAAAAAGTTAGATGTTGATAAACTAATCCAAGATTTAAACAATGGTATTGTCCCCTATGAGTTTACATTTGATTTAACCAAGAAAGCCGATTGGATTGATTGGTCTGCATTGTCTTATGATGATTGGAATAATCCCGCCTTTTGGTATGCAAAACAACCCCCCGGACTTCTTGAACAATTTCCTGAACTATATGCATGGGTTGACAAAATAGCTGAAGAACGCGAAGGAATTACCCCACTTATGGAAATTGAACACAGACAAAAACAAGCAAGGGAACAAGAAACATTAAAAAAAATAGAAGCTTTAAGTATATTACATAGTTAAAATATTATTTATATAAATATTTTGTATATTTATATAATGGGATATTATGAAGAAAACCGAGAAGCCAGGCTTAACTATCAAAAAGCATATAATGAAGCCAATAAAGAAAAAATTTCAAATTATTTTAAAAACTATTATATTAAAAATTATGGGCAGTTTATGACTAAAAATCGAATGTATTCGTTAAATCGTAAACATAAAATTAAGTCAAATAAAAAAGTGGAAACAAAACCCGAAAACTCCGCCCAAAAAATAATAAACAATTTAGTAACATTCTAAAAATTAATTTGTAAGTTAATATAATATGAGTCGTAATTTTCCACAGGCTAGGGTAACAAGACCAAACACTTTGAGGCTATATGATGAAATAACATCGGGTACTGAAAAATATATTAAACCAGCTTTATCTTATGCTGGAGAAAAAGCAATGGAGGGGGCAAAATATGCAGGTAAAGAAGTGTTAAAAGGTGGAACTGGATTATTGCCTGTTGTTGGTCAAGGTTTAGGACTTGCTACTGGTGCAGGAATAAGTGCAGTAACTAATCCTGAACTAATTCCTTATTTAGGTTCCGCTGGGGCTTTGGCTGGTAAAAAAGCCGGTCAATATGCCCAAAAATATTTAAATAAAGAAATAGACAAACTTTAAATAAAATAATACTGGTATAATATTATTTTGTTTTAATTGTAATATTTACGATTATATAATTCTTGTTTTCTATATAAAGGATTTTCAGATGGATTTTCATCATTAATTTTACTTTCTTCTACTGGGACAACTGTAAAAACTAATGTACCCCTTAAAACTTGTGATGTAACTGGGGCGCTTAAGTCTCCTAATTCTTTAACATAAAACCTCAAATTAATTTTGTCTTGTGATTTATAAAACATTGTGCCGTGAGTGTTTCCAAATGTAATTGGAAAATTACCTGATACGCTAACAGATTGGGCATAAATAGGCCCAACTATCCAGGTTTGACTTGTTTGTTGTGGATTATCATCTTTTATTTG
>JACCDT010164826.1_pt1 | contig 11782 bp, 5 predicted proteins | sample 7446291 | NCBI WGS metagenome assembly JACCDT01 (sample SAMN15323446, study PRJNA562643) | freshwater metagenome | isolation source: river surface water | place: USA:Blue River Watershed | collected 2017-08-17 | reverse complement strand
GCCGCTCAGGCCGCTCAGGCCGCGCAAGTTTCGCAAGGACTTCCAACGGCTGACGATGGCACACCGCCGGCCGACGCTGTCAGTGCGGCCGTAGGCCACGCCCATGCTGCGTTGAACAATGCAGTACAGCAAGAGCAGCAGCGCAAGCGCGTGCTGCTGGCCAATCAGCAAGCAGGGTTGCAACAGTGCGAACGCCAGTTTGCCGACAGCGCCCGCTGTTACCAGAGCATCATGGAAGGGCTGGAAAGCCAGCCGCAACGGGCCTACGCCAAAGCAACCACCCTGATCCAGGGCATGTTGAGCGATATGACGTCGCAAGAGGAATGCGCAATCCGCCTGCTGTCGGAAAACGTGGGAGACCGCTTCGCCCAGCATTCGGTTAATGCCACCGTGCTGAGCCTGCTGCTGGGGAAGGCCATGAATCTGCCGGACTCAACCCTGGAAGCACTGGGCATGGCGTCGCTGCTGCACGACATGGGTAAACAGAGGTTGCCGGACCGCGTGCGCTTCCCGCACGAAAATTTTTCCCAACCCGAGACCCGGCTTTATCAGGATCACGTGGCTCAGGGCGTTACCCTGGGCAAGGCGCTGGGACTGTCGCCCGAAGCACTGCTGACCATCGCACAGCACCACGAAATGGTTGACGGCAGCGGCTTCCCGTTGGCCTGCCGAGGCGACAAAATGGTGCCGTCGGCCCATGTGCTGGCGCTGGTCAACCGCTATGACAACCTGTGCAATCCGCCCAATCCCGTGCTGGCGCTGACCCCGCACGAGGCGCTGGCGCTGATCTTTGCGCGTATGCAGGCCCGCTTCGACAAAGCGACCCTGAGTGCCTTTATTCGGATGATGGGCATCTATCCGCCCGGTTCGCTGGTGCAGCTGTCGGATGAACGGTATGGCCTGGTCATGTCGGTCAACGCGACCAATCCGCTGAAGCCGCTGGTGCTGGTACACGATGACGCCGTGCCCTTGAGCGAGGCGATCTACCTGGACATGAACCAGACGCCGCATCTCACGGTACTGCGAAGCCTGAAGCCGCAGCAGTTGCCGCGCGCCGCACTGGAGTACCTGACGCCACGGCAGCGAGTTTGCTATTACTTTGAGCGCGCAGTCGAAGCATCGGACGTGGGCGACTCCCAATGAACTATATCCACTGGCAACCTTGTATCGAAGGCATGCTGGAGGGTGTGTGGGTGGTCGACCCCAAGACCCAGAGAATTCTCACGGCCAACGCTGCGGCGGCCGAACTGCAAGGCCTGACGCCGGACGATGTGGTGGGGGCCAATGCAGTAGAGCTGAGTGCCAACCTGGAAGACCTGCACCTGTGGCAAGAGATTGCCGCCGGCAATGTTGACGGGCGGCGCTCGGATGCGCTGCTGCGCCGTGCCGATGGCTCCACCGTGGTGGTGGATCGCCTGCTGACCATGGTTCGCGTGAACGCTCACCAGAGCGTGTGCCTGGTCAGCATGCAGGACAAGACCAAACAGCACAGCGCCGAACAAAAGCTGGAGAGGTTGCTGGCCGAGTTGCGCGCCACCCTGGAATCGACGGCGGACGGCATTCTGGTGTGCGACATGACGGGCAAGATCCGCGCGTTCAATCGTCTGTTTGCCGAGCTGTGGGAGATTCCGCCCGAATTGCTGACGCAGGACGATGACGCGGCCATTCATGCGTTCCTGGCCAACAGCGTGCCCACCCATGAGCGCTATCAGGAACGATTGCACCAGATCTTGCGCACACCGCTGCTGGAAACCACCGATGTGCTGGTGCTGCGCTGCGGACGTGTGCTCGAGCGCATCACGCGGCCTCAACTGGCACGCGGACGGCCGATCGGTCGGGTTTATGCGTTCCGCGATATTACCCAGCGCAGCGCTACCGAGGCCCAGTTGCAACTGGCGGCCAAAGTGTTTCAGTCCAGCCCGGACGCCATCTTTGTCACGACTCCTCAGCACACTATCGAAGCCTGTAATCCTGCAGCGCTGGAATTGACCCAATGCGAGGAAGCCACGCTGCTCGGACGATCCGCGCGCGAACTGTTCTACCACCCGGCCAGCCAGGACGGCTGGCTGGTCGAGGTCGACCAGAAGCTGCATGAACCCGGCTTTTGGGAGGGGGAGGTCTGGTTCCGCCGGCCCGATGGACCGGCAGTCGCCTTGCAGGTGTCCTGGGTGGTGCTGCGCAGCAGCGACGGAAAGGTGATGCACACGGTCTTGTTCGCCAAGGACCTGACGGACAAGCTTGAAGCGCAGAAGCGCATCGAGCAACTGGCCTACAGCGACGCACTGACCGGCCTGCCCAACCGGCTGATGCTGACTGAGCGCGTGATCCACGCCATTCATTTATCCGAGCGCAATTACAAAGGCTTTGCGGTCCTGTTCCTCGACCTCGACCGCTTCAAGCACATTAATGATTCGCTCGGCCACCCGTTCGGCGACCGCGTGCTGGTCGAGATGGCGCAGCGACTCAAAAGCTGCTTGCGACAGACCGATACCCTGTGTCGGCTGGGGGGCGACGAGTTCGTGATCCACCTGCACGAAGCCGACGCCTATGGTGCCGAACTGACCGCACGGCGCATCATTGATACGGTGGCCATGCCGGTCAGCATAGAGAACATGGATTTCAGCCTCAGCTGCAGCCTGGGCATCGCGCTGTATCCACAAGACGGCCGCACGCTCGACGAGCTGATCCAGCATGCCGATACGGCGATGTACCAGGTGAAAGAGCGCGGCAAAGGCCACTTCCGCTTCTACCAGCCGCAAATGAATGCCGACCTGCTGTCGCGTATCCGCCTCGATCACGCGATGCGCGAAGGTTTGAAGCGCGACGAGTTCGTGCTGTACTACCAGCCACGCATACACATGGCCAGCAACCGCATTCTCGGTTGTGAGGCATTGGTCCGCTGGCAGCATCCGGTCAATGGTTTGGTCATGCCGGGTTCCTTCATTAGCGTGGCAGAAGACACCAGCTTCATTGTCAAGCTTGGCCATTGGGTGTTGGGCGAAGCGGTGCGCCAGGCGGCCGAATGGGCCCGACAAGGCAGGCCGTGCCAGGTGGCGGTCAACGTGTCGGCCTTGCAGTTCCAGCAGACCCGTTTCGTCGAAGAAGTGGCGGCCGCACTGAAGGAGCATGCGCTTGATCCGGCCTTGCTGGAGCTGGAGCTGACCGAGTCGATCCTGATCCAGGATGCCGAGGAAGCGCTGGAAAGGCTGCAGCGTCTCGCCGGTCTGGGCGTGGCGCTGTCGATCGATGATTTCGGCACGGGCTATTCCAGCATGGCCTACCTGAAGCGCTTCCCGCTTCATAAGCTCAAGATCGACCGCTCTTTCATCATGAGCCTGCACGAGCAGGAACTGGACGCTGCCATCGCACTGGCGATCATCCAGATGGGGCATGCGCTGAAGCTGCAAGTGGTGGCGGAAGGGGTCGAATTCCCAGAGCAGCTGGAGCAATTACAGCTCATGGGCTGTGACCAGTACCAGGGCTTCTTGTACGCGCCGGCACTGCCTGCCGCGGAGTTCATCGCCGGCGTCAGCCAGCAGGTGAGCACCTTGTAAAGCGCGTGCCGGCGGCGGCCATGGCCACCGGCTAGGTGCTCGCTCCGCCCCACCGGTCGCAGCGCTCGGCGTCGATCGGGTGGCCTGCCTCGCGGAAGCGCGCGGCCGCGGATGTGAAGCGCGTCCGTGCTTCGTTCACATCGCCGCGCGCCGCCGCGATATGGCCGCGCACTTCGTCATGTGCTGCATACCAGGCCGGCAGGCGCATCACGACATCGGCCAGATAAGCGCATTGCTCCTCGTGTTTCTCGGCCAGGGCGAGCTCGCCGGCGCGTGCGGCCGCGATCGCTGCAGGAACGGCGAAGGTGATGCGACATCCGGGACAGGTTTCCAGCGGTCCGCGCACGGAGGCGCTGGCGTCCTCCATGGCGTGCAGCGCGGCGTGCGGGTCGCTGGCATACAGATTGATGCGGGTGCCGTAGATACGGTCGAGCAGGTGGAAGCCGATGTCGGTCTGGCGCGCGACATCCAGTGCCTCGTCAATCAGTGCGCGCGCCTCGTCTCGCTGTCCTTCATGCAGCGCCACTTCTGCCAGCCGCTGCAGCGACAGCGCTTCGCCCACCGGGCCGCCGATGGCGCGGTGCAGCCGCGCTCCTTCGCGCAGATGCTCGCGCGCCTCGGTCAGATGGCCGGCCAGCCATTCGGCCTCGCCACGCAGGGTAACGCCAAACGCATGGCCGCGCGCAGCGCCGAGCCGCTGTGCTTCGGTCGACAGGGTCTGCGCGAACTGGATCACGTCGGCGTAGGGACGCGCTCCGTACAGGAAGCGTTGCGTGATGCACAGATGGCCGTCGAAGACGCGTAGCGCGAGGTGCGGCACCTGGCTAGTCTCGTGCAGATCGGCCCAGACGCTGCGGTGCAGCTCGCCGCGCGCATGCGCTGCCGCCGCCTGTGCCCATGATGCGATCACCAGCGATGCCGTGTCGCCCGACTGCAGCGCCAGCTGTCGCGCGACGGCCGCTTTGGCTGTGCCGATCGCCGGGTCTCCGGCGCCCAGGGCGGCGGCGCCGCTGTAGGCAAGCGCCTCCGCCAGTTTGCCTTCGACACTCGTTGGCTTCAGGCCGGCCAGCGCGATCAGCCCGCCTTTCGGGTCGCCCTGTTTCACCTGAGCCAGCGCGGCCTTGGCGCGCAGGTTGTGGCTCTCCGGTTCCCCGGCTGCGTTGGCGGCCGCATGGTACGCAGCCAGCGCGGCGGGTTCGCCCATCGCGTCGAGCGCTTCGGCGCGCAGCCGCAGGCCTTCCGCATGGTCGGGCGCAAATGTCAGCAATGGCTCGAGGTGGCGCAGCACGTCGCTGAACGCGGCCAGGCCCATCGCTTCGCGCGCTGCGGCCAGCAGCCAGGGCAGCGCGTCGCGCCGGCGGCCGGCGGCCATCCAGTGACGGGCGATGTCGGCCGGCGCGCCGTCGAGTTCGGTCAGGCACACCGCAATCCGGCCGTGCATCTTCAGCCGCCTGTGCGGCGGTATCTGGTCAATCAATGCTTGCTGCACCAGGTGGTGACGGAAGCGGTAGCGGTTGGCCAGCGGCAGTAGCACGCCGGTGGCCAGCGCGGCATCGAGCGATTCCAGGGTGGGGGCCTGTGCGTCGGCCGCCAGCGCCTCGGCGGTGGCGACATCGAATTCGTCACTGCTCAGGGCCAGCCACTTCAGCAGGCTCAGAGCGCCGTCCGGTACATCGCACAGCCGTTCCGTGATGGCTTCTGCCACCCCGCCGGGCAAGCGCCCCGCCGCATTGGCGCCTGCGCTGCGGGCGAGCTCAATGGCGGCGAACGGATTGCCTTCGGCCGCGCGCATGACGCTTGCCACCACGTCGTCAGACACACCCGCCGGCGCGGCGCGAGTCACCAGCCGACGGCATTCGTCTTCAGGCAAGGTCGCGATATCGAGCACGTGCAGCACGCCGGAGCGTTGCAGCCGGCTTAGCGTTGTCGCCAGCGCCGAGCCTGTCGCCGGCGGGCGTGTGGCCAGTAGCACGCAGATGCCCTTGCAGGTGGCGGCCAGTTGCGACATCACGTCGACGTCTGCATCGTCAGCGAGGTGCGCGTCGTCTACCTGGAGCAGCACATCCTTGCCGTGCGCGGCCGCCAGCAGCAGACGGTGAATGGCACCCACCACCTGGTGCCTGCCCAAAGGCCCGGGCAGGCTATCGGCCGGTCCTGCCTGAGGGGTCAGCAGCGCCAGCACCGCTCGCGCCTGCGCGCCGATACGGTCAAGAATGCTGCGATCGTCGACGATCAGACCTTCGGTAATCGTCGACATCACCGCATACGTTCGGCCGGATTGCGAGGCCTGCGCCCGCTGCACCGCCCAGCCGCTGGCTTGCGCCTGCGCCGCGATCTCGCGGCCGAGCGCGCTCTTGCCGATGCCGGCAGGTCCGCGCAGCACGATTCCGCCGGGCCGCTGGCTGGCAGTCATGCCCAGCCAGGCGGCTGCCTGCGCAAGCTCTTGTGCACGGCCGACGAAGGCGGGCCCGGCGGCCTGCAGGCCGGCGATGCAGCGCTCGTACAGCGCCTGGGTCTGCGCGTCCGGCGATACGCCAAGTCCCTGCTGCAGCGCCTCGCGCAGCTTCGCATACCAGCGCAATGCGGCCGAACGGTTACCGGCGGCCAGTTCGCGCTGCATCAGCGCGCGGTGCGCGGCCTCGTCTTCCGGGTTGATTTCGGTCAGGCGCTCCCACTGGCCGCTGGCACGCAGCAGTTGCAGCTGGCGTTCGCGCAGGCGCTCGCGGGTCGCCTCGGCCCAGGGCTCGAAGCGGGCGCCGGGTAGCAGGTCGCCCGGGTAGGTGGCGGCGACGTCGGCGCAGGCGGCCGGGTCGCGCTGGGTCAGGGCAGCATCGGCGCTCTGCTCGAAGCGCTGCGCATCGACCGCCACGGGCCGTTCCGGCCATAGCAGCACTTCGCCGCCCTGCAGCACGATGCCGTCGTGCCTCCCCAGCGCCTGGCGCGCGTGGTGAGCGGCCTTTCTCAGGTTGGCGGCACCGGCCTCGGGGCCAAGCTGCGGCCACAGCGCGTCGATCACCTCGTCGCGCGTCATGCGCTGGTGAGGCTGCAGGCACAGTAGTTGCACCAGCTGTGCGGCGCGCAGGCTGGGCCAGCGCTCGCCGGGCACCTCGGCGCCGTCGATCGCGACGGCAAAGTGGCCGAGAACGAAGACGTCGAGTCTGGTGAGGCTGCCGGGGGCGAGCTGGGGCGGGTCAATGTCCATGCTGGTCAGCGTAAGTCAGTGATGGGCCTTCGACAAGTCCTGCCAACGTCAGGAACGTTTCGGGAACGCCGGTCCGGCAATCTGCCTGGCAGCCGCGCGACGATCCGGCGGCGCGAAACCTGAGGAGAACCACGATGAACGACCTGAACATAATGACTTCCGCCCTTACTCCCAACGACGATCCTGAGCCCGGCACCGCGCCGGTACAGCCGCAAGGACGGACTGCCCAGTTCCTGCTCGGTCTCGAACACGCGCTCGCCGAGACGCTGGCCACATTAAGGAGCATCGTCAGCCAGCCCTACGCCGCCGATGTCGAGTATGCGTCCTGGCTGCCGGATCCCGTTGCGATCGAATATGCGTCCTGGGCTGCTCACCTGCCTGCCGCCGCCCGATAAAGGCCGGGCCCGACAGAAGACCGGAGGCGCACATCGCCCGCCACCCCCGATGGCACCCCTGCAGACCAGCCTACCCTGAGGAGAGCATTGAAATGACTCAAGCTACCACGACCCTGTATGACCGACTTGGCCGTCGCGAGGGCATCACCCGCATCACGGCCGACCTGATGAAAAACCACCTGGCCAACCCACTGGTGAATACGCGATTCATGAACAGCGAAGACCTGGCGCGCCTGGAGCGGCGCGCGGTCGAATTTTTCTGTGCCGGCACCGGCGGACCGGAGACTTACACCGGCAAGGACATGGTGGCCACGCACAAGGGCATGAACATCAGCGAGCAGGAGTTCATGTCCGTGATCGACGATGCGATGGATGCGCTGCAGAAAAATGGCATCGACGAAGCCACGTGTAACGAGGTGCTGGCCGTGTTGTGGTCGATGCGACGCGAGGTGGTACGCGTGTGACGGCGGCGTTACCACAGCCCCGATGGGCCGCGCCTCGTTCGGGGCTGCGGCCCATTCATCGACGCGTCGGACATTGCCACATGTCCTTTCGCGCCACACGGTGACCAAAGCCAATCGCGCTTGTTTTATCGCTATCTTTGACACTGTCTTTGTCGTCATCTTCGCTAAATGCAATGCTTCCGATCAGCACTGCTGACCGGCGATGAGTTGTTTGGCAGAACCGCACCCAACGGCGGGTTACGCAATTGCGTGAGCGGTAATCGTGCAGCCGATGCATCCAAGCATGGATGTTCTGTCGAATAAGTTCATCGAAGGAAGGGTGCCATGAATTCCATTCCCCGCCGCCAACGTCTTCCCCTGGAGACCCAGCCCTTGGCTGTTCAGTCCAATCAGACCCGATTCGTCACGCTGTATGGCCGCGACACGGCTGAGGGCACAATGGCCGCCATTGATAAGCTTTTTATCGGGCGCAGTTTTCGGCCAGTGGCTATCGATGCCGGGCGCATTTCGGCAGCACAGGCCATCGACCAAGTCGCCTCTTTGTTAGACAAGACAGGACATCTGCTGTTGAGTATCCACGGCACTAATCTGTTCGATACAAGAACCGGCGGCCATGACATGCACCACGTCAAATTGCCCGACGGGGATGCGTCACTGATCGCCACCGAGGACTTGCTTCGGACGTTAGTTGACCGGCTGGGCGTCAAGCCTCTGCGTGTCGACCGGCCTGCACACGGGCTGCCGTTCATCTATCTCTTCAGCTGCCATGCCGGCGCACTGCGCGATCAGATCCACCCGGACAGCGATCTGTGGAAGCGCGCCAACCTGATGATCATCGGGGGCAAGCGCGAAACTCACTACATGGTGTCTGGCAATGCGATCGCTGGTGCCGTTGGCTATGTCGATCATTGCCAGCGCACGATGCAAACCGTCGACCCGATGAAGCTGCTGTACATTGCCGGGCTGCGACGCGGCGATTGCCTCACGCTGATGGGCGGCGAACTCAGCGCGCCGCTGGTCTGGCATGCGCCGAAATCGGCGCATGATCAGGGCCGTACTGACAACCTGGCGGGTGCACCCGCCGATCTGCAGCGCTTCGCGCACGCCGTCAGCACGCTGCGTGCGGCGGACTATCGGCTGCTGCCGGCCGCGTCGCTGACGGAGATCGTGTTCAATCGTATCCTGCGCGACGATGTCGATGGCCTGGAGGATCTGCTGAGAACCCACCCGGAGGTGCTGGATAGGCCGTCGACGCAGGGTACGTCACCTCTGGTCTTCGCGGCCGAGCAGCGCGCCATCGATTGCCTGACATATTTGCTGGAATGCGGTGCCGATCCCGACCAGCGAGGCTCCGATGGCGAGACCGCACTGATACAGTCGGTATGTTTCGCTGCCCACCGCTTCGAATGTACGCAGGCTCTGCTCGTCCACGGCGCCGATCCCAACCTGAGCGAGAAGAGCAAGACGACTGCGCTGATTTATGCCTGCAGCGAAGGCCATGGCGATGCTGTCAGGGCGCTGCTTGAGTACGGCGCCGAGCCGGATAGGCAAGACAGCGAGGGCACAACGGCATTGATGTACTCGGTGCTGAACCCAAATGATGCCGAAGTCGTCAGCTTGCTGCTCAAGCAAGGCGCCGGCCCTGACCTGTGTGATCAGGACGGAAGATCTGCCCTGATCCACGCTTGCACCTACGCGTACACAAACTTCGTCCAGGTGCTGTTAGATCATGGCGCTAATCCCAACCTGCAAGATCGCTTTGGTCAAACCGCTTTGGCCTACGCAGCCGACCGCGATGATGTGACCTCGGTGAAGTTGCTGCTTGAGCATGGAGCCGATCCCAACTTGAATGTCGCTGGCAGTGACACCCCGCTTTTGCGGGCCTGTCTTCGCGGGTCGCCTACGATGGTGAGCGTTTTGCTGGCCGGCGGTGCCAATCCCGACCTGCAACCCGAATCCGGCAGCACTGCGCTGGCAACGGCATGCAAATTGGGTTTCAGCGATATCACTCACCTGTTGCTCGACGGTGGCGCCAATCCGGATCTGCAAGACGAGGACGGGATAACGGCATTGATGCACGCCACCCGTCAAAATGATGTCGCGTCGATCGACTGGCTGCTGGCCAACGGCGCACGCCGCGACATCGTCGCCAACGACGGCCGCAGCTGTCTGGCAATGGCCGCCAGCGACGCGCACCTTGGGGTGTTGGCGCGGTTGCTGGCATCGGGGGAAGGTGCTTCAGCCGGGCTGATCGAGGGTTTGGCTGGCGAGGCGCGCGAGCACCGGCAGATGAAAGCCGCTGAGCTGCTGCAGCAGGCATTGAGGCGAATTAGCGCGGCTCAGTAAATTGTTCGGAGCAGCGCGCACAGCAAGTGGCTCCCTCGAGTGAAAATCCGCTTAGCTTGCATTCTCCGCAGCAGACAACGCCTGTTCCAGCAGGGCGGCTGCCTGCGGATGGCCGAGTTCACGCGTATGCTCGACCAGCGTCTGGTTCAGGCCCTCGGGCGCTCCTGCGCCGGCGGCGAGCAAACGCTGCAGAGATTCAATCCGATTGTCGCTGGCGACCATTGCCAGACAGCTGCGGCCGTCGTTGGCGACGATGTCGCGGCGTGCGCCGTTGGCGAGCAGCCAGTCGATCGACCTGACATCATTCAGCGCTGCAGCATGCATCAATGCCGTTATCCCGTCCTCGTCTTGCAGATCCGGATTGGCGCCACCGTCGAGCAACAGCCGGGCGATATCGCTGAGCCCTTCCTTGCATGACGCGATCAGCGCGGTACTACCGAAATTGAATTGGAGGTCGGGATTGGCGCCGCTGGCCAGTAAGGCGCGCGCGGTTTTGTCGTCACCGTTCAGGCAAGCGCACATCAGCGCAGTCCAGCCATCAACATTCTGCAGATTGGGATCGGCAGCATGTGCGAGCAATGCCTGCGCCACGCCATGATGTCCGTTCTCGCAAGCATAGATCAGCGCGGTAGAGCCTGATAGGTTTTGTACATTCGGATCGGCAGCATGTGCGAGCAATGCCTGCACCGTATCGTGATGCCCCTGCTTGCACGCATAGATCAGCGCGGTAGAGCCTGCCAGGTCTTGCACATTCGGATCGGCATCATCTGCGAGCAATGCCTGCACCGTAACATGATGCCCCTGGTTACACGCATAAATTAGTGCAGTCGAGCCTGATAGATCTTGTACATCCGGATCGACACCTTCTGCGAGCAATGCACGCACCGTACCATGATGCCCCCCATTGCAAGCAAAGATCAATGCGGTAGAGCCTGCTTGGTCTTGTACATTCGCATCGGCATGATGTTCGAGCAATGCCTGCACCGAACCATGATCTCCTTGCTCGCACGCATAGAGCAGTGCGGTAGAGCCTGCTAGGTTTCGCACATTCGGATCGGCCGCATGTGCGAGCAAAGCCTGTACCGCCTCATGATGTCCCTTCTCGCAGGCAATCATCAGTGCGGTAGAGCCTGATGTGTTTCGCACATTCGGATCGGCCGCATGTGCGAGCAATGCCTGCACTGTCCCATGACGTCCCCTCTCGCAAGCAATCATCAGTGCGGTAGAACCTGCTTCGTTTTGCACATTCGGATTGGTAGCCTGTGCGAGCAAGGCTTTCGCAGCGTCTTCATGGCCCTCTCGGCAAACAAACATCAGCGCAGTTCGGCCATTGGCATCCTGCATATCGGGATGGGCATCGTACGTCAGCAGCAGATCGACGCATTCGATGCTGTAGCTGTCGTAGCGGACACATTCCATTAAAGCGGTTACGCCATTGGCGTCCTTCTGGTCCGGATCAGCGCCGGATTCCAGCAAGCACTTCAGGCAGCCAACGGCCATCATCTCGGCCGCAAACAGGAGCGGAGAAGGTCCATGCGCTGATGGCGTGTCGCGCAGTTCCGGATGTGCTTTCAGCAATGCCTCCAGTCCCTCGGCATCGTCGCGCGTGATCCGGTTGAACGCGATCTCCGTCAGCGACGCGGCCGGCAGCAGCCGATAGTCCGCCGCACGCAGCGAGCTGACCACTTGCGCGAAGCGCTGCAGATCGGCGGGTGCACCCGCCAGGTTGTCAGTGCGGCCCTGATCATGCGCCGATTTCGGCGCATGCCAGACCAGCGGCGCGCTGAGTTCGCCGCCCATCAGCGTGAGGCAATCGCCGCG
>JACCDT011007300.1_pt1 | contig 11795 bp, 9 predicted proteins | sample 7446291 | NCBI WGS metagenome assembly JACCDT01 (sample SAMN15323446, study PRJNA562643) | freshwater metagenome | isolation source: river surface water | place: USA:Blue River Watershed | collected 2017-08-17 | reverse complement strand
TGATTTAGAAAATTGGCTATTAAAAGCAAAAAGAATCCAATGGGATTATAAAAATATTGTAAAACGAAAAGGCATTTTAGAACGTTTGAAATAAAAAAAGCTCCGATAGGATATCGGAGCTTTTTTATTATTGATTCATCGAAATCAAAAATTCTTCGTTGTTTCGAGTTTTCTTAAATCGATCGTGAATAAAATCCATGGCTTCAATCGGATTCATATCAGCAAGGTATTTACGCATGATCCACATTCTATGAATGGTGTTTTCGTCTAACAATAAGTCATCACGACGCGTACTTGAAGAAACCAAGTCGATAGCAGGGAAAATACGTTTGTTTGCAATTCTTCTGTCCAATTGCAATTCCATATTACCCGTTCCTTTGAATTCTTCAAAGATTACTTCGTCCATTTTTGATCCGGTTTCTGTTAATGCTGTTGCGATGATACTTAACGAACCACCGTTTTCTACATTACGAGCCGCTCCAAAGAAACGTTTCGGTTTTTGCAGCGCATTGGCATCTACACCACCACTCAATACTTTTCCTGAAGCCGGTTGCACTGTATTATAAGCTCTTGCCAAACGAGTGATTGAATCTAATAATATCACAACATCATGACCGCATTCAACCAAACGTTTTGCTTTTTCTAATACAATATTAGCAATTTTAACGTGCTCTTGTGGTTCTCTATCAAAAGTTGAAGCGATCACTTCTCCTCTTACACTACGTTGCATGTCGGTAACTTCTTCAGGGCGTTCATCAATAAGCAATACAAGTAGATATACTTCGGGATGATTGGCCGCAATAGCATTAGCTACATCTTTTAATAACATCGTTTTACCCGTTTTGGGTTGGGCTACAATCATTCCGCGTTGTCCTTTTCCAATGGGAGAAAACAAATCGATAATACGAGTAGAAACCGTACTGTTTCTATCGGCTAAATTGAATTTTTCCGTTGGGAAAACCGGTGTCAAATGTTCAAATGAAATACGATCTCTAACCACTTGTGGGTCGTGTCCGTTAATTTTCAATACTTTAACCAGTGGGAAATATTTTTCTCCTTCTTTAGGAGGGCGTACTACTCCTTTTACAGTATCTCCAGTTTTTAATCCAAACAAACGAATTTGGGAAGTAGATAGATAAATATCATCCGGTGAGGCCAAATAATTGTAATCTGACGAACGTAAAAATCCGTATCCATCAGGCATCATTTCTAAAACCCCTTCACTTTCGATGATTCCATCGAATTCATAATCGGGCTCTCTAAAATTTGGCTTTTTATTTTGGTGTGGATTTTTATTAGCGTTTACGTTGTTTCCATTTCCAGTGTCTGCTACATTATTTTTCTTATAGTCTGGATGATTGGGGTTGTTTTGATTGGCCTTAAAATTGGGACTTTTAGGGGTGTTTTTTTCGTTATGGGTTGCTTCAACTGAAGGAACCAACGCAATTGGCTGAGTTGTAGTTTCTGTAGTTTTTTGGGGTAAAGGCTTTTTATTTTTAAAATCCTTACGAGGCAATTTATCCGAGGGGTTAGCAATAACATCACTAACTTCCACTTTTGGAACCGCAACTGTAACACTTTCCTCAGAAATAGGTGTTTCAATTACTTCTTTCAGGGGCTTAGAAAACAAATCCTTTTTTATTTGTGGCGTTTGAATACGCTCTTTTGGTGGCGTAATTCTTGCTCTTTTTTCTTTGGGTTGTTCAGCAACTGGAATTTCAGATTTAATAATTTCGGGCTTTGCCGCTTGCAAATCTAAAATTTGATAGACCAAATCGTCTTTTTTTAAAGAACGGTACTTATTGATCTTAGCTACTTTTGCAATTTCTTGCAAATCAGAGAGTTTCATCTCTTTTAATACTTCAATATCAAACATGGATATATTTTAAATAAAATGGTTGGTTGGGTTAAAAACAAAAAATGATAAGATTTTTTTTGTTACGTAAGCGGTCGTAGAATGAAGTACTTACGATTAATACGCTGCAATAGTACGAATAAATTTGGAAATAACAATAGTATAAATAAAAAAGAAATACTATTTTTGCTTTACTAAAATCACAAAAACCAATGATCCAACGTATTCAAACACTTTATATGGTACTCAGCGCAATAGTCACTGGCGCTTTACCTTTTGTTTTTGAATTATGGTCGGTAAAAACCGAAGCACAAACATTAGCTGTTTTTGCAAGTTCATCTCCTATTTTTTTAGGGCTTTTTGGTTGTTGTACCCTATTGGCCGTATGGAGTGTTTTTAGTTTTAAAAAGAGACAAAATCAATTTGTTTTGAACAGATTGAGCATGATATTTAACTTTATTTTACTAGGATTTTTTGTGTATCGCTCGCTAAACTTATCCGGAGAAACCTTGGTTTCAGAGAAGGGTATTGGGATGTTTCTTCCTGCAATTTCTATCGTTTTATTAGTCTTGGCCAACAAGGCAATAAAAAAGGACGAAGATCTCGTAAAATCTGTGGATCGATTACGATAAACCTATCATCTTAGTTTATTAGTGCGAAGAAAAAATCCGAAGCGAAAGTTTCGGATTTTTTTGTTTAATAAATAGTCTATGGAACATAAGATGCTATTTTTTTTCCAATTCAATTACTTCTAAATTTTGAATTTTATCCCCATCTATTTCAAAGCGCAGCATCGTTCGAACTTGATGAAAACCATATTTACCACAAGCACCCGGGTTCATATGAAGCAAATTCAGTTGCTTGTCAAATTGTACTTTTAATATATGGGAGTGACCACAAATAAACAATTTGGGTGGATTTTGATGGATTTCAGCACGAATTGCGGGACTATATTTTGTGGGATACCCGCCAATGTGTGTAATCCATACGTCCACTCCCTCACAAAAAAAACGATTGTTCAACGGAAATTCTATTCGCGCTTTATCACCATCAATATTCCCATAAACAGCGCGCAGGGGCTTCACTTTCTTAAGCGTAGCAGTCACTGCTAAAGCACCAATATCGCCTGCATGCCAAACCTCATCCGCTTGGTTTACGTATTTCAAAATAACATCGTCTATGTGGCTATGGGTATCTGATAAAAGCAAAATTTTCTTCATTAAGCAAAATTAAGTTTTTATTATCAGAATTTGGAAGGATCTTTACTTTTGAATTTTGTAAATTTGCATGGTATTGAGAAAACTGAACACTATATTTTGAGATATTTCATAGAATTTGCTTACAACGGAAAAAACTTTCACGGATTTCAGAGCCAACCTGACGCCTCGTCGGTACAAGAAACTTTGGAAAGAGCACTTTCAACTTTGTTTCGAGAAACCATAACTATTGTTGGAGCCGGACGAACCGATTCGGGTGTTCATGCCAAGCAAATGTTTGCGCATTTTGAAACCGAAATGGAGTTGGATTCGGAATATTGGTCACACAAATTGAATTCTTTTTTACCGCCTTCGATTGTGATTTATAGAATTTTTTCGGTACATCCAGAAGCTCATGCGCGGTTTGATGCAACTTCCCGAACTTACGAATATTACCTGCACACCTACAAAGATGCCTTTATTGCAGATGGCAGTTGGTATCATTCAAACCCTTTGGATATCGACAAAATGAACGAAGCCAGTGCTATCATTTTAGAATACAAAGATTTTGAGTGTTTTTCTAAAGTACATACCGATGTAAATACCTTTAATTGCAATATTACGACGGCACATTGGCAACAACAAGGAAATCAACTTATCTTTACCATCACAGCCGATCGTTTTTTACGCAATATGGTAAGAGCTATTGTTGGAACCATGGTCAATATCGGATTAGGCAAAATAGAAGTTGCTGATTTAAAAACCATTATTGAAAGTAAAAACAGATCAAAAGCTGGATTTTCAGTACCCGCCCAAGGTTTGTATTTAGTAAATGTTGCCTATCCCTACATTAAAGAAAGCCATAAAATTAATGAGTAAAATAAAAACATCTTCGTTTACTAAATTGTTAGCTTATGCAAAACCTTACAAAGGAAAATTGTACTTTGTAGTTTTTTGGGCGATTTTCTTAGCAATTATGACGGCAGTAAGACCGTTTTTATTGAACTTTACGATTGACAATTACTTAGTTGATGCCAAAAAAGAAACTAATATTATTCAAGAATATTTTGAAGAATTTATGCAGTTTTTCTTTGTTGGAAATGACAATCCTACGAATTTAAAAGTATTGGTAATCATTATGTTTATCGCTCTTGTCCTCGAAGGTATTGCGCAGTTTTACTTTACTTATTTAGCAAATTCGTTAGGGCAAGATATCATTAAAGATTTACGGGATAAATTGTACCATCACATTTCTTCGTTTAAAATGAAATATTTTGATACGGAACCGGTAGGAAAATTAGTTACACGATCCGTTTCAGATATCGAATCCATTGCAAGCATCTTCAGTCAAGGACTATTTATGATTGTAAGTGATGTGCTTAAAATGCTGATTGTCATTTTATTCATGCTGATTGTAAATTGGAAAATTACAGGAATAGTACTTTTGATTATGCCGGTTATACTTATTGCTACAAACATTTTCAATAAAAAAATGAAAGTTGCTTTTAGCGAAGTTCGAAATGAAGTAGCCAACCTAAATACGTTCATACAAGAACGTTTAACAGGCATGAAAATCGTGCAATTGTTCAATCGTGAAAAAATAGAACTAGAAAAGTTTGAAAAAATCAATCAAAAACACAATAAAGCATGGTTAAAAAACATTCTGTACAACTCTATCTTCTTTCCTATTGCTGATATTATCTCGAATATTAGTATTGGTTTAGTGGTCTATTTTGGTGCTATTTGGATTATTAACGGTGATACCGATACAACTATTGGGCAACTAGTAGCCTTCAATATGTACATTACGATGTTATACAACCCATTGCGTCAAATTGCGGATAAATTTAACGTAATGCAAATGGGTATTGTCGCAGCCGATAGAGTGTTTGAAATTTTAGATTCTGAAGATAATGTACAGGATAATGGCACAATTGAAGCATCGCATTTTAAGGGAACAATAGCCTTAAAAGATGTTCGTTTTAGTTACATTAAAAATGAAGAAGTTCTAAAAGGAATCAATCTTAAAGTACAACCTGGAGAAACCATTGCTATTGTTGGTAGCACAGGTGCGGGAAAATCAACCATTATCAATTTATTGAATCGATTTTACGATATAGATTCGGGCGAAATTACGATCGATAATAGAACTATTAACGACTACACCTTAGAAAGCCTTCGAAAACAAATTGCAATTGTATTGCAAGACGTTTTTTTATTCTCAGACACTATTTACAACAATATCACATTACACAACGAAGCCATTTCGCGTGAAGAAGTTATTATAGCTGCGAAGAAAATTGGTGTACACGATTTCATCATGACTTTACCCGAAGGTTATGATTATAACGTTAAAGAACGAGGCGTTATGTTATCATCGGGTCAGCGCCAATTGATAGCTTTTTTAAGAGCCTACGTGAGTAATCCAAGTATATTAATTTTAGACGAAGCCACCTCATCAATCGATACCCATTCGGAAGAATTGATTCAAAAAGCAACAGACGCCATTACTAAAGATCGAACATCCATAGTTATTGCCCATCGCCTCGCCACTATAGTAAACGCCAGTAAAATTATTGTTATGGATCAAGGGAAAATCGTGGAAACGGGTACACATCATGAACTTTTAGCCGATCCTAATGGCTATTATCGAAAACTATACGATTCGCAATTTGCTGGAGAGGTCGAGTAATTGCTAGTTTCCGTATTCCTGCTTTCAATACTCGAAAACTAGAGTTTCAAAGGATTACCTCAGATTTTCGTCGCGTTACTTGGCATAAAACTTTGCGAACTTTGCGTTTAAACTTTTAAAATAATTCCTTAAATTCGCAACTTATAAATAAAACTGAAATACTTTATAAAAAATGAAATACGACATCATCGTTTTAGGAAGTGGCCCTGGTGGTTATGTAACTGCAATCAGAGCTTCACAATTGGGCTTTAAAGTAGCTGTAATTGAAAAAGAAAGTTTGGGAGGAATTTGTTTGAATTGGGGGTGTATCCCAACGAAAGCTTTATTAAAATCAGCTCAAGTTTTTGATTACCTAAAACATGCTGCAGATTATGGGTTAACTGTTAAAGACTTTGACAAAGATTTCAATGCCGTTGTAAAACGCTCTCGAGATGTGGCTGATGGCATGAGTAAAGGTGTTCAGTTTTTGATGAAGAAAAACAAAATCGATATCATTGATGGTTTTGGAAAAATTAAACCCGGTAAAAAAGTAGACGTAACTGCTGCCGATGGCAAAGTAACAGAATATTCAGCCGATCACATTATCATTGCAACTGGAGCACGTTCTCGCGAATTGCCTAACTTGCCTCAAGATGGTAAAAAAGTAATCGGTTACCGCCAAGCCATGACATTACCAGAACAGCCTAAGAAGATGATTGTTGTAGGTTCGGGTGCTATTGGAGTGGAATTTGCGCATTTCTATAATGCATTGGGAACCGAAGTTACGATCGTTGAGTTCATGCCAAATATTGTGCCTGTTGAAGACGAAGACATTTCAAAACAATTTGAGCGTTCGTTAAAAAAAGCAGGAATCAACATAATGACCAATGCTTCTGTAGAACGCATTGATACTTCGGGTAAAGGCGTTAAAGCCTTTGTTAAAACAGCTAAAGGAGAAGAAGTTTTAGAAGCCGATATCTTATTATCTGCCGTTGGCATTAAAACCAACATCGAAAACATCGGATTAGAAGAAACCGGTATTGCTACCGATAGGGATAAAATTTTAGTAAACGCATATTATCAAACTAACGTTCCTGGTTACTACGCCATAGGTGATGTTACGCCAGGACAAGCTTTAGCGCACGTAGCTTCGGCTGAAGGTATTTTATGTGTGGAAAAAATTGCTGGTTTACATGTTGAAGCATTAGACTATGGAAACATTCCGGGTTGTACGTATGCAACACCCGAAATTGCTTCGGTAGGTTTGACTGAAAAAGCAGCAAAAGAAAAAGGTTACGAAATTAAAGTGGGTAAATTCCCATTCTCAGCTTCTGGAAAAGCGAAAGCGGCAGGAACGCCTGACGGATTTGTAAAAGTAATTTTTGATGCCAAATACGGCGAATGGTTGGGTTGCCACATGATTGGTGCCGGCGTTACCGACATGATTGCAGAAGCGGTTGTGGCCCGTAAATTAGAAACTACAGGACACGAAATCTTAAAAGCAGTGCATCCACACCCAACGATGAGTGAAGCGGTTATGGAAGCGGTTGCTGATGCCTATGGTGAAGTAATTCATTTATAGTCTTTGAAATAAAATAAATAGAAAACATCCGATTTGTGTAAGCAGATCGGATTTTTTTTTTAAACACAATTCCCCGCTAGCGCGGATTTCTAATCCGTGCCCACAATAAATCAAATTTCAGGTTAAAGTTGCTCTTTCACCAACTTTAAAACCAATTCAAACTGTTCGGTTTTGCTCATCGCCGAATTGTCAATTTCAATAGCATCTGTTGCTTTTACCAGCGGTGAGTCTTCTCTGTGCGTATCAATATAATCGCGCTCTTCCACATTTTGCAACACCTCATCAAAAGTAACTTGTTGGCCTTTCGCTACCAATTCATCAAAACGGCGTTGGGCTCTGGTTTTGGAACTGGCATTCATGAATAGTTTTAGTTCGGCTTCTGGGAAAACAACCGTACCAATATCTCTTCCGTCCATTACAATGCCTTTGTCTTTGCCCATAGCTTGTTGTTGCTCTACTAATTTGGCACGCACTTCCGAGATTTCAGCAACTTTACTCACCATACGAGATACTTCGATGGTTCTTATTTGCGTTTCAATGTTTTCGTTGTTCAAATACATCTCGGCAAATCCTAAAGTCGGATTAAATTGAAAGCGTAAATTGATATTTGGTAATTCAGCTATCAAACCCAATTTATCTAAATGCGTTTCAGAAACTAAATTGTGTTGCATGGCATAATACGCTACCGCGCGATACATGGCACCTGTATCTACATACACGTAACCCAATGCTGCTGCCAATTGCTTAGCCAAAGTACTTTTTCCTGTTGACGAAAAACCGTCTATTGCTATGGTAATTTTTTTCATATATTCTGCCACGAAGACGCTAAGGCGCTAATTTTTATATATTAATTTACAATATTTTAAACATATAAGTGATATAAGTTTTTTTTAGTAATACTTTGTGTATAATAAAGTTCATTTAAGTGTATCCTTTTCACTTTTTACTAATCACTAATCACTCTTCACTAATCCCTAATCCCTTTTCACTAATCCCTTTTCACTAATCCCTTAACTTTAATTCAAATCAATCATCAATCCAAACAAACTCGTATTGGCTGCTAAAGTGTATCTCGAATAGGAATAATCAAATTTAATTTTTCCGATTCGGAGTCCAAAACCAACCGAAATACCTGAAAAATGGCGTTGTTCTATAATTCGAAGCTCTTCACCTCTTCTAAAATTATAACCCAATCGGATGTTAAAACCCTTTTCTGGAAATAATTCGGCGCCCACTATCAAATGCCGCAACGCATTGTTAAAAAACGATACCTTTTCTTCTTGAGTACTACCATCTAGGCTTCCTTGTGCTCTATTGGGATTGGAAAATGCAATGTTCCATTGTTGTAAATTTTCAAAAGTCATGTGCCAACGAATGGGTACGTTTTCCAATAATTGAGAAATTCCTGCATCAATCGAAAGGGGTAATTTTTCACGGGTATCTGCATAAGGCGTAATTTGTGCCCCAATATTACGCACAGCCAAACCGTAGTTGATATCGTTTTGTGTATCTACATACAAAAGACCTAAATCTATGGCAGCACCCCAAGAATTATAACTTTCTAATGTTGATGAAATCAATTTGGCGTTTACCCCCATATACATATCTGTCCAAGGCAAATTGTAAGCATATCCAAGAGATACAGCCGCTTCACTACCCGTAAAATCGGAAGTAGGATTGCCCAATTCATCTCTTCCCTCAAATGAACCGTAATTGATGTAGCTTACACCCGCATGAAACGTTTGCAAATGTTTATCGTAGGTATAGGCATAGGCAGCCGTTCCATAGGTCACTTCACCATAATAATTACCAAAGTTAGTCGATAAACGGTTGCTCATTTTCTCATTAATTGTTGCCGGATTATAAAAGGCCTGATTGACATCATAATCTACTACAGTAACCGTTTTACCTCCCAAAGCTGCCTGTCGTGCAGATTGAGCCAAATTTAAAAACTGATATACATACTTACCTCCTATTTGACTATAAACTGTAGTCGAAAGGAAGAACATAAAATAGAATATCGTTTTTTGTAACATGTTGCGGAGTTAACTAATTGATAACGCAACTGCGAAGATAAAATTATATTGATTAGGAAACAAAAAGAACCCCCAATATTAATTGAGGGTTCTATATTTTACGATTGAAGATTATCTACTTTTTTGCTTCAAAAGTTTTTGCATTTTTTACCTTTTGATTCGTTATGGCAATATCCAAAACTTCACTCATTTTGTCGACATAATGAAATGTCAATCCGTCAATGTAATCGGGTTTAATTTCTTCGATATCGCGTTTGTTTTCTCGGCACAAAATAATTTCTTTAATGTTGGCGCGTTTAGCTGCTAATATCTTTTCTTTGATACCCCCCACAGGCAATACTTTTCCTCGAAGCGTAATTTCTCCTGTCATGGCAATACTTCTCTTGATGCGCTTTTGCGTAAATGAAGAAACCATAGATGTCAACATCGCAATTCCAGCACTAGGACCGTCTTTCGGGGTAGCGCCTTCTGGCACGTGAATGTGAATATTGTACTGATTTAATACTTCGGGATCAATACCTAAGTGTTCGGCATTCGAACGAATATATTCCAAAGCTATCGTTACCGACTCTTTCATCACCGTACCTAAATTTCCGGTCATGGTCATTGTACCTTTCCCTTTTGAGATTAAAGATTCAATAAACAAAATATCCCCCCCTACCGAAGTCCAGGCCAAACCTGTTACCACACCGGCAATTTCATTGTTTTCATATTTATCGCGCTCCATTCGAGGCGATTTCAATACGGCTACTATATCTTCATCACTTACTTTTACATTATAGCTTTCGTCCATGGCAATAGATTTTGCAGCATGACGCACCACCTGTGCTATTTTTTTCTCCAAACCACGTACACCCGATTCACGTGTATAGCCGACCACAATTTTTTCCAATTGTTTTTTGCCAATTTGCAAGTCTTTAGGCGATAACCCATGTTCTTTTAATTGTTTGGGTAACAAATGATTTTTGGCGATTTCTATTTTTTCTTCGATGGTATAACCAGTCATTTCAATAATTTCCATACGATCACGTAAGGCAGGTTGAATGGTCGACAAACTATTTGACGTTGCAATGAACATTACTTTTGATAAATCATAGCCTAATTCCAAGAAATTATCATGAAACTCTTTGTTTTGCTCTGGATCCAATACCTCTAACAAAGCCGATGAAGGATCACCATTGTGGCTTAACGACAACTTATCTATTTCATCCAGTACAAACACAGGATTTGATGTTTTTGCCTTTTTGATGTTTTGCAATATTCGTCCAGGCATGGCTCCAATATACGTTTTTCGATGTCCGCGAATTTCAGCTTCATCGCGCAAGCCACCTAATGACATACGAATATATTCTCTCCCCAATGCCTCAGCAACCGATTTTCCAATAGAAGTTTTACCCACGCCTGGAGGACCATATAAACACAATATTGGCGATTTCATGTCGTTTCGCAATTTCAAAACAGCCAAGTGCTCAATGATGCGTTTCTTCACATCTTCCAAGCCATAATGATCTCTATCAAGGATTTTTTGCGCACGTTTTAAATCGAAATTATCTTTAGTAAATTCGTTCCAAGGTAACTCTAAAAACAATTCGATATAATTGCGTTGGATTCCAAAATCTGGCGAATTGGGATTGGTGCGTTGCAATTTTGACAATTCTTTTTCAAAATGTTTTGCCGTGCTTTCATCCCATTTTTTCAATAATCCTTTGGCGCGCATTTCTTCAATTTCAGCTTCATAAGAAACACCACCCAATTCTTCTTGAATGGTTTTCATTTGTTGTTGTAAGAAATACTCGCGTTGTTGTTGGTCTAAATCAAAACGAACTTTCGATTGGATATCGTTACGAACTTCTAATTTTTGAAGTTCTAAATTCATAAGTCGTAACGTTTCTAGTGCTCTGTCTTTTAAGTTCTTAATTGATAATAATTGTTATTTTTCTTCAACTGATAAATTCATATTTGAAGACACAAAATTGATCAAAAAAGGATTGCTTTCTATGTTCTTTATGGCAAAAGTGGCTTCTGTGGGAATACTCGGACTTTCCTTAATAATTTGGATGGCCAACTCTTTAATGGACTCGATAATAGCTTTGAACTCTACATTTTTTGCATCTGGGCGTTCTTCCGTAACCTCTTTAATGGAAGCGCGCAAATAAGGTTCTTCTTGCGTAAAAGCATCAATTTCAAAGCGTTTTTTGCCTTGTAGAATTACGGTTGTATTGCCATCGGGCATTTTTAATACACGCATGATACGCGCCACCGTTCCAATATGATGTACGTCATTTGGCGTAGGTTCTTCTACATTTTCATCTTTTTGTGCTACTACACCAATGATTTTACCTTTCGCATTGGCATCATTGATTAATTTTATGGATTTATCCCTACCGGCTGTAATGGGAATAACTACTCCTGGAAATAAAACAGTATTACGCAGGGGTAAAATAGCAATGTCGTT
>JACCDT010674381.1_pt1 | contig 11795 bp, 10 predicted proteins | sample 7446291 | NCBI WGS metagenome assembly JACCDT01 (sample SAMN15323446, study PRJNA562643) | freshwater metagenome | isolation source: river surface water | place: USA:Blue River Watershed | collected 2017-08-17 | reverse complement strand
TTTCTCGTGCATCGGTTACGATGACATTTGATAATAGTAAAAAGATTTTTTCATTTACAAATAGTGAACTCGGTGTATCGCTTGAATATGATGAGATTACGATTGGTCGTGAGGTTTTTGCTGATGGTGCACATCGATACACAATCAATGGTACAGAAGTTCGATTAAAGGACGTTGTTGACCTCCTTGCATCTGTGAATATTGGAAGTTCTGGTCATCATATTATTTCTCAAGGGGAAGCTGATAGAGTGCTCAATGCTTCAAGTAAGGACCGCCGTGCGATGATTGAAGACGCACTTGGACTCAAGGTGTATCAATACCGTATTCGTGAAAGCGAACGAAAACTAGAAAAGACACTGAGTAATATCAAGGAAGTTCATGTGCTTCGTCGTGAAGTTGCACCACATCTCGCTTTTCTCAAGAAGCAAGTGACGCTTATTGAAAAGGCGAGAGAAATGAGAGAGGAACTTCGTGGTTTATACAAAACATATCTTTCTGCTGAATCAACATTTATTACACAGGAGGCAGAGCGACTCCTTCGTGTTCGTGCTGAGCTTGATGCTGAGGTTCGTTCATACGACGAGAAACTTGCATCTCTTGATTCAATTCCTTCATTAAAAAACAGAGAGACAAAGACACAAGAAGATATTCGGGCGTGTGATGAAATGCTTTCATCAATCCGTATAAAAAAAGACGAACAGAGTAGAATCATCGGTCGACTCGAGGGAATGATTGAACGCCTCTCTTCTGATATTGCGCGTGCATCTGTAAAAAAAGAAAATCATATTCCTTTTTCTGTGTGGGATGACACGTTGTGTTATCTTGATTCACAGATACGTCAGGCACTTGAAGATTCTGATCCGTCTTCGGTACGGCAGAGTCTTGTCGATATGCAGTCACGTATTGTATCGATTCGTGCGTCGCACGATTCCTCAGTCGCTCCTCTTGATGAATCAATTACTCTTGAATACGAACGTATTAAAAAAGAACGAGATGAGGTGCTTGATACGATCGAGGCTCTCTCTAAAAAAGAACACGATATTCGTGTAGAGATTGATGCGCTTCGAAAGACAGAAGTAGCCTCATATAGTGAAGAGCGAGAACGAGAACGTACTCGATATGAAGTACTTGAAAAACGTAACAGTGCCTCGTCTCGATTGCACACACTCACATTTGAAGAAGAAAAATGCACGCTTCTTAAAAATGCACTTGAGATGGAACTCGTTGAAGCAGGTACGCTTATTGGTCGTGAAGTTGTAGATTTTGCTCGAACACCACATCAAGGTGAAGTTAACCGTACGTTTCAAGAAGATCTTCATCGAAAGATTGAGCGAATCAAGATTAAACTCGAAGATAGTGGTGTTGGTAACAGCTCAGAGATTTTAAAGGAATACGAAGACACAGAGGAGCGTGATAGATTTCTTGCTCGTGAAATCGAAGATTTAAATATGAGTATCACATCGCTTCGAGATATTATTCGTGAATTAAAAGAAACACTCGATCAGGAATTTAAGACAGGAGTACTCAAGATTAATACACAGTTTCAAGAATTTTTCTCACTTATGTTTGGCGGAGGGTCAGCATTTCTCTCTATTGTTATGGAACATAAGAAGCCAAAGAGTACTGATGATGTTGAGCTTGAATCTGAATCTGATGACGAGCCAGCATCTCTCGGGTTTGAACGGGGAATTGAAATACATGTTTCTCTTCCACAAAAGAAAGTAAAAGACCTCCATATGCTTTCTGGTGGAGAACGCTCACTTACATCTATTGCGCTCCTCTTTGCAATGTCACAGGTTAATCCTCCGCCATTTCTTGTACTCGATGAGACAGATGCAGCGCTCGATGAAGCAAATTCTCGAAAATATGGGAATATGCTTGAGAATCTTTCTCGCTATTCACAACTTATCGTTGTTACTCACAATCGTGAGACAATGTCACGAGCACAAGTGCTCTATGGAATCACAATGGGCAAAGAAGGTGCTTCAAAATTACTCTCTATTCACCTTGAAGATGCAGCGTTGTATGCAAAATAAAACACCTCACATGAGGTGTTTTATTTTTTGAGATTTCGAAGATAGAGGTTAAGAGTCTCAGTTCCTTTTTTGTATGTATCTGCGTGGTCTATTCCAATGTATCGATAGTGCCATGGTTCGTACATGTATCCAGTTTCTTCTTCTTTATCTTTTGGATAACTCTCAACAAAGCCATAGAGGTGTGCATTGTCTGTGAGCCATGTGTATTCTGGTGTTGATTTGAAGTTTTGTGCTGTTGTTTGGTAGTTGATTGATTTACCAGTAACATCAACGGTTGTACCAAGCTGATGCTCTGAGTGACCAGGAAGTGCAACAGCCATATCTACGTTTTTGTTGCCACGAGCGATATTGTGTGCACGTATTGTTTCTTGATATTCGTAACTTCGGAATGCTGAGGTGACTCGAATCGTATGTCCATCTTTTTTTGCAGCGGTAAGCATTTTTTCGAGCATTATTCGAGCATCTTTTGTGAGGCAAAACGTCGACGGAGTAAATGTTGTCGTTGTTGTGAGGTATGCAAGTTCTTTTGGAATATAGGTGATATCAGGGAGGCCTACTGTTTTATCGATATCAAGAAGTGATTGGTCTTCATACTTTTTTTGTGGTGTAGGGCAGGAAGGTTTTGGTTTTTTTGTGAGTGTTTGTGTTGTTGATACGGGTACTTGTTCGTATTTTTGGTGTTCTTCAAAAGAGACAATCAGACGAGGGTCAACAATCGTATATCCTTTTGCCTGTATACTTGTAATGAGATCATCTAAATATATACTTGATTCGAGGTGTTCATGAATGAGAATTGTTGCCCCCGGAGAAAGATTATTTACGATATTACCAATAAAGATATCTTTTTCTTTTGCGTCGTGTTTCCAATCTTTTGAAGAGATAACCCAATTCATAAAAATCATTTTTTCTGATTGTACAAAACTACGTACAAATGGAGTAAATTCACCATACGGTGGACGAAAGAATCGGGGACGTGAACCAGTCTCTTGTTCGATGATATCAGTCGTCATTGTAATTTCTTTTTTGATAATTTCTTGATTAGGTTCTTTTTTGAGATTGCGGTGTGTTTGTGTGTGGTTTCCAATTTCAAAACCATCAAGAGAGAGTGCTTGAATAACTCCACTATGGAGAATATTTCGATTCCCGTTGATGAAAAAGAGAGCCCCGATATTTCTTTTTTTGAGGATATCTTTGATTGTGTTTGTATATACACTTGGGCCATCGTCAATCGTTAAGAGTACGATATGAGTATCCATATCAGTATCGATAGGGACGATACGAGCGTCACGTGTAATACGATAGAGGGGTTTTTCTTCTTTCTGTACAGGAATAGGCATCATCTTTTGTTGAACAAAAGGTGGTGTGTTTTTTGTATTTTCTTTGTGTAAAAGAAAAAGACCTCCAATAATAATGGTGATACCAATACCTCCAATACCGTAGAGTATGTATATGATACGCATGGATTATTTAGACAAGTAGATAATCAATCGTTTTTTTGTTGCGGTCAGTATTTTGAACTTTGAATCGTACGGTGTCTCCGAGTGTGTATTTCTTTTTTGATTTTGCACCCTTGATGGACATTTCTTTTTTATCGAATGTGTAGTAATCGTTGATGAGGTCACGCATGCGAACCATACCTTCACATTTTGTTTTCTTGTCTTCAATATAGAGACCCCATTCTGTGACACCAGTAATAACACCTTCGTATATTTCACCAATGCGAGTCGACATATATTCAACTTGTTTGTATTTGATTGACGCACGTTCTGCTTCAGATGCTTCTTTTTCTCGAAGAGATGCTTCGTGACTCATTTCTTCAAAGAGATGCCATGTTTCTTTTGGAATTTCTTTGTTGTTGAGGAAATCTGCAAGGAGGCGGTGTACGATAACATCAGGGTATCTACGGATCGGTGAGGTGAAGTGTGTATAGAATTTAAACCCAAGACCGTAGTGTCCTATGTTTTTTGTTGAATAGATTGCTTTTGCCATCGTGCGGATAATTGCGGTGTGAACAGTATCACGAAGTGGGTTGTGTTCGAGTTTGCCTACGAGTGCATTGATTTCTGAAGAAGGAATAATACCGTCTTTGAGTTTTACATTGTGACCAAGACGACGAAGGAAGGTGACGAGGTCTTGCATTTTTTCTTTGTTTGGAAGATCGTGAATACGATAGACAAAGACCCCTCCTCGTCCTTTGCCTTTTTCTGTCATGTATTCAGCAACTCGTCTGTTGGCAAGAAGCATGAATTCCTCGATCATTTTATGTGTATCACCACGTGTTTTTGTGTAGACAGAAAGAGGAACACCATTTTCATCGAGTTTAAATTTTACTTCATCTTGTTCAAGTGAAATAGCACCTTCATCAAAACGCTTTTTGAGAAGTTTTTTTGCAATGCTATTCATGGTATGCAGTTCTTCAAAGAAGGGTCCTTCTTTGTCATCGAGAACTTTTTGTGCACCTTCGTATGAAAATCGTTTGTCTGAGTGAATAACGGTTCGTCCAAACCATTCATTGTGAATATGACCATCTCGGTCAAGTTCAAACACTGAGGCGAATGTAAGGCGGTCAACGTCTGGATTTAAACTACAGAGTCCATTTGAGAGTTCTTCTGGAAGCATTGGAATCGTACGGTCAACAAGGTATACCGATGTTCCGCGGTGCTTTGCTTCATCATCGAGTGCTGTTTTTGGTCGGACATAATGTGACACGTCTGCGATGTGAACACCTATTTCAAAGTTGCCATTTGGAAGTACTTTAAATGAAAGTGCATCGTCAAAGTCTTTTGCGTCTTCTGGGTCGATAGTAAACGTTGTTGTGCCTCGCATATCTCTGCGGTCACGCATGTCTTCTTCGGTTACGCCACGTTTTGCTATTGCTTCAGATTCTTGCACAACATGAGGTGGAAAGTCTGCGTCGAAACCTTTTTCGAGTGCAATTGCTTCCATTTCAGCATTGTGCTCCATTGGAGAACCAAGAATTTTTGTTACTTCACCAATCGGTGCTTTTTTGGGATCGTTCCATTGAGTGATGACAACGAATACTTTTTGGCCAACTGTTGCACCAGCGAGTTTGTCTGTCGGGATGATGATATCGGTATACATTTTTAAATCACTTGGAATCAAAAAATACATATCGTTTTCTTTTTCGATAATACCTGAAAACCCACGGTTAGAGCGTCGAATAATCGAATCAACTCGTCCAGTTTGGATACCATCTTTAGAAACAGGGTGGAGGAGAACACGGACAATATCTCCATTACATGCAGTATTTAGGAATGCATGGTCTATTTCTATGCTGTCATTTGTACCCTTAACACGAACAAATCCTATACCTTTATGAGATATATGGATATTTCCTTCTTGGAAATGGTCGCTCACAGGAGCGTCTGTTTGGCCTTTTGTCATAACGGCAGTATAGCACATCTCTCAAAAATACTTGATTATTGTCTTTCTCTATGGTAGGATAGCCCTATGTTAAAAATCAGACTACAACGAACAGGACGCAAGAATAACCCATCATTTCGGGTTGTTTTGACTGACTCTAAAAACGCTGCGAAGAGTGGCAGATTTAAAGAAATTCTTGGTTCATATAATGTGAAGGGTGGTGATGTTATTCTCAAAGCTGATCGCATCAAACACTGGATGAGTGTTGGTGCACAGGCATCTGAAACAGTTCATAATTTCCTCGTCGCAGAAAAAATTATTGAAGGCAAGAAAAAGAACGTACTTCCGAGAAAATCTCCAACAAAGAATCGAAAAGAATTAAAGAACGCATAATACAAAATTCCCTACAGGTCTGACCTGTAGGGAATTTTGTATTATGCTTGTTTGTTGACAGAGCTTAACTTTTATATTATTCTATATTCAAAATAAAACATAAGTTAATGAGTAAAAATAAATTTGAAGCAATACTAGAAAGTACAAGGTATTTTTCTAAAGCTTTGGGGCATATGAGTTACTCAGCGTTATATCTTAATTCTTCCGAAGAAGAGACAAAAGCTGATTTTATTGCCTCAAAACGTACTGGTCAGTGTGCAGTTGCTGTTCAGCTTGATTTAGAAAGGGTTGGATCTCAATATGTGCCTGATGATCAAACAGACAATAAAGTTCGTTATCTTGCCAATGCTAATAATAAGGTTAATTTTCTTTTAGAAAACCCTGAAAGAGTAAATACTTTTCCTTCTAATGAAGTTGAGCAAACCCTATTTGAAACACGGAAGATTTTTGGTGGAGGAATAAGAGATTTACGTCATCCTTTTATGACACTTGTTGCTGTTTCTGGATTTCATCCAAAAATAGACGAAGCTTGTAGTATTGTTTTTTTATCGAATATGATTCGATTGGGTAACAAAACAAAGATAAGCTACATAAAGGAATTATCTTTAATGTTTAAGAATCCTTACGCTTTAATTTTGGGTGTTGGGTGTGGTTCTATTAAAGGTGTTACGGAGCAACAAGCAAGAGAATGGAGTGTAAATAAAATTACTTAAACATGAAATAAAAACCAGTTATAATCTGGTTTTTATTATTATTTATGCTTGTGTATGAAAAATACGTTTGATATACTTTTATTGAAGCAGGTTGTAGTCGATACACTGCAGAGATTTTAAGAATAAAACGTAAACGATTATTATGACAGACGATAAAGGATTTCTCGAATATGTTGTAAAAGCATTGGTTGATTTCCCAGATGATGTGAAAATTGACCGAACGGTAGATGAAATGGGTGTTCTTATTACGATGACTGTAAACCCAGCAGATATGGGTAAAATTATTGGCCGACAAGGGAATACTGCAAAGGCCATCCGAACACTTCTCCGTGTGATTGGTATGAAAAATAATGCTCGTGTTAATTTGAAAATCAACGAACCAGAAGGTGGTACTCATCAGATGAGTGCTCCAAGTGAGGCATCACGATCTGTGGATGAGGCGCTTGAAGACTTGAAGGGAATTTAAAATTAACCAACTAATCCCATCTGCGTCGTTACCGATTCCGTCTGCTCCCGCAATGTAGGCTTACTACATCTTGGTCGCAGTACTCATCGGTGCCTTGCATCTGGAATCATTTGATTAATTTTGGGAAATATCACAAAAAGTAAAAACCTCCGAATATCTCGGAGGTTTTTACTTGCATTTTTTCTTACTACTTACTACTATCTACTTACCACTATTTATATCTATGAATTTCCATATCATCACATTATTTCCTGAAATGTTTGACTCGTATCTCGGCGAGTCTATTTTGGGACGGGCGATAAAGGAAAAGAAAATTTCTGTTTCTTTTGTGAATCCTCGAAAATTTGTTACAGGAAAATATCGGAAAGTATGGCCCGATGGTAATATTTCACTTCAAGTTGATGACCGACCATACGCAGGCGGTCCAGGCATGGTTATGCGTGCTGAGCCGATAATCAAAGCAGTTGAATCGGTTGTTAAAAAAATTAAAAATAAAAAATTAAAAATGAGTCCCAAAATACTTACAATTAATTTTTCTCCATCTGGTGATATGTTCACAACGGGATTGGCAAAGGGGGCAGTTCGTAAATACACGGATATTATTATGATTTGTGGTCGCTATGAAGGGATTGATGCACGTGTAGATAAAATATTGAAGACAAAACAAATATCGATAGGGGACTATGTTCTGACTGGCGGAGAGATTCCTGCTATGGTTTTGATTGATTCAATCTCTCGACAAGTAGAGGGTGTGCTCGGGAATTTTGATTCTCGTGAAGAAGAACGAGTCTCCTCAAGTGAAGTATATACTCGACCAGAAGTCTTTGTTCATAATGGTAAAAAATACAGCGTACCCAAAGTGTTGCTTTCAGGTGATCATAAAAAGATAGATGAATGGAAAAATAAAAGACCCCTCGTATGAGGGGTCTTTGTAAGTGTTTAGTGTCGATAATAATCGATACACACTTTAATCATTTTGAGTAATTCAAGAAAGAAAGATTGTACTTTTGGTGATTTTGCTGCAATCGGATGTATTTTGTAATTTCCGATTAATTTCCAGATAAGAATGATTCGAGGAATGTGATACCATGATGATACAACATATACTTCTGAAATCTGTTGATTTTTAATTTCAATTTCAGCAGATTTACTTTCAGTAAACGTTCCCCACGCATCGGTTTCAGTAGTCACCGTATCTATTGGAAATGATGCTGGTAGATTAGTGCGTACATACCTCTGCATCATCTCTTTGAGCTGAGGGTAGTGTGGTTTATCTGGTCTTATTCCTGCTGCAAATATCATGTACACAGAATCTCCCTTGTTTTTGATTTGGTGAGCGAGTTCTATGGCTCGCTCGCACCGCCTGCGTGTTTCAGGTCCGCATTCCTTTCCGTCCTGTTCGGTCTCACCGGCATAGACGATTACGTGTCGTACTCCCACCTATATGGATATTTTGTTTGGTTTTATAATAAAACATTTATTATAAATAGTCAATAGTTTTAGTTTTTCTTGAGGTGGTATAATTTTTTTTATTATGAATACTCTTTATCTTATTGGTGGCTCACCTCGTTCAGGGAAAACAACAATTTTAAATACATTTTTAAAAAAGAAGCCAATTATTGCTGTTTCTTCGGATGCTCTTCGTGAGGCGGCGAGGAATATTTTACTTGATGAGTCGTATGTTTCTATTAAATCTCTTTCCATAGAAAGTGATATCGTATTTCATCGCCCTGGAGAAAATATAGATATTTTACATACGAAACATTTTAAAAAAGAGATAACAGAGGATGACTTAACTTGGAAAGCTGTTGTTGGTTTAATTAATCATTACGACAGAAAAGATATTCCCCTTATTGTTGAGGGTATGACAATTACTCCTGAACGTGTAAAAAGTCTAAATCTACGTAATTTAAAAATACAAGCTGTTTTTGTTGGATTTATTGATAATACTCATCTTGATACAATGCTTACGAATGCTTTTACTTATAAGGATTGGGTTTATACATGGATACAAGAACACGATGGAGATGATTCTCATGTTCGAGAATGGTTTGCTGAACAAGTAAAAGAGAACAAAAGAAAATCAATTCTTGCTCAAGAATTTGGTCATAAATTTTTTTCTATAACTGATTTTTCTCGTGAGGTATATATTGAAAAGGTCGTTGATTATTTGTTGGAATAAAAAATTTAAAGTTATAATTTGATTTCGTGGCTTTATTCATTTAGAATAGAAAGAAATGATATTCTATTTTCCACACCTTTAAACCAGCCACCCCGTATGAGTAGTTCATCAATTATTTTCAATCAAGCCCCTCCTCAAGGAAAGCTTGCAATTATTCAGTTCATTTCAGAACAAAAGATTCCCGTGAAGCTATCGCTTACCGAAGATGGTATGAGACACATGGAGCATCTCCTAAGGTATGATTTTTTAATAGAACAATTACAAAAGGGAATGCATGTACAGATTACTTCTGTGAATATTCACGATCAGTTGATCGCCCCTACGCTGTTGGTGTTACAAAAATCAAATGACTCACAAAAAGAATGTGTGTATGTGCCGTTTGATACACCAATAATGCCAGAGGGGATTACAATCCCGATTCTTGATATTGTTGAAATCTCACCACTTCTTAATTTTAGGGATGTACCCATCACTGGAACTCTTTCTTCTTTGTAGAATCAGTATTTAAAAAGACCTTCTCTATGAAGGTCTTTTTACTTGACTTTTATATACAAACATGCTATTATGAAAACAACTCTTGGAGTTTATGCCGTGAAGAAAACACGAGTGAATGGCTGTCGCAAACAAAATCCGTTATTACTTTCGTGCTAAGTAATTAGTCCTATTATGGTACTGGGACGATAAACTGTACTTTGTATTTTGAAAAAATTTAAAAATTTCGTTCTTTCGCTTCTCTTTGGTCGCTTTATCGAGGAGAAGGTAGAAAAATCAGTTTCAGAACTTTCTGCAACTGTTAGCACTATCAAAAATCAATTAACACCTGAAAAGATTCAGGAAGTTGTAGATCCTTCACTTATTAAGTTTCCTGAAAAGGGAGTTAGTCTCCGTATTAAAGGGGAAGGCAAGGATGAAAAAACATTTCTTGTTAGTCGTCCCTGTTGGGAAGATGGAGTTTCTGAGTGGTTCGTAAGTTTTCCTCCTCAGAAATGGGTTTATTATTGGTCTTATTTCGATGGACACGGGACTAAACAATCTTCAAACATTGAGATCTTTACTTCATTAAAAAAGTTTGTTGAAAAGATTTTTGGAACAAATTGTATCGCTAAGATAGATGCCGAAAACGCTTTTCATTTTAAACTGACGAAATCCGGAGCCCAGACTTGGGATGAAGTAACTCCCAAAGTGCTTGATGCCATTGCTTCACTTTTTATGGATGTTCCTCAAGATGAAAATGTTCCCGAAACAGTGAAAGAAGAAGCTGAAAGTAATTCCTGATTAAATCAGAGTAATTTTAAAGAATCCCAAACCATAATCGGTTTGGGATTTTATTATATATAAAGATTTGACAAAAACGTTAATTTAATATAGGATTACTCCCAGTGAATATCGATTGAGTTATGGCAGATCAATCACTACTTTATAAGTCCGTAATCGGCGTTTTGTGTTAAAAAACAATATCACTGCCAATTATATATACTAGTCGACAGATGGGTTTGGTCACCCACTGTCTTTTTGCGTTTTGTAAATACACGATATGAAAAAAACAGCAACACGAGAGAAGAAGTATTTTGCACGGTACAAAAAACCGTTGGTCGAGTTCCCAAATCTTATCGAAAATCAACTCGTTTCATTTAACTGGTTGGTTGAGACAGGTATCAAAGAAGTATTCAAGGAATTTTCTCCTATCAATGATTATTCAGACAAAAAGTTTCAACTTGATTTCGTCTCATTCTCACTCGGAGAGCCAAAGTTTGATGAAGAATATACAAAGGTAAACAAACTCACTTATGAGGGTGGTTTGAAGGCTCGTGTTCGATTGCTCAACAAGAGTATTGGTACTTCAAAGGAACAAGAAATCTTTATGGCTGATGTTCCTCTTATGACAAAGCACGGTACATTCATCATCAATGGTGTTGAGCGTGTTATTGTTCCACAGCTTACTCGTTCATTCGGTGTATTTTTCACAGAACAAGAACAAAAAGGTAAGCGATATTTTGGTGCAAAAATCATTCCAGCTCGTGGAGTATGGATTGAAATAGAATCAGATGCGGATGGAGCAGTGTATGTACGTATCGACAAGAAACGTAAATTCTCTGTTGCGTCTCTTCTTCGCGTACTCGGACTTACAACAGACGAAGCAATCACAAAAGCATTTGGTAAATCTGCATCAGAAGAAGTGTTGACCGCACTTAAAGTATGTCTCGAAAAAGACCCTGCCAAAACTCTTTCAGACTCATTTATTGAAATCTACAAGCGTCTTCGTGATGGAGACCTCGCAACGCCAGATAATGCACGTGAATTTATCACGATGCTTCTTTCTGCTGAGCGATATGACCTCTCTCCAGTTGGTCGTTTCCGCTTCAACAAGCGTTTTGAAAAAGATATGTCTGACAAAGAAATGCAACGCCGAACGATCTCATCTGATGATGTTGTTTCAATCATTTCACATATCATTCTTTTGAATAACACACCTCATGCGACAGCGGATGATATCGATCACCTTGGTCAGCGTCGTGTTCGTTATGTAGGCGAAATGCTCCAGCAAAAAGTTCGTATGGGTATGGCGCAGATTAAGCGTAATATTCAGGACCGTATGTCGACGATTGATGTTGGAACAACAC
>JACCDT011182596.1_pt1 | contig 11798 bp, 22 predicted proteins | sample 7446291 | NCBI WGS metagenome assembly JACCDT01 (sample SAMN15323446, study PRJNA562643) | freshwater metagenome | isolation source: river surface water | place: USA:Blue River Watershed | collected 2017-08-17 | reverse complement strand
TCGATCCACGCGGCGAGCAGTTCGCGACCGAGATACTTGCCGACCGGATGGTTCGGGTCGGACAGCATACCGAGAATGATCGCCACCAGCAGGCGCTCGCGGTCCATCAGGTCTTTGAGCGGATCGATCCTTGATCGCAACCCGTCGTAGTGTTCGATGGCACGCATGACCATCTCGACAGGGTCTTCTGGAAGGTCGGTCGTCATCGCTCGTCAAAGCTGTTTCGGCGTTTCGTCTGCGAAATCGGCAACGATCTCGAACACGTTATGATGTTCTGGATCGTATTTCGGATGCCTCTTCGCCTCGTCTGAGGAAAGAAAAAAACGGCCACCGCATTTTTCCATTTCGAGCAATATCTTTCCGTCGTTTCGCTTTCTCATGATAACGTAGATCAATTGGCCCGTCATTTTGTTTCTCCTTAATCGTCATCTCTCGTTTCGAGCGATCCGTCAGTGTTGATGGCGACGAGTTTCATGCCGCTCTCTCCGCGCTCTGCGATCCAGACTGGCGTCGTTTCGTCCATCTCGAACGAACCGCCTTTCCATCCTTCGAAAGTCTTGCCAATCGCTGACTTGCAGATCGCGATCAGTTCGCATACATTCACCGGCTCTCCTGCCAGCTCGAACGCCAGGTCGTCGTAGTATCCGCGATAGCAGTGCGGGTTCTTGAACCCTTCAACAGTATCGAGACCGTGCATGTCGCCGAGCGTTTTCAGCAACGCGCCGAGCGTCATCTGAGTCTCGGCGCGCTCCGCCTGCCACTCTTTTTTCATGATTGAGAACAAAGCGTCGAACTCTTCTTTTTTCACGACAGCCTCGCTTCGAGCCACACGTTTTCCGACTTGCCTTCAGAATCGAAGGCGTACCGCGACATCACGCTCGCACGGTCGGAGAACGATCCGGCGAACACCTCTGTCGCCGACACGGCGAGCACGACGCCTTTCTGGCGTATCATCTGGCCTCCGAGATCGGCGCACACCCATACCTGCTGACCTTCGTGAAACTTCATCGCGTCCTCCATTTAGCTGAACTCGCCGACCATAAGATCCCACGTACCGGCACCGTGCCCGACGCAATACCGTCCTATTTTGTGTCGCAGCAGGTTGTTCGGGCCTCTAAGCGATTGGTTCTTGAGATGGAACTCTGCCTCGTCAAGATAACCCATCCATTTTTTTTCGTCGAACAATACGTAACTGTAGCGGTCGACGATGACGCCCATCATCTCTCCGACGCTCAATCGATCACCGTGCTCGTCTTCGATGAACCCGGTATCAAACCTTTCGATCCAGTCATCGAGCGACCTTATTCCAATAGAAGGATCGACGTGAAGGCTGAAGCACCATCCGCAGCTCGACTTGCCGATATGAATCCGCACCTCGTCATGATCTCTGCGACCGCAGTGCGGACAGGTCGTGTCCTCTTTTATCCAGTAATAGTTCGTTCCCATGTTCGATCCTTATATTGGAACAATTTGCGTTTTGAATTTCTTTGAGCATTTGTCGCATATCACAGCCCAGTCACCAAGAAAACCGAGACGCAGTCCATCCCTTTCGTTGATGGTCGCGTCTTCGTACTGTTCGTTTCCTGCGATCCGGTAAGGTTTCCTTTTTTTTGTTGCGCCATCTTCATAGCCCAGTTCAGCGTCATAAAAAGACTTTTTTCCGCACACGTCGCACAGCCGGTAGTCAGCAGATGCCATTTTATTTGCCTCATCAATATCGCCGTCCTTGGCGATTTGTTTAACAGTCAGAACGGGACGTCATCGTCGAAGTCGTTGCCAGCGTTGGACGCCGCTGGCGCTGGAGCAGAGCGCGACTCTCCATCACCCTTGCCTGACAGCATCTTCATTTCGCTTCCGACGATCTCGGTCGTGTAGCGGTCCTGGCCGTCCTTATCCTGCCACTTGCGCGTTTGCAGCTTGCCTTCGAGATAGATCTTGCTGCCCTTCTTTAGGTATTGGCCGACGATCTCGGCCAGCTTGTCGAAGAACGTGACCCGGTGATACTCTGGCTTCTCAACCCTTTCTCCGGTATCTTTGTTTTTATATGACTCGTTTGTTGCAATAGAGACATTAGCAACCGCTTTTCCTGACTGGGTGTATCGAACCTCTGGGTCACGAGTAAGGTTGCCGATTAATATTACGCGATTCACTGATGCCATGATACTTTCCTTTCTAGTGTTTCTCTATGATAAATTCATAGAGGAAGCTAACGCTTCATCAAGCGCTCCTCTTTAGAAGTGCTTGATGAAGAGTTCATTCTTGCCTAAATTCTCCAAAGTATTTAACTTCAGCTTCTTTTCTTGCTTTAATTGCATCTTCGATTAACTCATACAAACCTAAATGAAGAAGGACTCTATCAACAACTATTCTCGCTCTCCATTTTTTCAATCTTTTATTCCAGTGAACTCCAGTAAAGCCGCTATTGTTATTCGACTTTACCTTGATATTTCTATTGTTTTGTTGTCTTGTTGCAAGCCTAAGATTACAGATTCTATTATCGCTCCTTACTCTGTTAATATGATCTATATCATCTGGAGGCCAAAACCCATAATGAATTGCCCAAGCAATTCTGTGCGCTCCTAGTCTTGTTCCCCTTATACTTATCTCTATATATCCTTGCCAATTAAGACGCCCTGCTGGTTTTCCAAAAAACTTATCATTAAATCTATCCGTAGTATCTGTACGATACAGCCACACAAAACCTCCTGTCTCTGGATTATACTCCAGCATATCTCGTAATTCTTCTGATGTTAAAGACCTTTCAAAATCACGTCTTGACAATCTATCTCTCATCATAAATTCCTTACGTAATTGCACCACGAGAATTCGTGATGGAAGCCGTTGCTTCATCGGTCGCTCTCTCGATGAAAGCGACCCGTGAAGCATTAACTATTTGTCTATTTTAGCATGTTCGTACATCCTTCCGCAATTATTACACTGTCTGCAATCGCCGCGAGGCACGGTGTTCTTGCTCTTGCAGTGCGGGCAGATCAGGTTTCGCGAGGCGCTTTTTTGATCTCGGCTCTCGTTGATCTCGCGCCTTTTGTTTTGCCTCAAGTAATTCGCCATTGTTTTTGTGTTCTCCAAAGCCGTCCTTGGCCGTCGATGTCATCGTTGTGCGACGTGAATCTGGTAGTCTCCGACAAACTCGAAGCACCAGTACCCGCGTTCTGATTTCAGGAAGAAAATCGCCCACGGACACATTTCTGCCGCGAGCTTCCTTGTCTTCGATTCGACGAACTCTTTTCTCATGAAAGCAACTCCAGCCAGTCGTCCAGTTGAAAGTATGTTTCGTTCGGGTACAGCGTGTTGATCGCCCTGGTGACGGCCACGTAGTAGATGTACACCTCGAACCGCTTGACCTTGTGGCGGCGGTCCTTCTCGCTGTAGCTCACCAGCTTCGGGAAGTCGATTCCTGACAGTTTTACCTCGCTCCACTGCGCGCCCTTGCTGTTGAATCCGTCAAAGCCGTTCTGTAGAAAGCGCCATATAAACGGCACGGTAACGCACATCGTCTCCGACATTGACTTCTTGATAGATGCAACTGGGTCATAGTGCCAGCGCATCCTATCAACCAAAAACATGATGGCGTCAATAGAGCCATTGTCTTTAGCGCGATCAATAACTGCCATAGCCTTATTCCTGCTGATTCTTCCTGCGCGCTTAGCGTTCCAATACTCCATACCGACAAAACAATTACGAATTGAGTTTAGTTCGTCGGTCGTGATTGGAACATAGTCGTTTGACGCCTTCATCGCTCTACCAGGGTTTGCGAACAATCGATCATTTTTCCATTGACTGACAAAGCCTATTCTTTTGGAGAACTCTAAAACATTTTCTCCATAAATATAGACCGTTGTTATAGGAAAACCCTTTGATTTCCTGGTTTTTACTGTAGAGATTATTCCAAACCTCAACAGCATCAACTGCACTGTTCTCGCCATCTCCTCGTGCTTGGTTTCAAAGTGAATATGATCGAAACCTCCATTCTTCATATTCACGGTTCCGTCCTCAAACAATCCCTTCAAGAACGAAGATTGAACGCTCATCGGAGAGCGCAAGATAATATCTGGAATGGATTTATCATTTGGATTCAATCCGCCAAAAGATTTCAGCCACTCCGAAAGGTAGACAGAATGAACTTCGTAGCCTCCAGCGCATTCATAGACGCATGATTTTGGTTTAACTCCAAACAATTCAAAGATCAGGTCTCCAAACCTATCTACAACGTCGGAGTGTCTTTTTGCCAACCTAAAGCCACGATTGAATACAGTCCCATCGGCAACCATCAACCCCAAAAACTCACCAAGGCTCTCGCTCATCTTGAGAGGTGTGGTGAATATTTTTGTTCTGACATCCATTTTCTTTGTAAGAACTGGAATATCTGGATACTCCAGCGGGTCAATAGTACATCCCAACTTCACTCTCAGCAAATCACCGACCTCAATTTGATCGGCGTTCACCCTGACATCTTCTCCGTTCCTCCAAACCATCATTCCGTGATCTCCTGTCACCTCTATCTGATAATTCTTTCTGGTAGAGATAACAAAGGTTTCGCACTCTTCTCTGGTGAACTTGTCTCGGTATTCGGCCATTCCGTTTGGAGTCGCAATAACTCCGTGATTTGGGATGTCTCGAATCCTCAACAATCCGTCTGGCGTCTCAACGAATGTATCTGGATGAACGCACTTGTGGACCGTGCTGACGATCACGTCGGACTTGTGCGCCGGCATCTCGCCAGCCTCGCGCAACTCCTCGCAGAAGTGCGGGATCTGGCTGCCGTACTTCTCGACTTGGCTCCACAGCACGGACAGGTCGGGATCGTGCTCCTTCAACTGCTCGACCTCGTTCCAGTCGGCGATGGCGAGCAGAGAGGGGTGTCTCACCTTGTCGCGGTCGCCGATGGAGAGATGGTAGCCAGATTCGAGCAGGCTCACCGACTCCATCAGGTTGCCGACGACGTGGATGCTGCGGCCTTTGCGCACCGCGTCCAGCGCCTCGGCCATCAGTCCGGCGTTCGTCCTGCACAGGACCGTGTGTTTGCCGGAAGGAGGATCGAGGCTCAGCTTCGACGGGCCGCCGAGGCCGACCAGCGGCGGCGCGTTCAGCTTGAGCAGCGCCAGAACCTTGTTCGCGGCATCCGCCACGGCTGGACCGAACCGCCAGCTCTCGGTCAGGTACTTGTGGACGCTCGCCATCTCGTCGAGGTTCTGGATGCTGCCGAGCCACGAGTAGAGCTGCTGGCAGTCGTCGCCGGTGTAGACCACCGGAGCGCCGATCCTTGAGATCATCGCAGCGTCGCACGGCGTGATGTCCTGGCTTTCGTCGACGACCACCTTGTCGTAGCGCCCGATGCCCGGACAGCCGTCGAGCCTGAACATCGTTCGGATGTCGTTGAAGTCAACAGGCATCTCGCGGTCGCGAAGGCTGCGCTTCATCGTCCACAGCTTGCGAGCGGCGATCACGACCTCGTCGCGAAACCCGTCCTGATCGGCTCTCGGCTTCGCGCTCCACATCTCCTTCGGGACGTGCCATCTGTCGATGATCATGTCGTTGCTGGAGTTGAACCGTCCTATAGTGGCCCGCGCGGCGTGGACGATCATCGGATCGACTCCGAACCGCTCGGCGTACCGCTTCGCCTGGAAGCGCCACTTGAGCCTGTGCTTGTACTTGAAGCCGTGCGTCGGCCACGCCAGACCGTGAAAGGTCTTGCAGGACACGTTCGTCGGCATACGCCTTTTCGCCTCGTCCTTCACCGAGGCGTTGAACGAAAGGTTGACGATCTTCGCGCTAGGGTTGCTCCGGCAACCGAGTTCGTTGAGCGTCGTGTTATGAGTGATCGCATGTCCTACAGTCAAAAACAGTTGATCTGGAGAGCCTACCTGTATGCAGATCGAGCGACCGTGTTCGACCGAAGAAACGCCAACAATCTGACGAACTGGAGGATACTTTGTCTTAGGCTTATGCCTCTCTATTTTGTGCGAGCAGTTAAGAAAAGGATTGATATCGGCAGGAATACGCAAAAACAAGCGGTAGCTCGTTCTGCAATCCTTTTTGATACCATTCTTTATGTAATACGATCCTCTTTCAGAAATAGAGCAAAGACCTCCTAAAGATTCAACGAGTCTACGAACATCAAGTGCGAGTTGTTTGCTTGCGCTTGAGAATTCGAGCGTTCTTGCGTGAGCAGATCCATCCGTGTCGAGCAACCCTTGAAGCACCTTCAGGCGAACATCTACAGGAGATGTAAGGTAAATCTCAGGCACGAACTTTTTGTGAGAGCCGCATCCCTGCAAACGAAGATCTCGAAGAGCCTTCATCACCTTGTTGTTGCTTGCTTTCCCGATTCCACCTCCAGTAATTCTCCAAGAAATATCATCAACAGAAGATAATTTCGATCCTTCAGGCATTGAATCTCTTACAGCATCAATCATCCTTGATTCATGGTTTGAGAATATAACTCCATTGCTGCGAGAGATTCCACCGTCTCCAAGCAAAGCTCCGAGCAACCACGGATCGATAGGTAGTTCTTGATCCACACCGTCGATAGGTTTTGGCATAGGAAGAAAAACGTTATTTCCTAGATCAACCAATTCCGACGTTGTGCGAATCACAAAACCTTTGTTATGGTCTCTTTCGCATTTCGACTGACATAGCCAACGATGATCTCCGTCAGTAATAACTGATTGACCGTCGTTAAACTTTACCTCGAATAGCGGCAACACACCCCTATCATAGATACAGATAACCTTATAAGAAAGTCCATCGGTTCCGCAAACCAAGTCTCCTTCTTTCAGTTGATTGATCGGAACAAACCCTGATGGCGTAACGACTGGCTGATCTTCTCGAAGACCCTTGCCCGCTCCGGCTCTTGCTTTGATCAGCAGGTGTTCTGGATTCCAGAAGACGTCGAGCGCCTCTCGTTGCTGGTTGGATGGTGTCATGTTTTTCCTTTTCGTTTGTCGCAGTTTATTCTGATCGGTATGCTTCGGCGATACCGTCGAACACGGCCTCGCACTCTCTAACCATCGAGCCAATCGCCTCGACCATGTCGGCGATGGCTTTTTGCTCGACGCTACGCTGGCGACGCTTGATGAGCGAGCGGTGCCGCTCGTAAAGCCGTTTTAGTTTGCTGTAATTTTCTGTCATGACATATCACCTCGTTTAACTGGAACACCACGCTCCGGCCACATAACCGTCATCTCTCGTCTCGACGATCAAGACCGGACCCCATTTGCGGCAATTTTCTATAAGCCAGTCATACGCTTCGTCGCAATTATTGACATCTATATCGACGACGCTCACTCCATAGCTCTCAGCGAAAGTCCCTGTATATCCGGCGTGACCGTAATCGTGCAAACATTGTTCGATAATCTGCTTTACCTCGTAAATTGCTTCTTCTCTCGTTTCCGCTTTCAGCTTCTCACAAACAAATTCAGCACCCATACATCACCTCGTTTAAATCGAAAATAGAAAGCCGTCCTTGGCAGGTCAAATCACTTCTTGATGGCTTCGATGCGATCAACGAAATACTTTCGAAGATCGCCGAACTCTGCGGTTCCCTTTTGCAGTCCGAGGCCAGACGCAGCTTCCATGAAGGTCGCCTTGATGACGGCCTCGTCGTTCAGTGTTTCTAGACGGTCGAGATAGGCTTGGCGCTTGGCATTGAACTCCTCTTCGGTCAGCTTCGGCGCTTCGGGAACGGCCTGATTCGGCGGTTGATAATACTGAGACTTCGGCTGTTGAAAATACTGAGGCTTCGGCGGATACTTCGCTGCGGCGTTGCCGTCGTCGTCCTCTGGCGCGATGCCTGACAGGCTTTCGAGACCGATGCGCTTGGCGTAGGTCGTGGCCGACTTCATGCCCTGCATGTTGTCTTTATCGACGATCAGCTCGATGTCGCACCACACCTTCGTGCCGCTGTCGGCGTGGTAAAACTCAGTCCTCATGCACTTCATGTCGCCGACAATCGTCGTGTAGTGCAGGACAGCCACCCCGTTTTCTGAAAGGGTAGGGATGACGACGCTCGCCACGTCGGCGAGGTCGGCGTACTTCGACTTGAAGGCCGGGTTGACGCTGCCCTTCCTGACCTGCCCGAACTCCTGCTGCGAGGATATCAGTGCGTGGTAAACGGTCTTGTGGTCTTTCATCGCTTTTTGCTCCAGAACAGTTTGTCGATCTCTTCGCCGGCCTTGCGGCGAGCATAATCCTCGATCTTGTCTTGCAGGAAAGAACGAAGCCGTTTCGCGTCGTCGGCGTACTCGTCTGACGCGAAGATATTGTGAAGCATTCCGAGCAGAGCCACGAAGTCGCTCTCTCTCTCGAACACATTCTCGACGACTTCCACGAAGGTGTGGTTCAGCCCAGAGATCGTATCGGCGATCACGCTCTCCTCGTAGCAGTCGATGGCGTGCGACATGTCGTCGAAGAACCTCTCGTCGTAGATCATGGTTCCTCCTACCACGGCAAATCTTCGTCGTACAGGTTGCTCTCGAACTGCTCGATGGCGCGCTCTTTGTCGCTCAGCAGACGGAATTGGCCGTTCAGGATGTCGTCGATCAGCTTTTCGAGCAACTCCTGCTGTTCTTTTTTTACCTTGACGAACTTCCGCAAAACTCGTGTAACTTTCATATCGCCTCACTTTGTTTCGAGAATCAGCGCGAGCAGGATCATGCCGACGATCAGAAGCCTGCCTGTGAAGACCAGCGCGAATATCGCAAGAGCCAACAGAAACCGGATCATGACTTAACAATAAACAGTTCGATGTCGGACTCGCTCTCGCCGAACACATTGAGCGTGACTGTCTCACCTTTATGGTCGGTGAAAACGATCTGTCGCACGAAATATACGTGATGGTAGTTGTGAACATCGTCATTTATTTCGTTTCGAACCGCCTCTCCGACCAAGACAGACTTCACGTCGTGTATGTTGATAGTGTGAATCATTTTTTCATTCTCGGTTAAGAGTCGAAGCGACTCCAGTAAGACGACAACATCACCTTACTGCAACCGCCTACACTCCGTATGACGCATAACAGCTATTATATCATGGCCGCGTGAATTAATCAAGCGACCATGATAGATAGGTTTGTTATGCGTCTACATCAACCAAGCTTCCGTCGTATGGATCATGGCCAATCCATTTTATGCTCTTCAAACAGTATGTCTCGCGAAGATAGTTCGTGATTTTTCGCATGGTCTCTCTGTTCGGCGGACCCCACGCCGACTGAAACTCGATCAGGATCGGCGATCCATCGCCTCCGAGTTGGTGAACTCTCGTCTCGTAGGTTCCCCACTTGGTTCCCCAGTTGTCGATGGCCCAGAAGTACCAGTTATTGCAATCAATTGGCTTGCTGGTTACGATCTCGCACAGGTTCTTGTTCTTGAGTTCAGCGAAGTCGATCTCGCTGAAATCCTCTTTGCCGAGCGCTTCGAGACGGTAGTAATCTCTCGAACACAGGCCAACGGTGGTGAAATGGTTCGGCATGGCTAACCTCACTTCATGTTTGATCGTGCAGGTATCACGCCGCATAGGGCGGCGTACTCGATAATTTCATTCGCGAGTTCTGTGATCTCGTGGAACAATAAAGGTCTCTCTCCTTTGATTATCTTCATATCTTCAGTAAATGCGTGAGTTTCGTTGAAGCGAGACAGAATCGACTTGACTCCACGAAAATCAAACTGCGGAACGTCTCTCTCGTTCATGATCGCTCCTAGTCGAAGATGATGTTGGTTTTGTAGCCCGGATAATCGTGGCTGTTATCCGAGACGAGTATCGCGTTCAACAGGTCTTCTCGTTCGCACAACTTCATCCGAAGCCGGTTCTTGCCGAGCCAGATCAGGCTTGTGTGATACGGCGGTTTCTTCTCGACAACCAGCCAGCAGAAGGCGTCAGCATCGGTGCCGGCCAGATAGTGCGCGGCCTTTAGATCATACCGCCACTTCTCTATCTCGCCGAACCGTCGCGTCCACTGGTCGGGGTCGGCCGTCGACGATGTCTTGAGATCCATCACCACATTCGGCGGATCGAATGTGTCGATGTCGAGATACTCTCGCAACCACTCCTGCAACGTCGGCGACTCGACCGCGATCAGCCGATCCGGCCTGCACTTCATGTCGATGTCGCTCTCTGTCCAGTATACGGATCGCTCTGCGACGTGCGGCTGGTCAAGCAACTCGCGAGTCATCCCGTCATCGATGGTTGACAGCGCGATGCCGACGCCGCGAAGCGTCTCGATCTCCTGGAAGGTCAGATCGATTACGGGTCGTCCGGTTGCCTCCTGCTCGGCCAGCCACTCGGCGTGCGCCGCCTTGCCCTCCTTCGTGCGTCGGTCTGGCCCTGACCACGGCAGCGTGTAGCGCGCCCAGAACGACTCGGCACCGACCTCCCACAGCTCGTGGGCGAAGGTGCCGAACCTGAGCGCAGAACTGTCCTGTCGCTCGTACAGCCGCGCCATGTAGGCGTGTCCGGCCCGCATCGACTTGGCGTACTCGACCAGAGCCGAGGAACTCAGCCCAGGAGCAGCGAGATACCGCTCCATGCTTTCTGTGACGATCTTCATTTATTTTCCTTTGCGGCAGCTTCGCACGCTTTCAGCACGTTTCCAATAATGGCTTTACTGTGTTCAAGGCTTGAATCGAGAAGAGCGTTGTAGTTTTCTTCGATGCGAGTCAGTCGCTCGATCTCTCGCTCTTGATCAAGTATTGTCCTGTGCATTTTGTCGCGCGGGTCGTAGCAGGGTTCTGCGTCGAGGATTTGGCGCAGCGTTACAGTGATTTCGGTCATTGATTCACCTGTGATTTTTTCACATTTAGAAGCGCGTCTCGGCTTCCCGATGCACACTCGTCGAGTGTGCAGCAGCGAAGATCAGACGTTATCCTTGTACATTCATATCAGAACACTCCGCAGTTGTGGAACTTCGGCATCTCGGGCAAGTTGTTCGGGTCGAGTCCGCGCTGCTCGGCCATCGCCACCAGCACTTGTCGCATGTTCTCGATCTCTTTGCGCGAGTAGGGAAGCTTGCCGACTCTCGCGTCGATGTACGCTCCTTTCGGTTGTTCGGAGTACAACCTTCCGATCCATCCGCCTCCGCAGGCGACATAGATCGCGACCTGCAACGCGCCGATGTCGGCGTCAGCGAAACCGGATTCGAGAGCTGTCTTGACCTGATCAATATCGAGCTTTCTCACTGCCATCATTTCGTCCCTCCGCTTTTCACCCATCTCTCTCCGATCAGCTTCGCATCTTCGACTGTCGCGTAAACCGTCTCGGAGATTCGCGGACATCCTTTCCGATACAGAGAGAGATTGGCGAACGTGCCATAATCGCAAACTGTACACCGGAACTCGTCTCTAAGTTCTCCGAAATGCGTGATGCCGTAATACGGTTTCGTCCAGTTCATCTCTATACCTATTTTTTTTGCCAGTTGATCGTACAGTGCGCGACCTTCTATTGTCGGCTCCCAAACTCGATTTATCTCGTAGCTTAGAACTCCGTATCTCTGTTCGCTGAAACGAGCGACGAATCTCCACTGAGATGCCAAATGGTATCTTTCGAACAGCCATTCGAGTATCGGCTTGTCTGCGTCGGACGAGAATTTATTGATCTCGCTTCTTATTTTGCTCATGTCGATATCTCCTGTTGAGTGAATCAGTCTGCACACTCGATAAATGTGCAGACAGGTCACTCAATTAATCACAACCAAGACAACATCCATGAGCACCGGAATCGGACCACACGACAACGCTCGGTTCGAGATACCCCCAGCACCCGCGCATCATGATTCGCTGAGCGCACTT
>JACCDT011303064.1_pt1 | contig 11807 bp, 14 predicted proteins | sample 7446291 | NCBI WGS metagenome assembly JACCDT01 (sample SAMN15323446, study PRJNA562643) | freshwater metagenome | isolation source: river surface water | place: USA:Blue River Watershed | collected 2017-08-17 | reverse complement strand
GTCTTAATCATATCGACACCACCAAAATCAATTCGCGTCGCGACACATGCCCTTCGTGCAAGTTCAATCTCTGCTTCGGTGAGTTCATGTGGCTCAACGTTGGCACCTTTTGAAACATTGTTGAGGAAGCTGCCCGGCGTACCAATGCGCTTAATGCTACCTAAGATGGTGTCGTACGCGACAAGCGTGCGGGTATCGTAAGAATTTGGAATGAGCTCCTGGAGCAAGAAACGTTCATGCTTGGGTTTACTGGCCACCGCTGCATCAAGTTCTTCGGCTGTAGCAATCTTGTGGACCCGATTTCCCTGACTGCCGTCGAGTTTGAAGACAAGCGGGAACGACAGTGCAGCGAGGATATATTCACGATTGTCCTGGTACCCCTCTTCGCGCGCAATGATGGTTTTTGGAATCGGTACACCTGCACGTACAAACCGTGCCATCTGAGCAATTTTTTCCTCAGCATTAGGGAAAGCCAAACTGATAGGATCAGATGCGCTGACGCCAATATGCTCAAGGTGCTCGTAGAGAATGCCGCAGAACAGGGCGTCATTAGCGCGAAGGCGATTGAAAACAATGCCGCCAGAGAAGTCGATAGTCGTACCTTTATGTAAAAAAGTAATCGGTTCATCAAAGCCAAGAAAGAGTACGATGTTCTTTGTTTTGAGGTGCTGGACTGGAGTATCGTCAGCTCCTTCCATAAAAGCACGTCGTGTTGCAGTTCCGGCATTTAAAAGAAAAATAGTTTGCATGAGAGAAGGGTAGTGGTCAAATGCACTGAAGTCAAGGTAGTGCAGCGGATAAACTCTGTACAAAATGTAATTTTAGTGTATACTTATATCGTAATTTTTCACGAGCTGCTCTGGTTCTCTCAATCAAGCAGCTCGTGTTTGTTGCTATGGCATCACCAAAAAAACCACAAAAAAATATTATTGCGTTTGTCTCGCCCGCAAAAGCTTCTTCCTACGCAAGTCTCGCAACGTATGGAAAGTCAGTAGGAAAAAAATTCCGCATTATGTTTATTGTGGATGCGGCTACCTATAACCCGGATAGAGCCTACGAGTGTGATATTTTGCTCGTCGTTGATTTTACGAGCGATAGTAAAATGCTCGAAGCTCTTTTGCCGTACCAAGATGAGCTTGTTGCAATTAGCTGCCGTAGCGAATCAAACATTGCGCGCTTTGCTAAAATTATTCCGTTTGTTCCTTATTTGCGCACCCCAACGAGTGAGTCCTTAACTTGGGCGACAGATAAGTATGAAATGCGTAAGCGCTTCAAGCTGTATAATCCTAAAATCACACCAAAGTTTACCCGTGTCCGCGACACCTCCGCTACTGAGCGAACACGTATCATTGCCAAGGTAGGCTTCCCGATGATTATTAAGCCAACCAACTTGGCTGCAAGTCTGTTTGTAACCGTCTGTTTTCATGAAGATGAACTTGAACAGGCGTTGAAGACTTGTTTCAAGAAGCTCGAAAAAGCATACCAAAATGACAAGCGTATGGAGCAGCCGAAGGTAATCGCTGAGCAGTACATGGAGGGTGATATGTACTCAATTGATAGCTACGTGAATTCTCGTGGTGTGGTATATCACTTGCCGTTGGTACGCGTGAAGACAGGTAAAGATATTGGACGACAAGATTTCTATGGGTACATTCAGATGACACCAACGCCACTAAAAGGTGAGACAGTGAAGCGGGCGGAATATGTTACCGAAACAGCGATTCATGCGCTCGGGTTGCGTAGCACTACAACCCATACAGAGCTTATGAAGATTGACAACGAGTGGAAGGTGGTTGAAGTTGGGCCACGTATGGGCGGTGCTCGTGATGTACTCTACAAGCTTTCTTGCAATATCGATCATCCATTGAACGATATTCTTATCCGCATGCCACGCAAACCAAAGATTCCAAAGAAATGTAATGGTAACGCACTCTACATGAAGTGGTTTGTGGCTAAGGAAGGGGTGATTACTGAAATGAAAGGTATCAAGAAGATCGAGCAGCTTGATTCATTCCACAAAATTGAAGTGAACAAGAAAGTGGGCGATAAAGCTGTTTTTGCGCGCAATGGTGGTCGATCAATTTTTAATCTATACCTCTATAATGCTGACCGCGCAAAGCTTCTGGCTGACATTCGCCGTATTGAGCAAATGGTTGATATTAAAGTAACCCGTGTGGCAACACCAAAAGTAGCGTCAAAGAAAGTAGTACCAAAGAAGGTGCTGAAGCGAAAGTAAAGTGAAGGTTATCCAAAAAGCCGGCTCCAAAAAGAGCCGGCTTTTGGTATGATACGCGTATGATTCGTACCCGCGATGCAGTCTTATTTGTACTGTGCCTCATTGTATTGTTGCTCGCTATTCTGGTGACCGTTTTGAACGATCGTAGTCGTGGGATATCGCTGAACCTTGACCCACGTACTGTACCTGAAGCGACTGAAGGCGGTGCGGAAATTGTGACGACTACCGCACTTGATCGGGCAGCCAATCTTGCACGCCTCCGTGAGAAATTGGCACTTGATACCAGTGCTGTGGTGGCCGACCCAGATACCTTTGTTGAAGATGTACCACCGGAAGAAACAGACGTACCGATGGAAGAAGATGTGCCACAGGCTGCTAAACGTTGTTTGTATCCTGACGATGTTTTGCCGAGAGTAGCATCATGGCCAGTCGGTAAGGTGAAAGTGGCAATTATTGGTAATGAGCGCGTGGCCTACACTGAAGAGACAATTCTCGTAGCTGCTGCATCAACGACTGACGCTGATGTTGCTGAAGTTCCTGAGGTGATTAGGACTGAGCTCTTAGCTTTACCGATTAATCCAATTTCACTACCGGCTGCATCGTGTGTACCAAGTGATGTTATTGGTATGACACCAAGTGGTACATTGCTCTTTAATAACGACGCGCGTATTTGGCAAAACGTTGGTTCTGATACGTTGATTGGGTACGCACGAGATGGATACCCAATCTATGGCCGATATGAAGGCGAGACCGATGCATGTGGTGGCTACCAGAGTGGCAGTGGCTATCGCTATAGTATTGCAGCTGACCGATCGTACATCGTAGGCTGTTTCATTGCGACACCACAATCATTTAGTCTCTAGTATTTTCTATGGCAACGCTCGTGTGTACGATTGAAACGGTCGCACCCAAGTTTGCAGCTTTGTCGCCTGATGTACAGCATGAGCTAACGCGGTGGATGCGTCACAAGTCGCTTTCGTCTGAGGCAGAAGTTGAAGCTCAGAGGAGTATTGAAGCGCAGCTAGCGTATTCGCCCCTAACCGCGACAATTGCGGTCTTAGGGCTTTATGACCTCGAGCGTGACACGTCAGTCATCTACTACGTCGATACGGTACCGCCTGTACACGAAGATGCTTCTGGAGTTTTGTATAAAGTACGTAGTGAAGCTGCACTATTGCAAGACTTCTGGTCTGGCGCGCCACACTACGACACGTTTGTGAGCTTTAATGGTCGTCATTTCTTGTTGCCGTTTTTACTCCATCGGAGTGTGTTCCATGCTATTGCTCCATCGGTGATGCTCCCTATGGAGCGCAATCTTATGAGACAGGGGTCGGTGCAGCATGTTGACTTGCTTGATCAGCTCACCTTCATGGGTGCTGTGCGTCGCCATACGCTTTACCACTACTGCCAGGCCTACCAGCTGCCGCTTCCTGCTACCGTTGAAGCTGTGGCAAGCTTGCTCAAAGAAGGAAATGTGGCAGCCGCAGCGACAAAGGTTTACCAAACACTCGAGGCCACCACTGCACTCTATGCATTCTGGAAAAGTTATTTTGCTGAACCACAAACAATTTTTATGTAGCAATGTTGAGTTTGTGAGGAACCGTGCGTCTCCAAGCTTCGAGCCTGGTATAGTAGTTCTATATGCACACATTTCCGAATGGATTTTTTTGGGGAGCGGCGACGGCTTCTTATCAAGTAGAGGGTTGGAATGAAAATACAGACTGGGCGAAAGCGGGAAAAGAAGGACGCGTGCCACTAGCTGGGCGCTTGGCCGATCATTACCATCGTTACGAAGAAGACTTTGATATAGCAAAAAAGCTTGGGCATAACGCGCACCGACTATCGATAGAATGGTCACGTATTGAGCCACGTGAAGGATATTTTGATGAAGTAGAAATTGAACATTACCGGAAGGTCATTAAATCTCTCCGCAAGCGCAAGCTTGAACCATTTGTAACGCTGTGGCATTTTACGCTGCCGCTGTGGTTTTCAGAAAGTGGTGGTTTTGAGCGAAAGGATTCGCCGGAAATATTTGCACGGTACTGTGCGGTGGTCGCTAAGGCGCTTCAGACAGAAGTTCATTACTTTTCTACCATCAATGAGCCTAACGTATACGGCAGTAACGGTTGGCTTCGTGGGAGTTGGCCACCGTTCAAGCGCTTTGCGGTCACTGACTTGGTTTCAATTACTAATTCAGGGCGAACGTTTGAATCGCGAGCGAAAAAGGGGATTAAGCCGTTTTTCTTGTACTTGCGCGTCATGAAGAACTTGGCCAAAGCGCATAACGCAGCCTATGACAGTATCAAAGCGGTGGCGCCAAGCGTTGAGGTAGGAGTCGTGAAGCATGTCATTTATTTTCATGCGAATTGGAATCCGCTTAACAAGCTCAAGGCAGCAATCGCAAACTACACGTGGACATCTATCTTCATGAACCGCATCCGTAAGAAGAGTGATTATATTGGCATGAATTACTACTTTCATAAAAAGTTTGGTGATACAGCAACCTATCCAAAGACCGACATGGACTGGGATATCTATCCTGAAGGCATCTATGGCTCACTGCGCTTGCTCTGGAAGTACAAGAAGCCGTTATATGTTACTGAAGCTGGTACAGCCGATCGAGCTGACGCTCATCGTGCAGACTACATCGAACGACAAATTAAAGCAGTTGAACAAGCCATCAAAGACGGTATGGATGTTCGCAGCCATCTCTACTGGTCGCTCATCGATAATTACGAATGGGCATTGGGCACAGAGAAATGCTTTGGCTTGGTGGAAGTCAACTATCAAACTCTCGAACGTACCATTCGTCCAAGTGCATGGCACTATAAAAAGCTCATCGAACAGTACTCGAAAGGCATATAGCTTACATGCGTAGCGTACGTGCATTTATCGAGCACGGCTTGCCAATGGGTCATGTATCAAGTGCATTAGCTGAGGATAAATAAGGCGAAAATAGATTCTGTTAATGAGATAATAACAGTACATGAGTCCTTGGTTACTTCTCGCGGTGGGCGGTCAATTTTTGAATGCGCTTGTTGCCATTCTCGATAAATACATCGTGACCGATGAAAAGGTGCTACCGCGTCCGTTCGTGTATGCGTTTTATTCCTGTCTTTTGACAGGCTTCTGGGCGTTGGTCTATGTACTTGCGTTCATCCCTGGACTCGCTGAACTTGGTGCTCCGTCATTGAGTAATGTACAAACACCGTCTATTCAAGTGGTAGGTATGTCGTTCTTGGCTGCCTACACGTTCTTCATGGCCCTCGTTTCGATGTATGACGCGTTGAAGCACGGTGATACATCGGATGTGATGCCCGTTATTGGTGCGATTTCGGCAATGTTTACCTTCCTGATGTCGTACATATTTCTAGGTGCGACACTCTCGCCGCATTTTCTCATTGGTGTATCGCTCTTAGTAGTTGGGACATTCCTTGTATCGAATTTTCGGTTCAATCGCAACATGGCGCTCCACACCTTTCATAGTGGACTTTTCTTTGCGCTGCACTACATCGCCATGAAAGGGTTGTTTCAAGAAACAAGCTTTGATGATGGTTTCTTCTGGTCACGCGTAGGGTTTGTTTTATTCGCGCTGTCACTTCTCTTGGTACCGGTCTATTTTGATAAAATTAAAAGTCAGACCGTGCAAGCGAGTAAGCGAAGCGGTCTCTTGGTGTTAGCAGCTAAGGTGCTCGCTGGTGTGGCTGCATTCATGCTTCTTAAAGCGACCGATATGGGTGATGTGACGGTTGTGCAAGCGCTCGACGGACTCAAGTTTGTGTTCATCATTCTTATTGGTCTCATCATAGGACGGTTTATTCCTCATACCGCCGGCGAGAATGAATTTGATGCAAAGACGGTCGTGCGTAAAGTGCTCTACGTCTGTCTCATTACTATGGGTGTTGTGCTCTTGTTCCGTTAGTACGTATGCCACGTATTCGTACACTATTGCTCACACTCGGACTCCTACTGCTCGGCTTTGTGTTGTGGTTTAGTTGGTATGCCCACAAGCCAGTTCCTGACAGTATTACCTACGGTATGTCGTTTAATACAATGTATGCGCGTGAACTTGGTCTTGATTGGCAGACGACGTACGATGCAATTATTGATGAACTCGGTGTGCGACACCTGCGTCTAGCAGCGCACTGGCCTATGGTTGAGCCAATGGACGACGTGTATAACTTCACTGAACTCGACTACCAATTGGCCCGTGCAGAAGAAGTTGGTGCTGAGGTAATATTTGCTGTCGGGCGTCGCCTGCCACGATGGCCGGAGTGTCATGTGCCAGAATGGGCAGCAAAACAACCATGGGAGACGCAGCAAGAGGAGATCCTTGAGTATATGCGGATTGTCGTAGAGCGATATAAAGACAATCCTGCCATAACTTACTGGCAACTTGAAAATGAGCCCTATCTTGAGGTGTTTGCGAAAGATCATTGTGGTGAGTTTGACGAAGCGTTTCTTGAGACTGAGCTCGCGTACCTTCATTCACTCGACAGATCGCGACCAGTTCTCGTAACCGATAGTGGAAACTTAGGCACATGGGCAGGGCCGTATCGCCATGGTGATGCGTTTGGTACAAGCGTATATGTCTATTTCTGGAATCCCGAGCTTGGGCAATTCCGCACTATTCTTCCACCGTGGTTTTACCGCTTCAAGGAAGCTTTTGTGACAATGTTCTATGGTGAGAAAGAAACTATGCTCATCGAACTTTCGGCTGAACCGTGGCTCCTTGAACCGGTCACAAACGTACCGCTTGATACACAGTTTACGCGCATGAACGTCGATAAGTTTGAAGAGATTATTCACTACGCCGAAAGAACCCGCTACGAAAAACAATACCTATGGGGAGCTGAGTGGTGGTATTGGCTCTTACTTCAGGGTGAGCCTGCAATGTGGGAGCGCGGTAAGCAGCTCTTTAATGAATAGTATGAAAAAGAAACTCGTTGCCCAATCTGCTGCTACAATTTTTGATACTGTCGATGGTGTCGTTGATAGTGTTGAACGACGTGTTGACTCATTGGTGGCGCCAGTGCGCACCTCTGCTTTCGAGCGCTTTCCGACACTGTTTACACTCTTAGCCTCGCTTGGTGTCGTAGCGACGATGCGCGGACTTGATTTGGTGTTGCAGACTATGCCGAGCGTATACCATAGTCCACTGCTCCTCCTTAGTTTTGGTATCGGTATTCTTGTGCTTACTGGTACACTATACAAGAAGCTTGGGTAGTCTATGACGTTTCTTTCGTTCATTTTTTCATTTCTCTATACGCGTAACTGGTATACGGGTAAGCAAGAGCTCTCCCGCCCACGCGTGGCGTTGTTTTGTTCAATGCTTTTTATAATTTTGCTTGGTGTTCTCATTGCGTCAATTTTGCAAACACCCGTCACCTACGAGGCATCCGTGCTAGAATAGAAGTAATGAAAACATATAACGTTGTCGTGATTGCTCTGTTGACTGCGTTGGTTCTCGTCCTGCTCGTGATTGCGTACTATTTAGGAAGTCTTAAAGGTACCAACGAACCATTACCCTCGTCGTTTGGAGAAGCTGTTGGGGGTGTTGTTGATAGCGTGAGTGGCACAGATGCTCCTACTCAGAATGATGCTGACGGAGGCTCGGTTACTGATACAGTGCCCGCGGCTGGTTTTACCGTGCTGGTCAGTTCACTCCCGGAAGCGCAGCAGTCAATCCTTCGTACCCTTGGTTATGAAGAGAGTATTACCTTTACACCAGACATGGTAGCTTGTGCAGAAGGGAAGCTTGGAAGTGCTCGCGTAGCAGAAATTAAGGCTGGTGCAGCGCCAGGTCCGCTTGAGGCGGCTAGTCTCATGCCGTGCTTTTAGTAAATCTCCTCAAAATTACCGGATACATCGTTGCGCCGCACTCAAGAGCACTCACCGTATATCGATACGCCTCGTCCTCTTTCGTTTGCGCACCACGTCTGCGGTCATTTTGACGTGATTTAATCTGGCTGTCGAACCGCCAAGTACGTAGACAAAACGCCAAAAAAAGTGCATAATCATGGCTATGAAAGGATTTATTGATGCTGTAGCGCTAGCGCTTGTTTGTGTGCCATATCTGGCTAATGCTGAAACGGTGCTTCGGACTGGTTCCGATATTAGCGTTGGTACTGATCAAATTATTAACGACGACTACTATGTGTCGGTTGGTTTTGGTGGTCGAACCGATATGTCTGGTGCTGTAGCAGGCGATATGCTCGTTTTGGCTGGTTCAGCGATTGTGAATGGTTCGGTCGGTGAAGACTTGATGGCGCTCGGTGGTACCTTACAGATGCATGGTTCTACGACCGACGATCTGCGTGTGGTCGCCTGGGATACGGTAATTTCTGAGTCGGTCGGTGGCGACGTCGTGGTTTTAGGTAGCTCACTCAAGATTCTTCCAACGGCAACTATCGGAGGTAACGTCTATTTCTTTGGTATTGATGCCAAGATTGACGGCGCTGTAGACGGTTCTGTGTACGGTACCGCAGAGCGTGTACTCATTAATGGCGCTGTTGGTAAGGATGTTGACCTCCACGCTGCTGGCGGGCTCACCCTGGGTGATAAAGCAGCTGTAGCGGGTAATGTCACGTATAACGGACTTGTACCATTAGCACGTTCACAAGGAACAATTATTGAAGGAGAAGTTAATGAGACTGTTGAAAATGACACTCCAGATGCGCGCGAAGCTGCTCGGGCAATTTTAACGCCACTCTTCGTCATGTTATTTGCCGCACTCTCGCTCTTCCTCTTGTTTAAGCGCGGTCTCCAACGATTGGTTGAAAAAATTGATGAGTCATTTTTGGTGGCAACTGGTCTTGGTGTAGCTACCATGTTTGCAGGACCAGTCGCAGCAATTCTGCTCCTGTTTACGGTACTCGGCTTCATCCTTGGGGTGGCTCTCTTTGGAATGTTTATTACCCTCGCAAGTGCAGCCGTTGCGCTCATGGGAGTAGTACTTGGTGCATTTGTTTCAAAGTATCTACGTGGACGTCTTGAAGTGACGCTCACTACTGTTGTGGCTGGTACGGTATTAATGCATCTTCTGACGAATATTTTGGCAATAGTACCCGTACTTAGCATCGTGTTTGTTCTTGGTGTGTTCATGGTAACGCTCGGCGGCCTCACGAAGAGTGTCTACCACGTACTCCATACACGTGCCGAATAAAGTGTTATGCAGGTACTTCTGGCAGTCATTGCTGATTTATACCACTTCATACGCTCTTTTATCGCATCGCCATACGTACACACGGAGACCGAAGTCGTGCTTGATTTACCGGCACCAGTAGGGAAGCAACTGCTTTCACCACTCCATCCAGCAACGGTTGTATTGCCGGCACCAGTAGCTGAGCCAGCGACAGTCGCACGTGCCCGTGTGTCGTGGTCGGGGAGTGAACGTTCGCTCACTGCCGTCTTGCATGCTGCGCTCCATCGCGATCCAACCGAGGCGTTTGATAATGTGCTCGTAACGCTTCCGTATGCGACAGCGGTTACTGAAGTACGTCGCAACGGCCGCTGGGTACTCGTTGAAGCGTTGTCACATACGGGGTGGGTGCTGGCAGATACTGTTTTGCCAGAGGCTCAGGTGTTGCCACAGTGCAAGATTGGGTATACGTATGGGGCAGAGCACAGTGAGTCCTGTAAGTTGCGTAATTACATTGCTGATAGTTTTAGCGGAGACCGTTCTGGTGCACCGCTCATGGGGGTGGAATATGTAACCTATAAACTAAAACGTGCCGGACGAACTATCGCATGGCCTGAGTCGTTTAACCGACTTCCAGGCACCTGGCAGCGAAAGTTACGTGGTGTACGAGGTATTCATATTGACGTCATGCCACATACTGGTTCAGTGATGGAATACATCATTGATGATGTTGGGTATGTAGCGTATGTAGAAAAAGTAGCTCCTGATTTAAAAATTTCCGTTTCTGGTATTGGACTGACCAATGAATCTCAGTACACCGAGCAGGTGCTGCCACATAGCGTTTGGCGAGAGCTTAGACCAGTGTTTATACAGGTTTCGTAATTGTAGCGGGCGGCCTTTGGCCGCCCGCGTCGCTACCTGTTATAATTAAAGCTATGCAAAAAGTCGCTTTTTTCGATATTGATGGAACCGTGTTTCGGTCGAGTCTCTTAATTCGCTTAGTAGAAGAATTGGTAGCTGCTCGCGTGTTTCCAGAAGATGCTGCCGATGGATACAAAGCTGCGTTTGAAGCATGGCAGAATCGCGAAGGTACGTACGAAACGTACATAGCGGCAGTTATTGATGTCTACATGAGCAATATTAAAGGGGTGCACTATGGTACCGTGGCAGACATCGGACGTGTGATGGTTGATGAATGTGGTAAGCGTGTGTATCGCTACACCAGAGATCTAATTGCTTCCCTAAAAAAGGATGGTTACTACCTCGTGGCTATTTCTCAATCTCCTAAATCGATTTTGGATTCATTCTGTGCTGAGTATGGTTTTGATAAGGTGTACGGGCGCATGTATGAAATCGGTCCAACCGATCGCTTTACGGGCGGTGTTGAAGAGTTGTCGCTTATTGAGAATAAAGCCAACATTGTTCGTCGCGTATTTGATTCGGGTAATTTTACCGAAGACGGTTCGGTTGCGGTGGGGGACACCGAGGGTGATATCACAATGCTTGAACTCGTCGACCGACCAATTTGTTTTAATCCCAATAAAGCGCTCTATCAAGCAGCCAAAGAGCGAGGATGGGAAGTGGTGGTTGAGCGGAAGGATGTCGTCTATGAACTCTAAATTGTATGGCAAAGAAATTGTATCGAAATACTGATGAAGGCATGCTCTCAGGCGTAATGGCTGGCTTAGCCGATCATTTTGGCTTTGATCCTACCCTGTGGCGACTGACGTTTTTGTTTTTTGTGGTGATTACCGGGGGAGCGATGCTTCTTGTGTATCTGGCAGCGTGGGTACTCGTACCACGTCGACCAGGTGTTCTCCCGCTCTCGAAAGATGACTATACCGTGCTCTAACTTTGACAATTTGCTAAAATGTGATACTATCTTAAATAGATAGCCACTGACCGAAAACGGAGAAGAAGCCGATGGAAAAGTTTTTGATAGTGATCGCGTGGATCTATGCGACTATGGCTGGCGTACTACTAGCCTACGCATACATCGTACCCGTTGCTATGTATCCAGTCAGCTTGCCGAGTCTTTTCATACTCATTGCTTCGCTATTCGCGACGACGGTGATGGTGGAGACTGTGAGAGGGAAGCTCTTCACGTGGCAAACTATTTTTATAGGGTACTGCGCGTTCAAGGTGGGAAGTCTCTCTAACCAGGTCCTCGAAATTATCGAGAAACCGGAGGGGAAGGCGGTGTTTCCTGTTGTTGCGTTGATGCTGTGCATTACTGCCTGGCATTTCTCACCTTCAATTTTCGGGGTACGCGGCGGAGAGGAGGAGTAAGGCACAAAGGTGGTAATCATGAGATTGCCGCCTTTTATTATGTCTTGAAATTTGACTAATTATGATTATTATGATGAAATAGTCGTACTATGGTAGATAAGCGGCGAGTGCGCGTCTTGCGCGAAGGGAATATGGGCAGTG
>JACCDT010138045.1_pt1 | contig 11811 bp, 14 predicted proteins | sample 7446291 | NCBI WGS metagenome assembly JACCDT01 (sample SAMN15323446, study PRJNA562643) | freshwater metagenome | isolation source: river surface water | place: USA:Blue River Watershed | collected 2017-08-17 | reverse complement strand
TTCATCAGGCTCATTTGCAGGTCGAACGCGCGCGACAACGCAATCAGATTGACCATCGCATCGACCGCATTCACATTGCTGCCTTCGAGGCTGCCGGGCGCGATCCGCACCATGGCATCCGCCTGCGGCGCATCGCCGGAGCGCATCCGGAACAGGCCATCGTCGCCGCGCTCCAGGTCCGTCACCGGCGGGTTCACCAGACGGATGCGGCCCACTGCATTCGACAGGCCGCGCGCATCCATCACGCTGACCGTGCCATCGGGTGCAATCGACGGCCGACCGCCGGGCGGCAAGGTGATCGGGCCGCCATCGCCGGCGACCGGCAGGCCGCTTTGTCCAACCAGCATGCCGCTGTCATCGACGTTGAGGTTGCCGGCACGGCTGTAGACCTCGCTGCCGTCTGGTGCCTGCAACGCGATCCAGCCGGCCCCCTTCAGCGCTACATCGAGCGGATTGCCGGTCTGCTGCACCACGCCCTGCGAAAAATCGCTGCCGGTGGTCGCATCGAGCACGAACGCGCGCGTCGGCATACCCGGGCCTTCGACCGGCACCGATCGAAAGCTGTCGAGCTGCGCACGAAAACCGGTGGTGCCGAGGTTTGCGAGGTTGTGCGCGGTGGTGGTCTGCTGCTCCATCACCTGCTTGGCGCCGGTCATCGCGACATAGATCATCCGGTCCATGAGGCTTACCTCAGGTTGACCAGCGTCTGCAGCACCTGGTCCTGGGTCTTGATGGTTTGCGCATTCGCCTGATAATTGCGCTGCGCGGTGATCATGTTGACCAGCTCGGCGGTCAGGTCGACGTTGGAATCCTCGACCGCATTCGACTGCAATGCACCGAGATTGCCGGACTGCGGCGCGCCGACCATCGGGCTGCCGGATTCGGAGGTCTCGGTCCACAGATTGCCGCCCATGGGCTTCAAGCCATTCGGGTTCGCGAACGCAGCCAGCACCACCTGCCCCAGCACGGCCGACTGGCCATTGGTATAGCGGCCGGTCACGGTGCCATCGGGACCCACGCCAAAACCGGACAGGCGACCCGAGGTGTAACCATCCTGGTCCAGCTTGTTGACCGAGAAGGTCGAGCCGAACTGCGTGGTGTTGGTGAAGTCGAGACCGACGGCCAGCGTCGCGGTGGCACCAGTGGTCACCGGTATCGATGCATTGATCGGCAGCGCCGCCTGGCTGACCGCGGTCAGTGCGCCATCGGTGCCGAAGGCCAGGCTGCCGAGCGCCACGCCGCCGTTGATCAGGCTCTGGTCGGCCGCGCCATACACATCCCAGGTGCCGGCGCCGGTCTTCACGTAGAAGGTCTGCAGCACATGCGCATTGCCGAGCGAGTCGTACACCGATACCGATGTCGCATTGTTGTAGGAAGTCGGGTCATTGATGTCGAATGGCGTCGTCAGCGGCACGCTCTGGCGCGAGTCGAGGTTCAGCATCGATTGCACCGTCGTCGTGGTCTGCGGCGGCAGGTCCGAGCTACGGATGTTGATGTCCGCCGGTGCACCGGTCGACAAGATGCCGCGGCTGTCAGCCACATAGCCGGTCAGGCGCGAACCGGTTGCATTGACGATGTAACCTGATTTGTCGAGCTGGAACTGGCCGTTGCGCGCATAGCTGATAGCGCCATTGGTGCTCATGCGGAAAAAGCCGCCGCCATTGATCGCGATATCCAGCGGATTGTTCGACGCGGTCACGTTCCCTTGCGTGAACTGCTGCACGACCTCGGTCAACTGGGTGCCGATGCCGATCTGGGAGGTACCGCTGCCCGACAGCGATGCGGCATACACATCGCCGAACACAGCCTGCGATTGCTTGAAGCCGACGGTGTTGGCATTGGCGACGTTGTTGCCAATCGCCTCGAGGCTCTTGGACGAGGCCGACAGGCCGGAAAGTCCTTGTTGAAAGCTCATGTTCTGCTCCCTGTTGAACGGTTGGGCAATTGCCGGGATACGTGGAAAGTGATGCGTGCGCCCGAGGACACTCAGAGGATCTGGCGCACGTCATTCATGGATACGGAGCCTGCCGGGCCGCTCAGGTTGAGCTGCGGTGCGGACTTGCTGGCGCTGCCACCGCCGGTGGAGACACTGATCACCTCGCCGAAGCCCAGTGCAGTGGCCGTCACTGCGTGGCCACCGCGCAGCGCACTGACCTGCACCTGATAGCTGCCATCGGGTGCGACAGCGCCGGAGGCGGTCTTGCCGTCCCAGGCCAGCGCGATCGCGCCCGCCGGTCGTGCGCCCAGGTCGAGCACGCGCACCGGGTTGCCTGCGCCATCGGCAATCGTGACCTGCACTGCATCGGCCGGGCCCGCCAGTTCGGCGCCGAACACGGCCTTGCCGCCGTTCAGCGCAAGCGTGGTGCCGGGTACCAGCACGCCGTGGCCGATCATACTGGCGGCCTGCAGCGATTGCGACGCTTGCGTCGCGGCCATCATCGCCTGCATCGTGTTGTTCAGCTTGTCGATGCCGGTCACGGTGGACAGTTGCGCCAGCTGCGACGTGACCTGCGCATTGTCGAGCGGGTTCAGCGGGTCCTGGTTCTTCATCTGCGTGACCAGCAGCGTCATGAAGCGATCCTGCGCCGCATTCGCATCGGTGGCGCTGGCGCTGCCGGCGCCCCGGGTGTTCATCGTCGCCAGAAGTTCATTCGATGCGATGTTCTGCATGGTGGCTACGCTTGCCATGTGGGCTCCTGGTGGTTACTGGCCGATCGTCAATGTCTTCTGCAGCAGCGACTTCGCCGCATTCAGCGTTTCGACATTGTTCTGGTAAGCACGCGATGCGGAGATCATGTTCACCATCTCCTCGACCGGGTTCACGTTCGGCATCGCGACATAGCCCTGCTCGTTCGCCATCGGATGTTTGGGGTCGAACATCATGCGCGGCGGGTTGCTGTCATCGATCACCTGCGTGACCGCGACGCCGGTGCTGCCGGCTGCATCGACCGCCTGCGCGGCAAACACCACCTGCTTGGCCTTGTAGGTCTGGCCGTCGGGCCCGGTCGCGCTCTCGGCGTTGGCGATATTGCTGGCGACGGTGTTGAGACGCTGGCTCTGTGCAGCCATGCCCGATGCAGCGACATTGAAAATGGAAAAGAGTGACATGGTCATTGCCCCGTGATGGCCGCCAGCAGGCTCTTGATCTTGCCGTTCACGGCGCTGACACTGGCTTCGTAGCGCACCGCGTTGTCGGCGAATTGCGCGCGCTCGGCATCGAGCTCGACGGTGTTGCCGTCGATGCTGTCCTGGCGTGGCGTGCGGTACAGCAGTTCGGCACCGCTGCCGGAAAACTTCCCGGCGGGCTGCATCACAGCCGACCTGTTGCCGTTAACGGAAGCAGGCGAGCCACCCAGTGCCTGCTGCATCGCCTTGCGGAAATCGATGTCACGCGCCTTGAAGTTCGGCGTGTCCGCGTTTGCGATATTCGACGCCAGCAATTGCTGGCGCTCGGCGCGCAGTCCGAGTGCGCTCTGGTGGAAGCGGAATTCATTGTCCAGCCGGTTCGTCATCATCTGCTCCTGCCGGTGCAGATCGAGGGGCACCGGTGGAATGGATGATAGAAACGCATGCGTGCGCGGTATCGACGGATCAGGCCGGCGATTCCGGTTCTGCTTTGTCTATTGCGCGCTCAACGACAGGCGCACTATCACCGCGTACCAAAGTCGATTTGCCTGCGTCCTTTCACTTGCGCAGTGACCCTGATGAGCCTGAACGATGCGCCTCACGATTGCCCACCAACGCACTGATCTGCCCGCCCGCCTTCGGCACGCCGCGCACGCCGCGCTTGCCGTCGTCAGCCGGATGCCGATGCAACGCGTGCTGTCGGCGGGCTTGCTGCTGGCCGCACTGGCGTGGTCCGGCATCTTGTTGCCCGGGACGACCGCGCATGCACAGACACCGGTCCCCTCACAGCATCCAGCGCATCCGGCACCAACGCAGCCGGGCGCGCGCCAGGACATCGCCATCCTGAAATCGCTGGCCGAGGGCTTCCTGCTGGCGCAGGCGGCGAACCTGCCAGGCAACGCACGCGTGAGCCTGAAGGATCCGGACCCGCGCCTGAACCTGCCCGCGTGCCCGGCCCCGGAGCCGTGGCTACCGGCGGGTTCAAAGGCCCTGGGCAAGACGGCCGTCGGCATCCGCTGCGCGCAGCCCGCGTGGCAAGTGCTGCTGCCGGCAACCGTGAGCGTGATGACCTCCTATGTCGCCAGTGCCGCGCCGCTGGCGCAGGGGCAGAAGCTGGGCGTCCATGACCTGATGCTGCGCGAAGGCGACCTTGCGAGCCTGCCGCCCGGCGTGCTGACCGATGTCGCGCAGGCGCAGGGGCGCACACTGCAGATGCCGCTGGCGGCCGGCATGCCGCTGTCGCGCAGCCAGCTGAAGAGCCAGCCGGTGGTGCAGCAGGGGCAACCGGTGCGACTGGTCGCGCTGGGACAGGGATTCATGATTTCCGGTGAAGGCCGTGCATTGACCAGCGGTGGTGAAGGCGACCTGGTGCAGGCACGTACCGCCGCCGGCCAGCTGGTGGCCGGTATTGCGCAGGCTGATGGCAGCTTGTCGGTTCGATATTGATTCATCCGCATCGACATGCGATGCCGGACCGGACTGAACTACGCGCTAAACATTTGAAAAACCCTGCCGTTACAGGAATCAAGCCCTGATCCCGACGAGGAAACTGCGATGAAAATCGACGACTCCGCCAGCAATACCAACAAATTGCTCCCGCTGCAGACGGCCGCCGGCAAACCGGCCGCGGCGGCGGCCCCGGCAGAGCCGGTACGCCCGGTAAAGGCCGACAAGGTCAGCCTGTCCGGCACGGCCAAAGTTGCCAGCACGCGCGACGCGCCGATCGACGTTGCAAAGGTCGAGCGTGTGCGCGACGAGATCGCCCGCGGCGCCTTTCGCATCGATGCCGAGCGCATTGCCGGCTACATGATTGCCGGCGCGCGCGAGCTGATGGCGCGTGCGCGCTGACCACCGCGACTGCGCCGACTCCCCACCACAAGGAATGACCATGTCACCCGGCGACCATCTCGACCATGAAACTGCAGCGCTGCGCGCGCTGCTGGGTGTGCTGCAACTGGAGCAGCGCTGCCTGGCCGACGGCGATGTCGATGTCGATGCCCATGCCGGACTGTTGGAGCAAAAAGCACAGCATGTGGCCGACTTGTCACGGCTCGCGGATGAGCGCCACCGTGCATTGGGACGCCACGGCTTTCCGGCCAGCGAAGCGGGTATGCAGCACTGGCTTGCGCTGTCAACCGACAGCACGCGCGCCGAGTGGCAGGTGCTGATGGCACTGGCACGGGATGCGCACGAGGCCAACCGCGTCAATGGCCTGTTGCTGGGCCAACTACAGACACGCAACCGGCAGGCGCTGGTTGCACTCGGGCTGGGTGCATCATCGGGCTTGTACGGCGCCAGCGGTCATGCCGATCTGGCCCTGCAGACAGCGCGCCCAGCGCTCGTGACCGGCTGAGCCCGGTGCGGGGTCTGTGACAGCCGCTACCCGGAAGTGACAAACAAGCCACAATCCTGCCGACGATAACCAGAATCGCCTCGATTTGCCCCTGCTGCAAACGGGAATTACGGCTAATACCAATCAGCTCCTTCATTCTCCTGCCACTGCGCCGCCTGCATCATCGTTGAATACCTTGCGGTCCGCGGAGGGAGGCGCGTGGCCGACAATTTTGACAGTCCATGGAAGGAAGCGATCAGCAGTTGCTTGCCTGAGTTTATTGCTTTCCATTTTCCGGACGTACATGCGCAAGTTGACTGGACGCAGCCGGTAAATTTTCTTGAGCAGGAATTGCTGTCGGTCGCGCATGACAACAGTCCGCAATCCTCATTTGTCGACAAGCTGGTAAGTGTAAAACTTCTCGATGGCCAGCGCGAATGGGTGATGATCCATATTGAAATACAGTGCCAGCAACAGGCAGCCTTTGCTGAGCGCATGTTTCTGTATCACGCGCGCCTGTATGAACGCCATCGACAACCAATCGCCAGTCTTGCGCTATTGGCCGATGATCGACCAGACTGGCGGCCGGAATCTTTTGATTATCAAATCTTAGGTTGCAAACTTGCGTTGCACTTCCCTGTTTCAAAGCTGCTCGACTGGTCAGGCAATGATGCGCAACTAGCCGACCATCGCAACCCGTTTGCGATACTCACGCGTGCGCACCTGGCTACGCGCGCCACGCGCGACAATCCAACGTTGCGTGAACACGAAAAAATCAATCTGGTACGTGCTCTGTATCGCTGCGGCTTGGACAGACAACGTGTCGTTGACCTCTTTCGAGTGATCGACTGGATGATGAAGCTACCGAGAGAGCAGGATATGCAGTTCAGGCAGACTATGGCAATTCTGGAGGAGGACTTGAAAATGCGCTACGTGACATCGATCGAAACTCTTGCCAAGCAGGAGGGACTCGAGCAGGGTCTACAACAAGGTCAGATGCGGCTTCTGGCACGGCTGTTGACGCAACGGTTCGGTGAGCTTCCGCGATGGGTAGATGAACGACTGAAATCTGCTACCGAGGTCGAAATTCAGACATGGAGTGATGCGATCCTGACGAGTCCATCAATTGACGATGTTTTCAGCTGCAGACCCCGACATTGATATGCTGATGTGCTCCTCTTGATTATTGTCGAGCATGCGGATGCTCAGCCACGTGCGCTTCAGCCCACGTTACTTGCCCTGACGCTTTCTGTGTGGCTCATTTTCCTGTTTTGCAATCACCATTACCGTAGCGCTGCTGGCACAGGTTACGCGCGCACTGCCGCACATGCGCATCGCGACTGCCCTGGTTCAGGTCCACCACCTGAGGCTCATCGTAGTACTCGATTGCCTTGCGCATGCCGGGGCGACACACGCTCTGGGTCTGCTTGATGCCGGCATTCCGGTCGCCGCTCTTGATCTCGGTGGTGTCGCACACGGTCGAGCCGTCCGGCACCATGACTTCGCGGCTGCGCCGGACCATTTGCTGCTGCATCACGACCGGGTAGGTCTGCAGCGCGGGGCCTCGGCACGCATCGGCGGCTGCATGGTATTCGGGCGTCGCGCAGGCGGCCATCCAACTGGCGGCAGCGAGCAGCAGGAACAGGCGGGGGATGTTCATCGGATTCTCCACAGGCAGATGACGACAGATCACCCTTACGTGGTATCGATGCTCATCCGAACGTTCCTGAAAAGAACTTGCGAACTTTCAAGAAAATGCGTCGTCAGTGCATCGTTCCCGGGATTGCACCCGGTACAGCGCCAGGCAGCGTGACGATCAGATGCACGCGGCGATTGTCGGCCCGGCCGGCGGCCGTGTCATTCGTCGCCAGCGGACGGGTATCGGCGCGGCCGACTGCGCTCAGCCTGTCATTCGCGATGCCCTGCTCGGACAGCCGGCGCGCGACCATCGCGGCACGCATCGCGGACAATTCCCAGTTGGAGCCGAACTGTGGCGTGTGGATAGGCAGGCTGTCGGTATGGCCTTCGACCGTGATGTTGCACGGCCAGACGGCCAGCACACCGGACAATGCCGACAACGCGGCCTCGGCACGCGGCGCGAGGCGCGCATCTGCCGTGGCGAACAGCAGCGTTGCATCGATGTCGATGCCGACCGCGCCTGCCTCATGCACGATGCGCACGCGCTCACTGCCGGCAATGCCGTTCATTGCCGCACGCAACGCATGCGCCAGCTGCGCAATACCGTTGCCGCTGCCGGCGCGCTCGGCGGCAAGCACCGACGCGGGATCGGTCGATGTATTGCTGACCAATGTATTGCTGACCGATGAATTGCCGTTCAATGCGGTGTCCTTCGATGCGACAGCCGATGACGGGCTGCCAAACGCGGTACCTACCGATTGCGCCACCAGTTTCGCTTTCGCGAGATCGACCGACGCTCCCGCGTACATCGCCGCAAACACTGCCAGCAACAAGGTGACGAAATCCGACCAGGACAACAGCCAGCGGTCGGAGGATGGCAGTGATTCTTCAGCGCGCCGTCGCATTGGCCTGCTCACGACGACGGCGTGCGGGCGCGCCTGTTGATGCCGATGCCGCCGCTGCGGTGGCGGCGGATATCGCCGACGCAGACGAAGTCGACGACGGCAGCGACCCCGACGGCGCAGCGACGCGCTCTTCGATCAGATGCCCGGGCTCGCCGGAGGCAATCGCGACGATCGCCTCGGCCACCAGGTCACGTTCATGCAGCTCGCTGGCCAGTTGCTCTTTCAGGCGGTTCGCGATCGGCAGGAACACCAGGTTTGCAAAGCCGACGCCATACAGCGTCGCGACGAAGGCGACCGCAATGCCGGGGCCGAGCTTGCCCGGATCCGACAGTTGTTCCATCACCTGCACCAGTCCCAGCACTGCGCCGAGGATGCCCATGGTCGGCGCCGTGCCGCCGGCGGTTTCCCACACGCGTATGGCCTGTCGCCGCTGCTGTTCGAATGCATCGGTATCGCGCGCGAGGATGTCGCCGATGCGTGACGGCGCCGCGCCATCGACCAGCAAGCGCAGGCCGCGTGCGACGAACGGGTCTTTCACCGAGCGCAGCGATGATTCCAGCGCCAGCGCACCGGAGCGCCGCATGATCGCGCCCCATTGCCGTACCAGCTGACGAAACGCCGGCTCCATGCGGGCCGGACGACCGAAGCCGTGCCGCAGCAGGCGCAGCGCATCCCACAGGCGTGCAGGACCGCTTTGCAGCAAGACCGCGCCAAAGGTGCCTGCCAGTACCACGAGCAGCCCGGTGGGCTGCAACAGCGCGCCGACATGGCCGCCTTCGGACCATTGCGCGGCGAAGATCGCGCCGACCGCAATGACGAGCCCGATCAGGCTGCGCCAGTCCATGCCTGTTCCTTCAGCGTTGCGCGCAGGCGGGCAATCGCCTGGCTGTGCAGCTGGCACACGCGCGAAGCCGACACACCCAGCACGGAACCGATCTCGGCCAGGTTCATCTGCTCCTGATACAGCATCGCCATCAGCTGTTGCTCGCGCTCGGGCAGGTCGCCGATCGCATCCGCCAGCGCGCCACGGAAATCGGACTCCAGCAATTGTGCGAGCGGATCATCGCTGTCGCTGCTGCCATAGCGATCGAGGAAATGTTCGCCCTGCTCGTTGTCATGGAAGTCTTCGTAATACACCAGCTGGTGGCCGGCGCCATCCGCGAGCATCTGCTGATAGTCATGGACCGACATCGCGAGCTGGCGTGCGACCTCGGCCTCGGTCGGCGAGCGATGCAATGTCTGCTGCAGCTTGCCGATTGCGGCCTCGATCTTGCGCATGTTCTGGCGCACGCTGCGCGGCAGCCAGTCAACGCTGCGCAATTCATCAAGCATCGCGCCGCGTATGCGCTGCACGGCATAGGTTTCGAACTGGTTGCCCTGTTCCTCATAGCGTTGCAACGCATCGAGCAAGCCCATCATGCCGACCTGGATCAGGTCGTCGACTTCGACGTTGTCGGGCAGGCGTGCCTTCAGCTGATGCGCAAGCCGTTTGACCAGGGGCGCATAGTGATTGAGCATGGGCTTGGCATCGGCTTTTCCGTGGGCGTTATACATGGCGGCTTCCTGCTTCAGATTGGGCGACATCGCGCCTGGGGGCATCACGGTTCACCGGATCACGACCGGCAGCACTGCGGGCTGCGCCCGGCGGCGCCGTGATCGAGCGCACCGGCAGCGCCAGATAGCGGCTGGCCGCATGGAACAGGTTCGCGTGCACATGACGTGCACGCACGGGATCGACCTCGGTCACCAGCAGCGACACCGTGCCGCGTCCGCACAGGCTCTTGATCGCGCGCAGCATGTCGTAGGCATCACGGATCGCTGCTTCACTGCCCGACAACTGCACCACGATGTCGCCGTCGGCCAACATCGCCAGCGGCAGCTGGCCTTGCGCATCGAGCTCTGCATTCACCAGCAGGCGCACGCCTTCGGCGGCAAGCTGCTGCAGCAAGGCGGTCAGTTCGGGCAGGTCGCGGATCGTATCGGCGTGCATGCCGAGCCGGCAATGCGCAATGCCGGACGCATCGGCGACGCGCGCGTCGTGAATCGATGCACGTCCCTGCGCCACATCGAGCAGGCTGGGTCGGCCGTCGCAAGCAGTGCCGGTGGTGATCGTCGAGGAAACGACGGCATCGAGCACGATCACCGCATGCCCGCGTCGCGCCATACTGGCCGCGAGCCGGTTCACCAGCGCCGGCTTGCGATCGCGGCCATCGGCCGACAGCACCGTGCACAGTGCAGCGAGGGGCGATGACATCAGGCGGCGCAAGCCAGCCGCCTGGTCGCGCAGTGTGGATTCATGCTGACTAGCCAATGCGCACCTCCTGCAGCAGCGGGTCGCGCATGGCTACGGTGCTGTTGGCCGCCACCAGCGGCAGTTCACCGTTGCCGAGGCCGAAGATGCGCGGTTCGCGCGGTGGCGCGAATGCGCGCTCGATCAGATGCCGGCTGTCGGCCAGATGCAAGTCTTCCGGCACGCGCTGACCATCGGCAACAAAGCTCAACGGCAGTTTGTGGCGAATCGCGACATCGAGCGCACCACCGATGCCATTCGCTTCATCCAGTTTGGTGAATACGCAGCCGGCCAGGCCGTCGCCGCGATACGCATGCACGACTTCATCCAGCGTCTCGACGGTGGACGTGGTGTTCAGGCACAGCAGGCGCTGCACGCGGTCGCCACCAGCGGCCAGCATCGCGATCTGCTCGCCGACCATCTTGTCGCGCTGGCTGGCGCCGGCGGTGTCGATCAGCACGATGTGCTTGTGGCGCAGCTCGTCGAGTGCGATCCCGAGGTCGGATGCATCGCGCACCGAATGCACCATCACCCCCAGCAGCTTGCCGTAGATGCGCAATTGTTCGAATGCGCCGATACGATAGCCATCGGTAGTGACCAGCGCGAGCCGCGCCGCGCCATGGCGCGCGACACAACGCGCGGCCAGCTTGGCGGTGGTGGTGGTCTTGCCCACGCCAGTCGGGCCGACCAGCGCGAACACGCCGCCCTGCTCGAGCAAGCGATCATCGCTGTCGAGCATGGACAGGTTACGCTGCAGGATCTCGCGCAGCCAGGCATCACCGGCGGCGTCATGGTCCATCGCAGTGGCCGGCATGCGCTCGGCCAGGTAGCGCGACAAGCCCGGCGAGAAGCCCGCTGCCAGCATCGCTCGCAGCACGCGTGCGCGCGCCTCGGGTTGGCGGCCATTCCATGCCAGCGTCGCGAGCTGGGTCTCGAGCATGCCGCGCATCGATCGCAGCTCATCCTTCAGTTCATTGGTGAATCCCTCGATCACCGGTGCAGATGGCGGCAGCGTCGCATGTGCGCCGGCGGACCTGGCTGCCGTTGCCAACGCAGGTGCAGCAGCAGCGGCAGCAGGTGTGGCAGCAGCGGCCGATGGCATGCCGCCAAACGGGCCGAGTGTCATCGATGCCGCTGATGCGGCTGATGCGGCTGATGCGGCGGATGCGGCGGATGTGGCCGATGTGGCCGATGTGCCTGACGCCGCTGCGGCCGCAGCTGCCGGCAGCGACGACGGTGTCTTGCCGGTCGCAATCGCATCGACATCGTCGCCGGCCATCACCACCAGCTCGGCGCCGCCATGCGCACTGCGCGACGACAGCACCACCGCGTTGTCACCCATTGCATCGCGCGCGGCACGCAAGGCTTCGCGCGGGGTCGGCGCATAGAATTTGAGGACATTCATCATTGGGCTCCAATCAGGCCAGTGACCCTGACCATGCGGGACTCAGGAACTTCAGCGTGCGACAGCACCGCCAGTTGCGGCAGCGCGAGGCGCAGGAAACGGGACAGCAAGGGGC
>JACCDT011438780.1_pt1 | contig 11816 bp, 8 predicted proteins | sample 7446291 | NCBI WGS metagenome assembly JACCDT01 (sample SAMN15323446, study PRJNA562643) | freshwater metagenome | isolation source: river surface water | place: USA:Blue River Watershed | collected 2017-08-17 | reverse complement strand
GCAAGAGTAAATAAACTGCATGGAACCCCAAACCTTTCTCTTCATCATTGGCAATGTTCTATTCATAATTGGTGTTCTCTTGGCCGACGTCCAATCCTGGTTTGATTTGATCAAGATTTCCGTGTGGCAGCTCATTTGGCTGTTGATTTATGCGGTGGGCATCAACTGCATGGTCACAGGCGCATGTGATAATTATGCATGGGCCATTGCGGTGTTGCTGGCCGTCATGGGCGCAATTCAGTTCCTGCAAGGACTTAACGCTGTCGTCACGGTTAAGCGACATGAACGAGGTGAGCGGCAACAAAAGTAACCAGCCGCGAGTGTCGTACTCGTACTCATTTTTGTTTTTGCGCACGTAAAACGCCCGGAAAAAAATTAATTTACAAACTGTAGGGAAAAGCATGGACAAACACGAGTTTCTGACCGTGGCCAACATGAAAGTGTGCATCGACGTCTTTTGCAAGTACATGAAAGACAAGTACGACTACGACGTCGCTGACCTTGTCGCGGTCAAGAAGTTTATGTATGAAGTCATGAAGGAGGTGCAGGCTCAACACAATGGAAACCCAGAGGTGTCGCTGCGGGACATGAACAACATCGTTCTGAACGTCATGCGGGACCACTATAAAACCAATCACAAACTCGTGCGCAGCTCGGCCAAACCCAACGTGCGCTCCCTAGACAGGGACCACCACGCTTACGGCGAGCGCTCCGTGGTGTCGGAGCAACTCAAGCCGCACGCGACGACGCGGCGCTCCCCGGAGAGCGATTTCTTGAGACTCGAAGAGGCCCGCAAGCAAGAAACCGCAAAGGTTGTGCCCAAGTTTGACGACCCCTCGGTGGAGAATGCCCTGCCTCCGGATGACTTTAACAAGCGCATCGCCGAGCTCACTCAAATGAGGGGCGATCTCACGACCACGCAAAACACGCGCCTCGAGCAGGACTCACAGATCGCCCAGCGAAGTGTAGTAGACGTCGATCCCAAGCAAATGTACGAAGCCACTACCCTGCCGGGTCCTAATGCCGCCGCCGGCGCCGCCGCGCTTTCTCCAATGCCCCCGGTGCTGAGGCAAGAGTTCGTCGTCAACCCAGACACAGGGGTGCGCACCGAGGAGCGCTTTTTTTGCATCAATGGCTTTGATCGCGATTGGTCGAAGCACCGCAAGCGCTTCCAGTTCGCCGCAGATTTCACTCGGCGCCACCGCAACGTGCGCTCTATCACCATGAAGCGCATCATCGTGCCCCAAGAAATAACCGACGTGTCAAGTGTGTCCAACGTGGCCAAGACCTTTTACAACCACACCTTTGGGTTCTTGTTCCCTTACGTCATCGTGCAAGTGGATGAGTTCGACAACGTGTTTGATGGCTCCAACGACAACGTGCGCAAGGGCTTCTCGCAGCTCGTGGTGGACAAGTGCTACCGCGCCCCCAACGGCCGTGGCTACCTCGTCCTGCAGAGCTTGCAAGATGAGAAAAAGGTCTTCCAGCCGGCGTGCTTGTCTGAACTGTCCAAGATGACGTTGTCCGTGCGCCGGCCTAATGGCGAGCTGTTCAACGAAAGCAAGGACGACTTCAAGATCTTCAAGTTGGAATACGAATTGGTCAACAAGCAATACCTGAAGGTTGTGACCAACAAGTACTTTGACAAAAATGAGTTTGTCAAGGGTGACAATGTGATCATCAGGAACTTTGCCTTGACAAAACTGGACCCGACCATGACGGACGCCGCCATTGGCTCCTTCAACACCTATGTCAACCGTGCCCAAGGCCACGAAATACTCGAGCTGGGCCAAGCAAACGACCACGGCTACTACCGCACCTTTTACATCCGAGCGCCGGGCGCCTTTGATGAGTCCGCGGGCCAATTTGACGTCGACACGACGCTCACTGACACGTTGGGGTTGTATAACGACTCAATCGATTACAATGTGTGGACCTCGACCAATGGCGAGGTGTTGAACACCGCGCTGCAATGCATCTTTTTATTCAAAGCCGAGGTCGAGGTGCCGGATGCCAAGCCTACGCCGGGTACGGGCAAGCTGCCGGCTTAGGGGCGAGGAGCGTGACCCAACACCCCCAAAAAAGGGTGTTGGGGTCACACAACGCGCCAAGAATCGCCCACCTTTTTCAACGCGCCCATCTTGACAAGCTTGCCTTGCTTGTAGGCCTCCAGGTCGTAGAGCGTTTTGTCATCTGCACTGTAGGCATACCGCACGCCATCGAGGCCGCAATCTCGGAACCCAGTACGCACGCGGGTGCTCGGCTTGACCCTTTGAGCGTATTCCGCATTGCTCTCGTCTTTTGAGAGATCGAGCTCATAGGCCAAGGCATCCGGTGGGGCGTTTTGTGGGAAGTACAGGCACTCGACGCCCGGGTGGTAGCGTTTGTGGATCATGCAGTCAACCGCTGCGGACTTCATCACGTCCTCCACAGCCTTGATGATTTTTGCCTTGCGCTCCGCGATGCCATAGATGTGCTCGTCGGTGCTCTTGCCGTCGTCCTTGTTTTGCAGCGTCTTGGATGCCTTGACTTGCTTGGGCGTGATTTTTGACATATAGCGGTAGACTTGTACGTTGCGCTCGGGTGGCGGGAGTTCCTTGTGACTCTCGGCACGCACGGCGCGGCCAATCACCTGGTTGATGCGGATCTCGTTCCAATAGGGCTCCAAAACGTGCACCTCACGCACGTGCTTGAGAGAAATGCCCTCTGCGCCGGATTGTGTGATCATCGCTACCTTTACGAGCTCGCCGCGCAGGTTGGAAGTCGCGCCCAACTTCTCCAGCAGGGAGGTGGGGACGTTCTCAAAGTTGTTGTTAAAAATCTGTAGGATGATCTTGGTTTCGTCGTTGTTGCGGTATTGGAAGAACTTGGGCTTGTTGTTTGCAGAGGCATCCGCCACGTCCCACACGCCGGCGCCCGTCTTCTTGAGCCGCAGCTCGCACCAGCCGTTGGCCTCGAGCACCATTGCCAAAATGCCCAGACCCTCGACCACCCTGAACTGGGAATAGACCAACGCTTTGCCCGGACACTTGTTTACCAATCTCAAAAAGGCGAGGAACTTGGGAGACAGCTCCCCGAGCTTGTCTTTGTGGAGCGCGCCGCTCGCCTCTAGCGCCTTGATCGCCTCGGCCAGTTTGGTGTGGTACACCGTCGACCGGTTTGCAGGGGAGGCGTCCGTGGTTGGGGTGTCCGCGTCACCTTCAGCAACGTCCATCTCTTTTTCCATCATCGACATCCTGCTTGGGAAGGGGCGCTTGATGCTCTCCGGAAAGGCAAAGTTGCACAAGGCTCGTGAGTAGGCGCGGTACACCTGCGGCACCTTTGAAAAGGGGTCGTTCGAGCCTTGTTGCTTGGAGCGGCGCTCGATCTTGAGCTCTTCCAAGCGGCTCTCTTCGTACTGCTTGAATTGCGTGTCCGTCATGGGCACTGCCACGGTCTTGTGGGGCAGCACCGTGGGATAGAGGTCCCCGTAAAAGGTCCCAAAGAAGGATATCAGACCCATCATGCGCCTGGCCATCTTGCGTGGGGAAGTGACGCTGTTTGTAGAAAAGTCGAGGAATGTGCTGCTGAAGGCGTCCTTGTCAAATGGAAACAAAAAGGTGTCCCTTGTGGTGGAAGCCCCCTTTGCGCCCAAGGCTTTGCCCAACTCTGAAATTGTGGCCGCGTCTTCTTGAGCGCTGGGTTGCTTGGCGACGAGCAAAGCGTCCTTGTCGGCAAAGGCAAAGCCCTGAGGCACGAGCTTGACAGCGACCTCCTGCTTGGCAGCATCGATTTCGTAGTGGTCCACGCGGGGGTGGGCTTCCAGAAGCCGGGCCGCTTCTTTGAGGTCGGTCTTGACTTTGGAAAAGACATGACGCCGCTGCATGCCGCCCAAGAGGTTGAGAAGGTAGGCGACCTCAAAGGGATGGTTGATGATGGGCGTCCCAGACAGCGCGATGATCTTGCAGTTTTTGGCAGCAATCAACATCTTGTACAACCGCTTGCCCATGCTCTCCTCACCCTCCGCCTTGGGTCCTCCGCCGATGGTCCTAGAAATGAAGTTGTGGACCTCGTCGATGATGACCACTTTGTTGTCAAAAGCGTTGCGCTTTTCAAGCTCGTCCACGCCCGATGACCGCAGACCATTGTAGTTTATAAATTCGTACTTCATTTGCACCATTTCGTCTAATTGATCGTTCAAGACCCTCTTTTCTTGGTCGGTGAGGTCATTGAAACCCCTGCCGAGGGTCGTCACCGGCACCCACGCCCCCTTGTTCTTGCGCAACAGTTTCTGCGGCACAAACGTTTTGCTGGAGAAGTCTTCCAAAGTCCCGGGAAAGTCTTTGTTGCCCACAAATTGCCACTGTTGTTTTGTGGAAAAGTACTCGTTACCGCACCGCGTCCGGATTTGGTTGACGTAATTTGGCCTCAGGGATGCCGGCAACAAGACGACGACTCCCATTTCATTCATAAAGTTCTCTGCCGCTACAATGGAGCTGCAACTCTTACCCGTGCCGAGCTCGTGGAACAAGAGCAGGCCGCGGTATGGGCTCGCAGGCTGCAGGTAATCTTTGACAAAGCGTTGGTAGGGAAAGAGGTTGCGCGGCGCCTTTTTTGTGGCGTTGTAACGGAATGCTTCTTGGATAAAACTTGGAAACTTGACGCGGTTTGGAAGCACCCATCCTACAGAGGGCGAGATCTCTGTGGTAACTAGTGGTTTGAAGCCATCAAACACGGCATCAAAGTCAACCGGCGGCATTTGTTTTAACTTGACAAAAATAAAGGGATGTTTACAGTTTGGGACGTCATCTCGATTGCCGTGGTGGGCATCATAGCCTATCCCGTCATTCGGTTGGGGCAGGAAGGAAACCGGCGCTTCTTAGTGATCTTTGCGGGAGTCGTGGTCGTGGCCTTGGTGATGCGCGCGCGGAATGCCATCACGTCGCCGCCTAAGTATCTGTTGAGGCCAAAGGGCGCCAAGAATTGCAACACATTCAACCGAGGGGGCGACTGTGACCACCGCGTAGGCATGCCATCTGGCCACGTGCTGCTGACGACGTACGTGTTGTTCGCCGTGTTGTGGACCTCGGAACAAGCTGACAACGTGGCCGCCAACGCCGCCGTCTTGGGGGCGGCGCTGTTGATGGCCGTGGCCAGGGTGAAAAAGGGATGCCACACGGTTTGGCAGGTTGTGGCGGGGATGGGTGTGGGCTTGGCGATGGCCAAGCTCGCTGCAGCCTGGGCAATTTAATTTGGAGGGTAATATAAAAGCGCCCGGGCGGATATGGAGGGCAACTTTTACAACAACGTCTTGTCCCGATGTGACACCATTCACGACTTTACAAAGGCGCGTGCCACAAAGAACATGAAGAAAGGGTTCACCGTGGACAATGTGTACGGCTACCTGGACAGCGTGCCTGCTTTGAGGAGGAAAGACCTCGTCAAGACGTTCAAGGAAAATTACACCAATGGAAATGCAAACATTCTGGCCGACTTTGAGCAGATCTTGACAAACAACACGCCCAACTTTTACTTTATGAAGTCCTACGACAACGGATTTGATGACCGCCGCGCTGGCTTTGAACCCGCTGTGGTGCAGTTTTTTGAGCACACGCTGGGGCAAAAAAAAGACGCGCCCTTGGAGCCGCTGTACTTGACTTCGAACAAGGAGCTCATGCAGAACGCCTTTATTGATTACACCAAGCCCGCGCCGAAAGACGTGCACAGCGTGCCCGGCCGCGTGTGCATCTTGAACCTGGGCAATACGGGCAAGGATGACGAGCCCGCGGATGATGATGAGGACGCTTCTTCCGGCCCACGGCGCGAGGCATCCGGCATCTTTGATGACGGCCAGGCCTACGAGCAGTTTCAGAGTGACCTGGTGACCTTCTTTGCATCCGCGAGTGCACCCCGCATCCGCTTTGTGATAGACGCGAGCATTGTTGGCAACCAACACTTCCATGCCCCAAACAAGGGATTGGAGGTGGCTATTCTGGCGTGCTCCCAGTGGGACTCCGCATCAAAGTTCTCAGATGGCGTGCTCGTGCCCGAATCCAGGTTTGAAACCCACAAGGGCGACCCCGACGGCGTCTTGTACGCACTCAACAGTTTGTCTATGCGCGCTGAGACCCAGTTCACCACCGTAAATTACAACTGTGAGATGAACGACACGCCAATCGACCAATGGAACGAGCTGCCCAGGCAGGTGGGCAACATCATCTTGTCGGCCCAGAATGTTGGCAAACATGGCACCAATTACAGGCGCATCTTGTTGGAATCAGGAGACCCCGTTTTTCAAGACCGCTACGGCGTGCTGTTTGACATCAAGCGCTCCGGCGACGGGTGTCAAGTGCTCGAGATCAAGCGCTTGAACCAGGTGAGCCAGTACAAATACGTTTTGGTGACCAACGATCACCTCGCATTCCTGAAGGCACGCATGAACAATGTGCCCGCGGTGTTTACAAAGAAAAACACCACCACGGATACCAAGACGCTGGTGTGTGTCAACAATGAGGTCAAGAATCCAGAGATGTACGTCATGATCATCGCCAGGCACCTGGTGGCCGAAGCTGAAAAGATGCGCGAGCTGGCGGCCAGTATCGGCGACGTTCAAGAAGGCATGAACCAGGTGATTTTGGCATTCACGGCGACCAAGAGTGCGCTGGTAGATGCCTATTTTGGTGAGCAGATGAGCGACGAGTACTTCAGAGATCAAGTCGTCCTCAAGGCCCTGTTCCATCCCAAGGCCGCTCCAAATCCGTCCGACCTCACCGCCGTGCAGCAGAGCGACTTGGAGTACGTTGCATCGCGCATCTCGGTGTACATCCTGGACTTTTTGTCGTGCCTGATTGACCTCAAGACGCGCTTGGTGATTGTGGAGCAACTGTTCAAGCGCTACGTCGCGATCGCCGACGAGATTGACCGTATGCAGATCGCTGCGGTGCTGGCTGAGATCAGCGAAACGTACAGCGACCCAATGCAGGCCGCCGGCGCATTCTACGCCCGGGTGCAGCAAGATGGCGTGGAGGACATGCTGCAGTCCTTGATGAAGACGCTTGCGTTGCTGAGGTCAAAGGCTTACGGCACAGACCTGTACGACTGGGCATTGGACACCAACAACATCGTAGCGCCCTTTGTGGATAAACTGAACGAACTCGCGGCGTTCGCATCCAGCGGCAAATCTCCAGCTGAACTCGTGGATCTGGCGGTCAGCAAGCACTTTTTCATGCAAGACAAGAGCATCCCGCAGATGCAAGAGATCCTCAACTTCAAGCCGCTTGAGGCATACACCCAGATTTGGCGCTTCCTCAAGAAGAGTTATCAGACGATCTCCATGAGCGCCATCCGCAGGCGTGCGACGCGTGGCTCTGCGCAGCCGGCTGCAGAATCTGGTGGTGAAGGAGAAAGCGACTTGGTCAAGGCAACCGACAAGTACCTGCGCACCTCTCATAAAATGTTGCGGCAGACCGACCCGCAATTGGACGACGACATCAGGGCGACCATTGAAAGGAACATGGAGGCCGCCAAGACGTTTGACGATTTCTACAAGTTGCTGATCATGGAGGAAAACGTCCAAAACTTTTCGTGCCGTTTCTACAATGCGGGCTTGTACGATTGGCAACAAATTGTGGGTAACGCGGTGGAGCGGAATAATGCAGTGATAGAGGGCGGCGGACGTGTGTCCCAACAAGGCAACTCAACCTACAGGTTGGGCGTAAAGGCCTACGGGATGAAGGTTAGGGGAGAGGGGCGCTACGACCAGAACAAAGCAGCGTTGCTTATGGAGCAGCCTGGCATGATCTTTGAGCGCCTGTACCCTGCCGACCGAACCAACGTCGAGGTCCGCGCCAAGCGCAAGGAGCAATGGCACGCCTTCATGAGGTACGCGCGGCCAGATGACTTTAGCGACGAAGAAGAGGTCCGCCAGCAATGGAGCGAGTGGCTGACATTCAACCTGGAGCCCGGAACCTATGCTTCGGAGCAAGAGATTGTCGACAATTGGTCAATCTTCAAACACTACAAGGACTTGATGGCGGTGGAGGAGGCACTGTATGAAGACGCAGTAGAAGATTTCTACGCCAATATGAATGCATTCCCTGCTGGCACATCTCTGGGCACCATTCGCGGACACTTGCGATTCGAACAGCAGTTTGACCAGGGTGTCCTGGGGCTCGCCGTCTATGAAAATGGCAATGGCAGTCCCGTCGTGCGTTGGTCCTCAGACATTGCCGAGCGCTTTTGCACCGAGTACTTGGATGACATGCTCTTTGCTGGGTGGGGCATCCCGCCAGACTTTGTGGGCATGCAACCCCAACTCCAACAACCCCAACAAGATATGAACGTCGACTTCTTGAATCGACAGGAAATGTCGGGTGGTGCAAAGAAAGAAGCGATGCAAAATGCCATGATCTCGTTTGCCAATGACAACGTGGACGCCATCGTCGAGGCGGTGGTGGTGCTGCTTGGATTCCTGGCGCTCAACGTTGTGCTGCACAAGGATCGCGAGCCCGTGACCATGAAGACATTGTCCTTCAATGTGTTGTGCAATACCGTCTTCCTGCTGGCGCTGCTGATGATTGTGAAAGATGCAAATGTGCACACTTTGGCATTCTGTGTCTATGTGCTAGCGCTCGGTGTGGCGGTCATGGTTTACCTGGCTCAAGACCGTTAACGTTGGGCGTTGTTGTAGTAGGCACTTGGAAACCAACAATACACACAAGGGGTTCATGCGGGATAACGGCCCGCTTTTCAGCTGTGCGCTCTGGTACTTTGACGGTGTGCTCTTTTTTCGGCCTTCTCACACAATACATTGCGGGCAAGGTGTGGTGTGGTGGCGACAATCTAATCACGGCATTCATTTATCCATGGGAATGATATTTTTAACTTGACATTCGATTTAAGTGTTGCTGCATTGAGTGTCTAATGGCACTGTTGCAGTTGGATGTCCGGGAAAGCAAGTTGGCGGCGTTATTGCAAGAGCAAGGCACGCCATTTGAAAGCACACCCTTGATTGTTGGCGACATCCAGGTCGTTTACCGTGGAAAACCCTTGTTTGTTTGGGAGCGCAAGACCACCGCGGACCTTGTATGCTCGATCAAGGATTCGCGATACAAAGAACAAAAAGAGCGGTTGTTGCGCGCTTACCCGAGGGCAAGCATCATGTACATCGTCGAGGGGCAATGGGATTACAGTGCGGAGATGGTGAAAGGCGCTGTGATCAACACGATGTTGCGGGATGACATCAAGGTGTTCATGGTGCCGAGCGTCAAGTCGACCGCATGCTTCATTGCCGACGTCATGTCTAGGATCAACCGGGATCCGGACAAGTACGCGAACGCGAGTGGCGGTGGCGCGAATGTGAGTGGTGGCGCAAGTGGGAGCGGAGATTACGTCGATGCGTTGGGCGCTCCAAGCAAAAAGAGGGACATGATGGATGCCTACACTTTTTCGGTGATGACGTTGAGTCTCATTCCAGGCGTGTCCAAAACAACTGCGAAAGCTGTGGTGGACGCTTTTGGCGGGGTGTCTGCGTTGTGTGCCAAAGAAACGTTTGAGCCATCGGCTTTGGCCGCGCTCAAGCTGCCTTCTGGGAGGTGTCTCGGTCCCAAGCTTGCGGAGCGCATTCTAACCTTCATGCAGACCTAAAAAATTGAAGCGCTTAAGGGAAGGTGCCAACAAGATCGCTAAACATGGTGACGCCCGCCCCCGCCGCGACTCCGGAAGAGGTGCTGCCCTACAACCCCGACAACAAGCTGCTGTTGGCAAATGAGCTCAAGCAACTCCTTGAAAGGAATGGCGTCGATGCTGGATTCAAAGACATTTCTTTTTACCGCATGGCACTTGTGCACAAGTCTTATTGCACGCGCAAAAACGAGAATTTTGTCAATGGCAACGTCAGATGCCCGGAGAAATGTCTCGGGCTGCAGGAAAGCTCCAACGAGCGCCTAGAGTTTTTGGGAGACAGCGTGCTGAGCCTGGTGGTGGCGGAGTACCTGTACGAGCGCTTCCCAGACAATGAGGAGGGCTTTCTGACCAAGATGCGCACCAAGCTGGTAAACGGAGAGATGTTGGCGTCGTTGTCTGAGAAGATCGGGCTTGGTAAGCATGTGCTGATCTCCAAGCAGATCGAGGAAAACAATGGCCGCGGAAATGCCAAAATCCTGGAAGATACCTTTGAGGCCATGTTGGGCGCTATCTTTCTGGACCTTGGGTTTGCGCATGCTAAGAAGTTCATCATCACTGTGCTAGAGTCCAACATAGATTTCGCCGAGCTCGTGGCGAGCAACAACAATTACAAGGACACGTTGATCAAGTACATCCAACACAACTTCAATTACCTCCCAAAATTTCAGGAAATGCGCAACGCCTCTACAAAACAATTCACAGTGTGTGTGAAGAGCAAGGAGGGGTCTGTGCTGGGCACTGGCAAAGGCCCCAACAAAAAGGCGGCAGAGGCGAATGCGGCCTTGAATGCCCTCAAGTACTTTGGGCAGGTATAAGAAGGTCGAAGTGGTTTGGTGGTGTTTTTTATTCGACGTCGTAGACAGCGACCCAGTCGACTTCCAAGCTGGAGGGGTAATCCTTGCTTAGATTGGGCTGGGCTTTCAAATCATCAACGGTCCATGCGCCTCCGACCGCAAAGTTGAAGATGATGTTCATGGGTTGGTCGAATGGAGCATACTTGTTGCCAGATTCAGCGGCGGTGTTTCCCCAATCTGTCATCTTTATTTCCTTGACCATGACATTATCAAAGTAGAACTTGATGTACGTCGAGTCCCAGAGCACGCTGTATATGTGCCAGTCAGCTATAGACGCGTTGTTTGGGACGGGTGCTATACTCTCAATGCTCGTACAATCTGTAGCTTGGGTTTTTGTCTGGCCTTTTGGATAGTGTATGACCGAGTGCAGGTTTGTTTTTTTATTGATGTGCTCGATGATATCTATCTCTCCGCTATAGCACCAGTGACTGTATTTACCATTGCCCGTCGTGAAGCCGGGGTTGTACTCTTTCGTGTTTGGCAGCAGCCAAAACGCTGTGAACGACCAATCCGCCATTGGAATTTTCATTTTTGCAGTAACGAGGACGGGTTGCGAGCTTCCTGGTGATCCCTTCCACATGAACGACTCCTTGCTGACAATGCGGGAAGAGGTAAACTCAGGATTGGCAACCACGGCGTTTGATTTGGGATTCACACACTGACCGCCAACGCGCGCTGTGATTTTAAGAATGCTTTTGTCAACAGAAATGTTCTCAGGTTTATCTGTGTAACACTGTTTTTCTTTGTTGCCCCAGCCAGGAGTCCCCATGTAATCTGTACCGTCTCCTAGATGGAAATCCCATTTGGCGCGATCAAATGCCGTCCCATCAAAATCATCCCGCCAACGTAGTTTGAGGGTCTTCCCCGTGGGTGCGGCGGGACCAACGGGCTCACCTGCTGGGGCGACCGGTTTACTAGTGGTGGCAGCAGTTGGTTTGACTGTGGTCGCAGCAGCAGTTGGTTTGACTGTGGTCGCAGCAGCAGCAGGTTTGACTGTGGTCGCAGCAGCAGCGGGTTTGATTGTTGTGGCAGCAGTTGGTTTGACTGTGGTCGCAGCAGCAGCTGGTTTGTTTGTGGTGGCAGCAACCGGTTTGACTGTGGTAGCAGCAACCGGTTTGACTGTGGTGGCAGCAGCTGGTTTGACTGTGGTCGCTGGAGCTGTGGTGGCAGCAATCTGAGGCTGAGGCTGGGGCTGGGGCTGAGGCTGAGGTTGGGGCTGGGGCTGAGGCTGAGGTTGGGGCTGGGGCTGAGGCTGGGGTTGAGGCTGGGGCTGAGGCTGGGGTTGAGGCTGGGGCTGAG
>JACCDT010062503.1_pt1 | contig 11822 bp, 13 predicted proteins | sample 7446291 | NCBI WGS metagenome assembly JACCDT01 (sample SAMN15323446, study PRJNA562643) | freshwater metagenome | isolation source: river surface water | place: USA:Blue River Watershed | collected 2017-08-17 | reverse complement strand
GTTGACGCCGAAGAACTAAGGGACAAACTCCAGGTTGGCGAAGAAAGATTCTTTAGGTTTGGGCTATACTTCACAATTTACGCCAGCAGCTTAGATGAGCTAGATTTTGTCAGCCATAAAGTTGAATCTATGCTTGGTCAGCAACTTGTCTATTCAAAGCCAGCATCGGCCCAACAAGAACAAGGTTTAAATAGTACTGTTCCCCAATTTTCAGATCAGCTTCAAATACGACGCAATATGAACACGGGCGCAATAAGCACTAGCTTTCCATTTACAAGTGCCGATTTAACAGACGACCATGGAATTCTATATGGCATAAATATGCACAACAGCGGACTTGTAATATTCGATAGATTCAGTCTAGAAAATGGCAACAGTGTCATTTTCGCCAAATCAGGAGCCGGAAAAAGCTTTGCAGTTAAACTAGAAGCCCTAAGAAGCATGATGATGGGTACAGAAATATTTATTATTGACCCTGAAAATGAATATCAAAGAATGTCCGAAGCAGTAGGCGGAGCCTATGTTAAATTAAGCCTAAACTCTCCTACCAGAATTAATCCATTCGATTTACCAAAAGTAATTGATACCGAAGAAGCCGATAATGCCCTTAGAAGTAACCTAATAACTCTTCATGGACTATTAAGATTAATGATGGGCGGTGCTCAGGCCCAAATCCAGGCAGGGGGCATGAACACAGCGCCCGCTCTAAGCCCAGTAGAAGAAGCAGACTTAGATGCCGCGCTTATAGAAACTTATGCCAAGGCCGGCATAACCAATGATCCTTTGACACACACAGCTACACCACCAACAATTAATGACTTATACGACACACTTCTGCATATGGGTGGTACGGGGCCACAACTTGCCCAAAGACTTAGAAAGTATACTAGCGGAACTTTTGCCGGAGTGTTTAGTCAACAAAGCAATATAGACATTAATATCCCAATGGTTGTTTTTAATGTCCGCGACCTAGAAGACGAGCTTAGACCAGTGGCTATGTATATTGTTCTTAACTTTATCTGGAACAAAACTAAGTCAGACCAAAAACGAAGATTATTAATAATAGACGAGGCCTGGCAACTAATGAAGTATGAAGATAGTGCTAATTTTATGTTTAGCCTGGCCAAGAGAGCTCGTAAATATAACCTCGGTATTACAACCATTTCTCAAGATGTGGAAGACTTTATGGGCTCAAGAATGGGTCGTGCAATTGTAGCAAACTCATCTATGCAGCTATTGCTTAAACAATCTCCATCTGCGGTAGATGTTTTAGCGGATGTATTTAAACTTACAAGCGAAGAAAGAAAAAGATTAAGCCAGTTCCCAGTAGGGCAGGGTCTATTTTTTGCTGGCCAAAGTCATGTTCATATTCAAATTGCCGGTAGTCCAACCGAAACTAGCCTAATTACAACCAACCCAGAACAGGTTAAGGCTCTTGAGCAAGCCGGGCAAATTCCGCTTAATCCTAACGCATCTGGCGAAATAGCTAATTTATAGTTGATAGGTTCTAGGTTTCAGGAGCCAGGAACGGACAATATTATCCCTTCGGATACTGATTATATTAATACTTAAAGAAAGATAGTATGTTGCCTACTAACTAAGCGTTAGCGTAGTACAGCGAATATAGCCACCGCCCTTTGATAGTTCTGTCATTTTTGGTGATACGGTTTTTAATCCCTTTTGTTCAAGATTATTTTTAAGCTGAGGTGCATTATCGCTCATAATGACCGTGTCACCAGTGGAAAGTAAATTACAGGCAAATCCGCCAAGAGCCTCTTCTAGGCTAACTTCAATTTTATCTAATTTAACAGATCTCATTTTTTCTTGGCTTTCTGGCATAAATGCTTCCGGGCACCAAGCAATTAGATCATCATTTATTACAGATACCGCCAAGTCAATATCATAAAAATAACTGTCATCCCAACCAGTAATTGAATTTATAATTGGTTTTTTATTAGCATCAAAGGCCGGAACGGTCTTTAGACTAACAACTTCTCCACCAAATACTTTCTTGATATATTCATGAGCCTCTAAGTCCGTTCTATAGCCATGACCAGCAAACAGATAATCTCCGCAAACCAAAGCATCACCCTGGCCGCTAAAACGAACATTTTCCGGAAGGTTCATAATATCGTAGCCTAGGTCTCTTAGGTATTTTGTAGCAAAAGGCGTCTCCTGGGTTCGCATTTTTGGCAAGTTAGCCATAATTGCTAGTCCATTTAAACAAAGAGCCCAATTGGCCGTATAAACACCGTCCTGACAATTTTCTGGGGCAGGCACTTTTACAACTTCAATGCCGGATTTTTTAAATGTCTGTTGCAGTAAGTTATATTCCACCTTGGCAGCGCTTAACTTAGGCTGGTTATTTGCAGAACTGTAAGGATTAAGCTCCTCTACTGCAAAATAATCAACTCCGCTCATTAATACTTTATTATTAATTTTATTCATAAGTTACTGATTATACCTTAAGTTAGTGTACTTGGTGGGCCAGCGATCGATTCTCGCCGGCCCACCAAGACTTCATGAACGAAACTTTTTGATAATTGCGTTCATGATGGCCGTGTTTTTGTTAGTTTTCTGGGCATCTTCGCCCAGCACCTCAACAAAAATTCCACCCTGCCTCCGAACCTCTTTGACCTGTCCAAAGCATGGACGACCGTCGTCATCCCTTGCCTCGCTCAGCAGGTCAACCAGGTCGGCGACTTTGACACCATCCAGTCCCTCTCCAGTCGTTTCTGGAGTGAGTATAGTATAGTAAGCCATCGTTACCTCTTCTCTATAGGAACGAACAAAATATATAAGATTTATTAATTTTTGTCAATTAAAAAGCCCTTGATCGGGCATAGGTGCCTCGGCAAGGGCTTGATGCTAGGGTGGTGGGCCCCTGGGCTTGTCTCTTCGGAGGATGGTGAAGAGAATACCACAGGGGCCCACCGGTCTAGTGGGTGTGGGAAGGTGCATCGGCATTCATGTAGCCGATTACGGTCTCGCGGACCGTTTTGAAGATGTCGAGGATGCGCTCCTTACTGGAGCCGCGCACTTCGACACCCAGGAACTGGTAGTCGTACTCGAGCTTAGCCCGAACTCCTTCGATGGCATCAATACTGCCGAGCAGCAGTGATGCCTGCAAAACATCGAAGATTCCGATTTGGTGGAGGTCGATACTGACTCCCCACTTGACATCGTGACGAGTAGAAGTTGCGATGTTCAGCAACTCTTTTTTCGTGGTGGGCATTTTAACCCACCCCCCTCTCTGGTTTTACCCCAGGAACTTTTCCCGGGCACACTGTTTGTTTAGTGCGATACATATTTTATACACCAAAAAATCTAAATTGACAAATATATAATTTAGTTTCAAAATAATAGTTAATGGAAAGAGCCTATCGATTCGAATCTGCTGATGATTTCAATACTCGAGTATTGCAAAATCTAGAATCTATAAACACAGAAACACGGAAAGAGCTTATCACTGAAGCAGCTCAGACACTTTTTAGTGCAGTAGCAATAGAGAAAGATGCTGTCGAACAATATGCTCTTAAAAAGGTTAAAACAAAAGGTGCCCCAACTAAATTAACCCACTATATTGAATGGGGTAGACAGAAAAACGAGTTTATACCCGATGATACAGTTAGCTGTAAGTTAGCTCAACAAAAGAATAAAGACGGAATGGGACAGGGCATTATTTATGAAATCTTGTTCCCGCTTAATGGCTCCGTAATAACGGCCGACTATTTGTTAGAAAATTTCATAAGCTTAGTTAATAAAAATGAGTTTTATATAGTAAAAACCAATACAGAAGATGAATCTGTTGCGAGTTATTTCTATATAAACGAGACGGGAATAGCCGAACACCAACCGTGTGGTACTAATAAGCAAGAAATAGATATAGAGCTAGCTGTATTTATGGAGCAAAAAGACAATATACCAATGCCTATACTTACTGCAGAGAGAGAAATGCGGTTGTTAGCAAACCTCATAGAAATGAAACTAGTTCCATATAAAAAATCATCTCTATAATAAAAAAACGGTCCGAGCGGGCGTCAACATAAGTTACATTAATTGTAATTAGTTAACGCCCACCCGGACTTCATTGTCCAATCCTGGTTTCTGGTCCATGAGAGTATCCTCATTTTTCTCGAACTTGTTTGTCAAATTGTGTATTGGATTGGTTAATTTAGATTTATTCACGCCGCTTCATTACTGTTGGGCGCAAATATGACTTCTTTAAGAGCGAATGCACTGCGGGTGTAGTTTGTGCCCACGTGCTCGATCTCTACGAAGCCTTTACTAACAATGCTAGCCTTCCAGCCCGAGACTGAATTAACTAGCGCTGCTAGTGTAAGTAGTGGCCCAAAATCGTAGTTGTTTACTCCCGCGGGAGCAAACAATCGCGGATCTTGACCCTTTAACATTGAATCAGCGGTTTCTGAATCAATGTAGATCTTATCACCATTCACCTTAGCCATCACCTCCTTTCATAAGCAGGGTAACAACTCTGTGTCACAGTGACAAAACCTAAATTAATATAAAACCATAAATAAGTCAACATTTTACTTCTAGCAATGCCCCAAAATGCCTATAAATCATCAATATTCATGCACTATAATATATTTACAATATTATATATTTATGATATAATTTAATTCTTATGGACACTAGAGAAGTTGTAGTTCTAAGTTGGTGTAGAAGCAAAGATAATCCAAAAGAAATATCTTTGGGAATTATTAACAATTCCCAAGATTATATTGGTAATGTGGCGGTTGGAGCGGTATTCAAAGTCTATGAAGTTCTTGAAGATTATGAAAAAACTATCAGGCTCATAGGTCGGATTGCACTTGCAGAGCCAGACTATATAAAAGAGTCTATGCACACTGATTTACATCTATCAAAAGAGTTTAATGCAGCAGGTTATGGCGTAATCCGATTCGAAAAATACTCAAAACTCTTATCTAGGCTAGATTACCTAGAAAGATTAAGTACACTAACAGAAGATTAAATGCTTCTCAATTTATCAATATATTGAGACATATTGCTCAGACCATTCATGCTAACTGCACGCTCTTCGAAGTCTTCTCGTTGAGCATTGGGCTTATACAAAACATCTCCTTTATTAAACCTTTTGATTAATAAATCCAAGTCATGGTAAGTGTCCTCACTTCTTCTGTCGGTAATGAGCTCAAAGCCTTCGGTGGTTTTTGTGTTAATTGGAGCACTCAACAAAAATTTTCCTAATCTTACCCTTACATCATCAGACTGAGCAGAATATATGGGGTCTATGTCTCCTATACCTCTACCGTAAATGGTATCTGCATCATACCAAAACGGCACCCAAGATGCTGCAAACTCTCTTGATTCAGTACCGTCATTTTCTACAACTGTCCAACTTATTTTTCTGGGGCTTGCCCAGTAAGCAGTAGCAAAACTGGTTTCAGGAAAAGCCCTTTTGTATAATTCTAGGGCTATTTTTAATGTATAACCTGATGACTCTACCTCATCAACAATTAGCACTCTTTTGCCATCAAGAGTTGTTGGTAAATTCATGCAAGAGGATAGATCTTCTTCGTTAATTTTGTCAATATCTTGAGGCTTAAGATATATTGCCCTAAGTTGAGCTATCCTATCTTTTAGTAACTGCTGATCCATTTTATCAAAATCATAATCAGATGGCTTAGGGTTTTGTAATCTGTTAATTGGCACATTCATATACTGTAGCCATATCTCTTTATCAATATTTACAAAACTGTGCTCTGGCTCTTGAGCGCCTTCTGAAGAAAGCATATCCCACAAACCAGAAACCAAATGCTGAACTGGCCTAGCTGATTTATCTAGATAAACTACATGGTCAGATGGGCTTCCTTCAAATTCAGAATAATTATACTTAGCGCTATCTCCGATTATTTCATCAGAAACCCTTAGCGTTCCATCTTGTATACCTATAAGACCGTCCGCAAGACTAACATACATTGACTCTAGTTTATTTATAGAATAAAACTCATTTCCCAAACCCTGAGCCGATCTTGTATTAATTTTCTTAATGGCCTGTAGTGGAAGAATTTTATAGCCCAAGTCAAAGCCATATTGATCGGGTTTTTCGGGAGAAAAAGAATTCTTTCTTATGATTTCTGAGGTTTCTGTTTGATTTTCCATTATATTAAAATATAGCATAAGCTTTGTTATTTGTCAATATTATTACTTGGATATTATGCCTATGCTATAGAGTTCTGCGGTCTTGACGGCCGCTTATTGGCTTTGATACTATTAATTAGCACTCTTAGCATTAAAGTGCTAATTTATCTAGAAATACACTAATAATTAATAAGTAGGAGGGACAATGAGCTCACCAATTTCACCATTAAAACACTTTGTAGTAGCCCAAACCGAGGAAGCATCGAACCAAACTGCGAGTGGTTTGTATCTACCGGACAATGCTGCTGAAAAGCCAAAAACAGCCAAGGTTTTAGCTGTGGGTAAAAAGGTTGAAGATATTAAAGTTGGAGACCGCATTATTTATAAAAGTTACAGCTCTACAGACATAAAGCTAGATGGCAAGGAATACTTGTTAGTTAACGAAGAAGACATACTAGCAACCGTTAAATAATTTGAAAATTAAGGAGTAAATATGGCTAAAAAAGTTTTTTATGATGACGATGCAAGGCGACGAGTTCTAGCCGGTGCAGAAATTCTTTACAATGCAGTAAAAACAACTATGGGCCCTAAGGGTCGTAATGTTGTTATAAGCAAAAGTTACGGGGCACCAAGCGTAACTCACGATGGTGTAACGGTCGCAAAAGGTGTTGATTTACCCGAGGACGACGACGAAACACTCGGTTACAAGGTTGGTGCAGAACTTATTAAGCAAGCTGCCAGCAAAATGAACGATGTAGCCGGCGATGGCACTACTACTGTCACTGTGCTTACTTATCACATTTTAAATGAAGCCAATAAGCTTATCGCCGCCGGGCATAATCCTATGCAGCTAAGAAAAGGTCTTGAAGCTGCCGCTCACGAAGTAATTTCTAAATTAGGTTCTATGTCAGAAGATATTAAAGGCAATAAAAAGCGAGTTGCAGAAGTGGCAACAATTAGTGCCGGAGATAGCGAAATTGGCGAACTTATAGCCGATGTCATAGACAAGGTAGGCAAGGACGGTGTCGTAACCGTAGAAGAAGGCCAAGGCCTTAACCTAGAGAGTGAAGTTGTCGAAGGGTTCACTATAGACAGAGGATTTGTCAGCCCATACTTTGTAACTGACGCTAACAGAATGGAAGCTGTTTACGAAAAGCCAGCAATTGTTCTAACTGATAAAAAAATTAGTAGTGTTCAAGACTTTTTACCAATGCTAGAAAAGCTAGCTCAGGCTGGCAAAAAAGATCTAGTGTTAATTGCCGAAGATGTTGAGGGCGAAGCCCTAGCGACTTTAGTATTAAATAAACTGAAAGGCGTATTTAACACTGTTGCAATTAAGGCACCGGCTTTTGGCGATAGAAGAAAAGAGATCTTGCAGGATATTGCCATACTAACTGGAGCCCAGGTTATTTCTGAAGAACAGGGACATTCATTCGAAAATGCCGATTTATCTTTTGTGGGAACTGCTAGAAAAGTAATTGTATCTAAAGATGACTCAACAATTATTGAAGGCGCTGGCAACCCAATAGAGGTTGAAGCTAGAATTAAACAGATTGTTGCTCAGTCAGAAAGCGCCAGTAGCGAATACGAAAAAGAAAACTACGAAAAGCGGGCGGCATCTTTAAGCGGTAAAGTAGCAGTTATTAAGGTTGGTGGTGCAACTGAAACTGAAATAGAAGAAAAGAAATACCGAGTAGACGACGCAGTTGCAGCCGTCAAGGCAGCCCTAGACGGTGGCATTGTACCCGGTGGTGAAGTCACATTAATTAACCTAGCCGAACAAATAAAAGTAGAAGGAAGCGATGCAATTGCAGCCGGCAAACAACTACTTAAAAACGCACTAGAACAGCCATTTAGAATATTGCTTTCTAACGCCGGCCTTAATGCCGACGAGTGGCTACCCCAGGTTAAAAAAGGCAAAGCCGGGCAGGGAGTTGATGTTAACAATCCAGACAAATTAGTTGATATGAAGACAGCTGGAGTTGTTGACCCAGCCAGAGTAACCGAAGAGGCTATTCAAAATTCAGTATCAATAGCGGGAACAGCCATGACAATGGGCGCTCTAGTCGTAGATATCCCCGAAAAAGAAGCGCCAATGCCACCAGCCGGCGGCGGAATGGGAATGGGGTATTAGGTTATTGAAGCCAGAAGATAGAAGATAGAAGATAGATTATCGAACAATAGTTTAAAAATATATTTAAAAAAGAGTTATCTACTGCGGTAACTCTTTTTATTTTTAAATAATAAGCTTAAACGGAATAATATATCTATAAAATAATATGTTGTAATTGTAAAGATATTGCTGTACAATCTGAAACAAATAAGGAGTTACCGTAGTGGCAATATTTAACAGGAAAAATAATCAAGATTATTTAAGCACCCCAGATACGGTCACTAGACCTGTTCCCATTATTAGTGCTCTAATAACCGGTTTAGTAGTAGCGGCGCTGGTTTTTGGACTGTTTTGGGCAGGAAAATGGATTTATGATCGAATAAATTCATCTAATAATAAAACTACCTCGTCTCAGAACGAGCAGAATGGTAACAATAATACTAATTCGCAGTCTGGAGCTGGATCTAGTGGTGGCACGAGTCAAAACAACAACCAAGGTAATGACAGTACTAACAGTCAGCCAAATAGCGGAAATAGTGCTGGTTCTAGCTCAAGCAATACCAGCAGCAGTTCGAACAGTAGCCAGTCAGCTAGCGGCTCAAATACTTCGAGTAGTTCTGCAATTCCATCTACTGGTGCAACTCCAACAGAAATACCAAATACAGGCCCAGACCCAAGATACAATTATTAGAACTATTAGTTCCCAGGTTATGGGCTTAAGATTATATATTTACTCTAGCTATGCTTACTAACTTTGAACAAATCTAGGCGGCGTCTTTTTGAGTAAAGTAATTAATTTCGTTTACAACATCAAGCAGCGCCTGAGCTTTTTCTTTTGAATCTTCAATGGCATTTGCTGCTTCATACGCTTCGGGTAGTAGGGTTTTGTCATCAGAAGCCTGAATCATCATCATTGTTGTTTTAAATTTATCAACCGGAGACTGCTCTAAGTGCTTTACTAGTGGAGTTAAGTCTTGAAGAGCTTTTTGCTTTATATCTAACAAATTGTCTGGCTTTGCACTATTGTCTGCTGAGGCTGGCTGTACGACTGGCGGTTGAGCTGGCTGGGAAAAACTAAAAGGATCATTTACTTGCTGGGGTTCTGGGGCAGGAGCAGCCGGAATTTGACTATTCATATCTACCGGGCTACTAGCCACTGAATCGTTCTGATCATTTACTTGTTGATTGTTATTGTTTTGTTGCCCAAACATCTAAATGTTTCCCCCCTAAATTATTATAAAAATTGCTTTACCTAATTATAGCTTAAGCACTATAGTTAAAGCTAGACTATAAAATATAATTAAATAGTAACGAACTTAAGGAATAAATATGTTAGATGATTTAAAGATAATTCACGCTAAAGACCCCCAAGATGCTCTGGGTTATGCCGAAAATCAATGGAAACAGCTAGAGTACGGCTTTAATATTGAAGGTGAGGTTGGTGCCGAGAACATACAGAACATTGTTTTCAGCGGAATGGGCGGATCTGCGTTATCTGCCCTAATATTTAAGACCTGGCCGGGGATTGGTGTACCGTTTGAGATTAGTAAAGACTACTACTTGCCCAAATATGCCAATGAAAAAACATTAGTTATTGTCAGTAGTTATTCTGGCAATACAGAAGAAACACTCTCTAGTCTAAATGAGGCAATTAACCGTAAGTGCAAAGTGGTTATTATAGCAGGGGGAGGCAAACTACTAGATATTGCCAAAGATAAAAATATTGCCTACATTACTTTGCCGCCAGCAGGACAGCCTAGGTTTGCCGCACTTTACGGGTTAAAGGCCCTTGTTACATTATTTTCTAAAATTAAAATAGTTAATGAAACGGCTTTGAGCGAGATAACAAATGCATCGGTATTTCTAAAAGAAAGTTGCGCAAGTTTTACGCCTACTGTGCCGAAAAGTGACAATCTGGCAAAGCAATTGGCCTACGAAAGCATTGGAAATAGCCCGGTAATATACGCCGGTCTATTGTTCCCAGCGGCTTACAAATGGAAAATTAGCTTTAATGAAAATGCTAAAAATGTTGCCTGGTGCAACGCTTACCCAGAATTTAACCATAATGAGTTTTTGGGCTGGACTAGCCACCCATTAGAAAAGCCTTACAGGATATTCGATTTAATATCCTCATTCGACCATCCGCAGGTCTTAAAAAGATTTGCAATTAGCGACAAGCTATTAAGCGGTAGGCGCCCAGCTGCTATACAGGTTAATGCGCAAGGGAACACTCTGCTAGAGCAGCTTCTATGGACTATAGCCTTAGGAGATTTTACAAGCATATACACCGCCATTTTAAATGGAGTGAACCCAACTCCTGTAGAAATTATAGAAAAACTTAAAAAAGAATTAGCCTAACCCAACAGTTGTTAATCGACCAAGAATAAACCTAACTATTAACTGCGAAAGAGCAACTATCACTAGGCCAATAATTGCATAAAGAATAGTGTTTTTGGCTGCAGTTACGCCCGCCGAATCTCCACCGCTAGTAATATACTTAAAGCCACCAACAATTATCATAAATACCGCAACAACACCTATGGCCCAACTTAATAATGAAATTATAGATGTCACAAAATTATTTAGCTGTAGGGTAGAAGCCTCTATTTGCCCGGAACCACAAGCGCCAGAGTTATTAATTGCACTGTAATCTAAATTAGCCCCAGCACATAAACTTTGAGCAATATTAACAGTCTGAGCACTTGCCGGATAGGCGTTCAAAATTAAAATAAAAACGACAGCCGCAAGTAAAGTAGCTACGAAGAAAATTGGTTTGCTAAATTTAATATTAGCCAACATTATTAGACTCCTTACAATACTATTGTACTCATATTTAGATATGTTTCCAATATATAAAAAGCGCATAATAAATGCGCTTTTTATAATCTGACTTATTTATCTATTGTACGGAACCGCTTGCAACCTCATTAGTTTTATTAAGAACAAAGTTAACAATTATTTGCGCTAAAGCAACAATAACCAGTCCAATAATTGCATAAAGAATGGTGTTTTTAGCAGCTGTTACTCCGTTACTTTCTCCACCGCTGGTAATATATCTAAAGCCTCCGTAAATTATCATAATTACCGATACTGCACCTATAATCCACGAGAAAACATTGATGATAAAGGCTACTATTCTTGGTAGACTGTTGGCGTCAGTTTCGTCGCATCCTTCTTGCCCAGACACAACTCCGCCACCATTTGCTCCGGAACAAGCCTGTTTGCCTGGAGCATAAGTTGCAGCTTGAGCAGTTGCCATTCCTGCAACGGACAAAGGCGCCAAAGTTAAGCCTAGTATCAAAAATACTGCGGCAAAGAAGTTTTTAATATTATTTATTTTCATTGTAATTAATTTCCTTATTAACTTATATTTTTATTTATAACATACTTACTAAATAAATCAAACTAAATTATTGTTTTTTGCTACAACATAAATAGTCGTTTCATTTTGCGTTGTCAAGCTATCACTTTTTTTAAGAACGAAGTTCACAATTACCTGCGATAGAGCAACTATTACCAGCCCTATAACGACATAAAGCAGTGTATCTTTGGCAGATTTTACGGCAGAAGGGTCGCCACCGCT
>JACCDT011583312.1_pt1 | contig 11824 bp, 9 predicted proteins | sample 7446291 | NCBI WGS metagenome assembly JACCDT01 (sample SAMN15323446, study PRJNA562643) | freshwater metagenome | isolation source: river surface water | place: USA:Blue River Watershed | collected 2017-08-17 | reverse complement strand
CTCAGGACGCAGATCGAGGCATGGCTTGATGCGGATATCCGTAAACGTCTCGGAAACATCAGCCGCCAGCAACTCCTAGGATTAGGCCAGGAAACGATCGATAAGACAGATTTCATCATCAAGACAGGCATACCGGAAGCCAGGAGAACGGCCGACGCCCTGCTTGCCGCGCAATTAAAGACCGAGGAACAAATCTCCGCGTTGGAAGAGAAAATACGTCAGATTCCCTCGGAAGAGTACATCATCGAGATGGAAAAGGAGCTGACCGAAGCCGAATCAAACCTCACCGTCGCCGAGCTGAATCTGAGGGAATTCACGAAGCAGATCGCCGAGGATGAAAAAAGGCTCATCGAAGCCGAAGCCGAACTGAGGAGATTCAAGCTCGAGAACATCGACGCCGAGGCCAAGGGCTCGGAGGCTGAACGACTCCAGCGACAGACCGCAAAGTCGCTTGAGACTCTTGCCGCTTTCAAGAAACGCCTGATCACGGAGAACATCATCCTCATCCAGTCGCTCATCGAAGAGTCGCTGCAAAGGCTGCTCAGGAAGCTGTCGCTCATCAAGCGGCTCACCATCGACCCGGAGACCTTCGAGATCCATCTGGAGAGCCCCTCCGGGGCCCAGTTGCTCTGGCAACAGATGTCCGCGGGCGAACAGCAGATCGTCACCACCGCCATCATCTGGGGCCTCGCACGCGCGAGCGGGCACGTGTTTCCGATGATGGTAGACACGCCGCTGGGACGACTCGACGAGACGCATCGCGGCAAGCTTCTCGACCATTACTACCCGGAAGCATCCCACCAGGTGATCCTGCTTTCCACCGACAAAGAAATCGGCCCGAAGGAAGTATTGTCCCTGCAGGAACATGTCACGCGCACCTACCTGGTCAGGCACAACGAGCAGACCAAGGTAAGCGACCTCACCGAAGGATATTTCAACTAAAATGAACCCACCCGTGCAGAACATCCGAGTCAGCCAAAGGGGCAAGGAGGCCCTTCAACGGCTGAAGAACCGTACCGGCATCGAGAACTGGAACGTCCTCTGCCGCTGGGCCGTCAGCGCATCCTTGGGCATGGATACTCCCCCGCCCCGCTGGATCGCCCAGGAGGAAAGCAACATCGACATGGACTGGAAGACCTTTGGCGGAGATCAGGCTGAGACCCTCTCCGCCCTCATCCGTCTGTCGGCCGAGAAACATGGAGAAAATTCGGCAGACGCCTTGCCTGCCTTCTTCCGTGCTCACCTAGAGCGCGGCATCAATGCCATCCAGAACGTACGTAAGCTCAGTGATATGCCGATGCTGGCGAAATGAGGCTCAAAGCTTCAGATCTTCTGTTTCCTCGGCGGACCCGTCATCGCTGAGCTCCATGAGCTCTTGAGCGAATTCAAGCGTCGTATACTCAAACAGGGCTTCCCTGCGTATCACGTCAAGACCACCGTTCGCATATTGGGCGAACAACTCGACGCGATCATGGTCGTGCTCTTCGGTGGCATTGAGACAATCTGAGCTGCGTGTGTTGGCCAGGGACAGCAGGTAGATGTAGCCCGGCCAATCCGGACAGCCCTTAAAAGTGTCCTGGTCGATGCTCTTGCCGCTTGCCGAATCGTCCTCGCCGTCCGCGTCCTTGAGCGGCAGTGGCGAACCGGAATGGTAACCAAGTGCCGAAGCAAAGATCATGAGCTCCCAGATTTCGGCGAACAGCTTCGTCTTCTCCTTGTTCTTGTCGTCGCTCTCCTTGTCCCGGACAAGGCGGGTTATGACCTCATTCTGGGTCTCTGACCTGGGAATTCTTTTTGAGCGCATAAGTTATGAGATTTTTCGGATTTCAGACCATTCGTATCCTAGCCCTTCATCAAGCTGCATGATAGGGTGGTCCTTACCAGCGATCCTGATGGAACGCAGCCCGTGGTCCGGAAGCTTCCGATAGTGGTGAACGAGCACGTAACGTTGGCCGACGATGCCGGGAGCGGTCTCCAGGCCTTTTTCAAACTCCTCGTCATAATGATTTGAATTCAACATGGCGATGACCTGGGTGGCCAGCCCGCCCAGCTGAGGGGCAAATCGCTTCTTCGCCGCCGGGTCAAGGTTCGCGAAAGGGGCATCCATGACCATAGGGTAACTGTCGCCCGACACTTCCTTCATGTATCCTGCGGTGCTTTCCGAACGCTTCTGGGCGTAGCCAACGAGGCTTGAGATGAAAGCCAAGGAAAGACACTGCCTCTTGCCGGTATTGGCGTTGTCTTCACGCCAAAGTCCGTCGGCGATTTGGGTCTCCAAGGAAACATGGATATGGATCTCATCCTCCTTCTTTGAAGGCGAGCTGGTAAGCCTGACCCTGCCGGGAATCTCGACCATCCTGGAGAAGCTCTCGTTGACCATTTTCTCGAGCTCTGGAAGAATAGAGTCGGTGTCCCTCCTGAGGGTCTCCTTAAGTTCGACGAGGGCCTCTTCCACCAATGCGACGCGTTCGGCGGCATAACTGTTTCCGGCCGACCTCTTCATGGCCTCCTTGATCTTTCGTTCAAGCTCAGCGATCTCATCAGAAAGGATGAATGCATCACGGTCAGCCGCGGCAAGGACTCGCTCCAGCCGGATACGTTTCTCCTCAGCCTGCGCTTTGTTTCTTTCAATCGCGTCGATGTCAGGGTCGCCCAAGGCATCAAGTTGTTCGGCGACTTTACCGATGGCCACCTTAGCTTGTACAATCTCAGCCCGCTTAGCGACACAGACGTCGATAAGGTCGGAGAACTCCTTGCGCGTTCCCATCAGGGCGTTGCGGATGGAGCCGATGGTCCTCTCCAGGCTAGCCGCCGCGTCGTGGAATTTCGCATCCTTGGCAACGTCGAGCAGCCTGGAAACGGAATCATGCTCCTGGCTTCCCGGCTTAAGGCTTCCTCCGCAGATACACTTCTGGGCAACAATGAGTTCCTTGATGAAATCCGTCATGATCGGGGCGGGGATCTTCCGCTCGCTCCGAAGCTGACTGGTGATTTCCAGGCCGTCGTTGACGAGCTTGGCGCAGAACAGCACGTAGCCCTTCTCGGAGATAAGCTTTCTCAGCTTCTCCTCATTGTGGACGAAGACTTTCTGCGCCTCAGCCAACCGCGCTTCAGCGCCCTCACGGGCCACCTGAAGCGCCTTGGCGCCGGCCTTACGCTTCAGGTCAGCCGCATAAGCTTGGATTTCCAGGAGCAAGGCCGAGCGCTCGCGTTCGTCGACGGCCTTCTTTTCATTGATCTTGCGGAGGTCGGCGTCCTTGGAGTCACGGAGTTCCTTCAAATCGCGGTCGTCCCCGGTGGAGGAGTCCCGGTCGTCTTTCCTCAGCGAGATGAGTACGCTTCCGCCAAGGCATTTGATGGCCGATTCGACCACCTTCAGGCCGAGCAACGTCCGGACGGACTCGCCCATCTTTGGATTCTCATCCTTGGTCGCCAGCTTGTTGATGCCTTCTCCGTCGAAGAAAAGCAGCTCGCAGATCGCCTGAGGAATGATGGAGTTGACGTATTCCTGGGCGGCATCGCCTTCATGGATGTGGGTGCCGCCAGTGAGGACGCTGGTGACCGTCAGGACGAGATGACCATCGTAGTCATCCTTCCTCGTGGAAAGCTGCTGGACCTTGGTAAGGGAGCGCTTCAGCTCGATGGAGTCTCCGCCGTGTTCGAAATGCAGGTGCACCTCGGACCGGGCATTATCATCGAATTCGAGGACATGACTGTTGATGATTTCAGCCGGCCCTGAAAAACGGTCGGAAATCCCGCATCGGCCGTGAAGACACCAACGGAAGGCGTTGAGCAGGGTTGTCTTTCCATGCCCCATCTCGCCATGCACAAGCGTAAGCACGCCGCGAGATGAGGAACGAGGAGTCGAAATCTCAAGGGTTTGCTCGCCCCTGAACTGCCTGAAGTCCTTAACCTTGAGTAGTTTGAGCTTCATGTTACTTCTTAGGGATAAGCCGCTTTACGATCGCGAGGACGTTGGCGGAAGAATTGGCTTTGTTCGCGTCAAGGAGCACGGCTTTCTGAGCCTTCAGCACCTCATGGATGAGACGGGCTTTCAATTCCTGCCTTGTTTGCGGGGCTGCGTTGTTATTCACGTTTTTACTCATATTTTATTATAAATCCATCAAATCGTACTCCTGCCTGAGGTCAAGCAGCTTGGTCCGCTCCGAGATGCCGTTGTCGGCGCAAGCGCAGAACTCAAGGATGCGGCGAAGCTCCCTGGAGAAAAGTGACCGCTCCCACCTGCGTCCCGAAGGTCCGAAGCGATCCCCAAATGGCGGCGGCACGACGAAAAAGTCATATATGACAGCCTTCGTCTTGCCGGTCTCCTTTGATGGCCTGAGGATGCGCCCTCGACGCTGAATCGACTGCCGAGGGTTGGTGGAACTAGCCAGGATGAAGGCCGTGGCGAGGGAGGGTACATCTATGCCCTCGTCGAGGCACCTGATCGCGACGAGGCCGTCGAGGGTGCCGGATCTGATGGAACGCAGCAGGGATTCCCGGGCATCAGTGCTTTCCTTTGACGTGAATGCGCTGACCTTAAGGCCAGATTCGCCCAAGGCTTTGATGACGTTCGTCAGCTGCTTCCCGTCGTGGATATGTCCACCGGATTCGGTCGTTCCGTCGCTGCAATAGAAGAGCGCCGCCTTAGGCTTGGCGGCGGCCACCAATTCCTTGAGCACTGCGATTTTGTTGGCTGCCGCTCCGGTGATGCGAGCACGTTCCACAAGGAGCGTCTGCACGGCGTCACTCATCTCAGAGTCGCCGCCGAAGGCGCAGCGGGCGAGTTTCTTGGTTATTTCCGCATACTCCTCAGTTTCCTCATCGGTCAGGCTAATCCTCACGGGGAAATAATCGTAATGCGTGAGATACCCTTCTTCTATGGCGCGTGAAAGCGGGAATTCAAAGACGGTCTGACCGAAATAATCCGCAAGGAACCTCGTGCCATCTTCGTCATGAGCTCGCACAGGCGTGGCGGAGAGACCAAGGCGAAGCTTGGCCCAATCAGGCAAGGCGGATCTCATCTTCTCTGCTCCCAGGTTGTGCACTTCGTCGCCGATGATGAACAACCTGATGGTCCTGAACCGTGAGAGGATAGATTGGAATGCGTCCGATCGGAAACTGTCGTTCGTGACGCAGCTGACGACGACGTCCACTACCTTGTCGCGCAGTCCTGCCAACGCAGATTCGAGAGGCGAAGCCCATTCAGCCGAATTCCCGTGGCAACCGATTGGATCCACCCCCCAGTTCACGATCTCATCCTGCCACTGCTTGCAAAGGTTGACGTAAGGGCAGATCACGACGACCCAAAGACGGTCGTTATGCTTGTCTGCGGTCGAGACGTATTGGGCGATCATCAGGGCGGTCTTGGTCTTTCCGGTACCCGTAGCCATGGCGAGGATACCCCTGCCCTTGTTTTCACGCCATGCGCTAAGCGCATCTCTTTGATAAGACCTGACCTGGAAATTTTCCGAGGGAACCTTGAGTCGTCTCTCAAGCCAAGGAGCAGCCACGCCGAAGCTATCGACATCGAAGCCATCCCCCTGCCAGACGGGCATGTTCTGGGTACCCTTGTAACGTTTGAACAACTCATCACTGGCCTTGGTGAAATCTATCACGTTGAGCTGCGGCAACCGCCCCTCCCAAAGGTCGTCGAACTCCTGGATCTTGTCATTGGTCCTATCTGGCTCGCTCCATGATCCGTAACAATCGATCGATTCGTGGTTATTGACCAGGCCTCCGGCGGTCTCATTGATCGAACCCGTGAAGGCGACGGCGTTTTTGCCGTCGCGAAATACGCCGATTTTCTCGTGGAAGATACCTCGTCCTGACTTAGGATAAGCCAGTCGAATCTCGAGCATGCCCTCGGAAACCATCCAAGCCAAAGCTGACATGCAGTCCGCCTCGACCTTGGAGACCAAGTCCTGCATGGATCGTCCTGCGATACGCTTGAAAAGATCAACCTTATCTGCATCGGCGTATCGAAGCGAAGCGATGTCTTCGTCAGTTAGATCCGGGGAAGCCACCAGACGCATCTTCCCCTTGTTCCGAATCACCATATGGACCACGCCTCGTGCCGCCAAGCTCAGGCTAGCGCTCGTAAAGTAGCCGACCGCTCGGTCATAGCTCACGGACTCCTTGAAACAAGGGATGTAGAAGTCCGGTACGACCTTGTCGCGCCCCGTCCGATATGAGCGCTTAAGGACCGTACTTAGGCTCTCAAGGCCCATCGTCAGACCTTCCAGATTCTGACAGCAACTTGTGCCAGAAGTTCGGATCTCCTGAGGATGTCATCTCGCCCAGAAAGAGAAGTCATGCCACCGATGGAATTAAGGGGTGAATTCGTGCGCTCTTTGCTAGCTTTGCTGATTATTACGAAATTCCCCAGCGCTGACATTCCCTTTGCATATTCGATTTCATTCGTAAAACCAGCAGAATTAGCCTGCCCCCTGGAAGGCTTCTCAAAAAGGGGCTTCATGTAGTCGAGTTCAATGGGTTGGATGTTCGCGATATACTTATAAGTAGGCTCGGAGGGATATCTCAGGGCAAAATCCATCCGGGCGAACATAGATCGCCAACGCGTCGGCTTTAACTGAATCTGAAGCTCCTTGAGGCAATTAGAGAAAATTTCGTCTGAAGGAACCTGGTGCGCAGCGTCTGCGAAATAAGAACGGATAGCGGATTCGATTTCAGCAGGCGTAGCACCAAGCTGCCTGTTGGAAATCTTCATCGCGATAGTCGAAAAAGCCTTGTCGATAGAGTTGGTGGTCTGTCCGCAGACGGACATGCGGACCAAGACGGACTCCAACACCATGCTAACCCGAAGCACCGCTTCGGCCCTGAGCACGCCTGAAAGCCCTGAATTGAGCCACAGCGCCATCATCGGCGCGCGATACATGACTGCCGAAAAATTATTCTGCACGGACAGGCATGCGAAGTGCCCCTTTTCCTCGACCATCATATAGTAGGCTTCGGCGGCGGCAGATAAATTGACGCATTCTGCTAGCAGACCAGGCTCGCCTTCCTTTCTTACCAGTTCGGATACGCGCTCTCCGAAACAATCAAAAAGCCTGTTCTTTGCGACCATGCCGAACCTGCTCATCCAGTAGGTACGGAGGAAGCGATTCCGCTCGGAACTAGTCTTCATCAAGGAATACACGGAACCGGCCCCATTCTCCCAAGTATCCATGACCTTGTCGCGCGCGGCCGGCGAAAGGGAGGAAGCCTGCATGTAGAACGAGCTCTTAACTAGCTCGTCCATCTCAAGCGGCATGCCCGTCGCGTTCAAGGCTTCGAAGATGCGCACTCCATCCGTATGGGTATTGGCGCGAATTCGGACCAAGGTAACCTGGTTAAGCAGGACGAACAGAAGCTGTTTCAAGGCCAGGGCGGCATCGATAGATCGGGTCTCGCAGGCTGATGACACAGCATCATCAACCATCTCTTGAACTGTGAGATATGCTTGGTAGACGTTTTTATCCTTAAGAAATGCCTGGGCATCCATGACCCGATTCAAGGGATGCCTATCCTGATTAATGACGACGTCCAAGATGCCGCCTGGAATCAGCGATACAATCTCCCTGAAAATCACCTTATCCTCGTCCTTATGGATTAGCTTGGGATCCCTCGCCCCCTCCCGCCAAAGCAACCCATAGGCCTCCTCGACCATAGGTTCATCGGATTTAATACGAGCAAGTCTCGAAGCCGTGACGGCCACCATCATGCAAAGCGTGGTCACACGCTGCTGACCATCCACGATCTCATCATCGCCGGTAATTCCAGGGCAAAACACGATCGACCCAAGGAAAGCAGACTGTCCTTCGTTCTGCCCGAAAAAGAGCAGGACGTCGTCAAACACATCCTCGATCTGCTTACGCTCCCATTTATAGCTTCTCTGATACCAAGGGACAGTAATTCCCTTGGATTCAGAGAGGATGCTCTTCAGCGAAGCTGCACCAGCTTGGATTGACATAAAATCAAACGAATCGCTTGAGGATCAACTCGGTGAGATACTTGGTTCGTTCGGCAATCTTTTCAAAGTGCCAGCGGGGATACTTTCCAGGCAACTCCGAGGTAAGCAACACCGCTACCTTGGGATACTCTTGGCAACGCAGAGTATATGAATCGTTACTTAACGCGGCGTTCAAAGGCTTACGGACCAGAGTGAGGTTTCCAAGCTGGTTAACATACTTACCAAAAACCTTTTTATCTTCCTTATGATAGGAATAGAGTGAATTTTCCCACTCCTTGTTGGGAGTCTGAGGCATGATATGGTCTAACTCATAGTCCTTACAGAGCTCCGCATCAAATCCAGCCTCCATGACATACTTGTTGATCTCAAACAGCGCGAACTTGACCACATCGAAATGCTCCTCGTAAGCATCCGCCGACTTTAAGTAATCGGCAACCGACTTATCGTCCGGGTACATCCTGACAAGTTTACCGTTCTTAGCCTTTCGTGTAAGATTCTCGACGATCCACGTAGATAAATTTCCGACATTCGCAGAAATGCAGTTAATATATTCAGCCTTCAGATTGATGAAGGGCTGAAGGAGCGATTTCGTAGTACCACCGGAAAGCTCATGCCGCAGGAAGAAGGATGTCACCTTGTTGGCGGCATCTGCCACCACGTTTCTGGAGCTCCCCTTCGGGTCGAGAACCACGGCCATCATGAAAGGGATAGGCACGGAAAGCCTGCGTCTTGCCAAGGTCTGCAAAGCGGCAACAGTAACGGCATCGAATTTGACCTGATGCAGGACCGAAGGTGTGACCAGAGGCTCTAAGGCACCGAGGCTTGCGTCTGGCTTAAGTAGACGGAGATAGACGACAGCATGGTCGATAACCGTACGGATATTCGCATCAGTAACCTTACGATCGCGTCCATCTCCCGCATATAGGGTGGCAAAAGTCTCGTAGATATCCTTTCGGGAAACCTTCGCGGACGCAGGAAGGACGTACCTCAAATGGGAAAAAATCGCATTCCCCAACTCGGTCTCGTATGCGTCGTCACCAAAGACCTCGCGATAGAGCATCTCCATCTTCTCCCATTGTCCGATGAACATTTCCTCGGAAGCGTCCTGCTTCTCATAGAACTCGATGACGAAATTGCGGATCAAATCGAAGTCAGACAATTTCTCCCCCTTGAAATTGATGCTTTCAAAGATGGAATTCACGCCGAGCGCAGGATCCTGGACCTCAAGCGTGGCGATGTGAAGTCGCTGCAACGCTGAGAAGATTCCTTCGACGAAACTATAACGATCCGAAAAAGAAAGGGATTCAGAACCAGAACGCTCATCCTTGGTGAGAAGACCGTCGATGATCTGGTAACCATTGCTGATAGAAGACTCGTCGTCAGGAAGAGGAACGCCGCCATTCACAAGCCTCAGGTAGGAGGTCAGGTCACGCCGCCCCGTCCGCAGACGCAGGGCGGAATCCGTGATGGCCTCGCCCTTGGTCACGGAAGAATGGAAGATGATGTAATTTTCGGTGATCTCGGTCTGGAGCCTTGACGCCATGTCCTGGATTTTCTTGAGCTCGACTGCCTCCTCCTGACCCGAAAGCGTATCTAACTTAGACTGAATATCGAGCATCAGGGCGGAAAGTCGTCGCGAGAGGCAGAGCAGAGTAAGAGACATTGAGGTCAGTCGCTGCTGCCCATCGATGATGTTGAAGAACTTACGCTGCCGAAGACCGGGCTTACCTTCGGGGTAAGTCACGATGAAGCCGAAAAACTTAAGGGCTTCGGGTGCGACCGCCAATTCAGTCAAGACATCCACAAAGCCCCTCAGCTTGTCGTTGCACTTCTTATCACCCTTCTTGCCCCAAGTAAAAGGGCGCTGGTAGATAGGGATCCTCAGCTGGGTGTCCGGGGTATGCAAAAAATCCGAAAGAGTGGTCTCAATCGTACGGATGGGGGAATTGCTCATATGAATGTTACGACCCTAACAAATCACCACCCCCCTCCTCCATCAACCCTCTAATCTCGAAAGAAATGGATTATTATACGAAAACACCCGGACCGAACCAGGCAAAGTATCCAGCCGGTCGACAATATAGATCCACACCGGCATCCGCCGCCTGGCCACGAATCATACAAATGGCGGAAATGCTGGCAGATACCAATAATCTATGCCTCCAGTGCCAACTTGCGCCGAAGACAAAGAATGGCATAAGAACAATTCATACCCCCACCCCAGCACGCCAAGATGAAGTCCCATGAAGAAATGATGACCAAAGAGGCCATCGACCTGATGGTGGAAAAATTAAGCCTTATCGACATATGCGACTTCACCGACGACGTACGAATCATAAAAATATACCGCAGGTACCAAAAAGAAACCGGCGGGACGGTCGAAGATTTCATTGATCTTCCTGGACGGACCTCGTTGCCCGAATGGACCCCCACCATAGCTGCGAGATTTGACGCTGACATAGTAAGGATTCTCGAACGAGTCGACGCGCACCTAACGCTCCCGGGACCTGAAGAACTGAATCGTTCGCTTCCACCCCTGAACGATGATCTGGCAACCCGCCTTCGCAAGGTCGGCATGGACGCCATTTCATCGATAGTTCGTCTCAATAACTGCTACAAAAAATCGAAGGCCCTGAGCCTCTATGCCTTCGCCTACAAAACGGACCGGATGGCGGTAAGAAACTGGGGAATCACATCTGAGCTCCAGTTCGTCGATGCACTCAGTAAATATGTATCGGAATGGGCTCTCAATGAAACTGTTGCCGAAGAACCTCCGCCCGCCGCAGGGCTGGACCAGGACATTTCGATATTCCTAAAGCTGAATGACGATGAGCTTCGTCATTTCTACACAAGATATTTCGACCAGATCCAGGACTCCATCCGCTCACAGGGACGAGATCAAATGCTCGTCTCACAAATCGCATCGGAGATGGACGTAAAATGGCCTTACAGATACAGGACAAGAATTATTGACGAATTTCTCTACCAAGACAAGGCGCAGCTTTTCAGGACACCGAAGCTAGGGGTTAAGAAGATAAGATCCATACTCCTTTGCCTGATATGGGCAGCCAAGGGGTCGGTCCGAAACATGGATAAATTCGCGGACATGAGCCCCCATCAGATGCTGGAGGCAAGCCCTCTTGGTGAGGATGAAAAACAAGCCCTGACGCTACGCTTCCTGGGAGAAGTATCCGTGACCCTTGAGATGGCCGCCCAAGCAATGGGGGTTACGAGAGAAAGGATTAGGCAGCACCAGAAAACAACGGAAGAGAAAATCAGGCTCCTTGGCATCCATCGCTATGCGCAGCTGTGGGTCAGATCGCACGCCCTTGAAATATGGACGATGGTCAGCGATGACGGCGGCTACACGGTAGACCTAAGGTACATGAAAGGAAGCCTAAGGAAGCGTCTCACTGGCGAAGCCCGTCTTGGCATGCTGCTAGCAGGCTGGAAAATCGACGACGTACTACCTCTCGTTGGCACGTTGACGAATGGGTCCTGGGAAAAACACGCCCCTTAATCAACAAGCCGTACCACCCCGGCTATCCCACACATAAAAACTGGAAATGACATTAAAAACTAAGTCCGATACGATCAAGTTCGCCGTCCTGCAGGCGCTAAGCGAGCTTGGAAGACCCGCGAATGTTTCGGATATTTATGAACATATCGTCAATAAAAGACTCTACACTTTCAATTCGCCTCAGGCCAAAAAAATCGTGGGTCAGACTGGGATAAAACCGTTTTTGGTCCAGCGAGGCTCATTTCAGGGGGTGGCTAAGTGTTATGATTAACCTGCTACAAGAGTCAACAGGTGAGCACGCCGGTCGACAGGCTTCCCGGCGAACTCGTCGG
>JACCDT011133343.1_pt1 | contig 11833 bp, 8 predicted proteins | sample 7446291 | NCBI WGS metagenome assembly JACCDT01 (sample SAMN15323446, study PRJNA562643) | freshwater metagenome | isolation source: river surface water | place: USA:Blue River Watershed | collected 2017-08-17 | reverse complement strand
CGTGTAGCGGTGAAAAGCGGCCCAGGCCAAAGTCTTCGTCCGTGAGTTGCGAGCCGCTCTGGTACGAGCCCACATCGCCCGCCAGCACCAACAGGTCAGCGCCCGGCAGGGGCTGGGCCTGCCAGTGCGGGTTGCCTTCCAGGTGCAGGTCGGACAGGAGCTGGATCTTCATGCGGAGAACAGGCGGTCGCCCAGCAGGGCAATCTGCTGGCGCAGCCAAGCGTGGGGCGCCGCTGCGTCCAGCCGTTGGTGCCACAGTGCATCCACTTGAATGGGGGGCACCTTGAAGGGCAGCTCGCGAATCACCAGTTGGTCGGCATAACCGGTCACGTTGACAAAGTGGCGCGGCAGCACGGTCAGCAAGTCGGAGTGCACCACCACGCGCCCGGCGGTGAAGAACTGGTTCACTGTCAGCACCACGCGGCGCGTGCGTTTCAGGCTCACCAGCGATTCGTCAATAAAACCAAAGGCCCGGCCCGAGAAGCTCACCAGCATGTGGCTGGCCTCGCAAAACCGGTCCAGCGTGAACGTTCCTTGCGTCATCGGATGGTTCTTGCGCATCACGCACACATAGTCGCCCACAAACAGGCGGTGGTGGTGGAAAGACTCTGCAGCGCCAGCCTGGGCGCGTGCGGTCAGGTCGGTCAGCACGGCGGGAAAGTGGCCAATGGCCAGGTCGGCCGCCCCTTCGTCCAGCACACGGCGCGGGTCGCGGGTAGTCAGTGGAACCACGCGCAGCGACACGCCAGGCGCCTCGCGTGCCAGCACGTCCACCAGCGGTGGCATCAACTCGGCGGCGGTGGCGTCTGCCATGGTCAGCACAAAGGTGGTGCTGGCGGAGCCGGGGTCAAACACGCTGGGGGCCAGCGAGGTCTGCAGCTTCTGCAATGTTTCGCGCACGGCGGGCCACAGCTCCTGCCCGCGCGGCGTGGGTTCCAGGCTGCGCCCTTTGCGTACCAGCAGTTCGTCGCCCAGCGCCTCACGCAGGCGGCGCAGGGCATTACTCACGGCAGGCTGCGTCAGTGCCAGCTGTTCTGCCGCCTTGGTTAGGCTGCGCTCGGCCATCACGGTGTCAAAGACCTTGAGCAGGTTCAGGTCAAAGGTGCGCAGATTGAGCGGGGGGGCGGCCATGGCCAATCATAACTTTGGTGAATACCAAACATCACCAAGCAAAAGTTGAGTCGCATGAGGGAAAACCCTATGATTCACCCAATTCAAAGATTTAACCCAGTGAGTTTCAACCTTTTCAAGGAGTTGACCATGACACAAGTACTCTCTTACGCTTACCTCGACGCCGCACCTGCGGTACAAACCGGTACCCCCAAAGCCGAAGGCTCCCGTACCCTGGCCGGTATGCTGTTGGCTGCCGTGCTGGCCGCCCTGCTGGTGGTGGCAGACCAAGTGATCGACACCTGGGTGGATGGCCACTTGCTGGTGGGCTGGGTGGCTTTGTGGACCGTGGCCTTCGCGGCTCTGGCCCTGTTGGCACCTCCCCTGCGCAAGATGTCGGCAGCTGCATCTGCGGTGATCATGGGCTGGGTCCGTGCTTCCCAAGAGCGCCGCATGGAAGAAAAAATGTGGGAATACGCCCACCGCGACCCCCGCATCATGGCTGAACTGCAACACGCTGTCATGCGCAGCCGCAACGAAGCCTAAGCGTCTCTCTCCCAACGAAAAAGCCACCGGTTCGGTGGCTTTTTTGCATGGACGGGCCTGGCCGGGGGTACCGACTGGCCCGTCTTTAGTTGTGCCCTTCAGGCAGCCAAGCGCTGCGCCAGCTGGGTTTTGGTCTCTTCGAGTGCTTTCGGCAAATGGTAGGCGAGCTGGGTGAATAGCTCGGTGTGCAGGGCGATCTCGGCCTTCCAGTCGTCCTTGTTCAGGCTGGTGACGGAATCGAACTGGGCTTGGCTGAAATCCAGGCCAGTCCAGTTGATTTCACTGTACTGGGGCGCCACTCCAAAGCCGGTTTCCACGCCGGTGGCTTGGCCTTCCAGGCGGTCGATCATCCACTTCAGAACGCGCATGTTTTCGCCGTAGCCTGGCCAGACGAACTTGCCGTCGTCGCCCTTGCGGAACCAGTTGGTGGTGAAAATCTTGGGCTGCTTGGCGCCCGACTTGGCCAGCTTGTCACCGATATTGAGCCAGTGCTGGAAGTAGTCGCTCATGTTGTAGCCCATGAATGGCAACATGGCGAAGGGGTCGCGGCGCACCACGCCTTGTTGGCCGACGGCCGCAGCAGTGGTTTCGGAGCCCATGGTGGCGGCCATGTAGACGCCTTCGGTCCAGTTGCGAGCTTCGGTCACCAGCGGCACGGTGGTAGAGCGGCGGCCGCCGAAGATGAATGCGTCGATGGCCGCGCCGTTGGCGTCGTCCCACTGGCTGTCCAGTGCGGGGTTGTTGCCAGCGGCCACGGTGAAGCGGGCGTTGGGGTGGGCAGCCTTTGCGCCGGTTTCCTTGGCGATCGCGGGCGTCCAGTCCTTGCCTTGCCAATCAATCAGATGATCTGGCATGCCGCCGGTGTCCTTCTCCATGCCTTCCCACCACACATCGCCGTCATCGGTCAGCGCGACGTTCGTGAAAATCACGTTCTTGTCCAGGCTGGCCATGCAGTTGGGGTTGGTGTGGAAGTTGGTACCCGGCGCCACACCGAAGTAACCCGCTTCGGGGTTGATCGCGTAAAGCTTGCCGTCGGCACCGGGTTTGATCCAAGCAATGTCATCACCGATCGTGGTGACCTTCCAGCCTTCAAAGCCAGTGGGTGGCACCAACATGGAGAAGTTGGTTTTGCCGCAGGCGCTGGGGAAAGCGGCTGCGACGTGGTATTTCTTGCCCGCGGGATTGGTCACCCCCAGGATCAGCATGTGCTCGGCCAGCCAGCCTTGGTCACGGCCCATGTTGGACGCAATGCGCAGCGCAAAGCACTTCTTGCCCAGCAGCGCGTTGCCGCCGTATCCAGAGCCGTAGCTCCAAATTTCGCGGGTTTCGGGGTAGTGCACGATGTATTTGGTCTTGTTGCAAGGCCACTTCACATCGGCCTGGCCTTCGGCCAAGGGGGCGCCCACGGTGTGCACACAGGGCACAAAAGGACCGTCCACGCCGATCACGTCGAACACCGCTTTGCCCATGCGGGTCATGATGCGCTGGTTGACGGCCACATAGGCGCTGTCGGACAGCTCGATACCAATGTGGGCAATGTGGGAGCCCAGGGGGCCCATGGAGAAAGGCACCACATACATGGTGCGGCCGGCCATGCAGCCATCGAACAGCGCTTTTTCGCCATCCTTGCCGGTTTGCAGCAGCGTGCGCATCTCGGCCGGGGCCATCCAGTTGTTGGTGGGGCCGGCGTTCTCTTTCTTTTCAGAGCAGATGTAGGTGCGGTCTTCCACGCGGGCCACGTCGCTGGGATCGGAGCAGGCCAAAAAGCTGTTGGGGCGTTTGGCAGGGTTGAGCTTTTTGAAGGTGCCGGCGTCGACCAATTGCTGGCACAGGCGTTGGTATTCCTCTTCGGAGCCATCACACCAGTAGACATTTTTGGGTTTGCAGAGCGCCACCATATCGGCGACCCAGGCAATCAGCCTGGCGTTTTTGACGTAACTGGGGGTGTTGAGGGCGAGGCCCTGCATCACGGGTGCGTTCATGGAAAAGCTCCTAAGTTTGAAATCGTCTTTTCAAAATCGGGAGAGGCACGGGCCCGGTTGCCAACAACTTTGAGAAGACGGCTTGGGCAGGGGAGGCCCGTTGACCAAGCGCTTCTCGTGAATTCTAAGAACTGGTACCGAAGTTACGGCGTGATTACATCGAATAACTATGCATAAATAGCATCATGAAATGCTGCGTATGTGTTGATTTTTTGTAATGCGATAGCGCATGGCCGCGCTGAACGTTGCGCGAATACCAAGGCGCGCAAGCGGTGTAAAACAAAGCGGGGAAGGCCGGGAAATAAGGGAGTCAGGCGCTGCTTTGCGCAGCGAGATTCAAGGGCGGGGCAGCGAAACGTGCCCTACAACCTGTTTTTGACCCGCGCGGGTAACGCCAGCTTGGGCGACGCGCGGGTCAGATTGTGTTTAGGCCATGGACACGGCAATGAATGCCAGCAGGAACATCAACACACCACCCACGATGGGCAACACGATGGGCATCAAGGGCACCACAGCATCCACGGGATCGGTGGCGTGGTTGTCGGAGTGGTTGTCAGGTGCGGACATGGTAGATCCTTGGGTTCTTCGATTGGAAAACAGGAATTTTACCCACACCCATCCGGTTTCGAAGTCTGCGGGTAGGACTTGGGCCCGCTTTGTGGAAATCTGGACGCGTGACTTCCATCTTGGCCCGGACTGCGCTATCGTCATTTCAGCACCTCACTGTGCTGGAGGCGTTTGAATGGTCAAGCGTACGTTGTTCCACTCCTTGGGTGGACACCTCATTCCCTCACCGGGCCTGCAAGAGGCGCCGGTGCTGGACCTGATGTGCTCCCACTTTGTGCTCACCTTGGCGGCCCGCCAGGGGGCCAATTTCAATGTGCGGCGTGACTTCAATGGTGTGGTCGGCTTGGCCGGGCGGCATCTGGTCTGGCCTGTGTCGGTGCTGGGCCGCTTGCGCGAGTTTCTGGCCCGGCGCTGCCAGGGCAACGAGCTCTGGCGCGGCCACGAGGCGCTGGAGGCATCGGAGTTTTTGGCGCGTTATGGCCAATGGTGTGGCCCCTACGACGAGGCGACGCTGTTCTTTTTTCTGGATGAATACGCCAAGGACCAGCCCAAAGACCTGATTTCGGTGCTCTCAGTTACCGGGGAGTGGTTGCGCCATGCGCTCAAAAAGCAATCCACGCTGGTGGAGAAAAACATCGATGCGCTGGCCAGGCTCTTGCAGCTCAACAAGGCGGAGCGCGCGCTCTTGCTCTACGGCACGCTAGCCCGCTACCAGCGCGACATGCGCAGCATTTTGGTGGAGTTCAAGGTCAACAATGCGCCCGAGGCCTATGCCGCGATTGCCGAAGTGGCGGGGGTCAGCGCACAGGAGCTGGGAGAGGCATTGCGCGCCGGCTCGCGCCTGGAGCGCATCGGGCTGGTGGAAAACCTGATCTCCGAGCACAACATCACCGACCTAGCCGACATCATGAAGGTGAGTGAAAAGCTGCCGCCCGTGCTAATGCGGCAGTACCGCGATCAGGCCGAGTTGATGGCGGTCTTCACCCGTTTGGCCACCAAAAGCCAGCTGGGTATGCAGGATTTCAACTTTGTGGCCGAAGACGCCGCGGTGCTCTGCAGCTTGCTGGCCCATGCGGTGGCGCGCAAAGAAGTGGGTATCAACGTCCTGTTGTATGGCCCCCCCGGCACGGGCAAGACCGAGCTTGCCAAGGTGGTGGCGCAACACGCGGGCTTGGAGTTGTTTGAAGTCGAGTATGCCGACCGGGACGGCAATTCGCTCAGCGGGCGGGACCGCTACCGTTCCTTGCAGATCGCGCAGGTGTTCCTGAAAGGCAGCGCACAGGCGGCACTGTTGTTTGACGAGGTGGAGGACGTGTTTCCACCCCTCTCCAGCGAAGCTGCGCACATTATTGCGCGGGCTGACGCATCGGCCGCCCCCGCCAGTGGCAGCGTGAGCGGCAAGGCGTGGGTGAACCAGGTGTTGGAATCCAACGCCGTCCCCACGTTGTGGGTGACCAACCGTATTGAGCAGATCGACCCCGCCTTTCGCCGCCGGTTTGCCTACCACCTGGAACTGAAATCTCCGCCCCCCGGGGCCCGTGAAGCACTGGTGCGCAAAACCCTGGCCGATGTCCCGGTGTCTGAGGGCTTTGTGGCGCGCCTGAGCAGCCGCAAAGCCCTGACACCCGCGCAAATTCGCACGGCCGCCCGCTTTGCGACGCTGGCCCGCAACCCCGCCGACACGGAACTGGCGGGGCCGGCTCTGGAGGCCCTGATTGAGCGCCAGCTCAAAAACGCCGACTTGGCGTTGGGCACTGTGGCCCCGGCCCGAACCACTTCCACCGCGTTAAGTGCCTACCGCTTGGACTTGCTGAACTTGCAAAGCCGTTACGACATTGAGCGCGTGGTGCAGGCCCTGAAAACCCGTGGCCACGGGACGCTGTGTTTCTACGGACCGCCTGGCAGCGGCAAGACAGCGCTGGCAGAACATATGGCGCAGGCCCTGGGGCGGCCTTTGCTGGTACGTCAAGCCAGCGATTTGCTGAGCAAATACATCGGGGAGACCGAGCAGGCCATGGCTGCCATGTTCCGCGAAGCGGAATCTGAAGGCGCTGTGCTGCTGCTGGACGAAGCCGACAGCTTCTTGCAGGACCGGCGTGGCGCCCAGCGCAACTACGAGGTCACCGAGGTGAATGAAATGCTGCAGGGCATGGAGCGCTACCGCGGAGTATTCATGTGCACCACCAACCTGATGGACCGGCTGGATCCAGCTGCTTTGCGCCGCTTTACCTTCAAGATTGAGTTTTTGCCCCTGAGCCATGCCCAGCGCGAGGCGGTGTTCCTGGCTGAAGCCTGTGCAGGACAAGCGGTCTTGCCCGCAGCCCTGGCCGGCCGTTTGGCCGCGTTGGACCAGCTGTGTTTGGGCGACGTGGCGGCGGTGCGGCGCCAGGCCGACATTTTGGGCGCGGCCTTGGGGCCGGAGGAGTTTCTGGAGCAGTTGGAGGCCGAGCATCGGCTCAAACCCGAGGTACGTGAACGCCGCTCCATGGGGTTTGTGCACTGAAACGGGCGTTTCTGCGACCAGATTGACCCATCCGGGGATGCACTGTTCTGGTAACCCATTTGTAATTATTTGAATCGGCTGTCAACCGATCCCCGCCTTGGTGCGTGAAAGGCTCATGCGGACGCCAAACCGCAGCCCGCGTTGGACTCACAGGGGCTGCACCGGCGTCTATTTCTTTCCCTTTGCGTCGCAACTATGCACCGAGACACGATCCAAGTGCCTGAAAAAGGCACCTACAAGTGGCAGCTGTTTGATTACTGGTCTGGCGAATTCCGCCAAACCCATGCAGACCATTCGGCCTACATCGCTCTGAACTTTGCTGGTGCTTTGGAAGCCTGCCGTTCCAAATTCCAGGCGCTGGTGCAACACCACCGGGCCAAAGCCGCCGACGCAAGCTGCTCGGCCCGCCACTTGCGCGCCATCCAGCGCCTGCAAAACACCATGTCCGGGGCCGCCATGGCCTACGAAAGCGGTTTCCACCGCCACTGAGTCTCTGGTTTCGCCGCCCCGGGCGCGTTGCCCGGGCCGCATCAGGCCCTACTCCAGCGCCACCACCCGCAGCACATCACTGGCATAGGCTTCCAGCTTTTTGGCGCCTATGCCGCTGATGCCCTGCAGGTCGTCCAAGCTCTGGGGCGCCCGCTGGGCAATGGCCGCCAGCGTGGCGTCGTGGAAAATCACATAGGCGGGCAGGTTGTGCTCCTTGGCCACCTCGGCACGCCAGGCCTTCAGGGCCGAGTAGCGCAGCAGCCCCTCGCTGTCCAGGTTGATCGGGGCCTTGACCACCGCCCCCAAGCGCGGGTTGCGTCGGCTCTTGCGGTCGGCCGGGGCTGACACCGATTCCCGCAACATCACCGGCACCTCGCCTTTCAGCACCCCGCGTGACTCGGCCGTGAGCTGCAGTGTGTTGAACTCACCCCCCTGCACAGCGACTGCACCCATGGCAATCAATTGGCGCAGCACGCCGCGCAACTGCAGTTCCGAGAAATCGGAGCCCAAGCCGAAGGTGCTCAAGCTGGCATGGTTGTACTGGGTCACCTTCTCCGTGGTCTTGCCACGCACGATGTCCATCAGGTGGCCGGCGCCAAAGCTCATGCCGCTCATCTGCTGGATGCGGTAGATGGTGGACAGCAGCTTGCGGGCGGCGTCCGTGCCGTCCCACACGGCGGGCGGGTTCAGGCAGTTGTCGCAGTTGCCGCAGGGTTCGCTCTTTTCACCAAAGTAGCCCAGCAGCCGAACCCGGCGGCAGTCGGTGGCCTCGGCCAGGCCCAGCAAGGCGTCGAGCTTGCCGCGCATCACCTGTTTGAATTCTTCGCTGGCCGGGCTCTCATCAATCATGCGGCGCTGGTTCACCACGTCCTGCAGGCCATAGGCCATCCAGGCGTCGGCTGCCAAGCCGTCGCGGCCGGCGCGCCCTGTTTCTTGGTAATAGCCTTCGATGTTCTTGGGCATGTCGCGGTGGGCGACAAAGCGCACGTCAGGCTTGTCGATGCCCATGCCAAAGGCGATGGTCGCCACCATGACGATGCCTTCCTCGCGCAGAAATCGGTCTTGGTGGGTCTGCCGCACCTTGGCGTCCAGCCCGGCGTGGTAGGGCAGGGCCTTGATGCCGGCGTCCACCAGCGTCTGGGCCATGTCTTCCACTTTCTTGCGGCTCTGGCAGTAGACGATGCCAGCCTCGCCCTCATGTTCGCGTTCGATGAAGCGCAGCAGCTGGGTGGTGGAGTCTTTTTTTTCGACGATGGTGTAGCGGATGTTAGGCCGGTCAAAGCTGCTGACAAAGGTACGTGCGTCCTCCAGCTGCAGACGCTCCAGAATATCGGCACGCGTCAGGTCGTCGGCGGTGGCAGTCAGTGCGATGCGCGGAATGCCGGGGTAGCGCTCATGCAGCACCGTGAGGTTGCGGTAGTCGGGCCGGAAGTCATGGCCCCACTGGCTCACGCAATGGGCTTCATCGATGGCAAACAGGCTGAGCTTGCCACGCTCAAAAAGTGAGTCCAGCAGCGCTAAAAAACGTGCGTTGTTGACCCGCTCGGGGGCGGCGTAGAGCAGCGTGATTTCTCCGCGCAGCAGTTGCTGCTCGATCTGGTAGGCCTCGTCGCTGCTGAGCGTGGAATTGAGGAAGGCGGCGCTCACACCGGCTTCGTGCAGTGCGCCCACCTGGTCGTGCATCAGCGCGATGAGCGGAGAGATGACCAGCGTGGCACCCTGGCCTGCCTGTTGGCGCACGATGGCCGGCACCTGGTAACACAGACTTTTGCCGCCGCCGGTGGGCATGAGCACCAGCGCGTCTCCACCGTCGGTCACATGCTCCACGATGGCCTCTTGCGGGCCGCGGAATGCGTCGTAGCCGAAGACGGTGCGCAAAACGTGGTTGCATGCATCCAGGCTGCCGTAGGAAGGGGGAGAGTTTGCTATCAAAACAGGAGCTTGTCGCGCAGTATCTATGGGGTCCGGAGGCCTAAAACACCCAAAATGTGAGTATGTGGGCACTGCCGCAGTTTTTCGCGGTCCGTACGGCTATTGTCGGGCATGGCCATGGCTACACTCAGCGACCATGATGGACTCCCAGAGCGCGCTCGACGCGCAACACCCCACCAAAGCACTGCTGCAGCTGTGCAAACGCCTGGAGCGCGCGCGTACCCTGCCCGACATTCTGGGTGCGGTGGCGCCTGTGGTGGAGGAGGTGCTCGGATATGCCCACACCTGGTTGGCCTTGGTCGGAGATCGGCCTGGTTTTGTGTCCGTCATCAGCCAGCTCACGTCGGACCCCCACTACCTCGATCGGCACCAGATCGCCCAGACCATGGACATCCCGATTGCCGGGGACCGCATGCTGGAAGAAATTCTGGCCGCCGACCACGTGGTGGTGGTGAACGATGCCCGCACCGACCCGCGCACCAACAAGGCCGTGGTGGCGCAACTGGACAACCGCACCATCGTGAATGTGCCCCTGTCGCTGGCCGGTGAGCGGCTGGGGGTGGTGGGCATGGGCACGTTTGGCGATGCAGAGGGCGTGCGCCCGCCGCAGGATTGGCAGCTGGACTTCCTGCAGGCACTGGCGGGCCACGTGGCCGTGGCGCTAGACCGGGTGCGTTTTCTGGAGCGCCAGAAACGTGCCGAAGATGCTCTGTACCAAGAGAAAGAGCGTTTGCAGGTCACCCTGCACGCGATCAGTGACGCCGTCATCACCACCAATGCCCAGGGGCAGCTGCTCTACATCAACCCGGTGGCGGAGGTCCTGACCGGGGTCTCGCTGGTGGCGTCCGTCGGTCAGCCCTACCAACTGGTGTTTCCCCTGGATGGCACCGAGGTGGTGCCCGACCTGGATGTGGTGGCCAGCGCCATGGCGGCGGGGCAGACCCAGCGTTACCCGCAGCTGGGCCTGGTCCTCGCGCGGGGCCGTGCGCTGGTGGAGGCGGCCGTGTCCCCCATCCGCGATGCGGACGGGGTAGTGCAGGGGGCCGTGCTGGTGTTCCGCGATGTGACCGAACAGCGCCGCCTGAGCCGCGAAATCGCGTTTCAGGCCACGCATGACGAGCTGACCGGGCTGGGTAACCGCCGCGCGTTTGAGGCTACGCTGGCCCAGTGTTTTGCCCGTACCCGCGAGCAGGCAGAGCCCCATGTGCTGTGTTACCTGGACTTGGACGAGTTCAAGGTGGTGAACGACACCTGCGGCCACAGTGCGGGCGACGCGCTGTTGTGTCAGGTGGCCCAGCTGTTTTTGGAGGTGCTGGGCCCGCAAGACCACTTGTGCCGCCTGGGTGGTGATGAATTCGGCATGGTGCTCACCGCACACAACTTGCCGCAGGCCCTGCACGTGGCGGAGCAGTTGCAGCAGGCGTTGGCGGCCTACCGTTTTGTCTGGCATGACCAGAGTTTTGGTGTGGGAGTCAGCATTGGCATGGTGCAGCTGGATGCCCACAGTGAGAGTGTGGGCGCGCTGCTGCAGGCCGCTGACAGCGCCTGTTATGTCGCCAAGGACGCAGGCCGCGGTCGCATCCACGTGTATGCCACCGATGACCCGGCACTGGCCCGGCGCTATGGTGTGATGGAATGGGTCAGCCGCATTGAAAACGCATTGCGCAATGACCGTTTTGTGCTCTATGCCCAGCCCATCGTGCCAATTGGTGAGGGGGCCGTGCGCGGCTTGCACTGCGAGTTTTTGCTGCGCATGCATGATGAACATGGCGGGCTGGTGTTACCGGGTGAATTCATGCCCGCGGTGGAGCGTTACCACCTGGCCGCACGGGTGGACCGCTGGGTGGTACGCCAGGCGCTGGCGTGGATGGTGCAGCACCAGGACCAGATCGAGCAGTGCTCCATCAACCTGTCGGGCCAGTCACTGGGCGACACCCAGTTCATGGCCTTTGTGCTGGAGGCGCTGGCCGCCACCCCCATGCCCTGCCACAAGCTGTGCTTCGAGATCACGGAAACCTCCGCGATTGGCAACCTGCACGCCGCCCAGGACTTTATCGACACACTGCGCCAACTGGGCTGCAAGCTTTCGCTGGACGACTTTGGCAGCGGCTTGTCGTCCTTTGCCTACCTGCGCAACCTCCCAGTGGATGTGCTCAAGATCGACGGCCAGTTTGTGCGTGACATCGCCACCGATGCGGTCAGCCTGGCCATGGTCAAGTCCATCCACGAGATTGGCTGCCTCATGGGCAAACAGACCGTGGCTGAGTTTGTCGAGAACCCGGCCATCCTCGATGTGTTGCGCGGTTTTGGCGTGCATTACGCGCAAGGCTACGCGGTGGGCTTCCCCGTGCCGCTGGACCAGGTCCTGCATTCTCTGGCTCCCGGCACGCCGGGCACTTTGTGAACTAAAATCGGCCCTTCCCAAGGGGCGCTGCAGCTGGCGCCTGCCTTCTGACAGGCAGGCCTCCGGTCAGGCTTGGGGACTCCAACCGCGCTCACTTGTTGAAACCCACACAGTGAGCCGCCGAATGAAGCCCATCACCTACACCCGCGCCCAAGCCCTTCCCGGCATTCTCGCCAGCCGCATCGCCATTCTGGATGGCGCCATGGGCACCATGATCCAGCGCTTCAAGCTCGGCGAAGCCCAATACCGCGGTGAAGGCTACACCGGCCCCGGCAGCCAGGGCGACCGGTTTAAAGACTT
>JACCDT011473739.1_pt1 | contig 11836 bp, 12 predicted proteins | sample 7446291 | NCBI WGS metagenome assembly JACCDT01 (sample SAMN15323446, study PRJNA562643) | freshwater metagenome | isolation source: river surface water | place: USA:Blue River Watershed | collected 2017-08-17 | reverse complement strand
TCAATATAATATACATCACTAGAAACTGTATTATTTAATAATTGTTCATAATATGAATCAATAGTATAAGAATTATTTGATAAATGATTAATAACTCTTAATGTTTTATTATTTGGATTAACAATATTTATATATATATTGCCATTATATACAGTTTTATAAATTATATAATTTTGGAAACTTTTACAATTACTAATATATATATTTTCATTATATGGTATAAAATCTTCAAATTCATTAATATTATTAATATGACATCTCATAATTTTCCAATTAGTTGAATTATCTAAATTTGTAGTAATATACCAATAATCATTATGATATTCTAAATAATATTTATTATTATCAACTAATGATTTAAATAATGTATATTCTAATGGATTAACTTCAAAGTTAATAATATATGATTCATTTGAATCATAATTACCTCTATTAATAATAATATACTTATTATTAGATGTTGTGTAAGCAGAAATATGATATTCACTATTTAATTCTTTATAAACAAGTGTATTTACTTTAGTTGTTAAATTATATAAATATAGTTCATGAGGACTATTTCTTTCATTAGATAAAACATAATAAATATTTTCAGAATTAATCCAAAAATAATAGGAATATGATAGTTTAGGAATAGTATGTTCTAAAATATTATTATTTATTAAATCATAAATAATAATTTCATATTGTTCACTTCCATCATAATCGACACCATATGAAATATATTGATGATTAGGAGAAGGAACAAAATTTGAAACATCACATTGTTTTTTTCCAATAGCTAATTCGTTAATATCTAATAAAATTTCTTCTTTACCTGTTATTTCAGAAACTCTATAATATTGTTGATAATCTTTATTTAATAAAAATCTACTAAAATATTTATATTCAGATTTATCACCACATGAATATTTTAATGTATCATAATCTTCTTTTAAATGTGATTTAATTTTTGTGTATATTTCTTTTTTATTTTCTTCATATGGTTTAATTAATGAATCAGTATATTCATTTTGTTGTTTAATACATTCTAAAACTTCTGGATTTGTTCGTGTATCATCTCTTAACCAATGATAATTATCAATATGTTCAATTGGTGGATTTAATAACTTGTCCTTATTAGAACCTCTAAATTCACCTTCAACATCACCAAACTTTTGTATATATTCTTTACTAATAATTTTAGGAATATCTTGAATACGTTTATTACTATTAATATCTTGAATACATTTACTACTATTAATCTCTAGAATAGACATAAATGAATAGGTTATTTGTTTTTATATGATGTATTTTCATTTTTTCTAATATCACCAATTAGACTACATCTTTTATCACGAGTACCATCTTTTTTAACAATTTGTGGGTCAACATATCTTTTATCAATAGTACCTTCTTTTGTTATTGGCATTTTAACATTAGCAATTTTAGGCATAATATTATACCTATTTTAACTAATTAAATTAAAATTCATTTTTTTTTAGTTTAACTTACTAATAAAGTCCGAAACTATTTTATAATCTTCAGGAGATTTATTTTTACATATTTCAAGTTCATCATTAATTGAATCAATTACACCACCACCAAAAATAAAAACACCATCAATTTTATTATGTACAAAATTAATATAATATTTATCTGGTTTTAATACAATTGTTTTAATATAATTTGTATTTATAATATGCGAAGACAGCTTGATAAATTTCATCATAATAATATCTATTTATTAACTAATTAAAATAAAATTCATTTTTTTTAATAAGTAAATGCATTTTTTGTTCCACCGTCATATTTTTTAGCAAAACCTTCATTTATTAATATTTCATTATATGAAATACTATTTTCGTTATCATTATCATAAATATTTACTAATAATCTACCGTATTTGTCAAATTCTAAACATTTAATATATACTAATTTAGTATTTGTATCAAGTGACACTTTTTTAGTATCAAAATTTTTAAAATCAATATTAGCATTTGTGCACAACTGTATTAATCTATTTCTAGCTTTATATGCATTTTTAATTTCAATTTCACGATTAGGATTACTAAGTAATGGTTTTATTTCAGGTGTATCTATTCCATTCATTCTACAATTAAATTTTTGTAATACATTATTATTTAATAAAACTATTTTACAAGTATCACCATCATATATTTCAACAACTTTTCCTCGTGTTTTCATTCCATTTAATGAAAATTGTGAAATATCAGATGATTTAATATTTTTTAAATCATCAATTATTTTATTATGATTGTTACTAAAACAATTAAAAAATCTTGTTATTTTATCCATAATATATATATATAGTATTTTTAAAGTAATATTATCAACTTTTTTAATTAATTTTTTAATTAAGTTTGTATCCAATATCTATTCCAATCAGTTTTTTTAATAGAACAACTAATAAATTGTTCTGTAGGACATAAAATATTAATACTTTTATATTTAATTGTTTCTGCATTACCATCACCTGATGTTGTACCTGAATGTCCTTTAAGAATCAACTGCATATTAGTATTATTATTAATGGTACCAAATTTTATTTTTTGACCAAAACAATTTTTAGTATATCGTGTAATATTACCACCAAATGCATAAATTAAATATGTTATAAAAAACCATGCAGAACTTCCATTATCTTTTGTCATATGTAAATATATTTTTCCAGTATATTTTGTTTTATAATTTGGAAAATTATCTAAATCTAATTTTAATTCTTTAACAGCATCATAATTATAATTATTTTTAGTTTCTTCAGCCCAACAATCCCATTCAACTATATTTTTATTAGTTTTAATTTTTTTTATATTTTTCATCCATTTTTCTTTTTTCCCAACTAAACATCTTAATATTAAATGAGCTGGAACAATATCACCACCACCATTATTATCTAAATGAAAGTGTATATTATTAAATTTATCTCGATTTTTAAATAATCTTAATAATTCAGTTCTTATTTTTTTACTATTGTTACTTATACTAAATGAATCAAAATAAAAATGATTACTTTCATTAATTTTATTTAATATTATTTCATTAGTCCAATTCAATTTATATGATTTATTTGTTATATAATTTATATTAATATTAATAATTTCATTATTCTTTTTTGCTATTATTGTTTTTATATTTAATATATCTATGAAATTATATGTGTGTAATAAATATATAAACTTATTAGTGTCAATACATGGATTATACATTTTATTTAATAATGATACATATAATAATATAAAATCATTCCAATTATATTCTTTATTTGTAATAACTTTAATAATTTGATATTTTTTATATTCATTTGATAATATTTCACCGTCTATATTAATTTCAAATGGTAAAAATTTATTCCAATCATTAGATAAAATAAAAAAATGAGATAAATCACTTAAATTATTTACTTTAATTGGATAATTATTATGTAAAACATTATTTATTTTTTTTATTAAATCATTATATTTTATAATCATATTATTATAAATTATAAATTATAAATTTCATTAAATTATACATTATAATCAACTATAATAGATTATACATTATATAATATAGAAAAGATTATACATTATATAATATAGAAAAAATTATACATTATAATCAACTACTCTATATTCAATATCACTATATGATTCCATTTGTTTACCAACCCTTGGATTAAGACAAAACCATAATGAATGTGGTTGTAATTTTTTCATATAAATATCAAAACAATAGTTATGAACTTTCTGTCCAATTTTTTCTAAATAAGTAACACTTTCTTTGTAATTTGATAATAATATAGGTGCAAATTCACGTGATACACTATAACAAGATAATGTTTGTGCATCAATAATTTTTGTAATAAAGTCTAATGGTAATTTTTGTTCATTAAGTGTATTTGATGCTAACATTAATACATCATATTTTTTAATATGTTTAAAAAATAAATTAATAAGATTATTTACTTCATCTTGTGATTTAGTAAATTCAAAATCATCTTCAAAAATTAAACAAGTTTTATTACTACTACTACTTGCTAAAAATGATTCAAGTGCTTTAATATGTGATTTAGCACATCCGAGAATACCAAAATCTTTTTTATAAATACCTTCAATTCTATTTATTTTAGTTGGGTCAATATTTGTTTTAGCTAATTCTTTAGTAATATGTTCATATCTATCTTTTCTATGTTCTAAATTAATATAATATACAATATCAAAATTATCAAGTCCTTTATTCATTAATATGTTATATTAAATATCCTTTATATTATATTATTATATTATTTAATTATATATTTAAAAAATACTTTTTTTATTATTTTAATGATTGAAGAAATAATAACAAAACAATATTATTTATTTAATGATGATTCTAAGTATTTAGAATTTGTTATTGTTAATAATTTAATGGTTTATACTAAATTAAATGATAATAATTTTACTAAAATTAATACTAATATAAAATTAGAAGATATTAAATGGGTATATAATAATCAAAATATAAGATTACCAAATAATAATAATAATATTAAAAGTATTAAAACATTATATAATAATCAAAATATATTAATTATTAAATTAGGCAATGATGATAATATTTTTGATTATATTAGTTCTAACAAATTAATACCATATGATGAAATAATATATGGTGAAAGAATTCAATTATTAGCAGATATTATAGTAGGAGAACCCAATTCATTATCATTTAATCCTAATAATCCATATTTTTCAAAAAGTATGTCCACTATTAATAATTTAATTACATTGGATAAGTATAATAGTATATTTGTATTTACACATGATTTAGAAAAATTTTATTTAAAATTTGGTCAAGAAATGGATGATAAAATATTAATAACCCATAATTCAGACGAACCTATTAATAAAGAATATAATTGTAAATTACATTTAGCACAAAATTGTTTTTTGGATAATAAAATAATTGGCATACCAATTGGAATTGAAAATAATCAATGGTTTAATCATGAATTAATTAAAAAAGTAATTAATATGAAAATTGAGAAAACTAATTTAATTTATTTTAATTTTAGTTTATCAACTCATTCATCAAGAATTGATTGTTATAATAAATTAAAAGATATTTTAAAACAAAATAGTAAAAAAAATAAAGAAGAATATTTTAAAGATTTAACATCACATCGGTTTGCTATTTGTCCTAGAGGTAATGGTCTTGATACACATCGATTATGGGAATGCTATTATTTAGATGTTATTCCAATTATAATTAAATCAGATTTTATTAATATACCGAATTTACCAATGATAATATTAAATGATTGGTCTGAATTAAATATTAGTAAATTAAATAACATTAGTTTTAATAATTTAAAAAATTCAAAAATAACAATTTCATATTATAAAAATTATTTATAATACATAATATATAATGTATAAACAAAAGTATTTAAAATATAAACAAAAGTATTTAGAATTAAAACAATTAAAAAATTTACGAGGGGGGTCTTCATCTAATAGTGCAGGGAAGATAGATTTTATGGATGTTATTTTTGAAGAAATAGATGATATTAATTTTCTTCGTGAAATTGCAAACCATATAGATGTATATAATGATGAAAATTCAACAAAAGAAGAATTAGTACTTTTTTTGAATAGTTTTCGTGAAAGCAAACGAGCTGAAATAGCTCAACGAGAAAGAGAACAAAGAGAAAGACAACAAAGAGAAAGACAACAAAGAGAAAGAGAAGCTAGAGAAAGAGAAGCTAGAGAAAGAGAAGCAATTGCAAGATTAGGAGCAAGAGCAAGAGAAACTGAAGGAGCAAGAAAATTACAACAAGAAAGAGAAGGAGAATTTCAAAGAAGCTTTGGAATGTATGATTTAGATAATATTAATATTACAGAAAGTGAAATAGCAGAAGCAAAAGATGTATATGGTTATGATACTCCACACGAAAAAATAATAGATTTTATTAAAGACAATAAAAGACAAGAAATAAAACGTCGTGTAGAAAGTGATCCACAATATTTAAGATTATTAACATGTCAAATACGTAGTACAAAACCATTAATTGAAGAATTTAAAAAGTATCAAGAAAATGAATCAGAAAGGTATACACAATTAAGAATTGCAATTAATTTTATATTTAATGAAAGAGACTGGAATATAGCAGATGCAAGGGGTGATGGTCGTTGTATGATACATTCTATTATTCATGGCATACGAGATATTTTAAATCTAAATACAGTAGAAATAAATGAACCTTTTGAAGTTATTATGTTTAAAGCATTTAAAAAATATTTTAATGTTATGGATAATAATGTTTTAAGTTTTGACCTTGATATAGGTAAAATATATATTCAAAAAAATGATTCAAATAAAACATTACAAGACAAAATATTAACATTATTAAATCAAAATACTATAAGTGATGAGTTATTTAAGGTGTTAGCAATATATTTTAACATTAATATTTTACAAATTTCAGGTGATACTTATCAATTTATGTTTCAACGTGTTTCAGAATTAAATTCTAATAATTGTATAATTATAATGCAATATTCAGGGCATTACAGATTAATTTATAATCAAACAAATAATATAACAAAACAAAAAATTGAAAAAATACTTGAAAATAAAAATACAGACGCTGCTGGTTTTGAAAAAAATATAAAACTAGAAAATATACGTGTTGAAACTGGATTTTGGTATATTAATAGTGAAAGACACGAAAATCTTAGTAGTAGACCAAATTTTAATAATAATAGTGCTGCTGGTGGAGGTGATTATGATTTAGAACGAGAAAGAGAATTAAATAAACAACGAGAACTACAAGAACTACGAGAATTATTAAATTCATTTGATGTTGATATGCTTTATGCAACAATAAGAAATGAAAATATAGAATACAATGGTACTAATCTTTTAAAAGATAAAGAAAATATGATTAATTCAATAATAGAACATAATAAAAGAAGAAACTAAATAATTAATATTATATTTATTTAATAACTATAAAATAATTTAATGCTTTTGAGAAAAAGCAATTGAATACTCATTGTCTTTAACATTTTTAATATTTACCCAAACTCTTAAATCTTTTAATTTATTATTAATAGCTTTGGAAAGTTGTTTTGAGAAATAGTAATTAGTATTTTTTAAAAATCCTGATTTAGTAAAATTATGACCTTTAAAACTAGTAATTACATCAGAATCTGTATTAACTGGAACAAATACTTTGTCAGTTGTATCAGCTTTTCTTAATGATGTTTCTAGTTTATCTAAAATTGATTCAGATAAAATATCAACAATAAATGCATCACATGCTTTATTTAACATATCATTGTATGAATTATTTACAGTATTTTCACTATTTTCACTTTTTAAATTACTTTTAGTATATCTTTTTTTACTAACAGATTTAAAATCTTTTAGTTCTTCAGGAGTAATAGTTTGTTGAAGATGTGTTGATGGAATTTCTGTAGGTTTACTACTTTTTTGTACAATTTGTTTTACAGGAACAATTAGTTCATCATTATCATCATCTGATAAAATAGTTTCTTCAATTTTAGTATCAGTATCTGATACTAATTTTGGTGCGGGTGCTTTTTCAACTTTTGGTTTAGGAAAAGCTTTACTAAAAAGTTTATTATAAACTTTAGTGTATTTACTCATTGATTTTTTATGAGCTTCTTCTTCAGATTTACATTCGATAAATTGAATTTGATATTCATCATCAAATGCTTTTTGAGCTTTGGCTTTAATTTCAGTAATTTTTTCTTCTTTTAATTGTGCTTCTTTTTCTGTTTCCGCTTTCTTGTGAGCTTTTGATTCAAGCTTTTTAGCATATTTTGCTTCAGATAATTTTTTAACAGATTTAACAGGTTCTTGAACTACTTCAACTGATTTTTGAACTACTTGAACAGGTTCAACAGATTTTTGAACTTCTTGAACGGGACTACTCTTTTTTAAAACTTTAGAATAATCAAGAACAGTTTTACTACTATTATTAGGTCTAGATGACATAATATAAATAAAAATTGTTATTAATCTATTTAAAATGCAATTTTTTTATAATTTAAATAATTATAAAAAAATAGATTAATTATTCATAATAAGGTCAATTAATTCCTTTTTTAACATTTTAGTATTGATTTTGATATTATTTGTTTTACATATATCTGATAAATCACTTTTTGTTAATTTATTTAATGTTATAAAATCATAACCAGCTTTTTCAGGTTTAATAAATGTATTATTATTTTCTTCAATATCATCACCTTGTTCAAGTTCTTTAGGTTTTAATTCATTTACAATACTATTAATATTATCATTCATTATAAAATCTTTTTTAATTATATCTTTACCATAATATTCAATTTTAGTTTCAGTTAGTAATTTTTTAATTTGAACATCATTATAACTAAATGTTCTTTTTGTTTTAAGTTCATAAATAATTGGTTCCCACCAATCATTAAATTTAGCAAATAATAATGTTGGTTTCCATGGATTATATTCATTATCTGGATATAATGAATAAATATTTTCATCATTAAAATCTAATATTAACATATTAATATCAAATACTTCTACAATTGTTTGAAAATAAAACACATCTAAATTATTTAATAAGTCTGTGTTAACTAATTTATTTTCATTTAAATAATTTTTTAAATATTGTGAAGGTGAAAATAATTTTACCGATTCGTTTAAAAATGATTTAAACTTATTAATTTCATTAATTTCTTCATTATTATCAAAAGAAACAAAATCTTTATTTAATAAAGTTAATAAAGAAGTATAAAATGAAATATTTTTATTTTTATCATCATTTATAGTAATTCCATATTTATAAAACTTGTTTTGTAATAAATTACTAAATTTAGTACAAAATTTATCACTATATGTTAAAATAGTTTTTTTATTAGAAAACGTATTAATATTTTTAGTTAAATATTTGATAATAGTGTCATAGTTAATTTCCATAATATATATTAATATAAATTTATGTTTATATATATCAATTTTTTTAGTTTATACTTAAATAATGTTCTTTTAGTTTATACTTAAATAATGTTCTTTTAATTTATACTTAAATAATGTTCATTTTTATTTATTTTTTCAATCATTATTGTTAAAAAAAAATATAATTGATTAACTAAGTTAATTTTAGTTGTATCATAAGGTCTAAATAATTTTAATACTTCGTCTATCGTAAACCATCCAATATTTCCAACTTCATATGTATCATTATTAAATTCTATATCTGTTTTTTCTGCACCTGATAACCAATAGACATGTTTATATTCAACGTTATTAGTTCCATTAAATGTTTCAGATAAATTATTTATTCTATCAAATATTTTAAATGTTTTAAAATTAGTTTCTTCTGTAAATTCACGAATTGCACAATCTATGTTTTTTTCATATTTATTTCTTCTTCCTTTTGGAAAACCCCATTCTGGAGTATCATAAACTGTACTTACTGATTCAAAAAAATTAATTGATTTTAAATTATTAAATTTTTTATTTGATGAATTCATTTCTTTTGTAAATGATTTACTATATGCTGTTTTTTGCCATAACTCATCCCATAATAATTGAAAATCTAATGTTCTTATCATATTAATTTCATTTTTTGACATATATGAAAATATTTTTTTTATATCTTCATGATTATTTTCATTATATAAACCTCTCATAAATTCTATATATGATAAACTGTGTTTTCTTTGTATTATTAAAAATTTAATGTCTTTTTTATATTTATTTACTTGATTAATATATTGTAAATTTAAATAATTATACTCTTCTATTTTAATAAATTGATTATATAAAAAATTTTCTATTCTATGTAATAAATTTGGAAAATTATTTATATTAAAACATATTAAACCATATGATGTTATTGGTTCAGTACATTTTTTAAATATATGACCATTTTTTCCACAATTAGAACAGTAACTTTGACTCATCTACATATAATTATATTATTTTTTTAAATATAAATCTATATAATATATTTATTTTTCTTCTTTTTCTACCATAACTGTATCAGAATTTTCTAATTCATTTGTGTTTTTAGATAATTCATCTTTTTCCTCAATATTTTCAATTTGTTTTTCAGTATGTTCAGCTTGTTGTTCAGTTTGTTCAGTTTGTTCAGTTTGTTGTTCAGTTTGTTCAGTTTGTTCAGCTTGTTGTTCAGTATGTTCAGTATGTTCAGTATGTTCAGTTTGTTCAGCTTGTTGTTCAGTTTGTTGTTCAGTATGTTCAGTTTGTTCAGTTTGTTCAGTTTGTTCAGTTTGTTCAGTATGTTCAGTATGTTCAGTTTGTTCAGTATGTTCAGTTTGTTCAGTATGTTCAGTATGTTCAGTATGTTCAGTTTGTTGTTCAGTTTGTTCAGTATGTTCAGTATGTTCAGTATGTTCAGGTTGTTCAGTTTTAACATTAGTTTTGATGGTAAAATTTTTAAAATATTTTTTAATAAATGCTTTGAATTGTTTATTATTTTCTATAATAGTAGTATTATTTTCAGTTTCATAAGGTTCTTCAATAATTTTAATTTTACCATTTTTATCAAAAGTTATAAACCAATTTGTTTTTTTTTCTAAAACTTGTACGTTTATATATTTTTTTTTATTTTTAATTTTATACATTTGGTTTAAATAAGGAATTAAAAAATTAACAATAACTTTTTCTAAAAAATCAGTATAATAATATGGAATAATATAAAAATTAGTAATAGCAAATAAAAAAATATAAGTAATCATTAATTATAAATTATAATATTCTTTTAAATAATATTTTATTAAATAATGATATTATATAAATATAAATATAAATATTATATCATTATTAATATAATGAAAGTATATTCTTATAGTTTACAAGGGAAACGTCCTACAAATGAGGATCAACATGTAACATTATTAAATATAAATAAAGCAGATGAAAAAATATTTCCAATTAATTTTTTTGGTGTATTTGATGGTCATGGTGGTGGTGTTGTATCAAAGTATTTAAAAACCAATTTACCTAATTATTTTATTCCAAAATTAAAAAAGGATATTTATAAAAAAGATGCAATATTTACAAATTATGTTACAGAAGTATATAATTATTTGCAAACTAATTTAAAAAATGAACATCCACGTGCTGCTGAATATTGTGGGTCAACTGCTTGTATTGGTATTAATTTTTTAGATTCTAAAAATAAAAATATTTTATGGATGGTAAATGTTGGTGATTCAAGAGGTGTTTTATGTAATAAAAATGGTGAAGCTATACAATTAACTGTAGATCATAAACCAAATTTACCAGAAGAGAAAAAAAGAATAGAACAATTAGGAGGAAAAATACAATATGACGGTTCTGAATGGCGTGTTAAATCATTATCATTATCACGTTCATTTGGTGATTTAGATTGTTGTCCATATGTTACACATGTACCAAATTTATATAAATATAAAATTAATTCAAAAGATAAGTTTATAATTATAGGTTGTGATGGTTTATGGGATGCTTTAACAAATCAACAAGCTGTTGAATATATTAGAGATTTACAATTTAAAAATTTTCAAGGTAATTATGCAAAACAAATAGCTAATCATGCATTAGAAAAAGGTTCTATGGATAATATTAGTGTTATAATTTACTTCTTTTAATAAAAATTGAATTAATAATTATTTATTTTTTATAAATAATTATTATGTCATTTACTAATAATACAAAAACTAATACTAGTACAAATATAAATACAAAAACTAGTACAAATATAAATACAAGTATAAATACAAATATAAATACAAATATAAATACAAATATAAATACAAATAGAAATACAAGTATAAATACAAATACCAGTACCAAT
>JACCDT010673981.1_pt1 | contig 11842 bp, 9 predicted proteins | sample 7446291 | NCBI WGS metagenome assembly JACCDT01 (sample SAMN15323446, study PRJNA562643) | freshwater metagenome | isolation source: river surface water | place: USA:Blue River Watershed | collected 2017-08-17 | reverse complement strand
TTACCCTTAACTGTGTTGATTTCTCCATTATGCGCGATGTAGCGATATGGATGTGCAAGTGGCCAAGAGGGAAATGTATTTGTTGAAAATCTTGAGTGCACTAAAGCTAATGAGGATTCAACTAATTGATTAGATAAATCTGGAAAAAACTCTTCTAGCTGTCCAGTTGTGAGCATTCCTTTATAAACAATAGTATTTGATGATAGTGATGGCACATAAATTGGAAGTGAATGCTCTATTCGTTTTCGCAAACAAAACGCAAGTCGTTCTAATACAAGATCAACTTCACTCTTAACTCCACAGATAAAAATCTGCTTGAAAGTTGGCATCACAGACAGTGCAGTTTTGCCAATGGACTTTGTATTTATTGGCAGATCTCTCCAACCAAGAATTTTTAAGCCCTCTTCGGTGGCAATTTGCCTTATTTGCTGTTCAATCTCTTCACTCCAGCTTTCCACAAAGAAAATTCCGGTTGCATAACATCCCTGCTTTGGTAATTCAAAATCTATAATTGAACGATAAAACTTATCTGGAATTTGAATTAATATGCCGGCCCCGTCACCGCTATCGGGCTCAGCACCTGAAGCGCCCCGGTGTTCTAAATTTCTCAATGCAGTAAGTGCCAAACTAACAATCTCATGACTTCTAATCTTTTTTAGGGTAGCCACCATCGCAACACCGCATGCGTCATGTTCAAATTCAGGGTTGTATAACCCAACTGATTTTGGAGTGGCAGAAAAAACTGATTTAGAATCCAAGAAAAGGGTCGCTCCCGTTAAGGGTCGGGACGACAGTGGCCCAACTACTTCAAACTACCTGCAAATAGTAGCAGGGTGATCAAACTCCAGTAAGCCCTACCAGCCAGCCAATTCCAGCGGTAATTGCAACTCCAAGTGCCCCGCCTAGAAAAATCCTGGCAATCGTTTTAGGTATCGGAGATGCTGCAATTTTTGCAGAGATAAATCCTGCAATTAGCAAACCTAGCGCTGTAAAAAATAAAATCAGTTCAATTTGATTCTTTGATGAAATTAATGCTCCGAGCAAGGGAACAATGCCTCCTGCTGTAAATGCAATTGCAGAAGCCACTCCAGCTTGTAAAGGTCTTGCTCTTGTATGATCAAAATGGCCAAGTTCATCTCGAAGATGAGCTTCGAGCGGATCTTGTTTGTGCATTGCACTTACTACCTGTTTTGCTAACTCTTCTGTTAAACCACGCTTCATGTAGATATCAACCAACTCGGCAAATTCACCTTCAGGGTCAGTTGCCAGTTGTTTAATTTCTATTTCTCGATCTGACTTCTCAATATCATTTTGAGATTTAACAGAGACATACTCTCCTACTGCCATTGACATTGAACCAGCCGCTATACCGGCAAGGCCTGCGGTGATAAGAAATTCGCTTTTATTTGCGGCAGCAATACCGATCATCAAACTGGCAGTCGAAACCAAGCCATCATTTGAACCCAATACCGCGGCTCGAAGCCACCCCGCTCGATTTGCACGGTGCTCCAAATTTCTCATTTGGACTTCTTCTAAACCCATGTCGAAATACTAACTGGCTTGAGCTTCTTTCCTCATGCTGCCACGGCGAAAATTTCTATAAAGATACAACGATGCGCAAAGCAGCACACATAAACTGACCCAAATATTTACCCGCAACCCAAATAAGGTGTTTGCTTCATCAATCCTTAGCGTCTCTATCCATAATCTGCCGCTGGTGTACCCAAGTATGTAAAGTACAAACACATCACCTGCTCGAGTGCATAACCTAGATATAAATCCTGGCATCTTTATCAATAGGAAGGCAATAATTAAACACCAAATTAATTCGTAAGCGAAAGTGGGGTGAAAGGTTGTAAATTGCTCAAATCCAACAGGTCTGTTAAACAAATCAATCTTCAGCCCCCAGGGCAAATCAGTTGGTTTGCCAAACACCTCTTGATTGAAATAATTGCCAATACGTCCAATTGCTTGAGCAATGATTACTCCCGGAGCCAAGCTGTCTAGTAATTGTGCAAAAGTTAGTGAAGTTTTATGAGTCTTGAAGTAAAGATATGCACCAAGTACTCCAAGTGATATCGCTCCCCAAATTCCAAGTCCACCCTTCCAAATTCGAAGGGCATCCGCTGGATTTCCAAATTCACCAAAGTATGGAGCTGGTGATGTGATTACGTGGTAAATGCGCCCGCCAATAATTCCAAAAGGCACAGCCCAAATGGCAACCTCAAATACATCATCTGAATTTCCACCTAGTGCTTGGTATCTCTTACTACCCAACCAAACCGCAACTGCAATACCCAAAATTATGCAAAGAGCATAAAAATGTATGGTCAGTGGACCAATCTCAAAAGCAGAACGGGATGGACTGGGAATCAATTGCTGCACCTTTGTTAAGTAAAATTACTTAACGCCAGCTGCCTCAAGTGCTGCCTTGAAATTTGCAGGGTCTCCATACTGAGTATTTCGATCAAGTGGCTTGCCATTGATTAATACAGTTGGAGTTGAATTGACATCGGCCTTTGCGGAGGCTGAAGCAACGTTTGTCGTCCAATCAACATATTTACCGTCATTCACGCAGGATTCAAAAGTTGTTGAGTTGATACCAATGGATTTACCCAATTCGATAAAGAATGGATTTTGCCATTTACCTGTGTTTTCACCAGAAGGTTGGTTTTGGAAAAGAGCTAAATTCATAGCAACAAACTTATTTTCATCTGCAGAGCAAGCTGCTGCATTAGCTGCCAAGATTGATTCTGGACCAATAAATGTCATTGGGTGGAATACAACCTTTGCTTTTTTTGCCTCAATAACTTCATTTAAATATTTGCCATTAATAAGTTCAAAGGAACGACAAGCAGGGCACTGATAATCTACATAGACATCAATTTTTGGAGTGCTTTCAGGATTTAGAACTATTCCATAGCCGTCGGCTTCTGAAACGGCAGCTGGGATAGCCGCAGTTGAATTTGAACGACTGCTAATTAATGAAAAAATCACTCCTACTGCGACGATAAATAAAACCATAACAATTACTAAATTGCGAGTTCCTTTATCAGCTCCAGAATTGGTTGCCATTGCATCTCCCCGTTATCGATTATCGATCTAGACTTAATTTACCCTTTGGGAAGTAATATAGAAAAACTCCCATAGCCAGTAATCCTATATCCCGAATTATCTCAGAAAGATACTTAGTTTCCTCAGGATCAATCGTTCCCCCGCCACCAAAACATCCACAGTCAATACTCAGCCCGCGTGCCCATGCCTGCGCAATGGCAATAATGAATGCCAACATAGTAAATGCCCCTAGCAAACCGCAGATCTTCACCGAAGCTCCGACGATTAGAAGTAGGCCAATTCCAATTTCAATCCAAGGTAGTGCGTATCCCAGAAAGTTAGCTAATTCAACAGGCAACATTTCATAAGCTCTTACTGCCATTGCAGATTTTTGAAGGTTGCCAATTTTTAAAGCTCCTGCTGCGAACAAAACTCCACCTAGAATTAGGCGAGAAAGTAAGGTAAGCCATGGTTGATAGGTTCTAAACTTATTTAACATTTCGAACTCCTTCTGAGAGAGATTTTGCCAGTTGCTTGACTTTCTTTAAACCAATTCTGCCTGCTCCGAATTCTTGAATAATTTTAATAAATGCAGAACCGACAATGACACCATCAGCATACTTAGCAACTTCGCTTGCTTGTTCTTTTGTAGAAACACCAAGTCCAACTGCTACGGGCGTATTACTTACCTTGCGAATTCGTTCCACCAATGATCTAGCATTTCCAGAAACAGAATCTCTGGTACCTGTTACACCCATAAGACTGGCTGCATAGATAAATCCAGAGCACTGTTCAGTAACTTTGGACAACCGCTCACTTGATGAGCTAGGAGCTACGACATATATCCGATTTAAGTCAAACGTTTTTGAATAACTAAGCCATTCATTGGATTCTTCAACTGTCAGGTCAGGAGTAATTACACCACTCCCACCCAACTCTGATACTTTTTTTGAAAAATTCTCAACACCATATTTTTCGATTGGACTCCAGTAACTCATAACCATCGAAGGAATACCTTGCTTGACCCCTTCTTGAAGTAAATCAAAAACAGTATTTACGCCTGCACCATTTTTGATGGCTTCCTCAGAGGCAGCCTGAATAACTGGCCCATCCATAACTGGATCTGAGTATGGGTATCCAATTTCAACTGCATCGATGCCGCCATCGATCATTGCTTTTAGAATTTTCTTTGAACTTTTCTGATTTGGAAATCCCGCTGGAATATAGCCAATTAGAACAGCACGATTCTGGCTTTTAGTTTTGACAAACAATTCTTCAAGAGCTGTTGGCATTAGAGCGGTAATCCGAAGTACTCAGCTGCAGTTTGAACATCTTTATCGCCTCGGCCTGAGAGGTTAATAAGAATTGTTGCATCTTTACCAAGTTCATGACCAAGCTCTAATGCACCTGCTAAAGCATGAGCTGTTTCAATCGCCGGAATAATTCCTTCAGATTTGCACATCAACGAGAACGCATACATAGCCTGATCATCTGTTATCGATCGGTACTCAGCTCTGCCAATGTCATTTAGATAAGCATGCTCTGGTCCAACTCCAGGATAATCTAGACCTGCAGAAATAGAGTGAGACTCAACAGTTTGGCCATCTTGATCTTGCAAAACATATGAACGAGTTCCATGCAATACCCCTGGATTACCACCTGAAATAGTTGAAGCATGCAATCCAGTTTCTATTCCTTTTCCACCTGCTTCTAATCCAATTAGCCGAACAGTTTTATCATCAATAAATGGATGAAAAATACCAATTGCGTTTGAGCCGCCACCAACACAAGCCAACACCGCATCAGGAAGTTTCCCAGTTAACGATAAAACTTGTTCCCTTGCTTCAACGCCAATTATTCGCTGGAAATCTCGCACCATGGTTGGGAATGGATGTGGTCCAGCAACAGTTCCAAGTAAGTAATGCGTAGTCTCTACATTTGTTACCCAATCTCGCATCGCTTCATTAATTGCATCTTTTAGTGTTTTAGAACCTTGGGTTACAGGAACAACTGTGGCTCCAAGCAATTTCATTCGGGCAACATTTAATGCCTGCCGCTGAGTGTCTGCCTCTCCCATGTAAACCACACATTCAAGACCAAAAAGTGCAGCTGCAGTTGCTGAGGCTACGCCGTGTTGACCCGCGCCAGTTTCGGCAATAATTCTTTTCTTGCCCATCTTCTTTGTCAGAAGTGCCTGGCCTAAAACGTTATTTATTTTATGACTGCCAGTGTGGTTTAAATCTTCACGCTTTAAAAGAATTCTTGCGCCACCTGCATGTTCAGAAAATCTCTTCGCATCAGTCAGAATACTTGGACGACCTGTGTAACTCTTATGTAGCTCGGCTAATTCAGATTGAAAAATAGGATCAGATTGTGCAGCTGTGTGTGCAGCAGCGAGCTCATCCAAAGCAGATATCAAAGCTTCCGGTACGAAACGACCACCGTAAGGACCAAAATGTCCGACCGCAGATTCGTTCAGAATTTCTCTATAGCTACCAGTGCTCATAACGATAGTTTATTGGATCTCTATCGATTTAGAAGTTGATTAATCGTATGAACTGGATTACCTGATTTAACCAAACTCTCGCCTATTAGGACCGCTTTTGCCCCCAAAGATTGAACCTTTGCAACTTGTTCACCAGTACTGATTCCTGACTCTGCAACTTTCAAGACGCTCTCTGGAAGCTGTGGCAGGATCAATTCAAATGTCTTCTCACTAACTTCTAAGGTTTTAAGATTTCTTGAATTTACGCCAATGATTTTAGATCCAATATTCAAAGCTTTTTCAGCTTCATCTAAATCATGTACCTCTACTAATACATCCATGCCAAGTTCAGTTGATAGTTGATAAAAATCCTTTAATTGTGAATCAGTCAAGGCCGCGACAATGAGCAAAATTAGATCCGCTCCTAAAACTCTGGACTCTAAAACTTGATATTCAGTGACGATAAAATCTTTTCGAAGTACTGGTAACTCAATCGAATTTCGAACATCGATGAAATCAGAAATACTTCCTTTAAATCTACGCTCTTCTGTTAAAACGCTGATCACATCAGCGCCACCATCCTGGTACTTACTTGCCAAAGATTTGGCATCATCAATTTCTGCCAAAGCGCCTTTACTTGGCGATGATCTTTTTATCTCGGCAATCAATCGCATTCCAGGCTTACTTAGGGATTTGTATGCTCCTCTTAAATCAGGTGCACTTTTTAATTGTTCATTTAATGTAGAAATTGGAATACGACGTTTTTCTAAATCCTCTAATACACCCTCAACAATCGATGTTAATACATTTGACTCACTCATCTGTCGGATCCACCCCTTCAGATAATGCATTCCAATTATTTTTTGGTTTTCTTTCATACCGCTTTAAGGATTCTTTCCGGCTTAGCCGAATAATTAAGTAAGTTGCTAATCCGACCACAAGCAGACTGCCAAGTATTGATCCCCTCACTTTGAAACCACCATTGAGTTAGCAGTTGCAATTGCACCTAATACTGCTGCTGCTTTATTGATGCACTCTTGATTTTCGGAGGCAGGATCTGAATCTGCAACAATTCCAGCCCCTGCTTGAACATAAGCAATGTTGTCTTTAATTACCGCAGTTCTAATTGCTATACATGTGTCTATATTGCCAGTGAAATCAAGATAACCAATTGTGCCGCCATAAATTCCTCTTTGCGTAGGTTCATGCTCTTCAATAATTTGCATTGCTCTTGGTTTTGGCGCTCCAGATAACGTACCTGCAGGGAATACTGCAAATAATGCATCAATTGGCGATATATGTTTTAACAACTTACCCACAACAGTAGAAACAATGTGCATTACATGGGAGTATTTTTCAATTTGCATAAATTGAGTTACTTCAACTGATCCTGGACTGCATACTCTGCCCAAATCATTTCGTCCAAGGTCAACCAACATCAAATGCTCTGCTCGTTCTTTAGGATCATTCAGTAATTCTTTTTCAATACTCAAATCTTGTTTATCATCTTTGCCTCTAGGCCTAGTTCCGGCAATTGGATGAATAACAACCTCATCCCCCGTCACCTTCACTAAAGCTTCCGGACTTGAACCAACTATTGATAACCCATCATTGAATCTAAATAAATACATGTAAGGACTTGGGTTTTGCTCCCTTAAAACTCGATAAAGATCAAATGGTTCTGATTTAGCTGGCATAGAAAATCTCTGAGACAGCACAACTTGAAACGCCTCTCCCGATTTGATTTCTTCTTTGATTAATTCAACTTTTGCCAGATATGTTTCATCAGTAGTATTTCTAGTAAATTCTGGCTTTATATAATCTGGGATGTTGCTAAATACTTTATGTGAAGTATTCTTTAAATCGCTCTCCATTTTGTCCAAGCGAGCAATCGCGGTTTCATATGCCAAATCAACTCTCTCAGAGCTTCCATCCCAATTAATTGCATTAGCAATCAAAGTTATTTTCCCCTCCAGATGGTCATAAACTGCCAAGTCTGAAGTAAGCATCATTGCAATTTCTGGAATATTAATATCTTTTTGGGAAGTGTTGCCTATTTTTTCAAGTCTTCGAACTATTTCATATCCTAGGTAACCAACTAGGCCACCTGTTAATGGTGGTAACCCGGGAATTTTTGGTGATTTCAAATGTTCGGTGGAAATTCGCAGAGCCATTAAAGGGTCAATGCCAACAGGAGCACCAGCTGGCATAACACCACTCCAAATTGCAACGCCGTTAGATTCAGTTAATGTCGCCTGACTATTGACTCCAATAAAAGAATATCGCGCCCAAATTCCAGATTCAGCTGATTCAAGTAGAAATGTTCCTGTTCGATGGCCAGCTAATGTGGCATAAATAGAAAGTGGTGTTTGATTTTTATCTTCAATAACTCGAGCAACCGGGATAACATTAAAATCTCGAGCATAATCTCGAAATTTTTCTATTGTTAATTGCGCTGTACCCACGCACCTATTGTGCCGTAATTCTGATGCAGTTGGAGCCGAATTACTTATAGCAAGTGTCCAAGGCGGCTTTGAAGTTAATTTGACCCGTATAGAAGGCTTTACCAACTATTACTCCAGCAATCCCAAACTCGCGAAGTTTTACTAGGTCAGATAAATCTGACACCCCACCACTTGAAATAATCTCAGCCTTTGTGATCTTTGAAACTTGCGTTAGTAAATCAAAATTCGGTCCACTCATTTTTCCATCTGTGCTGTTATCTGTTACCACAAATCTTGTACATCCGGCTTTACTTAGTTTTTCTACATAAGTTTGCAAATCACCCACCACCGTGTTGCTGCCCCTTGCAGTCAATACTCCATTTAACACATCAAGTGAAATTCCAATACGGCCTGAGTGTGCTTTGATTTGATCTAATGTCCATTCAATATCCATTAAGCAGGCAGTGGATAAATTAATCCATTTCGCCTTACTTTTAAGTGCTCTTTCTAAAGTAAAAGAGTTAGATATTCCACCAGAAACTTGAAAATTTACTTGATAGGAGCCAATTAAATTGTTGATGAGTTGCGAATTTTCTCCTGTTCCATAAGCCGTATCCAAATCAACAAGATGTATCCACTTGCTTCCAAAATTTACAAAGCTAGCTATCACCTCAGCAGGTGAACCAAAGAATTCAGAGACTTTTACATCTGAATCAGTATTTTGGAATACCGCACCGGCTTTAATATCTACGGCAGGCAACAACTGCATTGGACTAGTAGTCATTTAAACCACTAAACAATCTGGGCCCAGAACAGTTTTAAGATCTGCGCTTAATCCAGGTGAAGAGGTGACTTTCAAAGCTTCATCTAGTTTTAGAATTGTTTTCTTTTCACCATCAATTAATCTCAAATGAACCTCTCGAGCTCCTGGATGAGACTTAAGGATTTCACTCATTTTGTCGATTATTGGAGGTGTGCATCGTGAAGCTTCCATTGAAATAATAAGTGGTCCAGTAGGAATCAGTTTTAGATCTGGGAGGGTTAAATCCAGCGCCGAAATACGTGGCTGTTCTTCTCTTTTATCTACCCGACCCCTAATCGCAACAATTCGATCTTCAACCAAATTAACTCCATGAGTTGCGTACGAGTTTGAGAAGAAAAGCACATCTACTGCCCCTTCTAAATCTTCAACGGTAACAATTGCCCAAGGAGTGCCTTGCTTTGAAACTTTTCGTTGTATCTGTGTGATCAATCCGCCAATATTGATTATCTGATCATGTCCTGCTTCGGAGATCTGACTTATTGAAAAATCTGCCACTGATCTAAGTATGTGCTCCACGCCAAGAAGTGGGTGATCTGAAACATACAATCCCAACATCTCCCGTTCATAACTTAGAAGCATCATTTTTTCCCATTCAGAATCTGGAATTTCAAGTTCAACGCCACTCACACTTGATGTTTCATTTGCTGAGCCAAATAAATCAAACTGACCGATGGACTCTGCCCTTTTTGCCTCAGAGACTGCATCTAGCGCTTCTAGGAATACCATCATCAAGCCCCGGCGAGTATGACCTAAAGAATCAAATGCGCCCGCCTTAATCAAAGATTCAATTGTCTTCTTATTGCAAACATGTGAATCAACCTTGGCTAAAAAGTCGCCAAAATTTAAATATCTTCCTTTTGCACTTCGATTTTCAATAATTGATGCCACAACGTTTTCGCCAACATTTCTGATAGCTGTCAATCCAAAGCGAATGTCTTTGCCTCTTGGCGTATAGCCAGAATCAGATTCGTTAACATCTGGAGGTAATACTTTAATTCCCATCCTTCTGCATTCGTTCAAGTACAAGGCACTTTTATCTTTATCATCACGAACACTGGTAAGCAGGGCTGCCATGTACTCTGCCGGATAATTAGCCTTTAAGTATGCAGTCCAAAATGACAACAATCCATATCCAGCACTATGCGCTCTATTAAATGCATAATCTGAGAATGGAATAAGTGTTTGCCATAGCTTTTCAATTGCATCTTCAGTAAAGCCATTAGATTTCATACCCTCTTCGAAATGCACCTTCTCTTTATCTAGAATTTTCTTGTCCTTCTTGCCCATTGCTTTTCTTAACAAATCCGCTCGACCTAAAGTGAAACCGGCCACCTTTCTTGCAATGGCTAATACCTGCTCTTGATAAACAATCAATCCATAAGTGTCTTTTAGAATTTCATTAAGTGGCTTATCAAGCTCTGGATGGATCGCAACTGGAACTTTTCTACCATTTTTGTAATCGGCATATTTGTTATGGGAATCCTCACCCATTGGCCCTGGGCGATATAGCGCAATTACCGCTGCAATATCCTCAAAGCTATCAGGTGCCATCGATCTAAGAAGTGATCTAATCGGTGCGCTATCTAACTGAAAAACGCCAAGTGTGTCACCTCTGGAAAGTAATTCGAAAGTTTTGTCATCTTCTAGTGGCAAAGTTTCAAGGACGATCTTCTTACCAAGATTTTTCTCTATGTTTATCAAACAATCATCTAATACTGAAAGGTTTCTAAGCCCAAGAAAATCCATTTTTAATAATCCAGTAGCCTCACATGCACCCATATCAAATTGAGTGATTATTGCTCCATCAGCCTCACGCCTATGTATTGGTATTACCTCTAACAATGGTTCTTTACTAAGAATAACTCCAGCGGCATGCACTCCCCACTGGCGCTTTAAACCTTCAATTCCTAAAGCTGTGTCGACAATTCTTTTTGAATCAGGATCAGATTCATAAAGATTTCTAAATTCAACAGCCTCGCCATAGCGATCATCATCCATATTGAAAATTCCACCAAGTGAAATATCTTTACCCATCACCGATGGTGGTAGTGATTTAGTTAATCTCTCACCAAGTGCATAGGGATACCCCAGCACTCGAGTTGAATCCTTGATTGCCTGTTTAGATTTAATAGTGCCGTAGGTAATAATCTGAGCCACTCGGTCATCGCCATACTTAGTTGTGGCATACATAATCATTTCTGATCTTCTACGCTCATCAAAATCTAAATCAATATCGGGCATGGAAATACGCTCTGGGTTTAAGAAACGTTCAAATAACAAACCAAATTTGATTGGATCTAATCCAGTAATTCCAAGTGAGTATGAAACTAAGGAGCCTGCTGCTGATCCTCTACCTGGACCAACGCGAATACCAACTTTACGCGCATGGTTACAAAGATCTGAAACTACGAGAAAGTATCCTGGAAAACCCATTTTTATCATTACATCTAATTCAAAATTTAATCGCTCTTGATACTCTGCAGGAATCTTTCCATTCATACGTTCTGCTAGACCCAGATTTGCTTGCTTTATTAACCAGCTATCTTCAGTTTCTCCTTGAGGAACGGGAAACCGTGGAAGTAAATTCTCACCCTCTCGCATAGTTGTTTCACAGCGCTGAGCAATAAGTAAAGTGTTATCACAAGCTTGCGGGAAATCCTTAAACAATTGACGCATTTGCGAAGCAGTCTTTAAATAAAATTCAGAGTTTTCAAATTTAAACCTCTTCGGATCAGCTAGAGTTGCACCAGACTGAATACAGAGCATTACTTCATGAGCGGCAGCATCTTTGTGGTGGGTGTAATGTAAATCGTTGGTTGCAAGCAGAGGTAGGTTTAACTCTTTACCTAATTTCAGAAGATCTGTCAGAACTCGTTTTTCAATATCAATTGAGTGGTCCATAATTTCTAGGAAGTAATTATCTGCTCCAAAAATATCTCTCATCTTTGCCGCAGCATTAACCGCCTCTTTATATGCACCCATTCGCAACCTAGTTTGAATCTCCCCTCCCGGACAACCGGTGGTGGCAATAATTCC
>JACCDT010540469.1_pt1 | contig 11842 bp, 10 predicted proteins | sample 7446291 | NCBI WGS metagenome assembly JACCDT01 (sample SAMN15323446, study PRJNA562643) | freshwater metagenome | isolation source: river surface water | place: USA:Blue River Watershed | collected 2017-08-17 | reverse complement strand
TGGTGAACTTCTTGCAGAAGCTGAATTGATTTACAACTGGGAGGCACGCGCAAGTGATGTCGCTCCATTGATCCATGCTCACCCAACACTGTCAGAGGCAATGGGCGAAGCTCATATGGCACTTGCAGGCAAACCGCTTCACGCACACGGATAACCAAGGAGAGAAATAGATGACATTCTCAGTAACGATGCCAGCACTTGGCGAGAGCGTTAGCGAAGGCACGGTCACTCGTTGGTTAAAAGCCGAAGGTGATCATGTAAATGTTGATGAGCCACTCCTAGAAGTATCAACCGACAAAGTTGATACAGAGATCCCATCACCAGTTTCGGGAACTCTTCAAAAGATTGTTGTGCAGATTGATCAAACCGTTCCAGTTGGAGCAGAGCTTGCAATCATCGCCGACGGTGCCGCTGCATCTGCGCCCGCACCTGCAGCACCAGTTGCCGCACCAGTTATTGAAACACCGGCACCAGCACCGGTTGCTGCTGCGCCTGTAACTCCTCCTCCAGCCCAAGCAACACCAGCTGCGCCAGCTTCATCTGGTGCGGGAACTGTCATCACAATGCCTGCACTTGGTGAGAGCGTTTCTGAAGGAACAGTTACACGTTGGCTTAAGAATGTTGGAGATTCAGTTGCAGTTGATGAAGCCTTGCTAGAAGTATCAACTGACAAGGTTGATACAGAGATTCCATCACCAGTTGCAGGAACACTTCTAGCAATCGATGTTGCAGTTGATACAACTGTTCCAGTCGGTGCACGTCTTGGATTAATCGGGGTTTCTGGTGTGTCCGCAGCCGTGACTTCCGCTCCGGTGGCACAGGTTCCAGCTCAACCAGTGACACCGGTTGCCGTGTCTGTACCGACACCACCGCCTGCTCCAGTTGTGTCTGCTCCAGTGTCCGCACCAGTGATATCCACTCCGGTGGCACAGGTTCCAGTCCAGCCAGTGACAACATCTGCAGCTGCACCAGTTTCACAACCTGCAGATGCATATGTCACTCCCCTAGTTCGTAAACTTGCATCAGAGCTTGGTGTCAATCTTGCTCAGGTAAAGGGAACAGGAATTGGCGGAAGAATTCGTCGCGAAGATGTTGAGGCGTTAGCTCGACCTGCAGCAGCTGCTGCATCTGTAGCTGTTACTTCAACTCCATCTGCGGCAAAGCCACCTGTTGTGGCGGTTTCACCTCTACGCGGTACAACAGTCACCATGTCAAGGCTTCGCAAAGTTATTGCAGCTCGCATGGTTGAATCACTACAGGTAAGTGCTCAACTAACAACAGTTGTTGAAGTTGATGTTACAAAGATTGCACGTCTTCGTGATCGCGCAAAGGCAAGTTTTGAAGCTCGTGAAGGCGTAAAGCTTTCATTCCTTCCATTCTTTGCAGTTGCAGTATGTGAAGCCTTGAAGCAACATCCAGTTCTAAACTCATCTGTCGAAGGTGATCAAATTACGTACCACGGCGCAGAGCACCTAGGTATTGCGGTAGATACAGAACGCGGATTACTAGTACCTGTTATTGCAAATGCTGGAGATCTCAATATGGGCGGAATCGCTCGTAAGATCTCAGATCTTGCAGCTCGCACACGTGACAACAAGGTAACTCCCGATGAATTAGGTGGCGGAACCTTCACACTTACAAACACAGGTAGCCGCGGTGCATTGTTTGATACTCCAATCATCAATCAACCACAGGTTGCAATCCTGGGACTTGGCGCAGTTGTAAAGCGTCCAATGGTTGTTCGTGGTGAAGATGGCGGAGAAACAATTGCTATCCGCTCCATGGTCTACCTCGGTTTGTCATATGACCACCGTGTTGTCGATGGCGCAGATGCTGCACGATTCCTAGTTACTTTGAAGGAGCGCCTAGAAGGCGGCGCCTTTGAATCTGATCTAGGTCTCTAAGAGTTCATGTCAGTTCCACAACGCATCGCAATTACTGGCGCATCCGGTTTAATCGGAACAGCACTAGTTGGTCACCTAAAAGCTGAAGGCCATACCGTTCAGCGTTTAGTGCGTCGCGCACCAGTTGGTGCAGATGAGGTCCAGTGGGATCCGCAGACCGGTTTTGTTGATATCGAGGCCCTTCGCGGAGTAGATGCGATTATTCATCTTGCTGGTGTCGGTGTGGGTGACAAGCGTTGGAGCAAAAAATATAAGAGCGAGATACTTAACTCTCGCCTCTTAGGAACAACGGCGATTGCACATGCAGTTGCAGAGCTCAAGCCACAGGTTTTTATCTCAGCATCTGCAATCGGATGGTACGGCGAAAGCGGAAACCGCGCCGTTGTTGAAACAGATCGCGTTGGCGATGATTTCTTAGCAGCGGTTTGTCGCGAGTGGGAAGGTGCTGCAGATCTTGCCGGAGATGTTCGCACCGTAAAGCTTCGCACCGGTCTTGTTTTAGATCCAACGGGTGGCGCACTCGGAAGAATGTTGCCGCTATTTCGCTTAGGTCTGGGCGGAAAGTTGGGAAATGGAAAGCAGTGGTGGTCCTGGATCACTTTGCACGATCAGATTAGAGCAATTGTTTTTGCTCTGGAAAATCCAATTTCCGGTCCTGTAAATCTCACCGCTCCTAATCCTGTAACAAACCAAGAGTTCACCGCAGCCCTGGCTAGAGCGATGCATCGTCCAGCTTTATTTCCAGCCCCTGCAATCGCTCTTAAAATTGCACTGGGTGGTTTTTCCTCTGAGATTCTCGGGTCAAAGAAGGTAATCCCTCAAGTCTTGCAAGAGGCGGGATTTACCTTTGATTACCCACATATTTCAGAGGCTTTATCTGCTCTCGTTGAGGATTAATTCAGCGGCTAATCGTCCAGAGAAAAGCGCTCCTTGTTGCGATGGAACGGTGCGATGATCTCCAACAACGTACAACTGATCAGAAACTTTCACATTTTGGGTTAGCGCTCTACCGATCCCCTGAATTGGAAGCGCCGCCGGAATCTCATACTTTGCAATCAGTTGCCAGTCATGGGTGCTAGTTCCCCACAAGATTGAAAGATGCCTACGGACATCTGACTCAGTTGCACTCAGGTCAGTAGTTGTAGAGATCAAGTTCTGTCCTGCTGTTGCATATTCTTTTGAGATATTAGAAATCACTAGGGTGTTAATGACTGGACCTCGATTTTGTCCATCGACAACCAAACGTCCCGTTGCTGATGGCGAAAATGGTGTTGAGTGATACCAGGTAATACAACCTGCCATTCGTGGAACCTCGGGCAATCCAAGCAGTTGTGTTGCTGTAGTTGCATCTGTTGCAACAATAATTTTATCTGCCTTAAATTCTCCAGATTGGCTCTTGGCAACCCCACCCTCAATTCGATCAACCTGGGCTTTGTAATTGATCTTCTTAACCCTAGATGCCAGCGCCTTTGAGAGCTCTGCTACTCCTAGTCGTGGGATTCCTGGTGTTCCTGTGACAAAGCTTTTTATAATTGATTGCCCGTACCTGGCATCAACTTTTTTCGGATCAGTAAGAAACACTCCCTGTAAAAATGGACGCATTACACGGCTATATGTTGACCCCAAACCCCTCAATGCATCTTCTACCGATTGATTCTCACGTGGAGTACTCGCCAGAAATCTCAATAATGCTAATTTTTCAGGGATAGTTCCTGTAGCTCGATCTAGTGCTGTCCAAGGTACAACTCGAGGATCGCCCAGTGTCCTGCGATCATTTCCTAACGACACTTCGATCACACGAGGTGCTGGAATAAAATCTATTTCTTTGATGACATTGAGCTCTTGAAGCGCCGGGTATTTCGAGTTAATCAGCTGGAAACCACGATCACAGATAAAGCCATCAATCAGATCTGATGTGACTCGGCCACCAGGACGATCAGAGCTTTCGACTATTTGTACATCTACTCCAGCATCTTGCAAAGCAATAGCAGCATTAAGACCGGCAAGACCTGCACCAATAATCAAAACCTCTGAAACCTCAGACATGGGTACCTATCTCACGAGCCTTATCAATTATTTGAGCAACAAGAAGTGCATCCTCGTTGGATATCGGCCAAGGCGTACCTTTGCTAATCGCATCGTGGACCGCGGAATAAAACAAAGAGTAGTTTCCAGCGACACCTTCAACGAGTTCGACCTCTGAACCTCGATAGATATGTGCGATGGATGTTGTTGGCTCTGCCCATTTTCCACCAGCTGGGTACTTACCCTGTCGCAGTAGAGCTTCTTGGGGATCTAAATCATTAATCACAAGCGCTCCCTTGCTCCCAAGAATACGAACTCGAGGACCTGGTGCACCGGCGACAACACTTGCAGAAAGATATGACATAACACCATTGACATGTTCAAGCACTAAAACCGCATCATCATCTGCAGCACCACGAAGAGAACGAACCTTTGCGGTAACAAGCTTGGCGGATCCAAACCAATCAAGAGCCGTTGAAATCAAATGCGGTTGAAGGTCGAGCAACTGTCCTCCACCATCTTCTGCTTTCATATTCTCACGCCACGAATCTGGATTGATCTCAGGGCGAAACCTTTCAAATCGAGAATCCAATCTATGGATCTGGCCCAAGACACCACTTGCCAATACCTTCTTGATGGTCAGGGCATCGCTATCCCATCGACGATTAAAAAAGGTTGAAACAGGAACACCTAGCTCTACAGATAGATCAACAATCTCTTTGGTCTGCTGGTAATTCAGTGCCATTGGCTTATCCACGACTACGGGAATACCTGCTCGCAGCGCGGCCATGGCTTGTTCTGCATGAACAATGTTCGCCGATGCAACAACAACAAGATCAAGGTCAAGAGAAAGTAACTGCTCGATAGTTGCGACTACCTGTGTCTTAGGAAAATCTTCAAGGGCATGCGCGGTGCGCACCTGGTTGTTAGTTAGTACAGCTGCGACTTCGTAGCCGCACCCTTTTAGTAGAGGGGCATGGAAGTACCTTCCAGCTAATCCATACCCTGCAATTCCTACCTTTAAGGCCATGGTTAAGATTTCTGTAACTTAGATGGCCACCAAACTTTTCCACCAATGTCATGGACAAGTGCTGGTACCAGAATCGTTCTAACAATCAAAGTATCAAGCAGTACTCCAAATGCAACCGCAAAGCCAAGCTCGGCTAAGAACACAAGTGGAAGAACTCCCAACACCGCAAAGGTTGCTGCAAGAACAATTCCTGCAGATGTAATAACACCTCCGGTAACGGTCAATCCCTTAATTACACCTGCTCGCGTTCCAATCTTGGCGCTTTCTTCTCGAACACGGGTCATCAGGAAGATGTTGTAATCAATACCAAGTGCCACTAAGAAAATGAAGGCGAACAATGGGAAGGATGTATCTGCTCCCTTGAAACCAAAGATGTGCTCAAAAACTAGTTGTGAGGCACCAAGGGTTGCAAAGAATGACAACACAACAGTTCCCAAAAGAAGAGCGGCAGAAAGGATGCTGCGCAGCAACAATCCGAGGATCAAGGTAATCAGAATCAATACGATCGGAATAATCGTACGATTATCGCGATTTGCCGAGACATCTGTATCAAAGGCAACAGCAGTGCTGCCTCCTACCAAGATCGATGGATCAATTGCATGTACAGCTTCACGAATCACCGGAATAACATCACGTGCTTCAACTGAATCTGGATTAAGGGACAAGGTTGCATTCAAAATAACCTTGCCATCAACGACCTTTACCGCAGATAAAGGTTGGCCCGGAATCGTTTGAGAAACTCGGGTCGGTTCAACTGATGAAACACCTTCGACACTCATAAGCGCCGCACTAACAGGATTGATTAACTCTTCGCGAACTACAACCTCTGTCGGCTGACCAGAGCCGCCTGGGAAGTGCTCGCCTAGCAACTCAAGACCAACAACTGAATCTGGACGTTGCGTAAATGCATCCGCGGTCGACAAACCCTTTGCATTGAGAGTCGTAGAAAAACCAGCTAGAACTAATAGGAAACCTGCGGTGATAATCCACAATTTACGTGGACGTCGTTCAACCGCTGATCCAATCTTGGCCCAACTTCCCTCAAGCTGTGTATTCAAATCATCTTTTCGTGGAATACGAGGCCAGAAAATCCAGCGGCCAAATGCAACAAGCAAGGCAGGAAGCAAGGTTAAAATTGTGATCATCGCAGCTGCGATACCAATTGCTCCGACTGGACCCAGACCACGGTTACCCGAAAGATCGCTGAGCAACAACACAAGTAGCGCTGAAATAACTGTGGCACCTGAAGCCACAATAGGTTCGATTACACCTTTGTATGCCGCCTTCATTGCCTGAGCGGGATGATCGTAGTGATGAAGCTCTTCGCGGTAACGTGCGATTAACAACAAGGCATAATCAGTGGCGGCTCCCAGAACCAGTACTGACAAGATGCCTTGCGATTGGCCATTGAGATCAATAAAATCATTTTTGGTTAATAGGTAAACAATTCCGCCAGCTGTCGACAAGGCAATAACCGCAGAAAATAGAGGCAGGATCCACAAGACCGGAGAGCGGTATACAACGATCAAAATTAAGGCCACAACAATTAAGGTTGTAAAGAGCAATGATGAATCGATACCTTCAAATGCGCCAAATAGATCGCCTAAAAGCGCGCCGATTCCTGTGACATTTGAAACCAAGCCAACACTCGTTGCAAATTCAGCTGAATCCTCGCGCAAGGTTTCGATAACTTCAGGCAAGGCCGGTTTTTTGTTAGGCAGCACATCTGTTGCTATTTCAGATTTGAATGGCAGATTTACTAACAAAGCTTTTCCATCTTCAGAAGGAAAGGCAAAAATGCGCTCACCTTCGGTAAGGTACTTAGAAATCGTTACATCGGTGTCACCAATTTTTTTGCTGCCAAGTGTTGCAAGATGGGCGTTTAGCGCTGCAATCTTGTCTGGATCTACATCACCTAAATAGAGAATCAAGGCTGGCAAAGTTTGATTGGCATCCTGGTTAAAGGTGGCGATAATCTTCGCCGCTTGCGTTGACTCAGCGCTGTCGGGAAGAAAGGCGGAGTTGTCATTTTCCTGAACGGTCGACAACTGGCCAAAAAGAGGCCCCAGGACACCACTTGCACCGAACCACATAAAGATCACTAGCAATGCGTAGACGAGTGGACGACGGCTCTTTTTCATCGATGTTGTAGACACTTGAGTCAAACCCTTCAGTTTTGTATCGGCTTTGTGGGCCTCCACTAGGCCTGTTGGCCTGCAATTGGTAAGGGGGCAAGCCTACCTTTAGGCTATGGCTGTGCCTCTATTGGAAAGCCCTTCAGACTCAGCGATCGCGCTCTCGCGCCACGGGCTAGTCGATTACCAAAAAGCTTGGGAGTCTCAAAAGGCTATTCATCAAGATGTTGTGGATGGCATACGCCCTAACACATTGCTTTTGCTGGAACATCCATCGGTCTTTACCGCCGGTCGCAGGACTCAAGACTCTGAAAAACCAACTGATGGGACACCCGTCATTGATGTCGATCGTGGTGGCCGGATCACCTGGCATGGACCAGGTCAATTAGTTGGATATCCGATCGTTAAATTAATCAACCCGACTGAGCTTGTAGGTTTTGTGAGAGAGATCGAAGCTGGATTAATTTCAGTATGTGCAGATTTAGGATTATCAACTGAGCGCATCGATGGTCGCTCAGGTGTGTGGGTTCGAGACAGTGATGGAGAGCGCAAGATCGCTGCCATTGGTGTGCGTGTTGCTCAAGGTGTAACCATGCATGGCTTTGCTCTTAATGTTAATCCCGATCTAAGCTCCTTTAGCTCAATCATCCCCTGCGGAATCACCGATGCAGGAGTAACCTCACTTGAAATGGAATTGAAACGATCAATAACAATTGAAGAGGTCGCACCGATTGTTGAGCGACATATCTTTGAATCTCTGAAAAGGGTGAGCGCATGACTATGGCACCAGAGGGTCGCAAGTTACTCCGTATCGAGGCACGTAACGCCCTGACTCCTATCGAGAGAAAACCTGAATGGATTAAGACCCGTGCAAATATGGGTCCCGAGTACACACGTTTGCGTTCACTGGTAAAAACCGAAGGTTTGCATACTGTTTGCCAAGAGGCGGCCTGTCCCAACATCTTTGAGTGTTGGGAAGATAAGGAAGCAACATTTTTAATTGGTGGAGATCGTTGTACCCGACGTTGCGATTTTTGCAATATCGATACCGGTAAACCACTACCTATCGATCGTGAAGAGCCTCGCAAAGTTGCTGAATCTGTAAAGTCCATGGGGTTGCGTTATGCAACTATCACGGGTGTTACTAGAGATGATCTAGATGATGAAGGCTCTTGGTTGTATGCAGAAACAATTCGCGCCGTACATGAACTTAATCCAGGTACAGGTGTCGAGATGCTGGCTCCAGATTTTAATGCGAAAGCTGAGTTGCTCAATCCAATTTTTGAAACACGACCAGAGGTTTTTGCTCATAACCTAGAAACAGTGCCACGTATTTTTAAGCAGATTCGCCCAGCATTTACCTATGAAAAGTCATTAAAGGTCATTGGCATGGCGCAGGATTTCGGCTTGATCACCAAATCCAACTTGATCCTTGGTCTCGGTGAAACTCGCGAGGAGATTTCTCAAGCATTGGTGGATCTGCATAATGCTGGCTGTGACTTAATCACAATCACTCAATACCTACGTCCAACCAACAAGCATCACCCAGTTGAACGTTGGGTAAAGCCAGAAGAGTTTGTAGAGCTCGCGCAAGAGGCTGAGCAAGTTGGCTTCTTGGGTGTAATGAGTGGGCCCTTGGTTCGATCTTCATATCGTGCAGGCCGCTTGTACAAGCAAGCAATGGAAAAGAAATCTTCCCGTGGCTGAGCTTGTTTACCCGCCGATAATCGGTTTGGTAAGAGGTTTTTGGAAGTACCTAGGTTTGCAATTTGATTTTAAGGGCGATGAGAACATTCCGCGCAAAGGTGGAGCAATTCTTGCAATCAACCATGTCAGTTATTTGGATTTTGCATTGGCGGGAACGGCAGCATTGCCAGTAAAGCGATATGTAAGGTTTATGGCAAAGAAAGAGATCTTTGATAATAAATTAGCTGGTCCCCTGATGCGCGGAATGCATCACATCAATGTAGACAGAAGCAATGGATCTGCTTCATTTGTTGAAGCGCTCAAAGCACTTGAATCTGGCGAGATAATTGGAATTTTTCCTGAAGGAACGATCTCGACAAGTTTTGAAATCAAGGGGCTTAAATCAGGTGCGATCCGACTTGCATCAGGTGCTTCGGTGCCAGTAATTCCAACCATTGTTTGGGGTGGGCAACGCATCTACACCAAGGGAGTTAAGCCCAACTTGAGAAGAGGAAAAACTCCGGTCTTTGTAAGATTTGGCGAAGCGATCTCATATCCTCAAGATGTCGATATCGAAGCGGCCGAGGCTCACCTACGACAGGTGATGATCACCATGCTTGCCCAAGTCCAAGAGGATTACCCTGATAGCCATGTGGGCCAGCGTTGGGCCCCTGCTCGCCTTGGTGGAACAGCACCTGCGCCACTAAACTAGCGATATGTTTAAGAGAAAAGCTAAAGAACCGAAGATCAAGAAGCCTCGCTTTCAAACCTTTCGCGACGCTTACAAAGTAACCAAGCAGGTCAAGCCTTGGATTAGCCTTGCCCTGATCGCTATTTTTGTGATCTCTTGGGGTATTGGAATCGCTATTGGTTCCGCCGTCGGGCAACCGGTTTACTTTGGATTTGTCTTCCTTCCAGTTGCACTTTTAATAACTCTTTTCTTCTTCACACGTCAGGCAGGAACCGCCGCTTACGCATCTATTGAGGGTCAGATGGGTGCAGGCGCAAGTGTCTTGATGGCTATTCGCAAAGGTTGGACCACTACCCCAGCTGTTGCGGTTGCACGAAACCAGGACATGGTTCACCGAAGTGTTGGTCGTGCCGGAATTGTTTTAACTGGCGAGGGAACAAATGCTGTTCGCCAGATGATCTCCGATGAGCGCAAGAAAACAGAACGATTTGCTCCGGGAGTACCAGTAACTGAAATTCTCGTTGGAAATGAAGATGGCAGAGTGCCGATTCGTAAACTTCAAAAGCATCTTCGTCGACTTCCTAAGAAGTTAACTGCGCATCAAATGCGCGAAGTTCGAGCACGCCTAAAGGCTGTTGGCGGAATGTCGATGCCAATTCCAAAGGGTCCGATGCCTACACGAGCTCCAAAGATTCGTTAATTACTTAACAACTCTCTTCACTCTTGTTAAGACGGTTCCGCTGAATCGCTCATGTAATCCTCTGCCATTTTCATCAAAGGTGATGGCAAAGACAACTGTGATCAACAATGCCGAACGAATCAAGGCTTGAACAGGGGTAATCGCTCCCCCATCTGCAAAACGAATGATCTTGAAGCCGAAGATTCTTTGGCCCATCGAAGCTCCTTGCAGCGCTGACAAGATAGCGATTTCTGCGAAGAACAGCGCCAATACCGTCCATGAGCGGTTGGGTGCCATCTGGCCTATTCCACCGGCTGATGCGGCGACTATGAAGTAACAGGCGAGCCAATCAACCATGAGGGCGGACATTCGTCTACCGAGGCTGACCCGGGTGAAATTGATGCTCATATGACAAGCCTAATGGCGATATCAGCCTGACGTAACATGAATTTAACAAGCGGGTTATGCCAATTTCATCACTTGGACCTATGGTTCAACTACCTAAAGCGCTAGAAACTCAATGATGAGGGGTCTGCGCATCACATGTGAAATTGGGAGATGCATGTTTAAGAACGCAGCAGAGATTTTTGCTTATATTAAGAAAGAGGATGTCAAGCTAGTTGATGTTCGCTTTACAGATTTGCCAGGTATTCAGCATCACTTCAACGTACCCGTTGAATCATTTGATGAGGCTGTATTTACCGATGGCCTTATGTTTGATGGTTCCTCACTCCGAGTCTTCCAAACAATCAATGAATCAGATATGAAGCTGCTTCCAGTTCCAGAGTCTGCATACATTGATCCATACCGTAAAGAAAAAACCCTCATCATTATTTTCTCAGTACATAATCCAGTAGATAACACGCCATACAGTCGTGATCCACGTGGCGTTGTAGCTCGCGCAGTTGAGTACATGCGTTCACTTGGAATCGCAGATACAGCGTTCTTCGCACCTGAAGCAGAGTTCTACGTCTTTGACAGTGTTCGCTTCAAGACAGGTATCAACTCAGCGGTACATGAGATCGAATCATACGAAGGCGCTTGGAACACAGGTGTTGAGTACGATGCAGATGGAACACCTAACCGCGGTTACCGTACACGTGTTAAGGGTGGCTACTTCCCTGTTTCTCCAACAGATCAGTTCGCCGATCTTCGCGATGAAATGGTTATGCAGCTCGGAAAGGTTGGCCTACTTGTAGAGCGCTCACACCACGAAGTAGGAACCGCTGGTCAGATGGAGATCAACTACCGATTTACAGATGTTCTTTCAGCCGGTGATGATGTCATGAAGTTTAAGTACGTCATCCGTAACACCGCTTGGCAAGGTGGAAAGACCGCGACATTTATGCCAAAGCCACTCTTCGGAGATAACGGCTCAGGTATGCACGTTCACCAATCACTATGGAAAGATGGAAAGCCTCTGTTCTTCGAAGCAGGTACTTATGGCGATCTATCAGATATGGCACGCTGGTACATCGGTGGTTTGTTGAAGCATGCACCATCTCTACTTGCATTCACCAACCCAACAGTTAACTCATACCGTCGCTTGGTTCCAGGTTATGAAGCACCTGTAAACCTTGTGTACTCAGCACGTAACCGTTCGGCTTGTATCCGTATCCCAATGACAGGATCAAATCCAAAGGCCAAGCGCATTGAATTCCGTTGTCCAGATCCATCATCAAATCCATACCT
>JACCDT010806855.1_pt1 | contig 11843 bp, 14 predicted proteins | sample 7446291 | NCBI WGS metagenome assembly JACCDT01 (sample SAMN15323446, study PRJNA562643) | freshwater metagenome | isolation source: river surface water | place: USA:Blue River Watershed | collected 2017-08-17 | reverse complement strand
GGTTCGATGTACGTAACAGAGCAGACGAAACAAATCGCGTCGGCGCACCGGGTCGTTTAGCGCACTGGATTCCCAGCGCTGATCGGGAAGTGTAGATGTCGTGGCGGCTACAGCCGCCGCGGGCTGGGTGTATTCGGCGTGATCAGCGTGCCGCGGCGCCGCAAACAAGTTGAATCCCGATTGGCGGAACTTGTCAAAGCGAGCCTGGCGGAACGAACTCTCCACCGGATCGTACACGTCGTCACCGGTGAACCAAGCTTGGAGCCCATCGTAGTTGGCCCGAACCGTCGTCCCGTCGTACATCACCATACGCGACGCGATATCAAAGCGAGTCATGGTATTAGATGCATCGAACGTATCCAGAAGGATGAACTGGAACTTGGGGATGTTGTCGCCGGCTGGGCAGATAAACTCGAGTATGTTGCCACGTCGAACTAAGGAAAAGGGGCGATTTCCCACCGCGGTTTGATACCAGGTATAAAGCACTTCAAAGAACACGACACGCTTGCTACGGTATCGCATTCCAATAAAGATGTCCACATCACGGCCTTTCACCGACTCGTCTGTGTAGTTGGATGACAAACACGTTGCCACCATCCCACCTGACACGACACAAAACTTGCTGTCTGCAAATCGGGCGCGCAGTGAGTCGTCGTTGAGAAAACCGAGCGTCGCCCTGTCAAAGCGATCTTTGAACACGGCGAAAGGAACCGGGCCTGTTTCGCGAGGGTTTGCCGCCACAAGTCTGGCGACTGGGGCACATTTTCGGTTCGACCAGGTTTGGGCTGATAGCGATGCACCGGTATAGGCAGGGTACGCGATTTGGTCGCGGTACGGCAGGTACTTGTATAGATCGTGCAGCCTGTTCTCTGTCACGAAAACGGGACTGTAGTTGCGACAATACCGATGCGCGAAGGCGTGGAAAATGTTGAAAAACGCCACCTGAGTTTGCAAGGGGGCAGAGCAGAAGGAACGGTAAAAAGGAGGAAAGTAATGACTGGCTTTCTGGGTTAACGTCACGTTGCCCAGACGAGCCACTAACGCGGCAAAATGCTGGCCGTGAAACAAGGGTAGCTCTTTGCGGTGGTGTTGCTCGCCGGGGAAGACGGGTTTGTCGACCGGCGGTGTGACGACTGCCGGGGTCGCTTTCTGTTCGACCCCGATGCGCCAGATGTCGAGCAGTAGTTCAAACTGATTCCAGAACTCGCAGTTTTCGAATCTGTGAGCTATCAACGACCGAATTCCGTAGCCGTCTGTGTTGTCCATGTACAATGCAGCCTTGTAAATGGCGACCGCGTCACTATGTGGAAACCCGACTGGGTCGGGGGCAAAGAGGAACCGCCACGCGTTCTCCGACAGGCCACCCAACATGGGGAGTTCAACCACCCGGTGTTCGTCCATGGCCTCGACAAGGAAAGTGTTTGGTTTGAAAAACATGACGCGCCGTTCCTGGTCGGTCAGGAAGGCGGAACGCTTTCCCGCTCGAACCACCACATCCGAGTTCGTGTCCAAGGCCGTGCCGACATCCACGTCGTCGGTGTTGGAGTTGATGTCGTCGGCCTCCTTGCGTTTGCGCGATATTGTTTTGTCCTCGTCCATGGTGTGAGAGAGCGAGGTTTGTACATCAAACCCACCACGTGCCTGGCGTGATGAACTCGGGAAGTCGAGCCGTATACACTCTGGCGATCGTGGGGGGTCGGACCTATACAGACTGGGATGGATTCTGTGCCCACATGGCGGTTTATGTCAAGGAATTCGGCATGCCGTATACCGTGGTGAGTGGTGGAGCCGCAGGCGCAGATACTATGGCGAAACGGTGGGCGGACGAACGGTTTTTGCGGACTCTAACCTATCGACCCAATTACGAAGTTCACAATGCGATGTTTGCCCCGTTGATACGAAACGATGCGATCGTCAAAGCCGCGGATCGTGTATTGGCGTTTCCAACCCAGGACAGTCGAGGAACATGGGATACAATTCAGAAAGCGAAACGGTTTGGCAAACCGTGTACAGTCATCGAGGTGCGAGGCGGCGGCAGCTAGCACGCAACAATCTTGGCGCTTGCCGCGCGCGAGGCTGTAGACAGGGTGATGAGATCGGAGGGTGACTTGAGTCCGACTGCGTCGTCGGGCACATCAACCTCGACAGAATGGGGCGAAGAAAACCACTTCACCCATGTCCGAAGCCGAAACAGAGTCATGCCGTTTTCATGGTCCATGATTAAGAGTAAGTCACCGTTGATGGTCGACATGTCATCCGCCTCGTCAAGCGACACGGTGTGAAGGAGCTGGGCGAATCGGTCCTTGTCCTTGGTCGTATACAACCCGTTCAAGGAAACCGTAGCTTCGACCACATCGAGGCTGTAGCGGTGGTGGTGGTACATGTGGGAAATCGCACCCGCTAGATTGCGCGCTAGGATGACCGCGTTGCATTTCAGTTCTTCCTCTACGCCGTCTGGGTCGCGTTGGACAAGGTGTAACGAGCCAGGGAACGGCATTGGTGGAGAGTCGCGTTCAGGCCACGTGTTGGGCGGTTTTTTCTCAAAATTACAATTAGGAAACTTTTACCCATGTCTGTCACCGTGAACATTGCGCGACGCATTCAGCTCACTGAACCAGGCTACCGCTACAAACGCGAACGAATTGCAGTCAGCCATGAACATTTCAAGGGGAATGTGACTCGAATCGTCAACACAACCACACTAGCCAAGCAACTCCAGCTTCAACGCGAGGACCTGGATCGAGGACTCGAAAAGTGTATTAAGCGTAAACTAGGCATATCCACGTGTGGCCCCTTGACGTTTCCGGGAACATTACAAGTCGCAGATCTCGATGATGTTCTCCAAGGCTTGATTGAACAATACGTGCTCTGTCCGGTGTGCCACCTTCCTGAATGGAATCGCGTAACTTGCAACGCGTGTGGGCATCAAAAAGGCGCGAGTCGGGCGACAGTAGCAGTGGAGCCGCAAACGTTTGAGGTCGAGACGGATTACGGTGTCATTCCTGCCTGGGAGAAACAACTCAGTGACCAGATGCACCGCTTGTATGAGATTCGCGATAGCGGGTCCGAGATGGACCCCGGCGACCTGGAGCGGTTAAACTTGTTGTTAAGTGCGTGCTGGGTGGCCGATACACCCGCGTTGGCCAAGAAAGTCACCAAGGTGTTTAACGCTCACTACCTTTGACAGACACCTTTTGTTTTGGCTTTGCTTTCTTTTTCGTCGCGCTCGCTTTCTTCTTTTTCGTTCCCTTTGACCGACTATGCGTTGCTGCGGGTGCAGCGCGGGTTGGAGGCTGTCGCGGTACTGCCGCGGCTTGTTCTTCTTCGTCGTCTTCCTCTTCGCGTCGTAGTCGGCGAACAGCGCGAAGGAGCTGGTTAAATCGGAGACTTCGCCGAGCTGCTGCGCCCATACGACCAGCTTCGTCAATTAACTCACGCACAACTCCTTCCGCGTACTCTTCGTCTCTAAACTCGCGGTTTCGGACCGCTGCCAACGCGTCTGACAATCTTGCAAACTCGCCTCTCAATTCACCGCGTAGTGTTTCCCAGTCTTCGTACCGGAACAGCGACACACCTCGTCCGTCTGGCGGAAACGCTCCTTGACCCCATGCCAGCATCATATCGCCTAAAATGGCCCCGATAGGACGGACTTGCTCAATCCGCACCATGAACTCAAACACCAAAATGGTCATAAAACCACACAACATAAATTTCCCCGTGCAACGCACTAGAGTGCCATAGCTGCGACGCCCGCTTTGTGGTGGTGTTGGTTCACAGCCCATCGCAACTGTGTATCGACAGGTAATTCCAACCCAGCGGTTACGACTTCCCATACCAAGGCGATTGGGTCCACTCGACCATCCACCACTTTGGATACCAGCCACGGATACTGGATGTGCAGATCATAGCCACGGAATGCCACACCGTGTAACGGAACGAGGCGACCCGTGTCCTTGTACAGAAGGGAAAACTCGTCAAATAACGTTGTGTCCACGAGTTCGTGTGCCCGGTTCGGTACGTCGCTGAACAATTGGTGGTCAAACTTGACAAAGACGAGGGTCTTGGCTCGTTCCAATACCCCTGTACAGTAGCAGCGCAGTGCGCCTTCTAGTAAAATGTTAAAGTCGTGTTCGTTCGGTTTGGAGATGCAGTACAGTCGGAACATGGTGTGAACGTCCCGCTGGGTTGGAAACGCGATTTCCTTGACGTGACGTACGCGTTTGTGTGACAGGTCGGCGCAGTCATCGTCCCTCCAGTCGCTCGACAGTCGTTTTGCAGCGAAACTGTGTGGTTGTTCCATCCAAGGAGGGTGGTACGGTAACGGACCGTGTCACGTGCAAAGGGTCAAAATGTTTTCTTGCTGTCAAGTTGAGTGTGCTGACTGATGACGACGGGGTACGTGGCTTTGTACACGATTGGCGGGGATGGGTTGGGGATTGCGTCGGCTGCGACCGACGTCTCGCTGGCGAATCGTAACTTGGCACTGGGTACAGGTTCGTTGACTGCAACCAACTTGACGGGGACGTTACAAACAGCGGCTCAAACCAATGTGACGTCGTTAGGCACCTTGTCTGCCTTGGCGATTGCGGGCGCTCCGAATGGCACCAATCTGCTGGATGTGCAATCGTACCCAGCGTCAGCCGGTGTGGTTTCTCAAACCTCGGCGATCAGGGTTTATCAGGGTTCGTACAACCATCCAGGCGGTGGTACGATCAGTAGTATGTATGGAGTCTACATTAGCGCGGGTGCAGGGGGTGAAACCGGTGACATCTTTCTGGGTGCCAATCTCTATGTTCAGACCCCGTTGTTTGGCGATCGACGCATCAGCGCCGCGTTTGAAGGAAATGTGGTCATCACATCACCGTCTGTAAGCTCGGCACCAACTCTGGCTACGGATTTGCAAATCCATTCGGCGACTCAAAACTCGTCGCGGTTGACGTTTTCAGGTCAGGAATTCTACCAGGCGGCTAACACGTCGACGGAAGGACCTGCGTTTGTGCTAGGAGTGAATCGAAGCGGCAACCGCCAGCTGTGGCTTATTGATTCGGCCGATGCCAGTATCGCGTCGACGACCAACTACGCGCTGCGTTTCCACGTCGGGAACGCAGCCATTGACGCGATTTCGACCAACGGCGTGACTGCGAAGACACTCACATTAGGGAACAGCGGCAGTGGCGTGTACTTCCCGGGCAACATTGGTGTCGGCGTTGCGGTCTCGTCGACTGTCGCAGTCAACTTTGCGAACGCCATGACCACCGCGACAGCTGGTGCAGATTTGTACGGACTACTCAATCAGCGCACGTATACTTATTCAACGGGTTCGACCAATTCGTTCGCCACGGGCGCGTATTTCAGTTGCAACACAGCCGTTGCTACTGGTGCATCACTCTCCGCTGCTAGTACGTTGAATGTAGCCCCTCCTGTCAACTCGGGGGTGGGCACAGTCGCAGCTGCAAGAACCCTGGTCGTATCTGCTCCCACAATTGGCACAACCGCTAATATTGCTACCTATACGGCCAATTTGGTTGTTGGTGCTACCTACTACAGCACAACGCCGCCAGCTAGCGGTGCGATCATCGAGGGGAATTTGACCCTCTATTCGGGTGTGTTGCTCCCCACGTCGGGTGGTACGGCGACTTTGCTCAACTACTACGAAGAGCTGAGCCAGACGTTTACGTTCGCGGGTGTCTGGGCCGCCAACCAGTCGGTCACCGGCAAGCTGGTGCGAGTCGGCAAGACGGTCACGTTAATCATACCGTTTGTCCTCGTGGCCGCAACCGCGTCAGCTGGCGTCGCACAGACTGCCGGAACAGCGGTTCCAGTCCGATTTCGCCCCAACGTCCACACCTCGTTTATCGTCCGAGTATACAACAGCGGTGCGTTTATTTACGGCCTTTTGGTAGTGCAAAACGACGGTATTTGCGCCTTGTACAGCTCGGCAAACGGTGGTAGCTTTACATCGGGCGGTACTGCCGGTTGGGACCAAATGTCCGTGTCGTGGAACTTGTTGTAAGCGTGTCGACCAGCCAGTCACGCCATGGAGTAGGCCAAACAACCACGCAACGTCGCCAGCTGGACCTTAGTGGGTGGTTTGACACATTCGTACACGAACCGGATCGGTTTGGTTTGCGGAGAGCGGCCGACGCGGAGTGCAATGCGTTGTTCGGGATCGATTCCGTGAATACACAAAAAGTGTTTGTGCCAGAACCCTGCAAATCCATCCGGCTCAACCGCTGCAATCCGGGCTGGCAAGCCCAGGGGGGCAAGTTTCCGACAATGAATCAAGGCGTAAAGGTACTTTTTCACCACCGTCAAGGAGTCGATTTGCTTGTCGTGAAACAGTCGCTCGTACGTGGCACACACGTTTTGACCTGCCAATAAAAGTTGGAGGGTCCACAGGGCCCAACCGTAACAGAAATGGTTTTGCGCCTCGCTCGCAAACGAACGCAATTCTAGCCACTCGTCCTTGGAAATCAGTTTGTTGGCCAGGGCGCTTTGAACCCATCGCGCCGTGTTGGACACGAACCCACCGGTTTGTTGTGGCACGATGTGCTTGGATTCGTGTTCGAAGCGACAACTGACATCGTCGCGCACGATGCGCAAGGTAGACGGGTTGGCGGCAGTGGGTTTCGGCGCATCCACTCCAAGGGGAAGGTGGTCGAAGGGGTGGTCAAATACCAGTTTGACTGCAGCCACAAACACGTTTTCCACCGAGCCCATCGAGTCCCAGATTCGAACCGTGTGGTCCTTTTTCGTGTACAAGACCGCGCAATAGTGTCCACCACCACCCTTGTACATGGTGGCAAACAAGGTGATGATCGTATCGCTGGTTGGTAACACTTCAAGTACATCTTCCCGGGCTTTGAAAACGTGATCCGAGGCCGATCGACGACGTTTGCCCGACAGGCGCCGAACCTCGGCTGGATCGAACGCACGGCTTTGAATCCAATTGACACGACCGAGTGGTTTTCGTTTTTGAGCCTTGTATTCTTCACACAGCAGTTCGAGAACACGCTCGATCGCGTAGTAGCGATCTTGCTCGGACTGGGCGCTGGTTTCCAAGAGGACTTGGCGCGTTAGTTCAGACGCGTGTTGAGCCCAGAACCAGTTCAGGTAACCGCGTTCCACCGCTCGGCGTTGCACCGAATCGGCCAGGTTGACTCCACCGGGGACACGAGGGGACGGAGAGGCGCGACTCATGCTGGTCGCGGTGCTCGTTTCCCTTTCCGTAAAGGTGCGGGATTTTTTACCTTGCGTACTGGTTTGGTTTTCGGTTGTTTTTTGCGACGGAGGGCGGTTTCAAGCATGGCAGAGGGTACCGGTGCGGGTGGGAACAGTTCTTTAAGCGTGTCTGGACTTTGGACCACTCGTTCGTACATGGCTGCAGCTACCGCCTTGATGGAATGGGGCTCGCACAGAGATGCAAACTGGTGAATCACAGCATCGACGGTGGTGCGTGGCTGAGCTTTGAGAAACGGCGCTAGGCCCTTTCGAATCAGGGAACAGAATTCGTCAATGTCGTTGAAACGAATGGTTCGGTCGGTGTCCGGTCGGGTGGCTGGGATCTGAGGCTTTAACAACATCAACATTAGGATATAGATCTTGGCCAGACTGATGAAAAGGAAGGCATCGATCGCCTCCTGTAAGACCGGGTCTCGTTGGAGCGCCACTCGCAGAAGGGCAGTTTGAGAAAGGTCGGGTCGCTGGAAGTGCAAAGTGGTCCAGGCTGTAAACAAGCGCCCAAGCCAATCGGCACCCAACAACGCCACGTCGAGATACGGCGCCAAGATGGGCAATGAACGCGACGTTTCTGCGGGTGGAATAAAAGAGCCAACAATACGCGCAAATCGTCGATCCAACAACTTTGCTTCTTCGTCGCCGAGCGCTTTGCTTTCCACGATACGTTGACGTGTATTTGACAAGAGTACAGAGGCCAGTGCAGGCTGTCTGTATCGATCTTGCACTGCGAGCATCCATAGAGACGGTTTGGGATTGAACAACACCGTGTGTAGCGTGAGTCCGAACGTCTTGTCCGCTTTCCTGGGCTGACTACCCACCAGGAAGTCGTGGTCCTGGTGGTTTAGCGCTCGTTTGTCGAACCTTGGATAGAAGGACCGGTTCATGGGTTAGCGCGCATTCTAACAGGGAGTGCTGATATTTTTTTCGTCGTTGTACAACTTCCCGTTGCGGTAGATGCGCTCACCACCATGAACGACAATCACACTACCCGCGGGCTTGGGGATTACTGTTGTCACACCGTTGAGGAGGAGATGCAGTTCGCGGTGACTTTTAATGCACTGACTGACACGCCCCGTGATTCGGAGCAGCGCGATACGATCGCCGGATGGCAGTCGCATCTTTTCAAAGACGACTTGTCGAATCGTGTCCGGCTCTGACGTGGTATCTATGTTGGCGGTCGTGGTATCCATGTTGGTGGTTTTGGCGGTCGGGTTTTGCGGTCCGGCCGGCCACCGCCTTTTTGATTTGCGCGCCCAACCCACATGGACGAACCTCTGATCGTGGAGTGTGACAAACACATCGTCGTAGCGCCACCCGCCTCGCCCAAGTTACAACAAGTACAGGCGTTTCGCCACAACTGTCGCACGTTTGTCGACCGGTCGGAACTGGATTTTTTCCGCCGAACGGCCACGTTTCGCTCCTTCTGTCCGAAACGGCACCGAATACACTGTGTATGGGACTTTAGCTACGGCCGCGATTTACCACCCGCGGCACAGTGTCGGTTTATCCGACCCCACAACGCGTACATCCTCGTCACCTTTACAAAACCTTGTAGCGAGCAAGCGTTCTGGATCCCGTACCACCGCAGTCGCGTCGATCGGCAAAACCCGCAGTACGTTCTCAACAAAGTTGGCTCGCTCCAACTGTTTCAGAATCGGTTGTGTAGTGTGGTCAATTTCAGCAATCTACCATTTTCGGATCGAGTTTGTATAACGTGTTTGATGGACACTTATCGGTGATTTGAATAAACCGTGTAACACCGAGCGGGTTCGCGAAACGGACACATGTCAGTAGCCCTGGACGCACGACGAGAGGCATACCTAGAAGCGGTCGAGAAAGTCTTGGCATTGCTTTCCGATGAAGCTGTACGTATTCACGGCGATGCGCTGCGGAACTGGAAGTTTCCACAGGAACCTTTCTTTCACCAACCGGATGGCAACAGCACGATGGAGCACCATCGCAGTGGTGGGAGGTCGCGGTGGTTACGCCAGCCATGGAATCGACGTGTTTTTCGCCGACTGTTTCAACACATCGAACGTTGTCGTCGTCCACGACGCATTGAAGTGTCCACTCAGACTGATCACAAACAAGGTAGCAATGACACCCGTCAAGTGCCAGACCGAATGGTAGGTCTCGTAATGCGGGATCGTGTCTTGAGGCGGTCTGTCCTGATCGGAAACGGACGCAAAGCCCGAAGTGAACAGCAAGACCATGCTACCGACACCGAATAACGTCGCCAGCACAATGCGCGGGTCAAAGGGATGGACAGACGCCGTGGCGTTCACAATCAAGTACATGTTGACCGTCGTTAATAGAACGGCACAAGCCACGTCCAATTGTTCGTACTCTTTCTGGCCCGACAAGTGGTACAAGAACGACCACATCATACTGAATCCAATTGCGATACTGTGAACGAACGGTGAATAGAACAAGGACAGTACAAACGGGATCATCATGGTCAAGCTGGACCATACCAGTGCCCAGTTTGAAATAAACCCATCCGCGGACAATACATCGTCCTTCTCAGCGGCAGGTTTGTCTGACATGGCGAAGGAAATCACGTTATTGGAGCAAGAAAATAAAGGATACATTTTTCAGACCAATCGACTACTGAGCAACAATGACAGGTACCACGACGCGTTCATCCCCAATGTCAAGGCCACGCCTAGCATGATACTCGGCAGCCAGTTCAACCCGCGTTTGTGTACCACGATCGACGACCAGATGGGCGAGATACAGAACAGAGCGAGTGCCAACCACAAAAACACGGCCATGGCTGAAAAGAGGTTCTGGAGTTGATCCATTCCTGAATCCTCGCCCCTGAGCGAACGCAGCCACAGGTATAAGCTCAGTATCATCACCAACACAGAACCGAGCCAGACCAGTGCAAGGAGTGAAAGGGAAAGCGCGGGATTGATGGTCAGAGCAATCAGCGGTGTATAGGCCGACAATACGGACAAGAACAACCACGCCGCAGAAGGATCTGTGTCTGCCATCTCAACTCCACCTCGAGGCGAGAAATTATACAGCGGGGTCACGCGACCGGCGAAACCTCTCCAAAACCCGAAACCACAAAACGGAAATCCACGATGAATAGCGCGGCGGCAACGCAATATGGCACGGTTGCCGCGACTGTGGACGACGTGGGATGTTCGATTTGCAGAAATGAATTCAATGTGGATTCCACATCGCTGGAACTAAGTTGCGGCCATGTGTTCCATTCGGATTGCATCAACGTTTGGTTCACCCAGAGTGTTCAACAACCGCCATCGTGTCCACTATGCAGGGATGTGCAATCGACCGCGCCTGCAAATCCGGCTTTGTTTCGGCAATTACGAGCGATTCCCCACTACGGCATGGACTTTGAGTTTACGTATGTTTTTCACATCCTCGTTGGATTCCTGTCCTTGTCGATCGTCATCATGTCCATGGACAAGATGGGCCAGTCTACCATGTATCTGACCATGGCATTGGACGTATCCCGAGTCATCGGGTACTTGCCCCAGTTGTGTATCCAGGTGTATGGATTGCGTCGATTTAGTCGCGAACTACGACGGGACACGGTGTTCACCTTTCACGCTTTCTGGTCACTGGCCCTGACCCCACTCCATGTGTTGGTCGTCATCCAACTCGCGCGCTTTGCCGATTCTCATCCCGTGTACATCGTTATGCTAGTGTTTGAGTCACTGTGTCTGGTCCTTTCCGCTTGTCTATATTGCGTCGTTCTCGGTCGATCGTTTTGCACGGAGAGACCACGACCGCTTGTCCCTGCGTTTATCGAGGGATTGGTGTAGACAAAGACTTTACAAGTTGAAGACCTCGCCGACGCGGTACCCGACGTAGGCTGCAGCACCAGGCGTGACGTTGGAAATGCGGATCCAGTACAACGCGGACGTATCCGTGTAGATAGTCTCGGCAGCTTGAACCAGTGAGCCCCCGTCCCCAGCAACCAATGAGACTGTATCACTCGGAGTATCGTTCGTATTGACGATGAGCAAAGGTAGTGTCATACCAACTTTGCACCTCGGGATGGCGGCGACTAACAAAGCCGCCGTGGGCAGCGTCAACCAGGTTCCACCCGCTGCAGAGTAAACAATGATACCACCCAGAACTTCGACCGGGGTGATTGTATAAGCAGTCGCGGTACTACTCGTTGAAACCGTCGTGTAGGGTATGACGCGACCAGAAATGTTACCGGTTGCGTGGACAGAACCCGACGAGGACGAAAAGCCGTGGCCCGTGACCTCGAGATTCGAGACCTGTAGCGATTGCGTAACCTTTCCGTGATCCGAGATGGACATGATGGCACGATTTGAGACACAATCTATTGTACAGCCAATAAAAAACCAACGAGCCACGCGAGGGTACGCGCGTTGCTCTGTGTGGGTAGTTTATCTTGACGAGTAGCGTAGTAGTAGTAGTACAGAGACATGTACCTGGCTCTTTCTGTTCACACTACGGGTCCGTCCTTGTTACACCCGTTGGGTGAGATTGGCATCGCGTACGGCACCAACTTGGACGATGTCGTCAAGAAACGCTGGGCCATTCGGTGTACACCCGAAACCGAAGAGGCATTGATCAGCCAGATGGCGGATTACTGGCAG
>JACCDT010876581.1_pt1 | contig 11845 bp, 8 predicted proteins | sample 7446291 | NCBI WGS metagenome assembly JACCDT01 (sample SAMN15323446, study PRJNA562643) | freshwater metagenome | isolation source: river surface water | place: USA:Blue River Watershed | collected 2017-08-17 | reverse complement strand
TACACAGGCAGCAATGCCACCACTTCCTCCTGTAATGCCACTTGCACGCCGCCATCGAGGCCGTTGGGTCGTGCTGCTGTTGCTGGCAGCGTTTTGCCTGATGGGCTGGGCGTCGTGGAAGGTGGCACGAGCACTGGGCGCATTTGCGTGGGGCTTTCAGCCGCCGGCAATGGCAGCGGCACAACACAGCCCGACGGATGTGATCGGCGATCTCGGCGGGATGCCGGTGAAGATTTCGCGGCATGTGGCGGAGTACGTTGAATACGAAGGCGATCCAGGCTGGAGCGGGCCGCGCAAGGGGCCGCTGCCAGTGCGGACGTTTGAATCTCGCTTGGTGAGTTTCGGATTTAGGGTGAGGTTTCCCGATATGGCGATGCTGCTGACAGAGGAAATGTGGGCAGATCGGCGTAGCTACAACATCTACAACACGCCCTGGATGAAAGTTGGCGTGCTGAGCGGCCCGTTCTATCCGGGGCATGGATTCATGAACCGACCGCACGTTTCAGACGGAAATCTCAAGGGAATCGATTGGTGGGACACCTATAAAGAGATCAAGCCCAGTCCGTTCGGGCTTCTCGAATATCGACTTAGTGGCAACGATCCTAGAACAGGAAAGCCTGCCACGGATGCGCCAGATACCGACGTTATTTACCTTTATCGCGATCAGGCCGGCAACGTCACAACTCGAATCGTTTGTAGCAACGTACCGCACGAGGCTGCCCCCTGCAGCCAGCGATGGGATCTTGCCGAGCACGGCGTATCAGCAGAGCTAAGGGTGTTGTATCGCCGTGGGCTACTGGAGCACTGGCGTGCAATTCAGCAGAGGGTGACGAAAGCCGTGCTGGCCTTTCGTGCGGATCCGAAAGGGGGGCTGCAAGCGTCGCTGCCTGTCGTTGATTCTTCAGCGGGCGAGCCCAAATGACTGAGCGCGAAACCCCGGCGGCGCAACCGTCTCTCTCTTCCATTACGCCGTCTGCGAGCAGTCATCGAGGCCGCTGGGTCGTGCTGCTGTTGCTGGCAGCGTTTTGCCTGATGGGCTGGGCTTCGTGGAAGGTGGCACGCGCACTGGGCGCATTTGCGTGGGGCTTTCAGCCGCCGGCAATGGCAGCGGCACAACACAGCCCGACGGATGTGATCGGCGATCTCGGCGGGATGCCGGTGAAGATCTCGCGGCATGTTGCGGAGTACGTTGAGTACGAAGGCGATCCGGGCTGGAGCGGGCCGCGCAAGGGGCCGCCGCCGGTGCGCACCTATGCATCGCGATTGGTGAGCTTCGGATTTAGGGTGAGGTTTCCCGACATGGCGATGCTGCTGACAGAGGAAATGTGGGCAGATCGGCGTAGCTACAACATCTACAACACCCCGTGGATGACAGTCGGTGTGACTACAGGGCCGCATTATCCGGGGCGTGAATTCATGAACCGTCCCGCCCTTTCGAAAGGAAAGTTAAAGGGCAGCTATTGGTGGAACACCTATGAGGAAATCAAGCCTGGCCCCTTTGGATTGATCGAGTACCGAGTGAGCGGTACCGATCCCAGAACCGGAAAGCTTGCGCGGTATGCCGCAGATGCTGATGTCATTTACCTCTACCGTGACCGGGCTGGCAATGTAAAAACACGGATTGTCTGCATTAACGTGCCGCATGAAGCTGCGCCATGTACTCAAACATGGGACATGGGGGAGAACGGCGTATCGGCTGAACTCAGTGCGACGTACCGCCAAGGCCTGATGGAGCACTGGCGTGCAATTCAGCGGCAGGTGACTCAAGCCATCCTCGGATTCCGTGTTGATCCAGTCCGGGAAGCTGACATTCAAGAGACCTCAAAAAACGAAAAAACCTCGTTGCTGATCAATCCGAGAGTGCAGCAGAGGTAGAGCCTTTTCTTTTCCAAAAATTTTTCTTCATTGACGGGTGAATGTTATGCCACAAACTTTGACTTTGGCTCAACTGGAAGCATATAAAAACAGAATTAATCAAGGCGGCCTTGAAGAAGCTCGCAAAGTGTATTCAGAGCTTTATGCCAAAGGTTATAACTATGCTGGTTGGGCACAAGGTGTAGCGAATGGTAAGACGATGACCGGACAAGCGGCGCTTGATTACATGAAAGGCACGGCATTGATGGGGCTGGACAGCAAATCATGCAAGGATCTGTCACAAGGCACGATTGATTCAATTCGCTACGACATGGGAAAGGCGTATATCGATTCACTGATAAACATAGCGAGCGCTAACGGGGAACGATTATCGCGAGATACTTATTTCTTCGAGACCGAAAGGTTTCATAAAATCGTTTTTGAGAAATATGATCTAACCCTCTCCAACTGGACCCTCAACACCCCAATGGAGTTGATTCGCAAGGCCGGAGGAAACTCCGCCGTCGAAGCGATGTGGCAGCGCATCCGGGATACCGGGGGCGACGGTTTTGACGGTATCGGGGCTAGTTTGATGTTGTTTAATAAGGTGGGGCAGTTCGCCTTTTCGGCAGACCCCGAGATCCGGAATCAAGCGCTGCAATGGATGGACAACGTCCCCGGAGTGGCCAACCTGAAGCAGGTGGGCAAGGGTATTGAATTGTTCTTTCAATCGTTGCGGTCGGACGAGCCGGGATCCGGGAACGTCGCTGACAACACCGGCGGTCATCCCGACAACGAGCCGGTTTCGTTCAAGCTGGTGCTGGATACGGTGGATGGCAATAGCAAGCTGATCGTCAATCGTCGTGGCACCGTCGATCCGGACGTTGCCGAGGGACCGAATACCTACCTCGTGCGCAAAGGCGACTCGTTATGGAAAATTGCTATTGAAAATGGCTGGGACTTCGATGAGCTCAAGGCAGCCAACCAGCATCTGACCAATCCGGATTTCATTCACGTCGGTCAGCGCATCAATGGCCTTCCTCCCAGTCAGCGTACCGATGACGTGCAAGCCACCAACTTGCAGCAGCTGTTCGATATCGAATACCGGCTGCATGCCGCGCGCCGTGCCGGCATGGCCGACGCCGGAAGTTTCCAGTCCTTCAGCAACTGGGCGGTGCAGCAGCTGGACAGCCCCGGCATGAAGCCGGTGGGTCGCGAAGGCTTCGGCCTCGGCGGCGGCGTCGGATTGCGCCTGCCGGAAAACCTGGCGATGGATCCTATCGGCGCTTTCTATGAATCGAAAAGCGCGGCACTCGATCCTGCAGCCTCGATCGCGTTACGCACGCCAGTGCTGCTGGATACGAAGGGACGGGGCATGACGGCCGCCGGATTGCAGGCGCTGGACAAAAACAAGGACGGCCAGCTCGCCGGCAAAGAGCTGTCATCGCTGACCGTGTGGGCCGATACCAATGAAAACGGTGTGGTCGATGACGGCGAGCGTCGCGCGGCGTCTGCCGCAGGCGTGACGATGCTGCGTGCCGGCGACTACGGCCTCCTCGATCGGCGCAGCAGCGCGTTTGCCCTGCGTACTGCCGTCGCACCCGGACAACCGGACAACGCTGGCGGACAACCGCTTCGCACGACGCAGGCCTTCACCGTGCCGGACTCGGGTTACCGGAAGATACGCGATGGCGACCCTGTATATGTGAGAGAGGATAGTTCAGCAGGTAAGCTTTACTTCGTTTACTGGCAGCCCGGCCAGATCAAGGTAGATACCAAGACAAACACCTATCTCGTCGGTACCGATGGCGACGATGCTTTCGACGCGAACTACTATGCGAATTATCCGAAGTACTTCGACATCACCAGACTGGTGAATCTGGTGGGCGGCGATGGCAACGATCAGCTGCTCGGCAGCACGCGCGCCGACAAGCTCTGGGGAGGTCTGGGCAATGACGTGCTCGTGGCCGGCGACGCCAATGATCAGCTGTTTGGCGAGCAGGGCGAAGACGAACTGCAGGGCGGCGCAGGCAACGATACGCTGGATGGAGGTGTTGGCAAGGATCTGTTGTTTGGCGGTACGGGCGACGACCAGTTGCACGGCGGCGCAGACAATGATGAGCTGCAGGGCAATGAGGGCAATGATGCGCTGTATGGCGGCACCGGCGACGACCGTCTGTTCGGTCAGCTCGGCAATGACCTGCTGTATGGCGGCGAGGGTGACGACATCCTTGTCGGATGCAGCGGCGACAATGAGGCGCGCCAGAGCCTGGCGGCCGGCGAGACGGATGTCGACTGGCTCTATGGTGGCGCTGGCAACGATCGTCTCATTGGACGCGTCGGTGACGACTATCTTGATGGCGGTGCCGGTGCCGACATGATGGAAGGCGGGCAGGGCGACGATCTGTTCGTGGTGAACAGCGTCAATGACGTCGTGCTTGAGCTGGCGAACGAAGGCTATGACACCGTGCTCAGCAGCGTCAGCTATCTGCTCAACGCCAATGTCGAGGAATTGCGCCTGATCGAAGGCTATGCCATTCACGGTACCGGCAATTCGTTGAATAACCTGATCGTCGGTAATAGCGACAAAAATATCCTCGATGGCGTCACCGGCGCTGACACGCTGATCGGCGGCCTGGGCGACGATACTTACTACGTTGATGATGTCGGCGACCGCGTGATCGAACGGGCCGGCGAGGGCATCGACACTGTGCAGAGCAAGATCAGCGTCACGCTCGGCGATAACGTCGAACATCTGAATCTGCTCGATTTCAGCAAGCCCGAAAAAGGCCTGATCGATGGGCGTGCCGTGCTGGTGTATGGCTATCCAAAGGCCAATGAACTCGACTACACGCAGGGCGATGCGATTCCCGAGTATCAGGGCACGTGCGCGCTGACCTCGATTGCCAACCTGCTGACGCAGGCGAAGCAGCCGGCCAAGGAAGGCGAGGTAGTGCAGCGGGCGATCGACAGGCAATGGGCTGAGACCGATCCTGCCGTACCGAGCTTTCAGCGCGGCGGCTCGAATTTCCTGCAGCAGCAGGCGCTGCTCGACAGCTTTGGCATGAGCAACCGGCTACTGGCGGGCTACGACGAGGCGGCCATGGCCAATATGGTTCGCAGCGGGCGCGGTGTCATCGTCGCGCTCAACTGCGGCAAGCTCTGGGACAACCCGGCGTATCTCGATGACGGCAGTGTGAACCACGTGGTGACCGTGACCGGCGTTGCCTATGACGAGAAGGACGGCAGTTTGCAGGGCTTTTACATTGCCGATTCCGGCCGGCGCCGGGTCAGTGACATGACCCGCTTTGTCGGTATTGATGACTTCCGCACGGCCGCCAGCGTGCCGAATGCTTATGCGATCTGCACGACCGAGGCCGTCAAGTTCTGGGATGAGAACATCGATGGCCGTGGCAATGCGCTTGATAACACGCTGATCGGCAATCGCAGCGATAACCGCTTGTTTGGCGAAGCAGGTGCGGACCGGCTGTACGGTGGCGCGGGCGACGATTTGCTGGAGGGAGGGGCTGGCAGCGATACCTATGTGTTCAACCGGGGCGACGGCAGGGATCGTGTGCGCGAACTCGTCGCGGACGCGGCGAGCAAGGATGTGGTGTTGTTCGGCGCGGATATCTCACCCGATGAACTCTGGTTCCGCCGCGTGGCCGAGGATCTGGAGGTCAGCATTCTGAGTAGCACCGACAGCTTGCTATTCGAAGGCTGGTTTGCCAGCAAGCCGGCGCGTGTCGAGCTATTCCAAATGGGCGACGGCAAACAGCTGTCAGGCATTCAGCTGGACAGCCTGATGTCCGGCTCGGCCGCCATGGCAGGATTGACGCCGCAATTTGCGGTACCGCTGGCGCCGCCGCCACCTGTGCCACAACCACCGGCCTCGGGTTTATGGAGATTTTTCCACTAATCATTCCGGGGCGTCCGGAGGGTCAACGGCGCGCCCCGGAACCCGATATCGCTCGGCGCAAGGGAAAGCACCAAGTCGTGCAGATTAACGTGCAATCGTCGCGTAGATCAGTATCACTGATGTGCCCGCCAGCAGCGGCAGCGCCAGTCCGCGCGACCCACCCAGCTTCAGGGCCACGCCGACGGCGCAGGCAAGCAGCCGCGTCCACAGCGGCACCTGCGCCAGCGGGCCGGACGGGAAAAAAATCATCCGTATCGTTAGCGCGACCACCAGCGCATAGGTGACTGCCGACAGCCAGCGAAAAAACTCGCTGTCCTGAACAAGCCGTCCGGACAGTGCAACGCCGATCGCGCGGCACGCGTAGGTGCCGGCGGCCGCGCCGAACAGGGCGAGCCACGGTGTCCAGCCCTGTGCGAGCAGGCTCATGCGCTGGCTTTCGCGCTGCGCTGGCGACGCCGTCGGTCGATGGCGTAAGCCAGCGTGCCGCCGGCCAGACCTGTCGTCAGCAGGCTGGAGTCCGGATGCCACAGGTAAAACACCGGCGCCAGCAGGCCGCCGAAGACAATCGCCAGCTGATTGGCTCGTACTCTGACATCGACGAAGCTGAGCAGAAAGAACAAGGGATTCAGGAACACCAGCGCCAGCGTCACCGGCACTGGCACCATGCCCGAGAGCTGATACCCGAGCCACGTACCGGGCAGTGCGACCGAGAAGCAAGTCAGGCTGGTGCCGGCATAAAAGCTTTTGCGGTAGCGTGGCGGCAGCAACGGGAATTCGCGCATCGAGATCGCCCATGGTGTCATCGCCAGCAGATGCACATAGCCGTACAGTGCCGCGTTGCGCTCGCGCCGCTGAAGCTGGGGAAAGAGCGTCACCACCATCGTGACGAAACGGCCGGAGGTCAGCGTCACCGAGAGTGCTGTTGCCAGCCACGACGCGCCGCCGAGCAGCATCTCGACCAGCACCAGCTGTCCGGGGATGGCATACAACAGCAGACTGCACAGGCAGATCAGCCACGGATCAATGCCGTGGCTGTGCCCCAGCGCGCCGAAACCGAGCATGCCGGCAAACAGTACGGCAGCCGGTGCGCCAGCGGCGCGGCGCACGCCGAGGCGGAAGGCCTGTCGACGGTTTTGGCAGTGCGTGGGCGGGATGGTCGGCGTAGTCATTGGCGTTATGTGTTTTACGACAGTATGACGCGGCCGCGCGTCTCCCAAGGAATCCAGCGGCTGGCACTGCAGCATATCGGTGTTGGACTTGCTCTCGAAATTAACAGAGCAGCAATATTTAATTTCAAATAATTATGTTTATGAACTAATGAGTTCACAAGAATACCGAATGGTATTATGTCGACGCGAGTGTTTGTTTCCGCAGGTAAACGGGTCAGGCACAAGCAGAGTGAGTCACTTCAATTTTCCGCGCCGACGATCTCCCCGGCGCCAAGCCATTCAGACGAGAGGGTGCTATGCAAGGTAAGCACGATCCCCTGCACGCGATCGGCGTTCAAGCCGATAAATTAATGCTGTGCGTGCTCTGGGCGCTGCAGCTGTTTTCGCTGGCTTTGGCCAGCCTCAATCAGACCTGGATGCTGGCGATCGCCATCGGGCTGCTGGCCGCCGGTATACCGACGGCGCTGTATTTCCATGCGCCCGGCGCTGCGGTCAACCGCTTCATGGCTGGCATTAGTCTGATGACCTTCGCGGCACTGAACATTCATCAGGCTGCGGGGCTGACTGAACTTCACTTTGGCATCTTTGTGTACCTCGCCTTCCTGCTGGCCTATCGGGACTGGCGTCCCGTGGTGCTTGCCGCCGGCTTTGTCGCAGCGCATCACCTGGGCTTCTACTATCTGCAAGAGCTGCAATATGGCGTGGTTTGCTTTACCAAACCGGCACTGTCCACGGTGTTTGTCCATGCGGCGTATGTGGTCGTCGAGTCTGCAGTGCTGGTGTACATGGCGGTGATATTGCGTCGGGCCGCACAGCAGGCCGCCGAACTTGAGGGCGTGGTCTCTGAACTGGCGACAAGCGAGGGGAGCGTCAATCTGGCGGCCGCAAAGGTTCAGCCGGCAACACCGCTGGGGAAGAGCCTGGTGAGCGTCGTCGGCAGAATCCACGATACGATCTCTGGCGTGCGTGACAGCGCCTTTGCGATTGCCACGGCGTCGCAAGACATCGCGCAAGGTAATGCCGAGCTGTCGCGCCGCACCGACCGGCAGACTACCAGCGTCGATCAGACGGCATCGGCGATGGCGCGACTGGCCGAGACTGTCCAGCAAAACAATGACAATGCCCGCAAGGCGAACGATCTGGCGCAAAACGCATCGCAGATCGCTGCGAGGGGCGGCGAGGCAGTGCGCCAGGTGGTCGATTCCATGGGCATGATTCATTCTTCTTCGCGGCGGATCGTCGACATCATCAGCGTGATCAACGACATCGCTTTTCAGACGAACATTCTCGCGCTGAACGCCGCCGTCGAAGCGGCTCGGGCCGGTGAACAGGGCAAGGGTTTCACCGTGGTGGCTTCCGAGGTGCGCAATCTGGCGCAGCGTTCGGCCGCGGCGGCGAAGGAGATCAAGGAGCTGATCAACAACACGGTGCAGACGGTGGAGAGCGGCGGCCAGCTGGTCGACGAAGCGGGCAGCACGATTCTGGACGTGGTCGATAGCGTTCAACGCGTGACGGCAATCATGAGCGAGATGAGCCATGCCAATCGCGAACAGAACGATGGCATCGAACGCGTGAATGCGGCGATCGTCGAGTTTGGCCAGGCGACGCAGCAAAACGCGGCAATGGTTGAGCAGGATGCGATCGCAGCTGAGGCACTGGCCAGAGAGGCTCAGCATTTGAAAACGCTCGTGTCAGCTTTCCACGTGCAGACGGAACCGGCTGCGGCAACGGCACCCGCTGCGCAGCAAGCGGAACGCCGGGCGCTGCCAATTGGCAAGGCGTCGAGCGGGCGGCGTGATCTCCGCCTGAGTGCGGCCTGAAGTCACTGTCGCCCTCCGCTGCGAGGGCGACCCGAGTGTTACCGTTTCGGCAGCCTTCCGCCTGACTTCAGGCACGCTTCCATCGTGTCATACGGCGTGAAGCGCTTGGTCTTCGCGTAGTAGGTGCTGCCCTTCGCATGGCAGATGCTGGTGGACGACTTCTTCACGGGCGGCTCGTCGTCAGCCAGCACGGGCGCAGCGAGAAAGACGGTGATAGCGATCAGGAGGGTTTTCATGGTGACCTCATGGCGCGAAAAAGCGTCGCTCAGGTGAGCCGTGGGATGCCCGCGCGATGCCTTGATCGATGGTTTATTCGTCCAATAGAAATGAGACGGATGATCCGCCGCCTCGCTGGTCTTTTGCCGATGCGTTCGGAGTACACGAAGCGAAGCATCCATCGGCATTAAATATAAACTCTATATCAATGGTCTGGCAATCCCGCGCGTGCACAAGCTTTCCGGTTCGCGTATCAGGCGACTTCGGAAGATGACCTGGCGGGAGGAGGAAAGAAGACCCCGGGGCAGCGCCCGGGCTGCGATGCTTATTCGGCAAGAAGCGCTCCCGGGAGCCTGCGCACAGCGCTCCCGGGAACTGACGGCAAGGTTATTCGACCGTTACCGATTTTGCGAGGTTTCTGGGTTTGTCGACATCCGTGCCGCGTGCCAGTGCAGTGTGATAGGCCAGCAGCTGCAGCGGCACCACATGCAGAATCGGCGACAGCAGGCCGTAATGCTCGGGCATGCGGATCACATGGAGGCCGTCGCTGGAGTTGATGCGCGAGTCGGCATCGGCAAACACGTAGAGCTGGCCGCCGCGCGCGCGCACTTCCTGCATGTTCGACTTCAGCTTCTCGATCAGCGCATCGTTCGGCGCCACCGTGACGACTGGCATTTCTTCCGTTACGAGCGCCAGCGGACCGTGCTTGAGCTCGCCCGCCGGGTAAGCTTCGGCATGGATGTACGAGATCTCTTTGAGCTTTAACGCACCTTCCAGCGCTATCGGGTAGTGCAAGCCACGCCCGAGGAACAGCGCATTTTCCTTGCGCGCGAAAGCATCGGCCCATCCAATGATCTGCGGCTCGAGCGCCAGCACAGCGCTGAGCGCGGCTGGCAGGTGACGCAGGTTCTTCAGGTGCGCAGCCTCGGCATCGGCGCTGAGCCGGCCGCGCAGCTTCGCCAGTGTCAGCGTCAGCAGGAATAGCGCGGTCAGCTGCGTGGTGAAGGCCTTGGTCGACGCGACGCCGATTTCGACGCCGGCACGGGTCAGGTAGGACAGCGTCGTCTCGCGCACCATCGCCGAGGTGGCGACGTTGCAGATCGCCAGTGAATGGCGATGGCCGAGCTCCTTCGCGTACTTGAGTGCAGCCAGCGTATCGGCGGTCTCGCCGGATTGTGAGATCACCACCACCAACGCGTTCGGGTTCACCGCCGGTTCGCGATATCGGTACTCGCTGGCGATTTCTACCTGCGTCGGCAGGCCAGCCAGTGACTCGAGCCAGTATTTCGCGGTCATGCCCGAGTAGTAGCTCGTGCCACAGGCCAGAATCTGAATGCTGTCGATCTGGCTGAACACCTCGCCGGCGGACTTGCCGAACAGGTCAGGCGCGAAGCCCAGCACGCCTTCAAGCGTGTCGCCGATCGCACGCGGCTGCTCGAAGATTTCTTTTTGCATGTAATGCCGGTACGGCCCCAGGTCGATCGCGCCCGAGTAGGCATGCACGGTCTGCACGCTGCGCAGCGCCGGCATGTCATGCTTGTCAGTGATGGCCACGCCGCCCAGCGTTACGTCGACGACATCGCCTTCTTCGAGGTAGATGATCTGGTCAGTCGTACCGGACAGTGCCATCGCATCGGACGCGACGAAATTCTCGCCTTCGCCCAAGCCCACGACCAGCGGGCAGCCGACGCGCGCGCCGACGACGCGGTTCGGCTCGTCGTTGCAGAACACCGCGATCGCAAATGCGCCGTGCAGCTGCTTGACCGCTGTCTGTACGGTGCGCAGCAGGTCGCCGTCATACATTTCATTGAGCAGATGGGCAATGACTTCGGTATCGGTCTGCGATTCGAAGACATAGCCCTGGGCGGACAGGTCGCTGCGGATGCTCTCGTAGTTTTCGATGATCCCGTTGTGGACGACGGCGATGCGCGGCTTGCCGTCGCGCGCCGAAAAATGCGGGTGCGCGTTGTTGGTGGCCGGCGCGCCATGCGTGGCCCAGCGGGTATGCGCAATGCCGGTCTGGCCGGACAGGCCGGTGGCAGCGGTCTGTGCTTCCAGTTCGGCCACGCGCGCCACGCTGCGCGAGCGCTTCAGGCCCTCCTGGTGCACGGCCACGCCGCAGGAGTCGTAGCCGCGATACTCGAGCCGCTTCAGGCCTTCGATCAGGACGGGGACAATATCGCGCCGTGCGACGGCGCCTACGATGCCGCACATGATTAATCCTGTTTCTTCTGTTTCATCGGACGCTGCCAGCCAGACAGGCTGGCCTGCCGCGCGCGCGAGATAGTCAGGCTGCCGGCCGGCGCGTCTTTGGTCAGTGTGGTGCCGGCGCCGATCGTGGCGCCACGACCGACGGTAACCGGCGCAACCAGCTGGCTGTCGCTGCCGATAAAGGCATCGTCCTCGATGACGGTGCGATGCTTGTTCGCGCCGTCGTAATTGCAGGTGATGGTGCCGGCGCCGATGTTCACGCGCGCGCCGACGCTGGCGTCACCCAGGTAAGCCAGGTGGTTGGCCTTGCTGTTGGCGCCGAACTCGCTGTTCTTCACTTCGACGAAATTGCCGATGTGGACGTCGTTGCCAAGTACGGTGCCCGGGCGCAGACGTGCGTACGGTCCGATTTGTGAGCCGGCGCCGACGTTTGCGTCTTCAATATGGCAGAACGGCTTGATCGTTGCGCCTTCGTTGATGTTCGCATTGCTGATCACGCAGTGGGCGCCGATACGCACGCCGTCGGCCAGCGTAACCTCGCCCTCGAACACGCAGCCGACATCGATCTCGACGTCGCGTCCGCAACGGAGTTCGCCGCGCACGTCGATGCGCGCGGGGTCGGCCAGCGTGACGCCGTGCTCGAGCAGACGGTTGGC
>JACCDT010037311.1_pt1 | contig 11845 bp, 13 predicted proteins | sample 7446291 | NCBI WGS metagenome assembly JACCDT01 (sample SAMN15323446, study PRJNA562643) | freshwater metagenome | isolation source: river surface water | place: USA:Blue River Watershed | collected 2017-08-17 | reverse complement strand
CTTCAAACATCAATTCAGTTGGTTGAGGGCGTCTTTTTCTTCTTCCCTCTAAAGGAGCCTGTAAAAAACTAACGAAGAGAACCGCACAAAAAATATACCGAAAAAATATCACAGCAACCTCGCAAAAGAAAAACTTGGTTGAGGTTTTCTAGACAGAGAATGGCTTGTTTGTTAGCCTTCGCGCTTTAACTTGAGATGCAAACTCTCTTAAAATAAAGAAAAAGGAAGGCTGTAAGAGAATAGAACGCCATGCCAGTAGGCAGGGAACGTTTTGGCAAAGATACGCTGATCGTAAGCGATTGAGAGGGTTCCCCAGATTTCGAATGTGTAGGAGTATTTCACGCCAATATCGATCGACTCGTGCCGGTATTTTCCCCAGCCGTGAAAGTTGTTGACATTGACATGATCATGAGTACCAAAACCAAAGTATCCTTCGGTAAAACAAGACAGTTGATGCGCGATCCAACTGTAGGCAAATTCTCCGTAGACGCGTAGCCAAGGAAGTCCTTGGTTGCCCGTTCCAAGACCTAAGAGTCCAAACGTACGCATCTTCCAATCACTCCCACGTGACCACTCTTTACCGACTGCAGAATTCAACTCAAGATTGAAATAAGAGTGAAAAGGAGAGCTCACATCGCGTATCGAACCACCGGAAACGCCCCGTAGACTTAAACCCGAAGTGAGACTAACCGGATCTCCTGCGATGTCATCGAGCCAAAGATATCGGCCAAAAATAGCGCCGCTCCGAAGCCCCAGGCTTTGTCTTGGTGTCTGTGCAAATTGAACCTCAATCTGCGCATCCACAGAAGACAGCGGTGACATGCCAACATCAAACGCCACCAGATAATCATTAGAAGGTTCTTTGAGTTGAACAGAGGCTCCTTGCACGTTGCGATACCGACTGTAAGCAAAACTACTATCAAGGTGAAACTCATAGAGGTCACGAAACCAGGGCGCCTCATCAAAAGAGGAAAGAAGCGCTGGGACAATGATCGAAAGATGACGTGTTTTCAATTGTGATGCTCTAGCTCGGAAATCCATTTCTCTGCATCCAGTGCTGCCATACACCCAGAGCCTGCAGCTGTCACCGCTTGGCGGTAGGTGGGGTCTTGGACGTCGCCCGCTGCAAAAACGCCAGGAATACTGGTTCTAGAGGACCTTCCTTCGACTTGGACATATCCGTGGGACGTGAGCGCGACCTGTCCCTTTAAAAACTTAGTACTCGGCTCATGGCCAATGGCAAAGAAAACCCCGCCACCTTGTCTTTTGGTTTCCTTGCCTGAAGGAATCTCTTTTAAAGTCACCTCTCGTACCACAGAATCCCCATCAATGCGGGCAAGCTCATGATTCCAGATAATCTCAATCTTCGGATGGGAAAGCGCGCGCTGGGTCATGATTTTAGAAGCTCTCAGTTCCCCTCTGCGATGAACGATGTAGACTTTGCGTCCGTATTTGGTGAGAAAAATAGCTTCCTCAACAGCCGTATCGCCCCCACCAATCACAAAAAGTTCCTGATCACGAAAAATGGGCGCTGCTCCATCACACACAGCACACGCTGTGACCCCTTTTTGCCAAAACTCCCCATCTTTAGAACCCGGAACATCTAACCTTCGCGCCGAAGCACCTGTTGCGATAATGAGAGAGAGCGTTTCTACAGTGGTCTCTGCTCCTTTCACGAGAAAAGGATTAGAGCCTAATTTGACCTCTTCGACATCCTCTGATAGCACGGTCGTTCCAAAGCGGATGGCCTGGGCTTTACATTTTTCCATGAATTCAGGACCTGTAATTCCTTCTGGAAACCCAGGAAAATTCTCTACCTCTGTTGTCGTCATGAGCTGACCGCCCGCTGGCCCCGAGAAAAAACCCTCGAAAAGAAGCGGCGCTAAATTGGCCCGAGCCGCATAGATCGCAGCTGTATAGGCCGCCGGCCCAGAACCTACAATGACAAGTTTTTGTTTCTGCATAATGCAGCACTATAAAAATTTTGGGGGATTTTCAACCAGTAAAATCGCCTGAAAAAATTGATAGGCATTAAAATCCAATCATCCTAAAATTGCGTCCAATGAGAAGTATCAAACTAAAGCGCCTGACGAAGTCCCTCAACGGCGGGACGATCATTCGAGATATTAACCTCCAGATTCCTGCGGGTAAATTCTTTGCACTCCTAGGACCTAGCGGTTGTGGAAAAACGACCCTTCTACGGTTGATTGCGGGGCTGGAAAATGCGGATCGTGGGCAGATTTTCCTGGGAGATACCGATATTACCGACTGGCCGATCCACAAAAGGCCTATCAATATTGTTTTCCAAAACTATGCGCTTTTTCCCCACCTGAACGTTTTTGATAACGTTGCCTATAGCTTGAAGCTCAAAAAAACACCTAAAATCCTGATTGAGCAGCGGGTTGTTAAAATTTTAGAAGCCTTTCACCTCGAAGACCACATCTATAAGCTCACCTCTCAGCTCTCTGGCGGACAACAGCAACGGGTCGCCTTAGCCCGCGCCATCGTCAACGAACCCGACGTCCTCCTTTTAGATGAGCCGCTGGCTGCCCTGGATTTTAAACTAAGAGAAAAGATGCTCTTAGAGCTCATCGAACTCCAGGATAAGCTCAAAACGACCTTTATCTACGTCACGCACGATCAATTTGAAGCCCTGACCGTTGCCGACCAGATGGCGATCATGAATCACAAAGGGGAAATCGAACAAATTGGAACCCCTAAAGAAATCTACGAATTTCCGATCTCCTCATTTGTGGCCAAGTTTGTCGGAACAACCAATATTCTCAGCGGCCAGCTGCGCCATTTGGATCAGGACCCTGAAATCGTGATTCCCGATGTCGGGCGTTTCAAAATCGATCTCTCCCACCGTAAAGACTGGATGCATGAAGGAAGCGATGCTCTGATCTCTCTTAGACCTGAGAAAATTTTTATTTCCAAAAAAGAAGTTAAAAATTTTTCTAATCATCTGAAAGGCACTGTGCAGTCGATCGTCTACCATGGAAGATCCACCCAATATAACATTCTGCTCAAAAATCAGGCCCGTATTCAGGTTTTTGAGCAAAATGAAGAGCACTTCCCTCAAGAAGTGATCGACTATGACAATGAGGTCAATCTCTACTGGCAAAAAGAAAACGTGGTGCTCCTCGAAAAATGAAAACCCCCAAATCCGCTCTTCCTTTTTCGATTGGCGTTCCGGCCCTCATCTGGCAGGTCCTTTTTTTTTACTTGCCCTTGCTACTCATTGTTTTTTCAAGTTTAATTGATATTTCTGCTCAAGGGACGTTTACAGGGTTTAGCTTCTCGAAGATCGCCTTTTTTCAAAGGATTACTTATCTCAAGGTGATTACCGCTTCTTTTACTCTCGCCCTCTGTAACGCTTTCCTTTGCCTTTGCATTGCCTATCCACTGGCTTACATCCTGGTTTTTTCCTATAAGAAGTTTAAAAATTTTCTTCTTTTTCTGCTGATTGTTCCCTTTTGGACAAACTTCTTGCTCCATGTGTACGCCTGGTTTTTCGTGCTCGAAAAAGAGGGTTTTCTCAATAACCTCCTCCGGATGCTCCACATCACAAGTCATCCGATCCATTTTTTGAACTCCCCCTTTGCCATCATGATCATGATGGTCTACTACTACCTGCCGTTCATGGTGATGCCTCTCTATTCTTCTTTAGAAAAAATGGATAGCAGGCTCATTGAGGCTTCTTTTGATTTAGGCGCCAAGTTTTCTCAGACTTTTTATCAGGTGATTTTGCCCCTGACCAAACGAGGTCTCATCGCAGGCTTTTTTCTCGTCTACATCCCTTCCTTTGGAGAATTTGCAATCCCTGAACTCATGGGAGGCAATCGGGAGATGTTTGTAGGTTCTGTTGTCTCCCACTACATCTTAGGCGATGAGACAGGCTCTTTAGGAGCTGCTTTTACGGTGATCTCAGCTCTTTATCTTCTCTTAAGCTCTATTCTCATCTACGTGCTGATGGATCGTCTTATTCCGGGGGTGCGCCTTGCAAAAAAATAGATTAGGCTCCCTGTTTGTGGTCTTAAGCACCTACACCTTTCTTTATGTACCGATCATCGTGCTGCTCGTGTTTTCCTTTAATACAGAAGGATTTCCCTCTCCTTGGAAATCGTTTACCTGGAAGTGGTACCAAGAGCTTTTTGCAGCAACGCATCTATGGCAATCGTTTTTAAACTCGCTGATTGTTGCGATTTCGTCGACAGCTTTGAGCCTTTCGATGGGAGTATTTCTCATTTTCTACGCAGCCCAAGGGGGGCGTGTTGGCAAATTCTTACACCTTTTTTATGGCAACCTCGTCATCCCAGAGACTGTTTTAGCGGTAGGTCTCTTAGGTTTTTTTAGTTTCTTGTCGATTCCCTTAGGCTTGATGACACTGATTTTAGCGCACACGGTTTTAAGCCTAGGATTTGTCGTTCCTCTTGTCTACGCGCGCTTTTTGGAGATTGACAACCGGATGATCGAAGCCTCTCTTGTTTTAGGAGCCACCCCTATTCAGACCTTTTTTAAAGTCACCCTTCCCCTCCTCCTTCCAACACTCATTGCTTCGGGGCTTCTGGTCTTCATCATTTCCTTTGATGACTTTATCCTCTCCTATTTTTGTGCCGGCAGCACAGCGCAAACCCTCTCATTGTACATCCTATCCATGCTAAGATCGGGAATTTCTCCGCTAGTCAATGCGCTCTCTGCTTTCCTTCTCATTTTGAGTAGCCTATTCGTCCTCCTCTTTTTCTCACTCAAATCTAGGAGCAGGATCTTTTAAGTATGAAAAATCTCCTGGTTCGCTGCGGCATTATTTTCCTTTGGGTAGCTCTCATTACAGGTCTTCTCTATCTTCCCAGATGGTACCAAAATAGCCCAAATTCTCATGTAATCAACGTCTTTGCTTGGGGAGATCTTTTCGATCCTAATCTCATTGCTGCCTTTGAAAAAGAAACAGGAATCCAGGTCAACCTCAATTACTACTCTTCCAATGAAGAGCTCCTGGTGAAACTGAAAGCAACAGGGGGAGAAGGTTATGATCTGATTGCGCCGTCTGACTACGCTGTTAATCTGCTGATTCAGGAAAACTTGCTTCAGCCGATCGATCGCAGATCTCTTCCTTTTTTTAAAGAGATAGCCCCTTATCTCTTAGGGCATTTTTTCGATCCACACAATGATTACTCAGTCCCTTTTGCCTGGGAACTTTTTGGCCTGGGGATTGATAAAAATACTCCTCTTGATCGGCAAAAACCTTCTTGGGGCATGCTCTTTGAAAACTATGGCTACAAAGTGGCCATGATTAATGATCCGATTTCAGCTGTTGAAATGGCAGCGTTTTACCTCTTTGGAAATAAAGATGCGCTGACTCCCGAAGAAACAACCGCTGTTAAAAATCTATTAATCCACCAGAAAAAATGGGTGGAAGCCTATGCCGATGCGCGCGCTGACTACTTCTTAGCCACAAAAAATTGCTCTGTTGCAGTGGCTTCCAGTTCTTACATCTGGAGAAGCATGCGTCTTTTTGACTTCATCCGCTTTGTCATTCCAGAGGAAGGAACCTTCATCACCATTGAAAACCTTTGCATCCCGAAAGCCTCTGCAAAAAAAGAACTCACCTACCGGTTCATCAACTATCTTTATAGCAAGCAATCGATGCAATCCCATTTTGAGACCTTTGGATTCTTTCCAGCCACCTTTCATGCAGAAACAGAAGGCTTAGATCCTCAAACACGCGAGATGCTTCGCACGGCAGAAAATAATTTTTCTTCCTACCACTTCTTTCGCAACATCATTCCCCAACAAGAAGTCAGAGACCTCCTCGTTGAAGTGAAAACCTCTGATTGGTAACATCCTGACCTAATTTTGAGGTATGGCTATGGTGTATTCTATTCATTTAACGAGTTATCATCCGGGGCATCTAGAAAAACAAACAACTGCAACAGAAACAAGCGTAGGAGCGCTCATCCTTCGTATTCAACTCTTCTGCGAAATTGATCCTCAAAAAAATGTCTGGGACGGGAAATTAGTGACTGCCATGGTCCTAGGGGGTTGCCATGGTTACAGCCACTTTGAGTTGAAAAGAAATGACGGGGTCCGCTTCACAGCTAGAATCACCCCTTCTTTTTACGATCTCGTACTAGAAAAAGGTTTCTTTCTTCCAAAAGATTTGCCTTCTGAAGGAAGTGTTGACTATACCTACTGGTCTAAAGAAGGCATAGCCGATGAAACACGAACCCTAGACCATAGAGTCCTTCTTCTTCCTCACAGAATTCAAGCACTTGCTCTCTGCCATGCAGAATCATTCCATTCTGCCAGCAGTTCTTTTCAGATTTCACCCTCCTTTTCAGAATTCCCTAAAAAAGAAATTAATAAAACAGAAAAACAACAGATCAATTGATCTATAAACGCATTTTTAATAAGCTATCTATTATGACATTAGATTGCAGATTAAAAACAAATGACATTTTAAGATATTTTATTTACCATCCCAAAGCTAACGAATTGCCAGAGGGGAGGGACAAAACAGTTGCAAGAGTCGCTTCAACCCTTCTTTCAGGGGTAACGTTAGGTATTGCCCCTCTTGTCTGCCGAAGGCTCTGGCAAGGCTCTGATGCGGCAAAAGAAATCCGTAAGGCGGCGATCCGAGCGCGCATTCAAGCTGCCCCCAGACCATTACCCCCTTACCCTAGAGATCCAGGCGAGCCTTATGTCAAAATCCTAGGATCCGAAGCAAAAGGAGGCCTCTTTTTAGGATCAATCCATGGTTTAGCGCTAGCTTCTCACAGCAAGCTTAGGGACTCATTAAATCGTGACATAGTCCCCTCTCATAATCCTCAAAGACTCACACATATTATTTCGCTTTGCCCGATTGAACAAATGAAAGTCGCCCCTTTCTTGGATCTTAAAGGAGCTAATCGCAGAGAGATCGTTAGTTTTTTACATTTTCCAAAGTCTATCCAACTACATCCTGTGGGTGAAATTATCCAAGATCAAGGAGCTAGAGGAGATCTTATTTCCACACTGCTAACTTATACAAGCTCTCTTGATGCCAGACATAAATTTAACGCCCCTCCCTTCAAAGGGGTACAGCCTCTCACTGATATTTTAAAAACAAACCCCTCCCTAAAAAAATGGTGTGAACTCACGTTCAATCAGTGGAAGAAAAGCAGACCTTTTTTTGGAAGTCATCCTGAATCCTTTGAAACGCATTTCTATCAACACCTTCCAGAAATTGAAGAAGAAGCTATCCAAGCCTTTCAACACAAGTTTGACCATTCTGGATGGGCCCTGCTCGTTCATGCTTGCTCCTCAACTCTTCCTGTAGGGATTCCCGTGCAAGAGGTTCGTTTCAATGAAGATGTCATTGCCGAAGCTCAACGAACTCTTTTAACAACTCCCGTAACAGAGTGGTTTGAGCCTGCTTTTCAGATTTTGGATGAAGCTGTATTTGGAAATTCTCGAGTCTTTGTGCACTGCCAAGCAGGACGGTCTCGAAGCCCTGCTTTTTTAGCAGCCTACCTCATTAACCGTTTTGATGTCACAGCCGATGAAGCGCTCAACTTTCTCGCACACAAAAGGCCTCAGGTCAATAGCAGGTTTCTCTATGAGCTAAGAGACTATGCAGCCAAACTCAAAACAGCGCGCGCAGAGTCTTGGGATTAGGCGTACAGTTGCCTTCTTGCCCTAAAAGCCCGAGCCTCTTCGATGTAGGTCGAGACCAAGGAAGGATCCCTGAACGGTACATTATGAGTCTCCGGAATCCCTACGCAGATAAGATCCTCTCGCTGGGAAGGTTTCAATAAAGCTCCCGCAAGAGAAGCCTCTTTGAGGATGATCTTATCTGTAAATGCAAGTTCAGAGCTGTTCTGCAGTACTTTCCAACCATCCTGATTGCTTGCGGTTTGAAGCACAACTGTCGGAACGGGAAGATTTTCTAAAGAAGAAGCGGGATGGATATCCCATCCAATCATCTGCACAAAAGAACCTAGCCACTCGTAAGAGTACTTGGAAACCAGCGTGCTTAAATCAGAAAAGGTTCGGCTGGCAACAAACGTATAGTTTACTCCCTCTTTTCTTTCATGGCGCGCAAAGGCATCGGCAAGCACTCCTCCACCAATCGAATGCCCGTAGAGGATGAGCTCATCTGCCTGCGCTTTTTCTTCGACGAAATTGATAACACCAAGACAGGCGTTCTCCATCGCTTCTCTGGTACAAAAGCCAGAACTTTCTCCAACACCTGGATAATTAAAGACGATCAGATTGCAGCCCGCGTGCTCCGCAACCTCTCTCAGTTGAGAGAGCGGATGCAATGTACCTTCGTAGAGCTGTCCATTTCCCAAAGCTGCGACCATCCACTTTTTGGGGTTAGGATTCATTGAATTGATCATGAGAACGGTATCTACATCATTCCCATCCGCACTAATGGTTGTGCGCTGACATTTCCAGAAGCTTTCCGCAAGTGGACAAAACAGTTTTCTGAGATTCTGCGTATTGTAGAAGCTTAAAGTCGGACAAAGGGAGACGATACAACTAAAACTGGCAAAGAAGCTCAGAAAAGAAGCGGGAACAATCGCCCACGCCGCAATCACGTGAAAGATGTACCTGACGCACTTGACGATCCTCCATTCGGTGTCTTCTATATCTGAAGGCCGAGGATTCCATTCGTAGCTGACGGGGAGCCTGCCTGAGAGGGTAAAGTCTCTCCTCATCTGGACCGGATACTCCGGATTGTTGTAAAAGGCACGAGGACCATACAAATCAGAATACATCTGAGCAGAGGAAACCACGGTTCTCCTTAAAAATTAATGTATTCTCCCCTCAGCTTGAGAGGAGAATCCGATCAATTTAAGATTTTTTCTTTTTTGCGTAAGCGACGACGTCACCGACAGTCTTGAGTTTCTCTGCTTCTTCTTCAGAGATCTCAATTCCAAAACGCTCTTCAAATGTCATGATGAGCTCTGTCAAGTCAAGAGAATCTGCATTGAGATCCTCAACAAAAGACTTCTCTAAAGACACATCATCTGCATCTACACCGAGTTGTTCAACAACGATGTCGACGACTTCTTGTTCAATTGCCATATTCTCCTCTTACTTACATTACCATCCCACCATCAACAGTCAGCACTTGCCCTGTCATATAGTCAGAAAGCTCACTTGCTAAAAATACCGCAACCGATGCGATATCCTTAGGTTCGCCTAGCCTTCTCATGGGAATTTTCTTTAAAAGTTCTTGTTTTATTTCTTCTTTGAGAACATCTGTCATGTGCGTCCGGATAAAACCCGGAGCGATACAATTTACACAGATTCCCCGACTACCAAGCTCCTGCGCTAAGGACTTGGTAAAACCAATCATCCCTGCTTTAGAAGAGGCATAATTCACTTGTCCTGCATTTCCTGTCAAGCCAACAATGGAAGAAATATTAATGATTTTTCCTTGTTTTGCTTTCAACATCGGGCGCACAAGCGCTTGGCACGTGTTATAGACCGATTTAAGATTAGTTGCCATGACAACATCCCAATCTTCTTCACTCATTTTCATGAGGAGACCATCGCGTGTAATTCCCGCATTGTTGACAAGAACATCAATTTGTCCCCATTTCTCCAGCAGGCTTTGAATGGCAAGGTCTACCTTTTCTTTCACTGAAACATCTAGAATAATTGCTTGAAATTCTTGGGAACCATCTCCTACTGCTTTCATCTCTTGCAAAACAGAGTCCGCCCTTTCCTGGTTGGTTCCACAGATCGCAACACTCGCTCCATGCCTTGCATATTGGAGAGCAATTTCTTTTCCAATACCAGCAGTTCCTCCTGTGACAAGAGCCTTCTTTCCTTTAAGTAAATGCATAAAGACTCTCCAAGTTTCCAATTTTCTCAATGCTGAGTGTAGGACTTGTCACTCCGATTCTCTTGTTCATTCCTGCAAGTGCTGTCCCTGGTCCAATCTCTAAGAAAAGATCGCATCCTTCTTCGATGATCTTGCGAATCCCCTTTTCCCAATACACAGGAGAGACCACTTGAGCTTTCAAAAATTCTTTTGTTTGACAGACATCATGCACATAGTCCCCTGGCACATTCATTACAAGTTGGGCTTTTCCTTCTTGGATCATTGCAGAATCAATATAAGGAGCTAACGCATCGGCAGCAGAGCCCATGAGTGGTGTGTGAAAAGCCCCTGAAACATCAAGAGGAAGAACCCTCTTAACCCCTTTCTCTTTAAGGGCCACATGCGCTGCCTGCACAGCAGACTCTTTTCCGGCAATCACGACCTGACCTGGACAGTTAAGATTAGCAACCCACACCGATTCCAAATGACTTAAGACTTCCTGAATCTTTGCAGGTTCTTCCCCGATGACAACAGCCATCGTGCCTTTTTCTTTTTCGCAAGCTTCATGCATGAAGTTAGCTCTTAGAGAAACAAGTTTCAAACACTCTGCAAACGAGATTTTTTCAGCAGCAGTCAGCGCGGTGTACTCCCCTAGACTTAAACCTGCACAAACGTTCGGGCGGATGTCAGGAAACAAAGAACGCATCGTCCGAAGAAGCGCCATACTCACGACATAGATCCCTACCTGACTGTTTTTGGTAAGAGTCAACTCCTCTTTAGGGCCATCAAAGATCAGTTTCGAAAGATTCATTCCAAGCAAATCATCGGCCTCTTCAAATGTGTGACGAGCCACAGGAAATTGATCGCAAAAATCTTTTCCCATTCCCGGATACTGGGCCCCTTGGCCCGGAAATAAAAATGCGCACCGGGTCATGAATCTTCTCCCTGTGTTAGAATGCAAGCTCCCCATGTGAGTCCCGCTCCAAAGGCCGTGAGCAGAAGGTGTTCTCCTTTTTTCAAAGCTCTCTCTCTTAGCAATTCATCCAGCGCTATTCCGAGAGAAGATGCAGAGGTATTGCCATATTTATGCAAGGTGAGATACACCCTTTCCATCGGTAAATTAAATCGCTTGGCAATCGCTTCAATAATTCGATTATTGGCCTGGTGGGGAATGAGATAGCTAATCAGCTCTTCATTTAAGTGCATTTTCTCTAAGCAGCTCTTACAAGCCATTTCCATACGTCGCACGGCGTGCTTAAAAACTTCTTTGCCTTCCATTTTCAGATAGTGCAGCTTCTTTTCAACCGTATCCGCAGAAGCTGGGAGGCGGGAACCCCCTGCTGGAAGAACCAAGAGCTCCCCTAAAGTCCCATCAGCACCCAGACACACATCATTTACAAAAAGGCCTGGGCCCTTGTCACTGACAACACACGCAGAAGCCCCATCTCCAAAAAGAACACACGTGTTGCGATCTTCATAATTCACAATCGAAGAAAGCTTTTCCGCTGCGACAATTAAAATATTACGGTACATGCCTGATTCGATGTAAGCCTTGGCTTGAGAAAGAGTGTAGAGATAGCCTGTGCAAGCCGCTTGAACGTCAACAGCCGCTGCATTCACGGCTCCAAGACGCGCCTGCAAAAGACAGGCTGTGCTCGGAAACACATAATCAGGGGTCAGCGTTGCAACTAAAATGAGATCGATGGCTTCGCCAGAAAGCTGCGCCTGTGTTAAGGCGCTCTTTGCCGCATGAAAAGCCATGTCAGAGGTGAATTCGTCCGCAGCTGCAATTCTTCGTTCTTTCATTCCAGTGCGCGTGACAATCCACTCATCGGTCGTATCGACCATCTTTTCTAAGTCTTGGTTTGTTAAAACCCTCTCCGGAAGATAACTCCCGGTACCTATAATCCGTGCTTTCTTCAAAGACATCCTAAAAATTTAAATACATGCAGAACATGGTCAATTCTAACTCAAAACTCGAAAAAACCAAAGCTTTTATTTCCTTAAGAATGCTATGTTCCGGTCTAT
>JACCDT010817125.1_pt1 | contig 11849 bp, 12 predicted proteins | sample 7446291 | NCBI WGS metagenome assembly JACCDT01 (sample SAMN15323446, study PRJNA562643) | freshwater metagenome | isolation source: river surface water | place: USA:Blue River Watershed | collected 2017-08-17 | reverse complement strand
TACCATGTATAACAATGATAATTGTTATAGATAGTATCATAAACTGTTGATAAAAAGAGCCTATAAATAACCCTCTTTTGTTCTTATCATCCATGGACCCAAAAGCCTGTATTTATCTTGTCAAGGATGACACCGACCCTGACCACCCCTTGTACAAGGTAGGGAAATCGGTACGTCACTGTTCCGTTGATGACCTCCACCGACGTCTTCACTCTTATCATCGTGATAAATCAATCTGTTACTTCACGAGGGTGTCACATCGTATCGCTCCACATCTAGAATCGGAAATCCAACGCACCTTCCAAGAAAGATACCGTGTTGTACGTCCTTCCTGGTTTGATGGAGATGTATCTCAGATGATAGGGGATATGACTCGTCTTATTGGCGAGGACCCCATTACATCCGATGGAACCGACGAAAAACAGCTATCTCAACTTCGCCGTGATGAGACAACTCTAACGTCGGTGGAAAGTATCCAGGAGTTTCATTATGGAACAGGACCCACGTTTCGTTCGGCTCGTCCGATTACAAAAGGAGATATTATCCGGTTGTGTGAGACACTCAATCAACATCCCCTTTATAAAGACGTATGTATGTTCGAACCCGAGCCCATTACCGAAGGTGGAATGGTGTTCCGTTTTCTCCGTCAAGAACAAACAGGACCACGACGATGTGCGGTATGTAGGACATGTTCAGGGCCGTGGTACAAGACCATTCGTTTCCATTACAGAAAGTTTATAATTGTCTCAAAAGCGGTTATGGCGGAATGGAAAGACAACGACGAGGTCATCTTCCCTTCGAACTACATCCTATCTACCCATCTCAAGAGTTTCCACGGAGCCCCTCCGTTCACCACAGAAGAATTGAGGATTCTTGCGGGGGCTTTTTGTACGATTGGTTTGGTCAATCCATCGGTTGCAGTTCAACGACTTGATGGATAGGCGAGGCGGCGCCGTGCCGGCCTTCGGCCGGCGGGATGCCCTCTTCGTTGTCTTATAAAATTGACCCGTTGTCTCTCCTGCCTCTCTCTACATCATCTCTCCTGCCTTCTCTCGCTTTGAACATGTCCTGTCGCATTCATCCCCTGCCTCTTGCGCCTGTCGTCCAGCTCACTCTCCTTGTGACCGAAAACGGTGTCTCCGTGGAGATTCAGTCGGTGGTCCTGCCTTATTCTCAGCGTCCCTCTCGGACTCGGTGTGGTGGAATCTTACGAAGTGTGTTGGGGGGTCAGACGGTGTATGCTCTGGCGTGTGGACGGTATACAGGGAAATGGGGATTTCCCAAAGGTGGAATGGAAGATGGGGAGACCGAAGAGGAATGTGCTCGTCGTGAGGTGGATGAGGAGTTGGGAGTGGTGGACCTGCCTTCTCCTTCCTGCCGAATGGTGCTTTGTCGGCAGGTGTATTTCGTGTTTGAGGTGTCTGTCCTGCCTCTTCGGCCCATGGATACCTTGGAGATTAGGGAGGTGCGATGGATGACGGTGGAGGAGATGAGGGGGGTGTCTCTGAATGCCGCGGGGGTGGCGTTTGTTCAGCGGATGCTGCCTGCCTCTCCACGAATCCCTAAACATCGGTTGTCTGAAGAGTGCTATTTGGCGGTGGAACGTCTTGCGAAACAGAGGCGTTTGGAACATCAGTTGGACGGTCAGGCGTTCTATTCGTATGTGATGCGGTTCTTTGATTCTCCATAAAACAGTGAGTGAGTGGTTCTCTTTTTTATGGGGATGGCAGGAAGAAGGCAGGATGGAATCCCATCGGCAGGCGAGGCCGCGCCGTGCCGGCCTTCGGCCGGCGGGTCTTTAAGCCCCCCTTTAAATCAATGGAACAGGGGGCATAGGGGGAGGCTTGCGTCCCCCTCCCTTTAGATGAGCGGTGGGTTCTGGGTGTTCTGCGGCCACGAAGCCGGTGTGAAGCCTGGGAAGTACGGAATGCCCGAATAGATGAACATGTTTCCCATGAAGAGTGTGGGTTGGATAGTGTTGTGGGGCAAGGAACCACCCGTCGAGTTAATGGTAATGCCCGTCGTGGAGGTGCCTGTTGTTTGATTCAGGTCCGCCTGGTCCGCAGCCGTTTCAGTGGCAAACGCGTTGTCCGTGTTCTGGTCATTCGCTTGATTGACGTAGGAGTGAGCATGACCTGGATCCGTGATGGTGTGGGCATGAGAGGGCATCTCTGGAATGGTCAGGGTGTGAGTCTCTTCACCGATGTCTTGACCCGCTGGATGGAGGGTCGTCGTAACGGTCGTGGCACGTTGTCCCACCACACCCACCACACCACCCGCAGGGTTCGGCAGATTAAAAGAGGCACCTGCGCCACCGAATTGATAGCCGATGACTTGGAAGAGCAGATTGTATTGAGCAACGGAGAGGGAGCGTCCATCGCATTTCATCCAGCCAATGTGGTCGTATCCCACGAAAGACATTTTCATGTCTCCCGTAACGGGTTTCTCTTGGGCCGTGAAGGCCGATGTCTTTCGGAGGATAGAGGTCATCTTGAGGTTCTATTCAGTGGTGGGGGTTTTTTAGGAGGCAGGGTAGAGGCAGGGGATGGAGGCAGGTGAGACACAATAAGAGAGCGGAAGAGGCAGGGGAGGCACACCGAGACAGGGGGCACAGGGGGAGGCCCGCCTGCCTTTAGGCAGGTGGGAGGTCCCCCTACCCTACCAGTAAATAAGTCTCAGCGGCAACGACGCATAAGGCTCCTTACACAGTGGCAGGTTGAAGTCCTCGGCCCCATAGATTCTGCGGATGCGCACCGCTTCTCCAATATTACAGAAGACGAATTCGTCGTGTAATCCTTGGACTTGGACACCCATGTAGCCGTTGTACCCATTCTGACACATCCACTCGATGACTTTCATGTCCGACGAGTACTGACTGGCACGATGGAAGGCATCCGTGGGGGTGACGACCCAGCATTTGGTAAACGCCGTCAGGACACTTTGGGGGGCGTTCTTTTGTTTCATTTCGGCCAGAAGCAGGCGGACGTTTTCGGCGGTGCTCAGGTTCCATAGTTGGATGTCTCTTGTCGTTTCCACTTCCACTACCCCTCCCACGCCCTGACAGTATAGGGTGTTCTGGCTCTCTTTGGCTTCTTCAGGGATGCTTTCCAGTTCGGGTAAGGCGTAGACCAGACAGCTGGCGGGGTCCATCACGAAATACGAATAGCCACGTTCCAGGTTCAACGGTCCACGTTGCCGTTTAAATCCCCGATACAGCCGTGTTCCTGCGGGGAGGAGGGCGTAGGGGCCATTGAGGGCGGAGGCGATGTGGGAGGCCGACTGGGGTGGGGAGGTGTATCTTCGGAGAATGCGTTTCATGTGTTCCGAGATGTAGGCGTCCAGTCGGTCCATCGTGTCCGTGAAGACCTCATTGGCTTTCTTTACCGTCGGATGGCTGTAGGGACGTTTCTCCTTCCTGCCTCTCATGTCAAAGAGAGATTCGTGGGGCATGACAATGTTGACCACATAGTCCTTGATAGAGAAGGCTTCCTTGAGAAAGTCCATACCCGTTTGGAGCGTGGTGTGGTGCTGGAGGGCGTCGTAGAGAGGACGGAGACGTTCGATGGTCTGAGGAGATAGCTTGTGAGACAGATAGGAGGGGAGGGTCTGGGGGGTGGGGGGACGATAGAGGTTGTCGAAGGTGGCTTCGTCCCATCCCGTCACGGTCTCTCCGTCGTAGTGGAAGCCGGCGTGTTCGATGAGGTACGACCGACGCAGTTGATAGATTTCCTCTTCTATTTCGTGGAGCATCTGTTGGTCCTCCTGCCTGCCTTCTTCACGGAGCAGTTCGTGGAGGTGAGAGGTGCCATAGAGTTGTGGGTGGGCTTCGTCGTAAAACAGACGGTCAAAGACACGGTGCGGAGGAGGGATGTCTTCCATGGTCTGGACGCCTCCTTGGTGTCTGTGTTGGGTTCTGCGTCTTCGTCTCGTGGGTTGTCGTCGCCTACGGGTTTTCATTTGGACTCTATTACGTATTCTGGGAATAACGGGATACGTGAGGGAGTGTGTGGGGGGAGTTTAGGGGTCATAGAAGGGAACAACGACTCCGTCGTGGAGGACGTACCAGTGAGCGGAGAGTGTGGTCTTGGGAGGTGTGTTGGATGGGGTGTTGGATGGGGTGTGGGAGGCAGGCGTGTCAGAGGCAGGAGGAGAGGCAGGCGTATTGGAGGCAGACGATGGGATGGAAGACCAATGATGAATCGGACCGTCGTGGGTCACTTCCCATTTCCATCCGAGCGTGTGGGTGTGTGCCATCGAGGTTCCGTAGGTTAGACGAATGGGCGTGTGGGGCTTTAAGTTCCCCTTTGAGGCTTTAAGTCCTCCTGCCTTTGGATGGATTGGGAGGGAGGCAGGAAAGAGATACATCGAAGGCAGGATGGAGGCAGGAGAGAATCTATATTGGGTTGGATGAGATATGTCCTGCCTTTGATGAAATGGTTCCTGCCTTTTATTGGAATGTAACCTGCCTTTTGATGGAATGGGATGGAGGCAGGATATATCTCCAAAGTGGCAGGAAAGAGATACATCGAAGGCAGGATGGAGGCAGGATGGAGGCAGGATGGAGGCAGGATGGAACCCCATCGCTAGGCGAGCCGGCGGCGTGCCGGCCTGCCGGCCGGCGGTTCTTTACATCCCCTTGGGGTCTTTCTGCCTTTACGTCTCTACCGATTAGGAAAAGTTCATGGCCGGTGGAGCAATCGGAGCCGCGGACCCCTGGATGTGTGTCGTCGCCCTCGGACCCAGACTCGTGTCCCTCGTCAGCGTCGTTTGACTCGTTGGGGTGTCCCACAAATAGGTTCGGTAATGATTGTACATCTGGAGATTCATCACCTCCGTGATTTCCAAGGAGAGCGAGAAGTTCAGATTATGGAGCTCAAGGGGGACGCCATACGGGTCCATTAACTTGATACGCACCTGCTTCAAATCCACCGGACGGGGAAAGGTGATGGTGTTCGACAAGACCGTGTAGCCGTCATCAAAGATGATTCCTTGCGGGTTCCTCTTCACCAGGATTTTGGCCAGACACTGGAGATACGAATCATTCGTCTTGTGTTCGACGGTATGAAAGTCGTCAATGGCCAATAAGAGATAGTTGTCGCCGGTCGTTTGGACGAGGGATTCCGAAGAGAGGGTGTAGGGGTCTTCCACGGTGTAGAAGGGTTTGACGAAACCGAGATGGGACCCGAGACCGAAATCAAAAGCACGCTCTTCGTGGCCGACCATCATGAAGGTGAGCGCAAAGGGCGTCGGACAGTGCGTTGGACCTGGAGGACACGGAGGGGGTGCCGAACCGTCAAGGGTGATGGTGCTACGACGGGAGAGAGGGTCGTAGGTGATTCGGAAGAAGAGACCGTAGGTGTCCTTCAAGGCATTGAATTGTTCTTGGATTTGTCGGATAAGACATTCGGGGGTGTAGTCCCCGTCGGGGATGGTGACGGTCAGGAAATGGAGTTGGCCCGTGTAATCCGCGGCATCCAGACGGAACATCGTATTCTTTTTGGCTCGGGAGAAGGTATAGAAACCGTTAGGGATTTCCACCGATGCCACTCGGGCTTGGATGACATTTTTGTAGGGATGGGCGAACCGATAAAGGAAGTTGGTGGCGGGTTCGGCCACGGTGTTTCGGAAACGGGAATCGATGTTCACGAGGTGGGTGCGGTGGTCGTTTGCGTTTTGGATGTCATTCTTTCCATAGATTTCATCGGTCTTGATGTGAATCATTCTGCTTCTATTCAGCGGGGTGGTCTTTTCGGGGAGGTTCCTGCCGAGATGGTTCCTGCCTTTTGATGGATTCTGTCAAGTGTGTATCCTGTCTTTTGTGTGTTCTGTCAAGATTGTATCCTGCCTTTTGTGTGTTCTGTCAAGATTGTATCCTGCCTTTTGATGGGTTGGGTAAGGATATGAAAAGGCAGGATGGAGAAGGCAGGATATATCTTGAAAGTGGAAGGATGGTTTGGTCTGCCAAAGGCAGGATACACTTCCAAAGTGGCAGGAGAATGACAGGATAGATGACAGGATGGAACCCATTCGCTAGGCGAGCCGGCGGCGTGCCGGCCTGCCGGCCGGCGGTTCTTTAAGCCCTCGGGACGGTTTGGCCTGCCGAAGGCAGGATATGTCTCCAAAGTGGCAGGATGATTTGGTCTGCCAAAGGCAGGATGGAGAAGGCAGGATACACTTCCAAAGTGACAGGATAGATGACAGGATATGTCTTGAAAGTGGCAGGATGGTTTGGCCTGCCAAAGAGAGAATGGAATAAGTCTGCCTTCTAAATAGATGATGACTCCCAAGAAAAGCAGGAAAAAAGCAGACAGAAAGACAAGAAAGGCAGGAAAGACCGAAGACACGGATACCCTAAAGGCAGAGATTGAGGCGTTACTCGAAAGCCAATTGTCCCATCGCAAAGAGAAAGAAACCCATGGAGAAGTCTTTACCCCCCTCCGCTTGGTAGAAGAATTATGTGATATGTTTCCTGCCTCCCTCTGGAAAGACAAAGACAGGACGTGGCTGGATCCTGCCACGGGAATGGGGACGTTTATGGTCGTTGTCTTTTATCGCCTCATGGTCGGATTGCGTTCGAGTATCCCCTCTAAGGTGAAACGAGCCCAACACATTGTGGGAAAGATGTTGTACATGGTGGAAATCAATCCCACTTCCGTTTCGATGTGTCGGCAAATCTTTCGTCGGTTGTGTCCTTCCTGCCCCTTGAACGTGTGGTCGGGAGACTTCTTGGAAGACCTTCCTGCCTCATGGCCTGCCACGTACGATGTCGTTCTGGGAAATCCCCCTTACAACCTCGGAGGCACCAAACGGGTTGGAACCAAACGGGCACATGTCCTGTTTACCGAAAAGGGTCTGTCGTTGTTGGTGAAAGGAGGATACCTCGGATACATCTGTCCACCGTCCTATCGGCAGGCAGGAAGTGTGATGAATCAACTGTTTCAAAAGGCAGGCGGGCATCTGGCCTCTCTACGGATACTGGGGGCCAAAGAAACGTATCAAGTCTTTCGTATCCAAGGACGAGTGGATGTCTTTGTTTATCAGACCGGTGGGGATGGGGGTGGGGGGAAGACCACGCTGGTGGATGAGTTCGGAGAGCGGTCCGAGGTGGAATGGGACATGTCTCAGCATCTGCCGAATTTCGGTTGGCCTGTCTTTCAACGTCTCTTTGCGGCCGTTCGGCGTCTCGGGGGGGTCGAGGCCTTTCGAACCACGGAGAGTAGCACCGTTCACCTGCCTTCAGGGGGGTTGGGGGGTTCGGGGTCTCATCGGCTTCTTCATCTCATTGTGGAGGCAGGCCGACGCGTCATTCGGGTGCCCAAAGCTCATTCGCTGGAAAACGTCCCCAAAGTATTCGTCAATGGTCTCGGTATTCCGTATGTCTATTACGACAAAAAAGGAAAGTATGGGCCGACTCAGAGTCCGATTGTGGTTCTTCGGCCTTCTTCGGCAGTGGTGTCGTTGCTTCAAAGTTCCCTCTTTCCGTTCATTGTATGGGGGTTGCGTCTGACCGGTAATAACAATCTCCCTTATCTCTTTGATGCCGTTCCTCGGGTTCGTTCCAAGGACTTCTGGCGTGAGTTGGGGGTGACAGGGGCAGAGAAGAAATGGATCGAAGAGCGGTTTCCTGTGCCTGCCTTTCAAGATGTGGATGTGGAGGGCTGAGGGGTCTCTGGAGTTTGTGTGGGGGTCTGTGGTGTGGGGGTCTGTGGTGTGGGAGTCTGTGGCATCGGATAGCGGGTCAAATAGTCTCGTATGCCCGAGTTGATTGGCATCGTCTTCATTTCCTCCAGAGTGACCCATCGACGGTCAATAATTTCCACGGTATCATCCAATACGTCGGGAAAGGATGCCGTGGGGACATCGAAGACATAATACATTCCACCTTTCAGACGGATTCGTTTCACCGGTTCCGTCTGAAGCGTGATGCCTGTCTCTTCTTGGATTTCTCGTTTCGCACATTCCAATGGCGTCTCTTCAGGGTGGGCATGACCCTTTGGAAACGACCAGATACCGGTACAACGGCCTTGGACAATGGCATAGCGGTATCCTGTCGGCTCGTGGACGCGTAAGATGCCTCCGAAGCCACGGATGCGGTGGGAATTCGAACGACGGGTCGGTGGGGTTTGGGTGTCCATGGGGTTGGCGTGGGTGGTGGTAAGGAAGGGGGACCCTTCGGGTCCGTTCAATTTTTGAGGGGGTCTTTCGGCCTTTCGGTTCTCCGTTGAGGCTTATTTTCGGCCTTTCGGCCTTGAAAAAAAGGGGGGTTGCCCCTTCTTTTGTTTTTCTGGTGGTTTTTTGCTTTTTATGGGTGTTTCTTTGGGTTTTTTGCTTTTTATATGTATTTCTTTGGGGTTTTATGGGGTGTTAGGGTTACTCGTCATATTCGGGCTCGGGAACGGTCTCGTCAATTCGGTCTTCCTCAGGGACATAGAGACCGACCCAGTCGCCCAAATCTTCGTCTTCGGTCATCTTCCATACATGGCGTTCGTAATTCACGGCGTACTTGACACCCTTAAAGGTCCAGGGATGAACATTTCCGTCATTGGGAATCGTCCATTCTTCCACCTTCTTCGGTGCCGCCTTCACGGCCTTCTTTGCCGCTGGCTTGGCTGCGGCTTTGGAGTCAGTGGTTGACGCAGTGGCTGCTGTCGCAGCCTTCGGTGCGGCCTTCGGTGCTGGCTTGGCGTCGGCTGCTGTCGCAGCCTTGGAGTCGGCCGCAGTGGCGGCCTTCGAGTCGGCCGCAGTGGCGGCCTTTGAGTCGGCTGCTGTCGCAGCCTTGGAGTCGGCTGCTGTCGCAGCCTTGGCTGGAGCGACTGGCTTGGTAGGAGTCGTTGGCTTCGCTGCGGTGGCTGGCTTCGAGTCGGCTGCTGACGCAGCCTTCGAGTCGGCTGCTGACGCAGCCTTCGCCGCTGTGGTGGCGGCAGTCGCAGCCTTGGGAATCGGAACCACCTTGGCCGCCGCCTTTGCCGCCTTCGCGGCCTCCTTCTCCAGACGCTTTCGCTCCTTCTCCTCTTCCTTCTCCGCGGCCTTTCGTGCCTTCTCCTCCTCCTTCTCCAGACGCTTTCTCTCCTTCTCCTCGGCCTTCTCCGCCGCCTTTCGCGCCTTCTCCTCGGCCTTCTCCGCCGCCGTTCGGGTTACGACACGGGAGGAGGTGGACGATGTAGTGGACTCTCCGTCATCCTCCGACGAGGCAGAGGCGGACGGAGGGACGAATTCACTCTTGAAGGTCTGATACAGCTCCGACTCGGTGGTCTTCGTCTCATCCGTGTACTTCAGCTTGGAAGACAAGGACATCGCATCCTTGAAGATCATGTGCTTCTTCGTGTCCTCAAAGATGAAGGCCGGTGTGACCTGCTCACCCGTCTTCGTATCCTTGAAGGTGTATCCGTCGTCGTTCGGGATAGAGGCGGAACGGATTTCGACTTCCTTCGTCTCCTCTCCCGTCTCCTTGTCCTTCACGGTACGGGTGATGCTGAAGGACTCCCATCCATTGTCCATCGAATGACGGAGCACGTAGGGAATCCACGCACGGGTCATTTGAAGCGCAATGGAATCCGGACGCTTCGGACGGTTCAGCACCTTCTTCATCTTCGTCGTCTTCAACTTCTTCTTCAGGGTGTCCGTCGCTCGCTCCATCAGCTGGACAAGGTCATGGGCCTCCAAGGATTCGGTAAACGTCAGGACCGCCTCCAGCGTCAGTTCCTCGTGGGTCTCGACGGCCTCTTCGACGTCCTGGGCGACGGGGATATCCATGATGATTTCGATTTCGTTCTCGGCAGACATGTTGGTGGTTTGGTTTGGGTTCTCACACGTGTGGGTCGTTTGGGTTCCAATGGGTGTTTGGGATGCGTTTGGAGTAGCGGTGGCCCTGGTTCAATTTTTTACAGGCCGATGCGCTGGGCGGTTCCTAGGAGAAGATGTTGGGATGGATGGGTCTCTGTTCGTGGAGAGGGTCTAACGGTCACCGTTAGAGGAATGGCGGATGCGCTAACGGTCATCGTTAGAGCGTGGGCGGATGGTGTTGGAGAGGGGCTTTACGCCCCCCTGGAGGTGGCAGGTTGGTTGGGGGGGATTCTCTCCGGCAGGGGAGGCGAAGGAGGCAGGAGAGAGGCAGGAGGCAGGCAGGCAGACATTCCCAAACTTGGTCATTTGGCAGATTGGCATTTTGGTACGTTCGCATGTTAGTGATTCCCCAATCTCCTGAGCACCTGCCACCTCTCCTGCCTTTTCCAAAACTTCGAAATGGCTATTCTGCCAAAACTCCAAAATGGTGATTCTGCCAAACTTGGAAAGGTCTGCCTCCTCTGCCTCCCCTTCGAGTCGGGTCGGTCCCCCCAAATGTTCCAATCCGCCGGAGAGAATCCACTGAATTTCGATGGTATCGTGGGGGGAGTCTAGAGGATTCTTAGAGAGTTGGATGAATTGAAGGGTTAACGGTCATCGTTAGAGGGGGTCTAACGGTCATCGTTAGAAGAGTAGGAAGGGTCCCATACGTGATAGGAGGGTGTGAAGCCCCCTAGGGAAAGGCAGATGGTTGGGGAGTTCTCCGGCGAAGCGAAGGGGAGCAAAGCGACCCGAAGCGACCCGAAGGGGGAGTGGAGGAGGCAAGAGGCAGGAGGCAGGAGGCAGGCAGACATTCCCAAAAAGATAGATTGGTTCATTTGGCATTTTGGTACGTTCGCATTTTGGTGATTCCCAAATCTCCTGAGCACCTGCCACCTCTCCTGCCTTTTCCAAAACTCCAAAGTGGTAATTCTGCCAAATGGTAATTCTGTCCAACTTCGAAAGGTCTGCCTGCCTCCTTCGCTCCCCTTCGGGTCGAGTCGCTTGACGCTTCGCCGGAGAGAATCCCATCGTACTTCAAAGGTATCATGGGGGGAGTCTAGAGGATTCTTGGAGAGTTGATGGAGGGTTGAGAAGTAACGGTCATCGTTAGAGGGGGTCTAACGGTCACCGTTAGGATTAAAAAAGGAGAGGAGGGTGAGAGGCACATCAAGAGAGGGGGTACAGGGGGACGCTTGTGTCCCCCTAAGGAAGATACATGAGAGTGTGGAGAGGCAGGAAGGGGCAGGTGAGAGGCAGGTGAGAGGCGAGTGAACTAACCATGTGGCTGGTTGGAATCGGAAACAAGCCAGGCCGACGAGGGAATGGAGTTGGAAAGCGGAGGGAAGGAGGCAGGAAACGGAAGAAGCGAAGGAAGAGGAGGCAGGGAATCCGGTAAGTCCGTCATCGTCGTCAGGGGGAACGGTGTCAGAAACTCCCTCGCTCGGTCTTCGTCCATCGCATCCTCAGGAACAGGTGGGGTCAAATCCACCCATTTCATGTGCGCATCCGGATTGTTGTTATAGCTCTGACTCAATAGCTCATAACGTGACTCATAAGCATTCACATCAAAACCATAGGGAGCATCTTCTTCTTCACGATAGGTCACATAATGGTGCGTCCAATGACCATACAGTGTCTCTCGGGCCACACGGGTCGTGATGTAATCATTCACAATGTATCCTCCTTGGGCGAGATTGAATCGGATGTCCCGACGAATCAGTAAACGGGTTCCCACGGGAACGTCCGCAAAGAAGTCCTCCATCGTGTACCACCACTTCAGACTCGGATGACGAATCAGATACTGAGGAGTGACGGTGGGAGAGTAAATGTAGATATCATCTTGTTCATAAGGGAACTGTGCCATGGTGGGGGTGGTTCTATTTCGGGTTGGATAGAATCGGGCGGCTGGTGGCGGATAGCGATGGGGTCGGGTCAATTTTTCTAGGAAAAAACAATCGGATGCGATGATACATCCAATGCTTCTTTCTTTTTAGGGTCTTTTTGGGGTTTGATGGGTCGGTTGG
>JACCDT011072218.1_pt1 | contig 11858 bp, 10 predicted proteins | sample 7446291 | NCBI WGS metagenome assembly JACCDT01 (sample SAMN15323446, study PRJNA562643) | freshwater metagenome | isolation source: river surface water | place: USA:Blue River Watershed | collected 2017-08-17 | reverse complement strand
CAGCTGTTCTTGTCCAACGGGTTGGAGAACATCCGGCGGAATTCCAGCCCTTCGACCGCGGTGCGCAGCTCATGCGCATCAGCCTCGACGGCTTCCAGCGTGTCGGTGTCGCCTTCTTCGCGCGCCATCTCCAGCAGCTCGTCGGTGTCCTTCAGGCCGCCGTGGATGCGGGTCAGCTCGTTGACCACGTCTTCGAGGGATTTCTTCTCGCGTCCCAGGTCCTGGGCGCGCTTGGGATCGTCCCAGACCTTCGGGTCTTCGAGTTCGGCGTTGACCTGTTCGAGTTTCTCTGACTTCAGATCGAAGTCAAAGATACCTCCGAAGTTCTTGCTCGCGCGTGCCGAGGTCCGCGAGCAGGTTGGTGAGGGCGTTGAGGCGTTCGGCTTCCATGGATGTCGGGTTCCGGCAAAAACCCCGGATTATACCGGACGAGGGGCCGCCAATGGCCCGCCGCGGCCGCTCGCTCGCTGTCAGTTTTGGGCGCTGCGGTAGCCGATCTCGAAAGCATTGAGCACGTGGTAGCCGACCGGGGAGCGCCAGCCGCCGAGGGCGGCGTTGTCGAGTTGATACCATGAGCCGTAGCTGCGCGGCGTGGCAAATGTGTTGTTCAGTGCGACGGCCGATGCCAGGGCCAGCTTGACCTGCACTTTCGGGTTACTGATCGGATCGCCCTCGATACGGATCAGTGTTTGTCTGGCCACCCTGTCCGAGAGCCTCACGGCCGGATCCTGCTGCCTGGCTTTCTGGATGTGCGCGACGATGTCTCGCTGCGTTGCCTCGCCGAGCGCTGCCGGGTTATAGACGGTCGATTCCAGGTCCAGTTTCAGTCCCACGTAATTGGCGATGCCGCCGCCCAGCGAGTGCCCTGCCAGCGTCAGCATCGGCTTCGGGTCGATGGTGTCGAAGACTTTCAGCAGACGGCCGGTCAGGTCGGCTGCCTGCTGGTGCGCATGCGGCACACCTTTGCTCCCCATGAACTGGCGCACGTTGGTGAGCCATTGCGCCTTGGACGCTGCACCGCGACCGGTGCCCATGAAGCTGAGCACGTACACGGGGCGACCGTCGCGCAGCACCGGCTTGCCATCGCTGCCCTTGAGTTCGCTCAGGTCGGCCATCAGGCCGGTGCGTGGGTCGCGGAATTGCCCGGTCTGCGGGAGCAGCTTGCGCTTGGCGCCCGGCAGCAATTTTTCCAGCGGGGTATCGGCACGCTGGCCCTTGAGCTTGTCGTAGGCCTCAAGGCCAGGCTTGGCCAACTGCATGAAATTCTCTTGTGACGGGTCAGCATCGCGCCAGGTCCTGTGCGCATTCAGTGATGCGTCCAGCGCAGGATCCCTGAGCTTCTCCTGCTTGTTGCGCAACGTGATCCCCGTTTTCATCTCGGCCTGCGCGTGGCGCAAGGTGTGAAACAGGTCGCGTGTCTTGTCGGCGATGTCGGTGAACGCTCGCGCGAGCTCCGGTCGGTCTGCCTTTGCCGAGGACGGAGCGGGAGCAGCGGCCAGCTTGTGCGTCTGTCCGGACGCCATCGCAGGATCGGCGGGAAGGGCGCTCGACGTGTGCAGGGCGGCGCCATGCTGCCCGAAGGCCACGGCCACCGGATGCAGCGCGGTCGTCGCCAGCGCCGGTGATGTCGCTCGTGCTGCAGGAATGCTGTCGGGCAGCGCCGGCCTCGCCAGCGCAGCGTAGTTGCCGTGCAAACTATTCATGAGGGTGGCGGGGCAAGGTCATACGGTCGCCATGGGTTCGCGCAGATCCTGTGGGGCTGGCGGCGCCAAGACCAGCCGTGCTGCATCGACTGCAGAGAGGAAATTCTCGAGCGTGTGGTGGAAGCCGAGATCGTCCAACTGATTGATTCTTGCGTTGTGACACAGCAGGAATACCTGCAGCTCCTCATCCCAGGCCAGCCAGCAACCACCGAGCATGCGGCCGTAACGGTTCAGCTGCAGTGCGGCGAAAAGGGCGTCTTCAGGACCGTCTTCCGGCAATGGGCAGACCACCGACGACAGGTGGGCAATGCCGGCATCGGCCTCGACTTCGATGACGACCACGGTGCCATCCTCACGGCTGAGTGCGGCGACATTTTCATCATCCAGTCGGATGCCGGGCACGCGCCCCGCCAGCCAGTGATTGACGCTATCGACAGCAATGTGCATGCAAGCCCTCTCGTCAACCGTGGCAAAAGTCACACCACTCGGGGAGTAGGTAACGCTTGCGGGCCGGCCTGTCGGCAGCGCCGGGTCGGCGTTTGCGTCGGCGTTGTACTAATGGGCGAGTGGTGTTTGCAACGCTTATCCGGAGGCGGCCTCGGCAAATTCGATCATCAGCTGCACCGTGGTGCGGCCGTTGTATTCATTGGCATCCAGCCGGTAGGCGGCGCGGATGCGGGCGGGCAGGCCGTCTGCGTGGTTGAACCAGATGGCGTCGAATTGCCGGCCGTCTTTTTCCAATTGCAGCTTCAGGTGGCGTTCTTTCAGTACCCGCTGGTTCATGACCCGGAATTCATCGCAGAACAGCGGATGGGCGAAGCCCTGGCCCCAGACCTGTTGTTCGAGCGTCGTGATGAAGTCCAGGCTGAAGTATTCCGGTTCCAGCGGGCCGTCGGTCTCGATCACGTGTTCCAGCTCGGCCGCGCCCAGCCATTCGCGTCCGACCTGCTCGAAGGCCTCGGCGAAGGCGGGGAAATCGCTTTCTTTCAATGACAGGCCGGCGGCCATGGCGTGGCCCCCGAACTTGTCGATCAGCACCGGATGGCGCTTGGAGACCAGATCCAGCGCGTCGCGCAGGTGGAAGCCGGGTATCGAGCGGCCCGAGCCCTTGATCATCCCATCGCTGGCCGGCGCAAAGGTGATGGTCGGGCGATAGAATTTTTCTTTCAGGCGCGACGCGACGATGCCGATCACGCCCTGGTGCCAGTCCGGGTTGAACAGCGTCAGCGTCGCACTGTCGCGCGGGTCCACGTTTTCCAGCGAGGCCAGCGCCGCTTCCTGCATGCCGGCCTCGATGTCGCGCCGCTCGCGGTTGATGGTGTCGAGCTCGCGCGCGATCGCCCAGGCCCGGGTGTTGTCGTCGGTCAGCAGACATTCGATGCCAAGTGACATGTCGGCCAGCCGTCCGGCCGCATTCAGCCTGGGGCCGGCGGCAAAGCCGAGGTCGAACGGCGTGGCCTTGCGCATGTCGCGCGCGGCCACCGAAAACAGCGCGGCGATGCCCGGATGCGCGCGCCCCTGGCGGATGCGCTGCAAGCCCTGTGCGACCAGGATGCGGTTGTTCGCATCCAGCTTCACGACATCGGCCACCGTGCCCAGCGCCACCAGGTCGAGCAGCGCATCCAGCCTGGGCTGGTTGGCGGTGTCGAAGCGGCCGCGCTGGCGCAGTTCGGCGCGCAGCGCGAGCAGGGTGTAGAACATCACACCGACTCCGGCCAGATGCTTGCTGGGGAAACCGCAGCCGGGCTGGTTCGGGTTCACGATCACGGCCGCATCCGGCAATTGATCGGCCGGCAGATGGTGGTCCGTGACGAGCACGGCAATCCCGCGCTGGTTGGCGGCGGCGACACCGGCGATGCTGGCGATGCCGTTGTCGACAGTGACAATGATGTCAGGCGATTTTTCGCGGGCGGTCAGCTCGACGATTTCGGGCGTCAATCCATAGCCGTACTCGAAGCGGTTCGGGACGATGTAGTCGACATTCGCGCCCATCGCGCGCAGGCCACGGATGGCCACCGCGCAGGCGGTGGCGCCGTCGCAGTCATAGTCGGCCACGATCACCAGCCGTTTGCCAGCCTCGATCGCATCGGCCAGGAACACGGCGGCCTTGTCGACCTGGGTCAGTGCCGAGGGCGCGATCAGTGCGTCGAGTGTCGTCGACAGCTCGCGCTTGTCGGCCAGGCCGCGCGCGGCCACCAGCCGCGCCAGCACCGGGTGCAGGCCTTGCTGGGCCAGCATCTCGGCCTGTCGGATCGGATAGGGGCGAACGGCTATGCGGGTCATCGTGTAGGGGGCGTGCTACGGGTTGCGGTTTGCAGGTTGCGGATTGCGGATTGCGGTTTTCGTCAGGCGGCAGGCTCAGGCCGCCGGCAGCCGGAGCCGCGACAGCGACGGCGATCGCCAGAATTTTCTCATGCCGTTGCGGGTCACTCGCCATTCCGCCAGCCGGCTGTGATCCGAAAAAAGCAGGGTCGCCTCGTTCAGCGCGCCGGATTTCAGCTGGCCGAGCAGGGGTGCGAAGCGCTCGGCTTCCAGCGCCTGCATGTGCTCCAGCCAGCCGGCCCAGTCACCGGCCAGCGATGCCGCCTGCAGCCGCGCGTCGATGCTCAGCCTGCCGGCATCGTCGGCTGCCCTGCCGGCCATCGCCGCCAGATAAGCCGGCGCAGCGACACTGTCGGGTGAACTGCCGGCCCACAGCCACAGCGCATTGATGCGCGGCAGCCCGCTCAGCTCACGGCCCTCGTTCACCGGATGCTGGTGCCACAGCATCTGCACTTCATTATGCAGGCGGCGCCAGTCGCGCTCGCCGGGGCCACGCGGCTGCCAGATGTCGATGTTGTGGCCGCTGGCCGCGGCCGGGGTGCAAGTGCGCAGGCCGCGCCATGCGTCGGCGCGCACGAACCAGTGGCGCGCATCGCCCCAGGCGATGTCATGGCCGGCTTCGCTGAACAGGGGCGCGGCCGCCTCGTACAGCGCGCGCGCGTCGCTGTCATCGAGAACCAGCGCTTGCGGATCGGTCAGTACCAGATGATCGCGGGCGATGTGCAGATGCACCGCTTGCAGCAGGAACCAGTAGCCATCGCCGGCCATGGTTGCCATGCCCCGCGCTTGCATCAGCTCGCGTGCGATCGGCGGGCTGTTGTCATCATCAGTGCCCGCCAGCCAGCGCTCATGCGGCAAGGCTGCCGCAAACGCCGGCGGCAGGTGAGTGCGCGCCTCAGAGGCGCGGGCGAGCAGGGTGGCCAGCGCCGGCAGGCGCAGGGTGTCCAGCAAGTCTTTCGCGTGCTCGGCAGGCGGCAGTGCAAACGGGATCAGCAGCGTGGTGGAGGACATCAGTGCATTGTAGGTTAAGTGTCGCGCGCACCACGCTTGGGCCACCCGCGAGGGCGGCGCAGCCCGGTACCGCAGGGCTGGCAGGCCGGGTTTTAGTCGCAGCGGCTTTGTCTATGGCAAACTTCGGGCTGCCTAGCACCTATCTCCGGAGCCTTGATTGGCATTATTCAACAACCCGCCGTTCGAGTGGACCATCGGCCTGCGTTATACGCGCGCCAGCCGCCGCAGTGCGCGCAACAGCTTCATTTCCTTCATTTCCCTCATCTCGATGGCCGGCATCGCCCTGGGCGTGGCTGCGCTGATCGTCGTGCTGTCGGTGATGAACGGTTTCCAGAAGGAAGTGCGCGACCGCATGCTGTCGGTGCTGTCCCATGTCGAGGTATTTGATGCCGCCGGCAGCATGCCCGACTGGCAGCAGACGGCGGCGCAGGCATTGCGCCATCCACAGGTGCGGGGCGCCGCCCCCTTCGTCGATGGGCAGGCGATGGTGACCCGCAATGAGACGGTGCGCGGTGTCATCGTGCGCGGCATCCTGCCGGCTGAAGAGCCGAAAGTGTCGTCAGTTGCCTCGCAGCTGGTCGAGGGCAGCCTGGACTCGCTGGTGCCGGGTGAATTCAACATCGTGGTCGGCAGCGCGCTGGCGCGCAATTTTGGCCTGCATGTCGGCGACAAGCTGACGCTGATCGCGCCGCAAGGGCAGGTGACGCCGGCCGGCGTGCTGCCGCGACTCAAGCAATTCAATGTCACCGGCATCTTCGAGGCCGGGCACTATGAATTCGATTCCGCGCTGACCTTCATCCACCTTGACGATGGCGAGCGCCTGTTCCGGCTGGCCGGCCCCAGCGGCTTGCGGCTGAAACTGGCCGACATGCAGCGCGCGCCCGAGGTCACGGGCGAGTTGTCGCTGCAGCTCAAGGGTGATCTGTATTTGCGCGACTGGTCGCAGCAGAACCGCAACTGGTTCGCCGCCGTCCAGACCGAAAAGCGGATGATGTTCATCATCCTGACCCTGATCATTGCCGTGGCCGCGTTCAACCTGGTGTCGACGCTGGTGATGACGGTGACGGACAAACAGGCCGACATCGCCATCCTGCGCACGCTGGGCGCATCGCCGGCGTCCATCATGCGCATCTTCATCATCCAGGGGGCGCTGGTAGGCATGATAGGGACAGCCATCGGCGTGTCCTTTGGCGTGCTGGTCGCACTGAATATTGATGTCATCGTGCCCTTCATCGAATCCCTGTTCGGCATCCAGTTCCTGCCGCGCGACATTTACCTGATCAGCGCCTTGCCCTCCGACCTGCGCTGGCCGGACGTGGGCCGCATTGGCGGCATGGCGCTGCTACTGGCCTTCCTGGCCACGCTCTACCCCAGCTGGCACGCCGCGCGCGTGCGTCCGGCGGAGGCCCTGCGCTATGAATGAGAAGCTGATGAGCGCTGACGGCGATCAAGGAATACAGGAAGCCGGCGGCGAGGTGCTGTCCTGCACCGGCCTGGGCAAGACCTTCGTGCAAGGGCGCGACAGCCTGACCGTCCTGAGCGATGTCTCGCTGCAGGTCAGGGCGGGCGAGCGGGTGGCCATCGTCGGCGTCTCCGGCTCCGGCAAGTCGACGCTGCTGCACTTGCTGGGCGGGCTGGATGCGCCCACCACCGGCAAGGTGTCCTTGCTGGGCAGCGACTTCGCGGCCTTGCCCGAGCAGGCGCGCGGCGCGCTGCGCAACCGCTCGCTGGGTTTCGTCTACCAGTTCCACCATTTGCTGCCGGAATTCACGGCCCTCGACAATGTCGCGATGCCCTTGCTGATACGCCGCCTGCCGCGCGAACAGGCGCGCGCCGCGGCCGCTGCCTTGCTGGGCCGTGTCGGCCTGTCAGCCCGGCTGTCGCATGTGCCGGGTGAGTTGTCGGGCGGCGAGCGCCAGCGGGTGGCGCTGGCGCGCGCGCTGGTCACGCAACCGGCCTGCGTGCTGGCCGACGAGCCGACCGGCAACCTCGATCGTCAGACCGCGCATGAGGTGTTCGACCTGATGCTGGAGCTGTCGCAGACGCTGGGCACGGCCTTCATCATCGTGACCCACGACCCGGACCTCGCCGGTCGCTGCGACCGTGTGCTGCACCTCGGGCCTGACGGCCTGCGCTGAACTTCTTTCACGGCCGAACAGGCGCCGCCATGCTGGTCGATAGCCACTGCCACCTGGATGCCACGGAATTCGGCCGCACGCCGGCCGAGGTGGCGGCCGGAGCGCAAGCCGCCGGCGTCGACTGGATCGTGGTGCCGGCCGTCGAGCGGGCGAACTTTGCCACTGTCGCCCAGATATCCCGACAGCATCCCGCCTGTGTCTATGCGCTCGGCATCCATCCCCTGTATGTGCCCCAGGCGGCCGAGCACGACCTGGTGATCCTGCGCGAGCAGGTGGCGCTCGCGATGGCCGACCCGCGCTTTGTCGCCATCGGCGAGATCGGGCTCGATTTTTTCATTCCCGAGCTGAAGGCCGGCCCGCTGCGCGACAAGCAAGAGCATTTCTATGTCGAGCAATTGAAGATCGCGCGCAACTTCGATTTGCCGGCCATCCTGCATGTGCGCCGCTCGCAAGACAGCCTGCTGAAATACCTGCGCCGCATCCGGGTGCGCGGCGGCATTGCGCATGCCTTCAACGGCAGCGAGCAGCAGGCGCAGGCTTTCCGCGAGCTCGGCTTCGTCCTTGGTTTCGGTGGTGCGATGACCTTCACGCGGGCCCTGCAGATACGGCGCCTGGCCACCGGTCTGCCGATCGACAGCATCGTCCTCGAGACCGATGCGCCCGACATTTCCCCCGCATGGCTGCATCCGGCGACCAATACGCCGGCGCAGCTGCCCCGCATCGCTGCGGAGCTGGCCGAGCTGCGCGGCCAGCCTGTGGCAGACATCGCGCTTCACACCACGCAGAACGTGGCGCGCGTGCTGCCTCGCCTTGGCAGCCTGATGATGGCCTGATTGCGCACGCTGGCGCTGGGCTGGCTGGCAGGCACCGGATGGCTGCAGCTGCAGCCGGTCTTGCCGCCGACGCTCGCCGCGGCCATTGCACTGGTCGCCGGCTTACTGCTGTTGCTCATCGCCGCGGCACCGCATCGGTCCGCTGCCCTGATCAAGGGCCCGGCCCGAGCGTGGCCATTGTTGCGCCTGCCGCTGCTGTTGCTGGTGGCCGGCTTGCTCGCCGGCGCCGGCGCTGCTGCGCTGCGCGCCCAGTGGCGGATGGACGATGGCTTGCTGCCGTCGCTGGAAGGGCGCGACCTCGTCGTCACCGGCGTTGTCGCCAGCCTGCCGAACGAGGTCAGCCGTGGCCAGCGTTTCTACTTCAAGCCTGAACAGGCTGTCGATGCCGGTCATCCGGTCAGGCTGCCGGCCTTGCTGGCGCTTGGTTGGTATGACAGCGGCGGCCAGCAGGCCGCTGCCCGGCAGCGGGTAAGGCCCGGCGAGCGCTGGCGCTGGACGGTCCGGCTGAAGCAGCCGCACGGGCTGGCCAACCCGGACGGCTTCGACGAAGAAGCCTGGCTGCTGTCGGAGGGCGTGCGCGCCACCGGCTACCTGCGGCCGGCCGATGCGCAACGACTCGACGCCTTCGTGTTCAGCCCGCAGGCAGCGATCGGACGGGCCAGGCTGTGGCTGCGTGAGCGCATCCTCGCCGCCTTGCCCGAGGCGCCCCATGTCGGCGTGCTGGTGGCGCTGGTGATCGGCGACCAGCGCGGCATTACGCCGCGCGATCGCGAGCTCTTCAACCTGACCGGCATCGGCCATCTGGTATCGATCTCGGGCTTGCACATCACGATGATTGCCGCATTGGCCGCCGCTGTCCTGCAGTGGGCCTGGCGACGCGCTTCATGGCGGCGCGTGCCGCTGAGCCTGCACCTGCCGGCGCGCAAGGCCGGCGCGCTGGGCGGGCTGGTGGCTGCCGGCCTGTATGTCGCGCTGGCGGGATTTGGCGTGCCGGCGCTGCGAACGCTGCTGATGGTGGCCGTCGTCTGCTGGGCGCAGCTGCAGGCGCGCCTGCTGCCGGCCTCGCGCGTGCTGGCCACGGCCTTGCTGGTGGTGCTGGTGGTCGATCCGTGGGCGGTGTTATGGCCGGGCTTCTGGCTGTCGTTCGGCGCGATTGCCTGCATCTTGTATGCGTCGGCCGGTCGCGCTGATGCCGTGGGTCGCCGCAACGCGCTGGCGGCAGCGGCCCGCATGCAGATGGTCGTGACGGCCGGGTTGGTGCCCATGACCATCGGCCTGTTCGGGCAGCTGTCGCTGGTCGGGCCGCTGGCCAATGCGATCGCGATTCCGCTGGTGAGCTTTTGGGTGACGCCGCTGGCCTTGCTCGGTGTCGTGCTGCCGCAGCCGTTCTGCCGCTGGCTGTTGGGCAGCGCCCATGCGGCATTCGAGGCCCTGCTGGGCTGGCTGCAAATGATGCTGGACATGCTCAGCCAGCTGGCTGACGCCGGCTGGCGATTGCCGCAACCGGATGGTCTGACGCTGGCCCTGGCGCTCGCCGGTACGGCCTGGTTGCTGGCGCCGCGTGGCTGGCCCTGGCGCTGGGCCGGTGCGCTGTGCTGGCTGCCAATGCTGGCCGCGCTGCCATCGGCGCCGGCCAGCGGCTTCTGGCTGACGGCGCTCGACATCGGGCAGGGCAACGCGGTGCTGGTCGAGACTGCGCATCACCGGCTGCTGTATGACACCGGGCCGGCCTGGCCGTCGGGCTCGGATGCCGGCGAGCGCGTGATCCTGCCTTACCTGCGCGCCCGTGGCATTGCCCGGCTGGACGGCCTGATGGTCTCGCATGCCGACCTTGACCATGCCGGCGGCGCGGCCTCGGTACTGGCGGCGCTGCCGGTCGGCTGGTTCAGCTCGTCGCTGCCGGCTTCGCATCCGCTGGTCGGCGCGCAGGCGCGGCATGTGGCCTGCGTGACCGGGCAGCACTGGCAGTGGGATGGTGTGCGGTTCGAGGTACTGCATCCGCTGGCCAGTGATGCGGGCGAGCAGAAGACCAATGCGCGCAGCTGCAGCTTGCGCATTTCCGCCGGTGGCCAGACGGCGCTGCTGGCCGGCGACATCGAGCAGGCGCAGGAAGCGGCCTTGCTGGCGCGCGCGGGCGCTGGCCTGCGTGCGGATGTGCTGCTGGCGCCGCATCATGGCAGTGGCACCTCATCGACCGCTGCTTTCCTCGACGCCGTCGCGCCCGGGGTGGCGCTGTTTCAGGTTGGCTACCGCAACCGCTACCGGCATCCCAAGGCCGAGGTCGTGCAGCGCTATCGCGAGCGCGGCATACGGATGCTGCGCAGCGACCATGCCGGGGCGGTGCGGGTCGCCCTCGGCGCATCGGACGCATCGGATGCTTCGGGTGCATCGGGTGCATCGGGTGCTTCGGGTGCATCGGGTGATTCGGGTGCCTTGGGTGCATCGGGTGCATCGGGTGCATCGGGCGCTTCGGGCGCTTCGGCCCCGTCCGCGCCGGCCAGCGAACGCGTGGCGGTGCATGCGTACCGCTGCGAACAGCGTCGCTACTGGCGGCCGGCGGTCTGTCCGACAAATTGATCCACCGCAGGCCTGGTGGTCGGGACACTTGATCCAAGCTCGGTTTCCCTGGCCGCGTGCATGACAGCATCCACCGCTTCGGTTTCAGGATGGACATCATGGGCGGGCGAGCGTTGACATGGGCGGCACGGGCGTCGCTGACGGCACGGATGGCACCGATGGCAAGGATCGCGCTGCTATGGGCCGCCTGGCCCGCATGCGCGCTGGCCTGGCCGGCCGATGCCGATGCCATCCTCGATCGCGGCCGGGTCTCGACCGTGCTCGATATCGAGAATGACTCCTTGCTGCTGCTGCATGCTGACGGCCTGTACACCAGCGGCCTGCGCCTGACCCGCAATTACCGGCTGCGCGAGGCCGGCGGCTGGCGCTCGCTGGCCTGGCGCGTCGGCCAGCAGCTCTATACGCCCAAGCATGCGACACTGCCGCCGGCCTTGCTGGGGCCACTCGACCGCCCGTACGCGGGCTGGCTGTTCGGCGGCCTGGCCTATCGGATCGAAGCCGACGATGGCAGCGAACTGGCCTTCGGGCTCGACCTCGGTTGCCTGGGGCCGTGCGCGGGGGGCGCGCCGACCCAGAAATTCCTGCATCGGGTGCTGGACCAGCCGCAACCGCAGGGCTGGTCAACGCAACTGGCCAATGAGCCCGGACTGGTCGTGCAGCTGGGCGGCCGTGCGCCGTATTACCGGCTCTCAGCCCACGCCGACCTGCGGCCCGGGCTGGCGCTGCGGCTGGGGAATATCTTCACCGATCTGATGCTGGACACCGCGCTGCGCGCCGGCCGGCTGCGCGCGGCGGCCGGCGAATCGGTCATTTATGGTTTTGTGCGCGGCGGCGTGCGCGCCGTCGGCCATGACGCGACGCTGCAAGGAGGCTGGTTTTCGAATGATCCCGGGCGCACGGTCAGGCCGAAGCGGGCCACCGGCGAGCTCGAGGCCGGGCTGCAATGGCAGCGCGCCGCCTGGGCCTGGCGCATTGCCGTGGTCATGCGCAGCAACGAGATCGCCGGATTGCCCGAAGCGCAGGGCAGGGAATCCTTCCTGCGCCTGTCATTCAGTTACTCGCCATGAGCCTGCAGCCGGCGGGCGCTGCAGTCGCAGCCGAAGGCGAAGCCGAAGTCGAAGCCGAAGCCGAAGCCGAAGCCGAAGCCGCTTTGGGGCGGCGGCCCGCGCGCGGGCCGCAAGGCGGGCTTGGCAAACGATAAACATCAAAACGGGCCGGGTGGGGCAGGTTCTGTGAGGTATAATTCGAATTTCACGCTAGTGCCTCACCGGCCT
>JACCDT012000211.1_pt1 | contig 11864 bp, 9 predicted proteins | sample 7446291 | NCBI WGS metagenome assembly JACCDT01 (sample SAMN15323446, study PRJNA562643) | freshwater metagenome | isolation source: river surface water | place: USA:Blue River Watershed | collected 2017-08-17 | reverse complement strand
TGTATGACCTGGGTGCGCGTTGGGATTCGGTTGCTGATGGGATTACCGCCCGCACTGGGAAAGTCGGCGACGAACTTGATGCGGTCATGGATCAGGTGGGCAAGGTTGCGGCCGCTACCGCGGAACCCATCGAAGCTATCGGGGATGTCGCTGCGCAGGTTTCTCAGGCGATGCACCTGACGGGGGATGACCTGGGTGCGATGACGCAGCAACTCGCCAATTTGAATGCGTTGACCGGTGAGAACACTAACGTCAAAGAGCTTGCCCGCCTGTATCGGGTGTTCGGTACGGCGGCGGCTGATCAACCGAAAATCCTTGACGAGTTGTACACGGCGAACACGACGACGGGGGTGTCGGTCAACGATCTGATCGGAACCCTGGTGAAGGCCGGTCCGACGATCAAACAGTTCGGTTTGGATGTGGGTTCCGCCGCCAGTGTGATGGCGACGTTCGAGCAGGCGGGCATCGACCCGGAGAAAGCTGTGGCGGCGTTGACGGTGGCGTTGAAGAAATTCGCTGCCGCGAATCGTGACCCGCAGGAGGCTCTGCGCCAAACCATCACGGACATCAAGAATCTGGCGGACGCCGGCCGTGACGTTGAAGCGTTGAACTTGGCGCAGTCGTCGTTCGGTAAGGGTTTCGCTCCGGTGTTCGATGCGATTAAGAGCGGCACTCTGGATTTGCAGGCGTTGGATTCTCAGTTCGGCAGTAACACGCGGTCGATCAATGAGACGCGTGGTGCGACTGAGGATTTGGCGGAGCATTGGCAGAAGTTCACAAATAATTTGCAGACGGGGTTCAAGCCGATTGCCGATGAGGTTTTCGGGTCGATGAATGAGTGGCTGTCCAGTTTGTTGGATAAGTCTGGTCAGTTGGCGATGAAGATCGGGGAGTTGTTTCAGGGGGCGGAGCCGTTTCAGTCTCCGAATGATCCGGGGTTTGCGTCGGGGTCGGATGCGTTGGGTGTGTTGTTGGGTGTGCCGGGTGCTGATGGGCCTAAGCCGGGTGATCCTGGGTTTATCGGGCCGGTGTTGCCGGGGGATGCGCCGCAGGTTGCGGGTGTGACGCCGGGTGTTGCGCAGCCGTCGCGTGTGGGTGAAGGTGCGGGCGGATTGCGGGCGCCTGCGGCTGGTTGGGGGTTCGCGCCGAACACGAAGTCCGGTATTGGTGGTGGCGGTAAGGCTGGTGCGGCGCAGGTTCCCTATGGGGCGGTGCCGGGGATCGCGGCGGGGGTTCCGGTCACCGATGCGGTGTATTCGGCTCAGTCGTCGTTGTGGGAGGCGCAGCACTCGACGGAGGAGAAGCGGGCGCGGCTCCAACAGTTGGAGGCTGATAACACGGCGAAAGCTGAGGAGCTGGTCGCTGCCCGCAACGATGTGGCGAAGGCTGAGCGGGATCAGCATGCGGCGGAGATGCGTTTCGCGGCGGCGCAGAAATCAGCGTACGACGCGCAGTTCAAACAGTTGCAGCAAACTTCGGAGCAGTTCGCTGGTATCTCTGCACAACTGGATCAGGACTTCGGTGTTTCGCAGGGACTTCCGGGGATTGCGGAGAACATCACGAAGTTCCTTGGCTCGCTTGCGTTCGCGCCGGTGGTGGGTGCGTTGCAGGGTGTGCAGGCGGGATTGGGGTTTAAGCCGGGTGAGGCTGGTTCGGGTGTGTTCGGGATGGTCGGTTCAGCGCTCGGTATGGCCTCACCGAGGCAGCCCGGTGGGCAGGCCATTGGTGGGGGCGGCGGGTCGATGCCGGTTGGCGCCCCGGCGTTTGCGGCGCTGCCGGGTGAATCGGCGGCGGGTTTCGCGCACCGGGCGATGATGCCCTACTGGCAGAGCCAAGGGCTCGAGGTTGGTGATCATGCCGCGGATCAGTTCGGGGAGCACCAGAACGGTGCTCTGGACATCATGGTGCCGAGCATTGAGGCGGGGAACGCTGTTTTGCAGCAAGTACTTTCGGACCCGAATGTGTACGGGGCGATCTTCAACAATCAAACCTACGGTTACGGGCACGGGCCGACGCCCCAGGACTACGCCGCGGGGCATACCGGTGATCCGAATCAGGATCACACGAACCATGTTCACGCCTGGTACAAGCCGGGCGATCCGAACAACATCAACCCCAACGGTGCCCCTATCGGCATGGGTCCGGGTGGTGTCAGTGTCAGTGGTTCTGGTGCGACCCCCGTGTTCGTGGTCAACATGCCCGGCAGTGGTTTGGGGGGGCCGACGGCAGGTTCGCAAGGCCCGGGTAAAGCCGCCCTGCCTGCTGGTGCAGGCAACTTGTGGGATCAGGTTGCGCAGGCTGAATCGTCGGGCAATTGGCAGGACAACAATTCTGGTGGGCACACGACGAGTTCGGGTGCGCCGCGGGGTGGTTTGCAGATCACCGATGGGACGTGGGGTGAGTTCGGCGGTGGTGAGTTCGCGCCGACCGCGAACCTTGCGACCCGGGAGCAGCAGCAGGAGATCGCGAACCGGATTGCGTTCGGCGGCTACAACGGGAAACCCCCGCAAGGGTTGGGGGCGTGGCAGGCCATCGCTGACGGCCGTGTGCCGGGGGTGACGACGGCAACCCCGGCGAGTGCGTTCGGTGTGGGTGGCGGCCCGGGGCTGCCCGGTCCCGCTGTGGCGCCTACCCCGGGGATTATTTCGGCTGCGCCGCCGCTGCCGTCGGGCATTCCCGGCATTGGCCCTGCGCCTGGTGGCGGTGGGGGCATTGGGCCGGGTACGGGATTCCCCGGACTTGGCGGCCCGCCCGCGGGACTTCCCGGTATGGGCGCGTTTTCGGGGCCGTCGTCGGATAAGGGTGGCCGTGAGTTCGGTGCCGGAACGCCGGCTTCGGGTGGCTTGGGTTTGGGTGGCGGCCTGATTGGGATGGCTGGCGGGGCGGTTCAGTCGGCGATAGGCGCGGCGGGTTTAGCGGCGGATGCCGCCGGCGGTGGTGGTGGTGGTTCTGCCGGTGCCGCCGTGTTGTCAGCCGCAGCGCAGATCGGCATCCAGGAGGGCATGCGTGCCATCAGCTATGCAGGCCAGTTGGCGGGCATCGGCGTCTCTGGGTTGATGGAAACTTTCAGCCTCAACGATTCCGCCCTCGCCGACCCGGGCAAATCGTGGTTGGGCCGGGTGGCGATGGGTGTCGCGGGGGCGCGACCCGCACTGCCGAACTCGGCTGGCGGTAAGGGTGGGCAGCAGAACGACGCGATGGCCGAGAGCGGTAAGACCGGGCCGAACGAGCCGCCCGGGCCGATGGACCCCAACCAACTGCAAAACGGCGGGCAAGGCGGCCCCGGCAGCGAAGGCAAGAGCGGGTCCGGTGGCAACACCATCAACAACACAACGAACGTGACCGTGCAGGGCGATAGCCAAAGTGCTTACTACACTGGGGCTACCGTCGCCGATGCCGCGTCCGAGGCGCAACTGAATATGACGGGCCGATGAGCGGTCCGGTCATCACCTACCCGGCGGGGCCGATGGTTCCGCACGGCATATACCACCTGTTGAAGGGTGACCGGCCGGAAGTCTCGTTGCAGTCGTGGAACGACACCGTGTGCTTCTACCTGATGGGTGGCCGCTCGGAGATTGACCGCACCGCACCGGAATCCGTGCAGTTGGTGGAACTCAAGGGGCTGATTGCGCCGTGGGAAACCATCGACCAGCAGGGCGCCACCGAGGATGGTGTGACGTTCGTTGACGCCCTGTACGGGCCGACACGGGTTAGCGCGCGGGTGGTGGTCCGTGGGAGGGATGCCCGTCACACCAAGCGGGTGCAGCGGCACCTGTTTGAATCGTTGGATGCGAAGCAGAAGTCTGAACTTGGTTGGCTGACTCACGATCTCGGGTATTGGTGGGCGCCGATCCGCTGGTTCGAGGCACCCCCGAACAACTATTCAGGCAAGCAGAATCGGCAGGAATGGACGCTCACACTCAGGGCTGACTCCGGGTTTTGGCAGTCCTACCCCGACACCGACTCGTTCTCCCTGCTGTACGAGGACATGGTCGACACCTTCCACTACAACACCTACTCGTGGGTTGAGCACGGCCTCACCGAAGTGTGGCCGCTGCACTACGAAGGGACTGGCGGCGGATACATTTACGCCGACGGCAACCGGGCCGTATGGAAAGACGAAGGCGGCCTATTCACCGACCGCCGCACCGTCGTCTGCGGCCCGTACCTCGACTTCGAGACGGTCACCGACAACCAAGTCGTCACCATGCGCCTCGGGTCGGCCCCCGAATGGTCAACCGCATCAGGGTCAAACGACGTGTGGGCGCGCATGGGCAAGACCATCGACGACGAATGGGACGGCTCCGGTATCCGCCTGCGGGTCACGCTCGGCAGCGTTGAAATCTCGGCGTGGGAAGACTTCGAACAACTATGGGCGCGGAAGAAAAAGATTTTCGGGATGGTCCCCCACAAGGACATGGAATTCACTTTGGTCGCCGGATACATCGGCGATGAGCGGTTGTTCAAGGTGATGAAAGACGGCGGGGAAGTATTCGCCTACAAGGAAACTGAGGGAACGTCCTTGGTCGGTGCGGGTCAGCGTGGGGTCGGTTTCGGGATGATGTCCGGTGGTGCTCTCATCTCCCAGGCCACCCCATCGACGGTGAGCAAAGTGTCGGCAGGCGACAACACCGAAGTCCCGCGCTACGGATTCCTGAACCGCCGCAACGCCGGGGACCAGGACGCCTACGACGAATACACTTTGTACGGGCCTGGGACTTTCGGCATCGGAAACGGGCCCGGCTCAACCGACATGGTAGAGATCGGCCCGCTAGACCCCGGGCAGATAGTTCACATCCGCACCGACCCACGCAAGCGGGGCGTGTTCGACCTCACCAAGGCAAACACGACCACCGGGCCGTATCTGTTTGGGGCGCAACCCTCAGATGAGTTGTATAAGAAGATGTCGGGCCGCTTCTTTCAGAATCAGATCCCGCGTAAGCAGCCGGGTGAGCGTGTGCAAACCCATCAGGTCGCGGTGTCGATGGCCACCGGCTGCAACGCCGACTCGAAAATCGTCGCGTCGCTGACCCCATTGAGGCGCTACCCCGAATGAGTTCGGTCGCCGAACTTCAGCAGCAATTGAAGTCAGGCGACACATACCAACAGGCCCAGGCAGCCCATCAACTGGCTGAGATCGCCGCCGCCGACCGCTCTGAAATCGTCGTCACCCGCTACGACAAATATTGGCAGCCCGCCGGGGAGATCGGCTCGTACCTTCAGCTACAGGCGGGGATCTTCCGCAATATGGCCCCGTCTGGGGAGATCATCCTCAACGGCGGTGACGGCTATTCGGTGGAGGGCGAGTCCGCGCCCGACCACAACATTCCCGCGCTGGAGAACTGCCGAAAAGAGTTGGTGGGCATCACCATTGAGGTTGGTGCGCTGCGCTGGGCTGGATTCGTGGACTACACGGACTACAACTTCCAGGGCGGTAAGCGCACCCTCAACGCGAAGCTCGTCGGCCTGTTCGACCTGCTGAACTATATTTTCGTGTGGCCCGACCCGTTCTGGCCCATCCAAGCGCAACCGTTCTCCCACGCCTTCTATATCGGCCCCATTGTCAGTGTGATTGAGACGATGTGTTCGGATCAGTTGCGGCGCATACAGTCCGGGTTGTGGGGGTTCCTCAACAACCCGGCCGCGATCCTGAATCCCGCTGCGCGGGAATGGTTCCGACAGTTGCTGCACGACAACACCAACATCTTCGAAGCGCTGAAAACACCGATCTATTTGGTGCGGCACAAGCTGCCCGAAGACACGTCGATGCTGGTGGCGCGCACGGTCCGCATGGAATCCCTTGCCACGGTCATCGCCGACATGACCAAAGCGTATGGCGTCGATGTTCGCATGGATTTGTGGCTGCCCGGCGACCCGCAACCCGACGACTCCGCGAACCTGACACAACCTACTTATGTGTTGACGGTCACCGACCGGCTCACGACGGAAGGCAAGTTCGGCGACATCCGCGACGCCATCGCGAAAACCGTTGTCGACCTGCAAGGGTCGTTCTTCGGGGAAATCATTCCGCTGGTTCAGAACGCACCAGGAATGGACGGTGTGTTCATCTCCGAAGTCGCCGGGGTGAGCTTTGAGCCGCCCCTTGCGGTGCTGGTCGACGGCCCTGATACGGCGATGATGGAATTCAAAATCCACAACCATCACCCGAGGGCGCACACCCAAATCATTGGGGGACGATCGCCCAAGTGGGCCGGTGCCCCCTGGGGAAACCTGGGGGGCACCGGCCCACACGGGCTAACACTGCGTAAACGATCTCATCAACGCCACACTCGCCTGGGCTATCGACTCACTGATGATCGCCATCGGCATCACCGGAGTGCCGGGGAACCTGTTCGACGGGTTCCTCAACGACGCGTTCCTCGCCTTTCAGTTGGTCGAAAACTATGGGCGCAGAGTGGAAATGGGCCCGTACTCACGGCACGAACTATTCACGCCGACAGCATCCGCTCCATATAACATCGAGTCGACGTTCACGATGGTCAACCAGTTTTTTGATACCAGTGGTTGGCGGGCGGCGACTGCGAAGTTCCGCAACAACAAACCGTTCGCGCTCGGTGAGCATTTCGTCCCCGGCGGTTTGATGTCGATAGCGTCCCGCGGGGAGATGTACACCGACTACGTCGAAGCGATCTTCATCTCCGATAGCCGCAAGGAACGCGCTGAGATCACCGTCCAGATCGGTGATTTGAAGGCGCTCGAAGCCCCACTGAACCGCACCCAACGCCTGGTGACCGGGTTGATGGAAGCGGTCTCAGTCATCACGCTTACCCCGTCATAGCGGAAGGCACTGCATGCCAACGAATTACGAAGTCGTCACCGTTGACGGCGAGGAGTTCTTTCAGTGGAAATCGGTGCTTCGCATCCCGAAGAACTGGACCCCAGATTCCGGTGTGTTCATCGCAGTCGCGCCGCCCGGTGGGATCGCGAATGTTCCGGCCGCGATCAAGGGCGACACCGGATTCACCCCGACGATCCGCAACGTCAACCTGACTGAACTGGCGAACGACGACCCGACCGAAGCCTCGGCGACATGGACGGTCGTCACACCCGGTACTGATGACACGGCCCCGGTGTTCGACCTCGACCTCGAATTGCACGCAGGGTCGCCAGGGAACGATGGCACGTTAACCATTTTGGATGCGGACGACTTCGACGACGCTGGGCAGACCGCCGGGTATGTGTTGGCGCTCAACGCAACCAACGATGGTGTGGTGTCGGTGGCGCGCAAGGTGGGGAACTGGTATTGGCCGACCAGCTTCACGTCGCTGTCGAACGCGTCGGGAGCTAACACTATCGGTCAGGTGACGGTGGCGTCGCAGCCGTGGGATTGGCGCCCGGCGTGCCAGGGGCAGGGTTTGGTGTCCTACGACGGGGCGGATTGTCAGGTCGACTTGCTTGCCAGGGTCGCCAACGCCACGACGGGGGACATCGCTGCCCGCGGGTTCGGCACTGTTGGTCCGGGCACGTGTGTTCCTGTGTTGTCGGCGGGCGCGCCGGCCGGCTCCACTGCGACGTACGCGAAGGTGTCGTCGGGTGGCGCGGCGACCATATATTTTCGGGCTGAGCAGCAGGGCGCCGGTGCGGACACGTTCGACATGTCGAATACGCGGATGTGGTTCGCGGTGAAGGTTGATCCCATCGCATGACCGGGGTGAAGTTCCCCCCCAGCGGTAGCGCCCTGACTGCGCCGTTCACGAAGGCGCAGATCAAGGCGATTGGTGCGGCTACCCGCTACCAGTTGTTGGCGGATGTGCTGCTGGCGTTGTCGGGGATCGAAATCTTCGGTGTTGCAGTGTTTTCTGGTTTGTCGGCGTGGGCGCAAGAATTGCAGCAGAAGGCGCAGGATGCCTACGATTCGGCGTTCAACGCGCAAGGCTCCGCGAATTATGCCAACAGTCAATTGGCGTTGTTGTTTGGGAATGGGCTGGCGTCGGACAGTGGTGGCACTGCGGTGTCGGCGCTGTTTAATGGTGCTGCGGCAACCACGTTGTCGGGGTTCACGCGCACGGGCGTGGGGCCGGGGGCGGGGAGTTTTGGGCCGTCGGGGTCGGGTTCGGCGAAGTGGTACATCAGTGGCTCTAACGCGCGGATGCTGGTCGACCGCTACAACACACCGTTGACCACGGACTACCAGTCGGTGCAGTTGATCTTGGCGACGCGCCCACAGACCCCGAACATTCTCGGCGCGGAAGCCTACAACTGGTTGTTCGCCAGATCCAACAGTGCGGCAGACACTTTCGTCTACGCCCGAATCGGCTACAACAAGTTGAAGGTCGGCTGCTACGTGTCGGGTACCGACACCGCCATGCCCACCGCCGGGTCGACACCGCAGTCAATTTCGTTGACGGCCAACCCGGGTGACGTGTTCCAACTAATTGTTGGCACCGATGTCGATGACTACGAGCTCATCGTCAAACGTAATGGAGAAGTGGTGTGGCAGGACATCGACAACACCAACGTCTCCCAAATGGGGTCCAGCTACCTGTATGTCGGACTGGCTGAAGCCTGCCACGACCGGGCCATCTTCACGCAAACCATTCCCGGCGAAGTGACCGGCTGGTCGGCCGCTGACCGGTTCGCCACTAGCTACTGAGTGAAAGGCCACTGATGGCTTTGGTTTCCACGCGCATCGACGCAGACGCTGATCGTGACACCTGGCATTTGGAAAATGTATCGAAAGCCATGGTCGCTTTGGGGGAAATCCTCGCGAAGGACGGCTACCGCGGCGCGCCGATTTTCGACGGCCTGAGTCAGGTTGTCGGCCTGGAAATCAACGGCCCCAACACCCACGCCGAAGCCCGCATCGGCGACTACCTCGTTGAGGACATCGGCATCCGCGCATTCACTGCCGAGACGTATGCCGCGAACTACACCGCTCGGGAGGCATAGTGGCTATCAAGTTCACTGTCGACCACGACCACACCTACGAGGGCGACGAAGGTGAAGAGCAGCTTGTCGGCTGGATTCATTTCGAAGTCACCACGAAGGCGGGGGATCTCCGGGCCGGGGTGAGTGGGGGTAATCCGAAAACGGTTAAGCTGCCGCGCCGTTCGGCCTGGCTGGCCGCTGACGGGCACCTGTACAAGGATGCGACGTCCGGGCTGCCGTTCAGGCTGGTGGCGAATGACCCTGAGTTCAACCTGGACCACCTGACGTACAAGGCCACCTTCGAACTGACCACGCTTTTAGGTGTGCCGGTCGATGTGCCGCACACCTACTTCCCCGCGCCATCCACCGACACCACGGCGTACATCACCCGATTCCTGCGTGACCCGGATCAGACGGTGATGGAAGTTCGAGCGAAGCTGTACGCCGAAGACATCATTGACCTGTCGGATTACGGGCGGGCGGTCCTCACTGGGTCCGGCCCCGTCGCCTCTGGCTCCATTGTTGCCGTCGACTCGGCGACAAATGCTGAGGCTGGCGAGGTGGTGTTCGCCGACGCCACCGATGGTGGGTTCACAGTATTTCTGCCGACCACTCCGACTGACCGGTCGACGGTATGGGTGAAGAAGACCGACGCGACGACGAACGCAGTGACGGTGCAGCGCACCGGTGAGGACGTGTTCGATGCCGCTGGCGGCCCATCAGTCCTGTTGTTGGCTACACCAGGCGAATCGGTTGCGGTGCAGTATGACTCCGGGGTTTGGTATGTGGTCAACCACAGCCAGACCCGTCCCGGCCTGGATCAGCTGTATCACCTGAAGAAGGCTGTTCCGGGGTCACCCTCGGATATTCGTATCTTGGATGCGAATGGTGCTGCGGCGATTGAGATTAATTCGACGGCGAACGCGATTAACTATCTGCGGGTGACGAACGGCGCGACGGGCAATCGGGTTAATTTGCGTGTGGGTGGCCGTGATTCGCAGATTCATCTGGGGTTGCGGCCCAAGGGGTCGAGTAGTGCTGTGCAGATCATGGACTCCAACGGCGTGTTGGTGGCGCACTTCATCACCGGTTCTGGGACGCCGGTGAACTATTTTATGTTTCAGTCGTCGGCCACCGCTGAGGCGGTGCCGATCAGTGCTATCGGGTCGGATTCGGTGATCTCGATCAACGTGGTCCCGAAGGGGACGACGGGGACGTTGCAGGTCAATGGGAATGCGATTGCCAACAGGTCGGGTGAGTTGATCACGTCGCAGATCAACGACACCAACGGTAACGGCGCGATTTTCATCACCGCCACCGCGTCGGCGGTGAACTACGCGCAGATCACCAACGCGGCTGCGGGTGGCACGGTGCATTTCCGGGTGACCGGTGCCAGTTCGAATATTCCGTTGGCGTTGCGCGCCAAGGGGACATCGGCTGTCCAGATTTTGGACCCGAGTTTGAACTTGATTGCCAGTTTCCTGCCGGGGACGACGCCGGTCAATTCTTGGCTGTTCTATTCGGCGGGGTCGGGGACTGCGGTGGAGGCGCAGGCTATCGGGTCGGACACGGATGTGTCGATCAGTTTGAAGCCGAAAGGTGTTGGGACGGTGAATGTCACGACTGGCATCACTGTTTCGGGGACGTCGGCGGTGTGGAAGTCGGGCTCGGGCAGCCCCGAAGGGGTGGTTACTGCCCCGGTTGGTTCGTTGTGGACCCGCACCAACGGCGGCGCGTCAACGACGTTGTATGTCAAGGAATCCGGTTCGGGGAACACGGGGTGGAAGGCGGTTCAGACGGCATGACGCGACTTTTCACTGCGGATTATTCGACTGGTGATTTCAGTCAGTGGACGGCTTTGACGCAGGCGAATCGGCCGTATCAGGAGTTGGGTTATGAGTGGCCTCATACGGGGGCGTATCCGGCTCAGATTGTTTCGGCTGATTGCCCGGATGCTGGGTATGCGGCGCGGTTTGAGGTTCGTTCGGGTGATGTGCCGTCGGGGTTCAGTTCTGGTGAACGGTGTGAGGTCATTTCCACCAGTGGTTATGACTTGGTGGGGACTACCCGCTGGTATGCGTTCAGTGTGAAGTTCGATTCGGCGTTCCCGACAGATCACCCGAATGATGTGGGGTGGGGGAATGTGATGCAGTGGCATGACCATCCGAATGGTGCCGGGTCTCCGGTGTTGTCGATGGGGTGGGCGGCGTCGACTGTTTCCGGGCAGTCGCCGGGCTATTGGTATTTGTTTCAGTCGAAGCAGTCCGCACCCCTGACCTATGTGGGTGACGCTTTGCCGCTGGTTGAGTTGCCGATGGATGTCGGCCAGTGGCAGGACATCAAGTTGCGGGTGGTGTGGAAGCAGGACGACACCGGCACGGTTCAGTTGTGGCGCAACGGTGTTCGGCAGACTTTCACTGAGGCGGCTGGTGGTGGAACAACGTTCACCGGTCAGACGGTGTGCCCCCCGGGCGGGGGTGGTAGTCCCGCGGTGACGGGGGTGATGCCGCAGCAGGGTTATTACCGGCACATTCAGGTGGGGGCGCCGACGGGGGTCGTCTATCACCGTGGTTATCGGGTTGCGGATAGCGAGGGGTCGTTGTGAGGCGTGCACGGATTTCGCATGTGGTGGTGCAGCCGATCCTGGTGTGGGATGACGGCGAGGAGCTGTCGCCAGGGCCGGATGCGCAGCCGTTCAGCGTGCCACTGTCGGCGCTGGCTGGTTTGGGGGAGAAGCTCTCTGTTGAGGTGGCGGCGTTGAAAGAACAGGCCGCTGATGGCTGACGACGAGCAGAAACCGGGCTCGTACAACATTGCGATTGTTGAGGGCGACCCGTACTCAAGGATGTTGACGTTCACTGCTGGCGGTGAGGCGTGGGAGTTACCGACGACGGGGTGGCGTGGTCAGATCCGGCGGAAGCCCGACAAAAGCTCTGAGTTGGTGGGCGCGTTCACGATTGACGCGAGTCAGGCTG
>JACCDT010570411.1_pt1 | contig 11866 bp, 20 predicted proteins | sample 7446291 | NCBI WGS metagenome assembly JACCDT01 (sample SAMN15323446, study PRJNA562643) | freshwater metagenome | isolation source: river surface water | place: USA:Blue River Watershed | collected 2017-08-17 | reverse complement strand
TTTTGGACGCACCGTCCGAACGCCTCCTCGCGCTCTGGCGCCCGGCTGGGGGCCTGCGGGCGATATCGCGGAGGCCTGTCTCTCAAAGCGCGCTGCGCATCGTCATGGATCTCAAGTGTCAGATCCCGCGCCACCTTGTCGCTCATCCCGACGCCGGTCTCCGGCCCGTCCTCCCAGGCCTCGACCGTGCGTGCGCGCTCGTGCTCGAGCAGCACATGGCTGGCGGCAGCCACGAGGTTGTTGAACCGATGCACGCCGCCGCACTCGGCCAGCTCAGTCGCGAGGCGGATCAGGTCGGTAGCGGTCATAGCTGCTCCTCACGACGCACGACGCGGAACTCGATTTCGCATCCCATGCCGATAGCGATGTCCGAGATGTCACTAAGGGTCGGCACCACCGGACCGATGAGCCGGCGCCAGACCCAACGAGGCTCTCGGCTGATGCGAGCGGCCAAGGCCTCCATCGTGAGATCGTCGGCGTAAGCTTGCTGAGCGAAAATCCCCAGCAACGTCGCCCGAATGCGGCGAACCATCCGCTCGTAAGCTGCAACACGTTTCTGTTCGTCGAAGTGGATCAGGTCGGGGCCGGTCATAACAGCAGCCCCTTCGCTCGAAGTATTTTCAGTGCGTGAATAGCGAGCAGTGTCCCGTAAATGCTTGCATGCACCTCATTGAACACATGAGACAAGCCTTCCTGATATGCGACGTACCGGCCTTGCTCGTGACTGCTATTGCGGTCGTAGCCGTCTTCCCATTCATGGGCCGCGAGCGCTTCTCCGATTTCGATAACCAGCTCCGGGTCGAGCCCATCCAGCTGCTCTTCTGTCAGCCAGCTCTTACTCATCGCCGTTCCCCTGCCGATGCAGACTCCCGAGCTTCTCCATCGCTTCGTGGATCACCGTGTCCCGCGCATGCTTCTCGCCGGTGAGGCGGCTGACCTCTGCGTGCGCGTCGTTAAGGCTGGCGCGGAGTGAGCGGGCCTGAGCCACCACCACGTAGAACTGCTCGTCTCGAAGGCGGGGCAGCGCGAGGCCTCTGCGAAGCCATGCCCTAAAGCGCCACCACCGGCTCGGCCCCGCGACATCAGGGGCGGCCCTCTCAGCCCGCCACCAGTGCCACACCATCATGAGCACGCCGAGCGCGGCCCCGATGAGGGTGCCCCCAAACGCGGCAGCAAGCTCAGGGCCGGTCATGTCCCGAACACCTTCATGCGGCCGGCAGCGATCTCGCGGTCGCGCCAGTTTTTCCGCCGCTCCTCTGCAGCGACCTTGCGGACCACCCTCGCATCTGCCTCGTCGGCAAGAGCGACTAACGCCTGCGCGAGAGCGCGAGCCTGTGCCGTGGTTATGTCCGTGCTAGCCACGATCTGTGCCCGATCATGCCCCCAGCCGCCGGCTTTGAGCTTGATACCGACCTGTACACAGCCATCCGAAAAGGACTTCTTCGCAACCAAGGGTGCATCGCTCATGGCGCCACCTCGTCGCCAGCCCACTCCCACCACGTCATGCACCAGCATGTGCGCGTGACGCCTGCGTGGTCGCGGTAGGCCACGTCCCGGTGCATCGCCCCGCCGAGGAACGTCCGATTGCGCGGGCCTGTCTTCCCTGGCCGCCTCGGCGCATACGTCGCCCCCACCCGGAACTCGCGCCCGCCGATGGTGATGGTGTCGGGGGTCATGCTGCCCTCCTGACCATGACCGGGATGCCGAGCGCCGCGACCCGATCGGGCAGGCTCGTCAGCGGCGGCATGTGAGCGCGCAGAGCGGCGAGCATGCTACCGTCGCCCTTCGGTTTCTCCTGCGCTTCGTGGATCTCGCTCTGTTGCTGAGCGACCCACACAGTGCGACGCGCAATCACCGTCGAGAGGGCGGCGCCGGTCTCGCGCGCAACCGAGCGAGACCTGAGGCCCTGGTCAAACATCGCGTCCAGCACCTCGGGCGCTACGATCGCCGGCTCGATCAGACCGAGCCGTCGCATCGCACGCTCGACCGTTGAGCGATTGCACTTGAGCCCATCCGCGATAGCACGCCGGCTATGACCAGCTGCGACACGGCGGCGGATGGTCTCCTCGTCGGCCGCGGTCAGCGATGACTCGCAACCGTGGACTGACTGCAGCCCAAGGCGCTTGGCCTTCCGCTGGATGGTAGTGCGGTCTCTCCCAAGGCTCCGGGCGATCTGCCCGAAGCTCAGCCCGGCGGCCAGGCCGTCACGGATAGCGGCTTCGTTAGCGCTCATGCTGCAATCTCCCGAGAGCCGCCGAAACTGAAGTTCGGCTTCAGCCCCAGCCGTTTGGCGATGTTGGAAATCGTCTTGGGGTCGCAGTCCAAAGCGGCCGCGATCTTGCGGAAGCTGTCCCCGGCCTCGATCCGCTCGCGCGCCACGCTCAGGGCGACGGGGTCAATCGGACGCCATGGGCGCCTGCCAGGAGACCCTGAGGTGAGGCCGAGCCGGCGAGCGCAGCGGGCGACCGTCAGCCGATCCCGGTCGAGCCAGCGGGCGAGCGCGCTGTAGCTCTCGCCGGCCAGGACGCCGTCGCGGATGACGGTGATCTCCTCGGCGAACAGGAGAGGCTCAGCCGGCATGGGCGATCTTCTGGCGATAACGGGTGACGGCGACGCGTTCGGCCTCGGCGTAGAGCGCCGGGTCCGCGGTCACGCCGTAGAACATCGGGACCCCGAACCAGCATCCGTCGTCGGTGCGGACCGGGACCACGAGGTAGGTCCGCAGCGGGTTCTCGACGTAGTGCTGCGGGAGCATCGGCTTCCAGCCGGCGGCGAGGAGGTCGGCGCGGGTCATAGGACGGCCCACCTAGGCGGGGGAACCAGCCCCGGCTGGGGGAGAAAAGTCAATAAGTCAAAAAAGTCACCTAGAACCCCCCAGGTATACGGGGGAAAGGGACACACACACACATAGGGAGTAGGGTATTGACTAATTGACTTATTTATATGAGTTATCCCTTTTTCCCGCGGAAACACTAGGTTTTTGCCGCCGAGAAAAGTCAAATTCGGCCTTTGACGAATCATGACGTTTCTCGCAGGCGGATGAGTTTTCTCGGCTTGGTGGAGGTGCCTTCCGTTGACTTTTCCAGCATCCCAGATTCCTCAAGTTGACTAATTAGCTCGTTCCTGTCTCGCCTACTTAGGAACTGCGTCTTACGCGCAAGGGCATGGCCGTCGATCCAGCCGCCATGCCGACGGAGGATTTCGACCACTTTTTTGAGCATCGCCTCATGCTGGCTGTCGGCCACGTAACGCTCGACGGCGCGGGCCAACGTGGCGATCGAGTGCTCGGCGAGCGCCCGCGCCCAAGCCATTTCCAGCTCACCAATCACCGGGGCGACTGGGTTGCGCGAGATGGCGGCGATCAGCGCCAGCTTCAGGCTGTGCTCGGCGTAGCGGTTCCAGACGGCCGAGAGCGCTCCACCCTCGTGCTCACGCTTGGCGGCAAGCTGATCAGCCTGGAGGCGGCACCACGCCCGATTGCCGGCATCATCAAATGGGACGGTGTATGGCGTACCGCCTGAAGCCGGCGCCATCGCCGCGACGAGATTGCCGCCCTCGTGGCCATAGGCGCCGGCAGCGATGGCCTTGAGCGTGTCAACGATCTGATCGGGCACATTGGACGAGAGGCCCGAAGGCTCCTTGGTGTCCGGGTAGTTCTCAGGGCTGTGGAACAGCAGATAGCGAGCGACTGACCCGTCGCCGATCGAGCCTGACTGCATCGCCCGCCATAGCTCTTCCGGGACGGTAGAGCCGTACAAACAGACACAAGGCTGGTCGATGTCGATCCTAGGTCGTTCGCGCTGATTGGCGTATTCGGTGCCGCGGACGAAACTGTCGGCCGAAGTCCACAGCTTCGTGAGCGCGGACATGATCTCGCGACGATGGTGCGCGTGGCTCTTTGGATCGAGCACGCATTGAAGGAAGTGACCGAACTCATCGATCTGAAACAGCAGCGCCGGGTGGCGAGCCACGGCCGACATGACTGCTGACCCGCTGGCCAGCTCCTCGCCGCCGAGATAGTCGGCCAGCCCAGCTGCCGCGAGCGCATTGCGGATACACTTGCGCGGGTGATCCTTGCCGCTGCCGGACGCGGCTAGGGCCACGGCGTAGATGTTAGTCCGGTTGTCGAGAACGGTGCGATACCGCCGACCGGCGACCGCCCCGACGGCGCAGATTGCGGCGCCGAGGGCCAGGAACGGCTGCGGCGAGATCGAGGTCCCGACGACCCAGTCCACGATCTCCTGAAGCACGCCGCCCGGCCGCATGACGGCATCGACCACAGGGGCGCCCTTGGCGCCTGTGTCGCGCTCGACCACTACCTGCGTCGCCACCGGCTCTTCGAGGATCTCGCCCGTCTCAGGATCATGGGGCGGTAGAAGGGACGAGATGTCGACCTTCTCAGGGACGTTCGCCTTGGCCTTGGCGATCAGTCGCTTAATCTGTCGATCGGCCGCATAGCCAGTCAGCTTGCCTGAGCCAATCTGACCATAGGGATACTGCCGGACCGCGGCCTCGACTTCATCCTGGGTGAAGTCGAGCGTCATGTCCTCGGCCAGACGAAAGTCGCAGCGACTGCGATCGTCACAGCGATCGTCATTGCGCCATCGCGGGCCGGCGAGAGGATGATCGAGGATGCGCTGCAGAAGCTCGGCGCTGAACGTGCCGCGCGTCAGCTCTATGTCGGACGCATCCACGGCGAGCGCGGCCCGCGCGGGCGTGCTCTGGCGTAGTTCGAGCGCAAGCTGGGCGAAAGCTTCCGTGATGTCGCACAACTCGTCCGGGGCACATTCAAGGCGCTGTCCGGTGAGGGCGAAGAATCGCTTAGACGGGTAGAGCCCGATCTCGGGTTTCTCGTGCGTTGTAGTCTTGTGGTCGATCAGCGGCTCGGGATTATCGACCCCGGCCTCCATGCCGCTGGTTCCGAGGCAATCGGGGAGCCAGTCAACCAAGCCCAAGAGCTTGACGCCGCTACCGGACGGGCTGACCTCGGCATAGGTCGGCAGTCGTTTCAGGATATCGGCGGCCCAGCTATGAATCAGGCCATCGCCGTTACGGCAGAGATCCAGATCAGTGCCGACTACCCATCGCCCGTCGGGCAGCTCGCCGAGCTGGAATGCCAGGCCGGAATAGCTGCCGCCGTCCAAGGCGGCCCTGGCTACATCTAACGGCGCCCACGTCGATGGATCGTTGCTTTTGGCGTTTCCGCCGCCTGGGCGGTAAGGGACCTTGGTCGGCTTGCCGCCGCGCTGTTCCTCGCGCCAAACATGAAACCGTGATCCGGTCCATGCGAGAAGCTCGTCGAGATCGGTCTCGACGAACCCGACCCGCATAGGGCCGCCATGACGGGCTATGGTGGCGCCAGTCATCATGCTGGCATCGGCTCGATCTTGCCGCGCAGGTAGCGCGCATCGGCTTCGATCCGGCCGACTATCTCGCCCAAGCGGTCGACATAGCCTGAACAGACGCAGTTGATGAATGTCGACCACTCATCGGTGGTGAGCTTGGCAAGATCGGTTTTCCCGATGCTCTCCAGATACTCGCCACCTTGCTCGCCGGCATGATCCATCGCCTGGCGCTCGAACTCAGTCGGGTCGATCATGATTTTTCTCTGCAAGAGGGCATCGAAGCACCAATCGGAGCAGGTACGCTCCCCAGACGGGGCGACCCATTCCTTGCGGGGCGGGGATTGGCGATTGCAGACGCGGCAGGTCATGCTGAGCCTGCCCTTCTGGTATCATGGATTTTGCGGTGACAGTGGTGACATAAGGAGACGAGCTGAAACGCCAGCTCGTTGAAGACATTTTCGTACGTTAAGTGATGAACCTGCTCTGCACTAGCAGACAGGCATCCTTGGCAAACATACTTGTCACGATCCAGGACCTTAGCCCTTATTTCGCGCCATTTGTGAGTTTCGAGATAGTCAGTGTATTTCTCCCACCAACGATCTCGCTCTTCCTCGCGCTGGCGAAGGCGCTCGTCTTCAGTGTTCTGATAGTATCGCTCACGCCACTCGGCGACGTAGGTATCTTCAACGAGAGGGAGCGATTCTAGGTCCGCGCCGAATTCGGCCTTCTTGATCGAACGAAGGCTACTGCCGCATACATCGCATAGCTCGCGCACCTGCTCATTGCCGGCGCGGACGTAGCGGACTCGGACAATGGTGGTGGCGGGATGCTCGCAGCTCATGCGAACCTCGTCTGCACGACGCGCCAGTATTGGCCGTCACGGCGGATACGGATCGCATGCGGCTTATCCAAAAGCTCTATGTCGGCGAGCGCAGATGAGACGGTCATAGGGGGGTCGTAAGGCGAGCGCTGCCCCCACCAACGAGCTGCCTTCGCCGCGGCGTAGCCGCCATGTTCGAGGCAGACCCACTCGGAATAGCGTGCGAGCCCACAATGGTAGTCGACCCGCATGCTGTCGGGCGATCCCGGCTTGGTATGGCGGTGATACGTCACCGCCTTGACCGGCAGCCAGTCGGACACGTCTGCCGAGAGCAGCGGCGCCGGGGCCGCTACCGCGTCATGTTGCTTGCGCTCGCGTACGATCTCGAAATCGTAGCCGCAGTGCGGGCAGACCAGGAGCCCGGCCAGGATGATGGCGTTGCACTCAGGGCAGTCCTTCATCGGCGGGACGCCGGAGCCGTTCTTGACCCGACCGGTAATCTGGTCGAGCGGCCCGTGACGGTGGGCATTGCCGCCGAAGTCGAGCACCAGGCAGTCGGTTTTGCCTGGCGCCGTCCGGGTGCCGCGGCCGACCATCTGCACCCACAGGCCGGCACTCTGGGTCGGCCGCAGGACGGCCAGTAGATCGACCGCCGGGTGGTCGAAGCCGGTCGTCAGAACGCTGTCGTTCGTCAGGCAGCGGAGATCGCCGCGCTTGAAGGCAGCGATGATCCGGTCGCGCTCGCCGAGCGGCGTCTCGCCGCTCACGGTCTCGCAGGGGACGCCGAGGCTGCGCAGCTCATCGCGGATATGCCGGGCATGCTCAACGCCGGTCGAGAACACGAGCCACGAGCGGCGATCGGCACCGGCCTTCACGATCTCGGCGCAGGCGGCCTTGGTGATCTCGGATTTGTCGGCCGCCTTTTGCAGAGCCGAGGCGATGAACTCACCGCCACGCGTGCCGACGCCTCGAGTGTCGATCTTCGTGTCCGTGGCGCGCGTGATTGGCGGGCAGAGGTAGCCTTCGTCGATTAACTCAAGAATACTTTTCTCGTAAGCTATGTTGTCAAAGACTCGCCCTTTGCCCTCAACAAGAGAACCGGTGGCGTTGCGGAACGACGTGGCTGTGAAGCCAACCATCGGGACCGGGCCGCCGTTGATCTTTGCCAGGTCGAACAGAAATGTGCGGTACATGCCGTCGCTGCTGGCCGGGATCAGATGAGCCTCGTCGACAATGACGAGATCGACCTTCTGAAGATCGTACGCCTTTTTGTAGAGCGACTGGATCGATCCGAAGACAACCCGGCCGGACAGGTCGCGGCAACGAAGCCCGGCGCTGTAGACGCTCACAGGCGCGTCGGGCCAGATCCGCAGCATGGTGCGCAGGTTCTGCTCGACCAACTCGCGGACGTGTACGAGCATAACCATCCGCTGGTCGGGCCACTGCTCCAGTGCCTCGCGAATGAAGGTGCAGAGCGTCGGGGCTTTGCCGGACCCGGTCGGCATGACGACGAGCGGGGCGCTGATGCCGTCGCGGAACGCGTTGTAGGTCGCGTTGATGGCTTCGCGCTGGTAGGGGCGGAGCGTGATCATCGGCCCGGCCCCCAATCTTGCCAGACCCAGAGCCAATCGCCGTCGTGTTCCTCAGCTTTCCATTGCCCTCGCCGCCCCGGTCGTTGGGCCGGTTGCTCTGTGGCCAGCAAATGCCAGTAGCTGCGGACCATGCCGTTGAGCAGGAACAGGTCCCCGGCGATGATCTCCTCGGCGTAGCGCTCGCGTCTGCTGCTCCTGCCGTTCAGGCAATCTTCGGCAATCTTACGTCTAGCCTCGATTGGCAATAGTTTATGGTGCGACCCGGTCATGTGCCCGAGTCCACCCACTCGGCGCCATCGCGCATGCGGTAGACCACGGCGTCGCCGCGAACGTCGATCTGCTCTCCTGCGACCAGGTCCGGGACATAGCGATGCGTGTGCATGCAGCCGGCGCGCTGATTGCGGTAGCTCAGGAGCATGTCGCGGACCGCGCAGTGCCACTTGCCATCGGCGACAGGTGTCGCGTTCAAGCAGGTCCGGCAGTTGCGCTCGGCCCGCTCCTCGCCGTGGCAGATGTCTTTGTGGTCGCACCAGCGACACATGAAGTAGTCAGGATCGTCGCTCAGCTTGGCTGGCGGGCGCGGGGCATTGATGATTGCCTCGGCCTTCGCGAGCAGCCGTTCGGCTGCGACCGGATCGGGATGGACCCGCTCGCTGTAGAGCGCGTCGTCGTTTTTGCAGACCGCGAGGTAGAAGCCGCGCTCCAAGCCAGCGAGGTGCATGAACATCAACAACTGCGCCAGGTGCTGCGGCTTGGACTTCTCGAGCCCGTGCTTCTGGAGCGCGTTGAAGCTCTTGGCGTTGTGGGTCTTCAGTTCCAGCCCGTGAGGCGTCTTTGGCGACTCAAGAAGGCCGATCCCGATCCCGTCGCCCTTATCTACGAAGTGGCCATTACAGGCCGTGAACGTCCATTGCTTGCCGGTCTCAGGGTCGACATCGAGCACGGTAACGCCGGCCGCGCGCAGGTTCTTGATGAGCCGGACTTCCTCGAGATTCCCGGTCTCAAACAGACGCAGCAGCTTGCCGGCGTGGCGGGCGCGGCTGACCCAACGGAACGAATAGAAGATGTGACGCTCGCACTCATGCCCGATCAGCGACGCACCAATGCGGGCGCTTGGCGCATCGCGTGCCGACGCCTCATAGGCGCGATAGATCGCGTCAATCGTCGGCATGGACGGCGGCGGCAAAGGCGCCATGATGGCTCTGCCTCTGGCAGTTGCTGGGGCGGAAGGGGCGGGGGTGCTATCTTGGCGGACTGGACCCCCGCCCCGGCTACTAGGCTCGGCGCTGCTTCCAGGGCGCTGTTGTTGAGGTTGCGGGGGCGGCAGCAGTCGGGGCAGCCGGACGAGACATCGGGGTCACGTTACCGGCGGGCTTCCACGACCTGATCTCGTTGCTGGCGTCGAAATCACCCTTGGCAGGGCGGACCTTCACCACGGCAATAACAGGCACGAAGTGTAGCTCGTTGCTGTCAGCCACATGGAGTTTGCCTGTGGCATGACACAGCGCCGACAGTTCGCGCTGCGCGATCTCGACTGCCTGCTGGTTCTGGTTGACCAAGTTCAGGCGCGACCAGAGTTTGCGGCTCTGATACTCGCCTTCAAGGATCTCGGATTCCAGCCACAGGTACTGGCCGTTACCGTCCTTCGTGGGCCGCATATCGGAATCCACGATTTGGACCTTGTAGTCGCCAGGAGGAATGACCTCGAAGGGTTGGCTCGGCTCCACCTGCGTGGCGTCAAAGTTTAATCCAGCCATTTCAACTTAGCTCCATAGGTTGGTTCCAAGGCGCTCAAATGAGCAATCCTAAATCACGAGCAAACTGCTCCGGATGCTTATTGTGCTTCCGGGAATTGCAGCTTTCGCAGGTCAACTGAATATTTTTAGGCCAATTAGAGCCGCCCTTGGTGATAGGGACAATGTGGTCGATCTCGTATTTTGCTCTGACGCTTGCGCGGCAATAAGCACAGCGACCGTTTTGCTGACGGAAAATCCGGTCGATGTCGCTCTTGCTGAACTTGCCCTCGGCCGCGCGAACGCGAGCCGATCGCGCTCTGTTTCGGAACCGAAATGCCTCTCGGTTCTCTTCAAGATACCTTTTCCGATATGCGCGAACGTGGTCGCCATTCTGGGCGGCCCATTTACGATTGGTCTCGCGTACCTTCTCGGGGTTAGCCTCGCGATAGGCGGCCTGATCAGCCAGACGCTTCTCGCGGTTCTTCAGGTACTGCGCCCGGTTCTTCGCTGAGACGCGATCTGGATTTTCCTTCCGCCATGCGATGTCGGTTTTTCGATGCAAGGCGCGACGCTCGGGCAACGCATCGCGCAGGCGATGGCACTCGACACATCCGCCCCAGAGATACCTCTCCGATACATGGCCAGAGCGGCACGGCTTGCCGGTGAAATATCTCTTGAGCCCAGAAGCCTGGGCGTCCTTGCGCGAGATGATCACCGGCTCGCACATGCTCAGGCGGCCTCTGCGTTCATGGTCATTGTGGGCAGATGCTGTGCGAAGCTGTACCAGAGCTGCGCCGGCTCCTGTGTCGTCGGCAGGTCAATGCTCGCCGGCATGCCGTAGCGGTTCTTGGCGATGAAGCCGGGCCGCTCCTCCAAGTAGAGGACGCGCTGCCCTCCGCCTACACCACGGGCAATCTTCTTGTTGAACCCAGCTTCGGCCTTCGCGATGCTGACGCGGTAGTTCATGAATGCCACCACGTCGGCAGCCTCAATGACGAGGTTGCTGGCCCGATCGTGCATCTTGAGCAGATAGCGGTCATAGGGCTCATTGGCCGGGTCGTCGAACCGCTTCACCGTGTGGTGGGCGATCAAGACGATGGTCATACCCTTGTCGTCACGGAGTGCGCGCAGGCCGTCGATGATCTCGCGCCAGTAGCCGAGCGCGGCGACATATCCCTTGCCGTAGCCGGCATCCTCGATCGAGGCCCAGCCGTTCTTCCGGCATGCCTCGGCCCAGACGAGGGGCTCCAACCAGTCAAGGGAATCAATGATGCAGGTTGAGCGATCGTGCTCCTCGCTGTAGAGGACGCCGATCGCCTGCATGACCTCGGCGAACGAGGCGATTGGCCAGAACGGCACATCGAGCGTGCCGATGCCGTCCTCGACACGGAAAAGGACGGGCGCTTCTGAACCGACAGACATCGTGGTTTTACCACAGCCCCCTGGCCCATAGATCACGACAATCGGCGGCTTGGGCCGCTCCTTTCGACGCAATGATGCCAGGGAGATTGCCATTTCACGGTCGCTCCAAATTGTGCTTCACGGAGAGTTTCAACGTCCAACGCCGTTGGGCTTGCGCTGCGGCGTTAAACAGTGTTAAACGCCTAGGGAGCATGGATGTCAAGGAAGAAGCGCACTGCGATGCAGAACGTTGTTGAACAGCCGAAGCGGCCCGACAACCTCGGTCTGCGCTTGCCGCCTGGGATGAAAGAGGAGATGCGCGCCATCGCCGCTGGGGAGCGCCGGACCCTAACAAGCTGGGTCGAGAACGTGCTCGCGGAGGCGATTGAGCAGGCGAAAAAGCGGCGACCGAACTAGTCATACCACCGCCGCCTCCACCACGAGGCGCGGGACGTCGCCGTACATCTTGGCCGCCCAGATCTGGACGATGCTGCTGTCGTCGGCGAATAGGATGCCGTTTAATCCATCCAGGGTTGCTTTGACGAAATTGTCGAGGTCGGGACGAGCGCTCGGGCGGATCGCTCCGTCGAGCGCCGCCTGCTGCTTCTTTCGCGACCAGCTCGCCGGCACCGGCAGGTAGGCGTCGACCCGCAGAAATAGCGCCTGGTCCTTCGGGAACGGCGCCCTGCCCTGCATGGCCTGCTGAGCCGCCAGGGCCACCAGCGCCTCGTAGGAGCGAGTCTTTCCAGGCGTGAATGCGATCGGCTGTCCCGAGCGCGTGCGCCCGATCCGGGCGCGGCCCTTGGCGACGGGGACGCCGGGAATGGTGAACCGGATCATCCCGCCACCAACACAATCACGGCGAGGATGCCGCCCGAGAGCGCGAGCGTGAGGACGAAGTTCGTGCGGGTCATCGAACACCGCTCCTGCGGATCTCGCTGTCCATGTTCGGCCAGGAGATGCCCGCCTCTC
>JACCDT010850486.1_pt1 | contig 11873 bp, 10 predicted proteins | sample 7446291 | NCBI WGS metagenome assembly JACCDT01 (sample SAMN15323446, study PRJNA562643) | freshwater metagenome | isolation source: river surface water | place: USA:Blue River Watershed | collected 2017-08-17 | reverse complement strand
TTGAGATGGCTATTGCCGCAGGCAAGTAGCCCATTGAGATGGCTATTGCCGCAGGCAAGTAGCCCAGCAGCGCACCCGCGCGAGTGAGCGAGGAGACTCCTTTCCGAGTTAGTCATACACGGCCAAGGCTGGCAAGATATGGGCGTAGATGAGCCCGTATGAGCGGGCGCCTCTCGATGTGATCCTCAAGGCTTAAAAGGAGTTGCTCGATGTCGAATTTTGATCTTGTCATTCTCGGTGGTGGAAGTGGCGGATACGCAGCAGCGCTTCGCGGTTCACAGCTCGGCCTTAGCGTCGCGCTCATCGAACAGGACAAGGTCGGAGGGACATGTCTTCACCGCGGCTGCATTCCTACCAAGGCGCTACTTCACGCGGGCGAGGTTGCAGATAGTGCGCGCGAATCTCATCTCTTTGGTGTCAACGCAACTCTCAACTCAATCGACATTAACGGCGTCAATACTTACAAGGACGGCGTTATCGCTGGCCTCTATAAGGGTCTTCAAGGATTAATCAAATCTCGCAACGTTACCTTCATTGAAGGTAAGGGCCGCCTGGTCAATAACAATACTATTGAGGTAAACGGCCAACAGATCACCGGCAAGAACATCGTTCTTGCAACCGGTTCATATGCAAAGACAATTCCTGGACTTGAGATTGATGGTCATCGAGTCATTACTTCAGATCATGGAACGAAACTTGATTACATTCCAAAGAGTGCGATTGTTCTCGGTGGTGGAGTCATCGGTTGCGAATTCGCATCCGTCTGGAAGTCATTCGGCGTAGATGTCACGATTATTGAAGGCCTTAGCCATCTTGTTCCGCTTGAGGATGAGTCTTCTTCGAAGCTGCTTGAACGTGCATACCGCAAGCGCGGAATCAATTTTGAACTCGGAATCAAATTCAAGTCACACCGCGTTAACGCTGACTCAGTCTCCGTCACTCTCGAAGATGGCCGTGAGTTCACTGCCGAGATTCTCCTTGTATCTATCGGTCGCGGTCCAGTGACCGATGGCATTGGATATCAAGAGGCAGGAATCGCGATGGACCGTGGATATGTCCTTGTGGATGATCACTGCCGAACAAATGTTCCAGGAATTTACGCAGTCGGAGACATCATTCCTACGCTTCAGCTTGCACACGTAGGTTTCCAAGAAGGAATTTTGGTTGCTGAAACCATCGCGGGATTGAACCCACGCCCAATCAACTATGACGGCGTTCCTCGCGTTACCTATTCAGAACCTGAAGTTGCATCCGTTGGCCTCTCTACAAAGGTAGCTAAAGAGCGCGGTTACGATGTAGTCGAAGTTGATTACAACCTCGCAGGTAATGGAAAGGCGCAGATCCTTAAGACTGCTGGTTCAATCAAGCTAGTCGCGCAGAAGAATGGACCGGTTCTCGGAATCCACATGGTGGGAGCTCGCGTCGGAGAACTTCTCGCAGAGGCACAATTAATCTTCAACTGGGAGGCAACTGCAGATGATGTAGCTCCTCTTATCCATGCACACCCAACAATGTCAGAAGCTATGGGCGAAGCGCACCTTGCACTTGCCGGCAAGCCACTTCACGCACACGGTTAATAGAGGAGAAGACAATGTCATTTTCAGTAACGATGCCAGCACTGGGCGAATCAGTAAGCGAAGGAACAGTGACACGTTGGCTCAAAGCAGAGGGCGACCATGTCGCTGTTGACGAACCACTCCTTGAAGTTTCAACCGACAAAGTTGATACCGAGATACCTTCACCTGTCGCTGGCGTATTGCAGAAGATTGTTGTTGGCGTAGATCAGACTGTTCCAGTTGGAGCAGAGCTCGCAGTGATTGCTGTGTCCGGAGATAACTCAAATATTTCGTCGGCAGCGGTTCCTGCTCAGCCAGTGACTCCAGTCGCTGCGGTTGAAACACCAGCTCCTGTTGCACCTGTTGTTGAGACACCAGCTCCCGTTGCAGCACCGGTCGCGACGCCAGCAGCTGCAACAACGCCAGCTCCAGCAGATTCTTCTGCCGGCACAGTCATCACAATGCCAGCGCTCGGTGAATCTGTCTCCGAAGGAACGGTCACACGTTGGCTTAAGAGCGTTGGTGATTCAGTTGCTGTTGATGAAGCGCTTCTAGAAGTCTCAACAGACAAAGTTGATACCGAGATTCCATCACCAGTTGCAGGCGTTTTGCTAGCGATTGATGTGCCAGTTGACACAACAGTGCCGGTTGGCGCACGTCTTGCTCTTATTGGTGGTGCCGGAGCTGCGGTTGCATCAACCCCAGCTCCTGTTGCTGCTCCTGTTGCTGCTCCTGTTGCTGCCGCTCCTGTTGCGGCTGCACCTGTTGCACCTGTGGCGGCTGCACCTGTTGCACCTGTTGCACAGCCAACAGATGCATATGTCACTCCAATTGTTCGCAAGCTTGCAAATGATCTCGGCGTCAACCTCGCCTCTGTTAAGGGAACTGGTATCGGCGGACGCATTCGTCGCGAAGATGTAGAAGCAGCTGCCCCGCGTGTAACTGCTCCAGCGTCAGTCGCGACTTCAGCTGCACCTGCTGCGGCACGCACTTCGGCCCCTGCGCCAGTAGCTGCATCACCTCTTCGCGGAACGACAGTGACAATGTCGCGTCTGCGTAAGGTAATTGCTGCTCGGATGGTTGAATCTCTTCAAGTTTCAGCCCAGCTCACCACAGTGATTGAAGTAGATGTAACAAAGATTGCTCGCCTGCGCGATCGCGCTAAAGCCTCATTTGAGGCTCGCGAAGGAGTAAAGCTTTCATTCCTTCCTTTCTTTGCAGTAGCTACATGTGAGGCGCTGAAGCAGCACCCTGTTCTCAACTCTTCAGTTGAAGGTGATCAGATTGTGTACCACGGCGCAGAACACCTAGGTGTTGCAGTTGATACCGAACGAGGACTTCTGGTTCCGGTTATCCATAACGCAGGAGACCTGAACATGGGTGGCGTTGCACGAAAGATTGCCGATCTTGCTGCACGTACTCGCGATAACAAAGTCACACCTGACGAACTTGGTGGCGGAACATTCACGCTGACCAATACCGGTTCTCGTGGAGCGCTCTTTGATACCCCCATTATCAATCAACCACAGGTTGCAATCCTTGGTCTCGGCGCAGTTGTAAAGCGTCCGATGGTTGTAAAGGGTGAAGATGGTGGCGAGACAATTGCAATTCGTTCAATGGTCTATCTCGGACTCTCATACGATCACCGCGTGGTCGATGGTGCTGATGCAGCTCGATTCTTGGTAACTCTTAAGGAGCGCCTCGAGGGTGGAGCATTCGAAGCGGACTTGGGACTCTAACTTGAGCACGCCACAGCGCATTGCAATCACTGGTGCATCAGGACTTATTGGTTCAGCACTTGTAGGTCATCTCAAGAGCGAAGGCCACACAGTGCAACGTTTGGTGCGCCGCACGCCAGTCTCCCCCGATGAAGTTCAGTGGGACCCAAAGACTGGCTATGTAGATCTCGAAGCTCTTCGTGGTGTCGATGCAATCATCCATCTCGCTGGCGCAGGGGTTGGCGATAAGCGCTGGAACAAGAAGTACAAAGCTGAGATTCTCAACTCACGCCTCTTGGGAACAACTGCGATTGCTAATGCTGTGACCGAACTGGCTCCTCAGGTCTTTATCTCTGGCAGCGCCATCGGTTGGTACGGCGAATCAGGAAACCGCGCAGTTGTCGAAGCAGATAAGTGTGGCGATGACTTTCTTGCCGCAGTATGCCGCGAGTGGGAAGCAGCTGCAGATACAGCTCAAAACACCCGCACTATCAAAATTCGCACCGGACTTGTTCTAGATCCCACAGGTGGCGCGCTCGGCAAGATGTTGCCCCTCTTTCGCTTTGGCCTTGGTGGCAAGATGGGAAATGGAAAGCAATGGTGGTCTTGGATTACTCTCCACGATTTGATTCGCGCAATAACATTTATGCTCGAGAGCAATCTTGAAGGTCCAGTAAATCTCACTGCGCCAAATCCTGTTACCAATCAAGAATTTACCTCGGCACTTGCACGAGCTCTTCACCGCCCAGCACTCTTTCCTGCTCCAGCTATTGCACTCAAGGTCGCGATGGGTGGTTTCTCGTCAGAGATTTTGGGATCTAAAAAGGTAATGCCTCAAGTTCTGACAGATGCTGGCTTTGAGTGGGACTACCCTCATATCACCAGCGCACTCTCTGCTTTAGTAAGCGAGTGACTCCATCGCCGCAAGGCGACCAGATAAGAGCGCACCATTCTGTGAACCAGCAGCGCGGTAATCTCCTGCAATAAATACCGAATCTGTAAGGCGAGCTGAGCTTACTCCCGTTCTTCCTGGCAAGAATTGTGGCAGTGATGATGCGATCTCATAACGTTTGATAAATTCGAACTCTGAAGCAGGTATGCCCCAGAACTTGGAGATTTCTGTAACTGCAACATCATCGCTCAGTGCCGCCAATGACGTGGAAGAGATAAGTGTTCTTCCTTCAGGAGCATACTCAGGAACAACGTTACTGATCGCGATTGAGTTGACCAGCGGGCTTGCGGCGCTCGTAACGCGTAAACGTTTTGTGGCGATTACACCGGCAGGGATTGCGTGATACCAGGTAGTGCTCTTGACCGAAGTGGATGTTGATTCAATCTGTAAGAGCTTCGCTGCAGTAGAAAAATCTGTGGCGAGAATAATTTTCTTACCTTCAAATTGCGCCAATGAATCGATTTGGGAATTGAGCTGAACATTTTCAACTCGTGCACCTAGAGCCTCAGTGAGGGCGCCAACTCCAGCTCGAGGTAAACCCGAATCTCCTAAGATAAAACTCTTAATAATCTCTCGACCGTATGAACTATCCACATTCTCTAGTCCATCGAGAAAAACTCCACGTAAGAATGGCCTTAGTAAGTTCTCATAGAAATTACCGGTACCAGATGCCAAGAGAGCATCGCGTAAAGAGATACCCCCATTTGGTTTATCTCCTAAGAAGGTAAGTACAGCAACTTTCTCCTTGAGAGAGCCCAGGGGTGAACGTAGCCCCATCAATGGGTGGATTCGAGGGTCTCCAATTGAACTGATGCCGAAAGGCGTGATGACATCAATAGTGCGATCTGCCTTGCAGAAATCAATCTCTCTAATAACGTCGAGTCTTTTGAGTTCTGAGTAGCCAGCATTGATGAGTTGGAATCCTCGATCGAGAATGTAGCCATCAACGTAATCAGAGCGAACACGCCCACCGAGATCGTCGGAAGCCTCATAAAGTTCGACGCTCTCGCCAGCATCCTGCAATGTTAGGGCGGCGTTAAGTCCCGCCAGCCCTCCCCCAATTACTACATAGGACATGAAAGTGCTTACTTATTCTGTAGCTTTGATGGCCACCAGATCTTCGGACCAATCTCATGGACAAGAGCTGGTACCAAGATTGAGCGAACAATGATGGTGTCGAGCAGAACGCCAAATCCGACTGCAAAACCAAGTTGCGCCAAAGGTACGAGTGGCAAGAGCCCCAACACAGCAAACGTTGCTGCCAGAACGATTCCGGCAGAAGTAATCACTGCGCCAGTCACAGTAACGCCCTTGGTTACACCTGCACGAGTGCCGAGCTTGGCGGATTCTTCGCGAACGCGCGTCATCAAGAAGATGTTGTAATCGATTCCGAGCGCTACCAAGAAGATGAAGGCGAAGAGTGGGAATGAATTATCGCCACCGGCAAAGCCGAAGACATGGTTAAAGACCAGCGCGCAAACGCCAAGAGTTGCGAAGTATGAGAGAACCACTGTGCCCAGGAGGACTATCGCACTGAGAATACTGCGAAGCAATAGGCCAAGGATGATGGTGATGACAAAGAGAATGATTGGGATAATCGTCTTGTTATCTCGATCATTAGCAGTGCGAACATCGAAGTAAACGGCAGAGGTACCGCCAACTAGGGCGCTCGAATCAGCTTGTTGCGCCGCCGCGCGAATCGCAGGAATGTATTCACCTGCTTCAACGCTATCTGGTGCTTGATCTAAAGTGGCATTAACAATGACTTTTCCGCCAACAATCTTTACGTTCTGCGTGATTGGGTCCACTGCATATGCAACTTCAGAGACGCCCTTTACCTCGCGCACTGCAGCGATAACAGCATCACCCTTAGCTGCAGATGTAACAATCTGAGTTGGGTCACCTTCTCCACCTGGGAAGTGCGTCAGAAGCAACTTTTGACCGACAACAGATTCAGGCTTGCCAGTAAAGGAATCCACCGTTCCAAGCCCATCTGCCTTCAATGTGGTTGAGTTAAAGGCAAACGCTAGAAGAACAACGCTGGTAATTACCCACGCCTTGCGAGGATTTCGGGCGATTCCGTTAGCGACCTTTGACCACGTTCCACTGAGCACGTGGTCATCACCATCATTGAGCGGCTTGCGTGGCCAGAAAATCCAACGACCGAAAAGTACAAGGAGCGCTGGAAGAAGAGTAAGAATTGTGATGACTGAGACAACAATTCCAATTGCACCGATTGGTCCAAGGCTTGCAGTATTTGTGAGTTGGCTAAAAATCAACATCATCAGCGAGATTGCGACAGTCGCACCAGAGGCAAGGATTGGTTCCCAGACTCCCTTATAAGCAGCGCGCATTGCATCAAAGCGATTCTCGTGGAGATGAAGCTCTTCGCGGTAACGCGCGATCAATAGAAGTGCGTAATCGGTAGCCGCACCAATAACAAGAACGGAAAGAATTCCTTGTGACTGCCCATCAACATCGATGATGTCATTCTTTGCGAGCAAGTAGATAATTCCACCTGCGGTTGAGAGCGCAAAGAGAGATGTCAGAAGCGGAATAATCCAGAGAACCGGTGAGCGGTAAACGAAGATCAAGATAACGGCAACGACGGCAAGTGTTGTTAAGAGAAGTGTTGAGTCAAGTGTTTCAAAGGCGCCAAATAAGTCACCCAATAACCCACCTGGACCTGTTACATAAGGAGTTAATCCAGCAGCCTTGGCGATCGGCGCTATATCTTCACGAAGAGCTTCAATGACTGCAGGCAAGACTGGCTTTTCTGTAGGAAGAAGTTTGGATATGGAATTTCCATCGAGCGGGACGTTGACCAAAATAGCCTTACCGTCCTGAGAAGGAAATGCTGTGATTGGTTGATCCTTCAACAGGTAATCACCGATTTTCGCTGACGTACTGCCGAGGGTGAGGGTATTAATGGTGGAGAGATGGGCGTTTATCTGTCCCAGCGCCTCAGGGGTTGCCGAGCCTTCAAAGAGAATAAGAGTCGGAAAGTTAAAGGATGTATCGCCTGCGAATTTAGCAATTTCATCAGCGGCAAGTGTCGCCTCAGCGCCCTTAGGCAAGAAAGATGAGTTGTTGTTCTCCTGAACGCTGGTGAGCTTGCCGAAGAGCGGTCCAAAGATGCCGGTGATCATAAACCAGGCGATAACCACTAAAACAGCGACTGAAATAGGCTTCTTATTCTTGATTAGCATGGGCGGGAGTCTACCTTTAGGCTTACCCGGTGCCGGTTTTAGACTCTCCCCCTCTAGCCCTTCAGCGAAGTGGCTTGGTTGAGTATGAGGATGCCTTGGCAATTCAAAGAAGCATTCATTCCGAGGTTTCAGCTGGCAATCGCCCCAACACTCTCATTTTGCTCGAGCATCCTTCTATCTACACCGCTGGCAAGCGCACCTTGGCAGAAGAGCGTCCCGGAAACGGTGCAAAGGTTCTCGATGTCGATCGCGGTGGAAAAATCACTTGGCACGGTCCGGGACAGCTCGTTGGATATCCGATAGTCAAGCTTGCCAACCCTCATGAATTAGTTGGCTTTGTGCGCGAGATTGAGAGCGGACTCATAAAAGTCTGTGCCGAATTTGGTATCACGGGAGTTCGAGTCGATGGACGCTCAGGTGTCTGGGTAGTTGATGAACACGGTGAAAGAAAGATTGCAGCTATTGGAATCCGTGTTGCCTCTGGCACATCAATGCACGGCTTTGCTCTCAACGTCTCCCCTGATCTCACCGCCTTTGATGCAATTGTTCCATGTGGAATATCAGATGCGGCGGTGACCTCAATGGCTCGCGAGCTGCAGCGTGAGATTACGATTGAGGAAGTAACCCCAGTTGTTGAGAAATACCTCTATGAAGCACTAACAAAGGTGAGCGCATGACAATTGCACCAGAAGGCCGCAAGTTACTTCGCATTGAAGCTCGAAATGCTGAAGTGCCAATTGAGCGCAAACCTGAATGGATTAAGACTCGTGCGAATATGGGGCCCGAGTACACCCGACTTCGCACATTGGTGAAGACCGAGTCGCTCCACACCGTCTGCCAAGAGGCAGCATGCCCAAATATTTTTGAATGCTGGGAAGATAAAGAAGCCACCTTCCTAATCGGTGGAGAACGCTGCACTCGACGTTGCGACTTCTGCAACATCGATACCGGAAAGCCAGATCCACTTGATCGCGATGAACCTCGTCGCGTAGCTGAATCAGTTCAAGCGATGGGTCTTAAGTACGCAACCATTACTGGAGTTACCCGTGATGACCTCGAAGATGAAGGCGCCTGGCTCTATGCCGAGACGATTCGCAAGGTTCACGAACTTAATCCGGGTACTGGCGTAGAGATGTTGGCACCAGATTTCAGTGGCAACCCAGTATTTCTCAATGAAGTATTTGAAACTCGTCCTGAAGTATTTGCTCACAATCTCGAGACAGTTCCACGAATCTTTAAGCGAATTCGTCCTGCCTTTTCTTACGATCGTTCACTCAATGTAATTACTCAAGCTCGCGAATTCGGGCTGATCACTAAATCTAACTTGATTCTCGGTATGGGCGAAGAAATTAGTGAAGTAATTCAAGCACTGGAAGATTTACACAGTGCTGGCTGCGATCTCATCACTATTACCCAATACCTGCGTCCGACAAATAAGCATCATCCAGTCGAACGTTGGGTAAAGCCAGAAGAGTTTGTCGATCTAGCAAAACGTGCCGAAGAGATTGGTTTCAGCGGAGTAATGAGCGGTCCGCTAGTTCGATCTTCTTACCGTGCTGGTCGCCTATATAAACAAGCACAAGAAAAGCGTGCGCTTAATGGCTGATCTGGTCTATCCCCCAGTAATTCGTGCAGTGATAACCGGTTGGCGCGCATTGGGATTGAAGTTTGATTTTCAAGGTCAAGAGAATCTGCCAGATCACAAACACGGCGGTGCCGTTCTGGCAATGAATCACATTAGCTATCTCGACTTTGCTCTCATAGGAACAGCAGCGCTACCCATGAAACGCTATGTCCGCTTTATGGCAAAGAAGGAATTGTTTGATAACAAGATTGCAGGCCCACTATTACGCGGAATGCATCACATTAGCGTTGATCGATCTAATGGTTCAGCATCATTGGTTGCTGCTCTTCGTGCTTTGCGTGATGGTGAAATCATCGGAATTTTTCCTGAAGGAACAATCTCTGTCTCTTTTGAAATCAAAGAGCTCAAAAGCGGTGCGGTTCGTTTGGCTCAGGGAGCCGGCGTGCCGGTGATACCCACCATAATCTGGGGATCTCAGCGTCTCTGGACAAAGAAGGTAAAGCGAAATCTTCTGCAACGTGGCGTTCCTATCTCTGTCACATTTGGCGAGCCGCTCTACTTCGCGAAAGATAGTGATGTCGAAGCAGGTGAGGCTATTTTGCGCGCAGCCATGGTCAAAATGCTCCATGAGGTGCAAGAAAAGTATCCAGATTCACATCAGGGTCAGCGGTGGGCGCCGCTCCGTCTTGGTGGTACCGCACCTGCTCCCCTAAACTAACGACTATGTTTAAGAAGAAGAAAAAGAGCACAGAGCCCAAGGTTAAGAAGGTCCGTTTTAAGGAATTTCGTGATGCCTATCAGATCACGAAAGCGGTAAAGCCTTGGATTGGTGCACTGCTCGGTGGAATCTTTGCCGTAGTTCTCGCAATCTCCATCTCAGCTGGTTTGGTTTTTGGTCGACCAATCTATGCTGGTTTTATTGGTTTACCAGTTGCGCTCTTGCTCTCTCTTGTTGTCTTCACACGAATTGCCGGTGCTGCTGCATACGCATCTATTGAAGGTCAAATCGGTGCGGGCGCCTCAGTATTAATGGCAATCCGCAAGGGATGGACAACGACTCCAGCTGTTGCAGTCAATCGCAACCAAGATATGGTTCACCGTAGCGTTGGTCGTGCCGGAATCGTTCTTACCGGTGAAGGCGGAGCAGCCGTCCGTCAGATGTTGCAAGATGAACGAAAGAAGTCTGAGCGTTATGCGCCCGGAGCTCCGATCACAGAGATTATTGTTGGCGATGGCGAAGGCCAAGTTCCGCTGAAGAAGTTGCAGAAGAAGGTCACTAAGCTTCCGAAAAAACTCACCGCCCACCAAATGCGCGAACTTCGTATGCGCTTGAAGGCGGTAGGTGGGATGTCACTTCCTATTCCAAAGGGTCCGATGCCAAAGGGCGTTCGCATTAAGTAAGCGTTAGCGCTTTATGACCCTCTCTTAACGAGAACCGTATTCGAAAGTCGTTCGTTAATTCCACGACCATTTTCATCGAAGGTAACCGCGGCGACGATAGTCACCATCAAGACGGTGCGAATGAGTGCCTGAAGCGGGGTTACTGCGCCGCCATCGCTAAAGCGGACAACTTTAAGGCCGACGATTCTGTGGCCAAATGAGGATCCGCCAAAGGTGACCAGGAGTAGGTACTCAAGGGTGAGCACGAGAAGAACTGTTCCCCCGACCCCACGGCTCCGCTCGAGGAATGAGCCTCCCCCTGAGAAGAAACCCAAGGTGACGGCGTAAGCGGCGAGCCAGTCGATGGAGATGCCGAGCATGCGACGGCCCTGGCTAATGCGTGAATACATAGCGGCAAGCCTACCGAGATGAGACGAAAGCCGCGATTTGTTACATGGGCGTAACACTGAAAATAGCACTTGTAACCCACTAGACCATAGGCTCTGCCACATAGAAAGGCTCAAAGTCGAGCTCTTTCGACATAGCCGGCAACAGCGCTTCGCTGCGATGGCACTAAGACTTATTGGGAGTCCTACATATGTTTAAGAACTCAAGCGAAATTTTCGCCTATATCAAGAAGGAAGATGTAAAGCTTGTTGATGTTCGCTTTACAGATCTTCCAGGTATTCAGCACCACTTCAACGTTCCAGTTGAATCATTTGATGAAGCAGTATTTACAGATGGTTTGATGTTCGATGGTTCATCAATTCGTGGATTCCAGTCAATCCACGAGTCAGATATGAAGCTTCTTCCAGTTCCATCATCTGCATACATCGATCCATTCCGTCTCGAAAAAACACTTGTCATCATCTTCTCTGTTCACAATCCATCAGATGACTCTCCTTACTCACGCGATCCACGTGGCGTTGTGAAGAAGGCTGTTGATTATTTGAAGTCAACTGGTATTGCAGATCAGGCATTCTTTGCACCTGAAGCAGAGTTCTACGTATTCGATGCAATCCGCTTTAAGACAGGCATCAACGAGGCTTACCACCACATCGATTCATATGAAGGTTCATGGAATACAGGTATCGTTGCAGATCCAGATGGCACACCTAACCGTGGATACCGCACTCGCGTAAAGGGTGGCTACTTCCCTGTTTCACCAACAGATCAGTTCGCAGATCTTCGTGATGAAATGGTGATGGAACTCGGTCGCGCAGGACTCCAGGTTGAGCGTTCACACCACGAAGTGGGAACTGCTGGACAGATGGAGATCAACTACAAGTTCACCGACATCCTTACAGCAGGCGATGAGTTGATGAAATTTAAGTACATCATCCGCAACGTTGCATGGGAAGGCGGCAAGACTGCGACATTTATGCCAAAGCCACTCTTCGGAGATAACGGTTCTGGTATGCACGTTCACCAGTCACTTTGGAAAGATGGAACGCCACTCTTCTTCGAAGCTGG
>JACCDT011020649.1_pt1 | contig 11882 bp, 12 predicted proteins | sample 7446291 | NCBI WGS metagenome assembly JACCDT01 (sample SAMN15323446, study PRJNA562643) | freshwater metagenome | isolation source: river surface water | place: USA:Blue River Watershed | collected 2017-08-17 | reverse complement strand
GACCAGTGCACCTCGGGGCGACTGGTATCGGGGGTCCGTGATTTCAGTAGCCCGGCTGGCATGGGCGCGCAAGCTTACAGGCCCGTTCGGGGGAGGCAAGCCCTGTGATGTGGTTAAATCCCCACCCTGATGTGCCAGCCTCTGTCGTTGTTCGTCGGCCTGCGATACGTGCGCTCACGAACGCGGAAATTCTTCGTCTCGTTCATCACCTGGGTGTCTCTGATCGGGGTGTGCGTGGGCGTGGCTGCGCTCATCGTGATCCTGTCGGTCATGAATGGGTTCGAGGGTGAGCTGCGCGATCGCCTGCTGTCGCTCTCGACGCATGCCCGCGTCATGAATACGAGCGACAAGCCTCTCGATGGCGCCGAGTGGAATCGGTTGGCTGAGACCCTGCGCACCGAGCCCAAGATTGATGGTCTTGCACCCTATGTCGAGTTGCAGGCGCTCGGTCTACGTCAGCCTGAGATGTTGCCGCTGCGCTTGCGTGGGATCGATCCGCGTTTCGAGCCCGAGGTATCGGATGCGGCGGCCGCCGTCATCGAGGGCAAATTGTCCGATCTTGAGGCGGGTTCCGATCGAGTCATTCTCGGCAGTGTGCTCGCGCGTTTACTCGGCGTATCGGTTGATGATCGGGTCACCTTGCTCGTGCCCGGCGTGGATGAGGCCGGTACGCCAACCCCACGACTGCGCGAGTTTCGAGTGATCGGCCTCTTTGAAGCGGGGCTGCACGATCACGACGGTTCGTTGGCCTTTGCACATATAGAGGATGTTGCCGCGCTCGCAGCGGGTGATCCCCGTGCTCGGGGTCTGCAGTTGCATTTCATCGATCCGATGGTGGCTCCGAGCGTCGCCCGTGAGATTGCCGCCACTTTGAAAGAGGGGCTCATCGTTCGCGATTGGACCCAAGAGCACGCAAACTATTTTCGGGCGATCCGTATCGAGAAAACGATGATGGGCATCATCCTGATGCTGATCGTCGCCGTTGCGGCGTTCAACATCGTCGCGATGCTCGTGATGGTCGTCACCGATAAACGTACCGATGTGGCGATCTTGCGCACGCTTGGTATGTCGCCGGGTGAGGTGCAGCGTGTCTTCGTCACGCAAGGTCTCGTGATCGGCTGGGCAGGTGTCCTGTTCGGCGTCGCGTTGGGCGTGTGGTTAGCCGATAACGTCGGCGTTGTCGTGCCTGCGCTCGAAACGCTTTTCGGCTTTCATGTGATGGACCCCGAGGTGTACTACGTCACGCGGATCCCGTCGGAACTGCGATGGCAAAATGTACTGGCCATCGCGGCTGGCGCACTGACTCTCACGGCGCTCGCCACGGTGTATCCCGCGCGTCGGGCTGCGCGGATCGCGCCCGCGGAGGCGCTGCGTTATGAGTGAGCGATCCACTCGCTGGGAATGGTTGGTCGGTACGCGTTATCTGCGATCGACGCACCGCCGCGGTTTCGTGAGTTTTGTCGCGACGATGTCGGTCACTGGTCTGATGCTGGGCGTTGCGGTGTTGATCGTCGTTCTGTCGGTCATGAACGGTTTCGAGCGCGAGCTGCGCTCGCGCATTCTCGCCGTCACTTCGCACGCGACGCTGATGGGGCTTGAGGGTACGCTCGAGAATTGGCAGCAGGCGCGTGACGTTGCGGTGGGTCGTCCGGGCGTGTTGCAGGCGGTGCCCTACATTGAAGCGCGAGGGATGATCGCAGCGGGGCAACGCGTACAGGGCACGCTGGTGCGCGGTGTGGATCCGGAGCTTGAGAAAAAAGCGACCGGACTTGCCGATCGTATGCAACGCGGCTCGATCGATTTGCTGCAAGTGGGTAGTTGGAATGTGATCCTCGGGGAATCACTGGCGCGCGATTTGGGCGTCGCAGTCGGCGACAAAGTGGTGCTGATCGCGCCGGAGGCGACGGCGACACCGGATGGAGTGGTGCCGCGCATGCGCAGGCTCACCGTTGCGGGGATCTTTGCCTCCGGTATGTACGAGTTCGATCAGGGCTTGATTTTGATGAATCTGCGCGATGCAGCGCGCTTATATCGCCTGGGGGAGGGCGTGAGTGGCTTGCGACTTGCGCTAGCGGATCCGCTCGAGGCGCCGGTCGTCGTGCGCGATCTCGCTCTGGCGTTGGGTGGCGGCTATTTCGTCAGCGATTGGACGCGCGTGCATGCCAACTTCTTCCAATCAATCGAGCTCACCAAGGGTTTGATGTTCGTGATCTTATTGATGGTGGTTGCAGTGGCGGCCTTCAACATTGTCGCTACGCTCGTGATGATCGTCAAAGAAAAGCAGACCGATATCGCCTTGTTGCGTACGCTCGGTGCAAGTCCGAGCGAAATCTTGAAGACCTTCGCGGTGCAGGGTGTGTTGATTGGGCTTTCCGGAACCTTGGCAGGTTCCGCGCTCGGTATCGTGCTGGCGTTCAACGTCGAGGCGATCGTGCACGGTCTTGAGACGATTTTCGGCATCCAATTCCTTGATGCCAAGGTGTATTTCATGAGTGATCTGCCAGCGCATGTCGAATGGCTCGATGTGTTGCGCGTTGCCGGTGTGGCTTTCGTATTGTGCGCACTCGCGACACTGTATCCCGCATGGCAGGCGGCCAGGACTCAACCGGCGGAGGCATTACGACATGACTGATCAGGCGGTATTGCTGGCGCGAGGCTTGGGTCGAGATTTCAACGAAGGTGGCTCGACGCTGACCGTGCTCGACGGTTTGGATCTTTCGATCGCCAAAGGCGAATGCATCGCCATCGTGGGTGCATCGGGCTCGGGTAAAACGACGCTGCTACAGATATTGGGTGGGCTCGATCGTCCGACTCGCGGCACGGTGGCCATCGACGGCAAAGATATCCACGCTCTCGACGAAGCGGCGCGTGGTGAGTTGCGCAACCGGACGATGGGTTTCATCTATCAGTTTCACCATCTGCTACCCGAGTTCTCGGCGCTCGAAAACGTGGCCATGCCGTTATTGATCCGACGCGTGCCGGTCGGAGAGGCGCGCCAGCAGGCGAAGACGATCTTGGAGAAGGTGGGTCTCGGTTCGCGCCTGGAGCATCGTCCTCATCAACTCTCTGGCGGTGAGCGACAGCGAGCCGCGGTTGCGCGGGCGCTCGTCACCTTGCCCTTGATCGTGTTTGCGGACGAACCGACCGGTAACCTCGATGGACGCAATGCCGAGCAGGTATTCGAGCTGATGTTGCAGCTCAATCGGGAGCACGGCACGAGTCTCGTGATCGTCACTCATGACCTGCGGCTCGCCTCGCGCATGGATCGCGTCTGGCTGCTTGAGAATGGTCGCCTGAAACTGCACGAACAGCCTTAATCAGCGCTTGGTCATCCGTCTCTGAGACGGTATCCCTGACCCATGGTGGTCGGGGTTCTGCCGCGCTCGAGTGGCTTCTTTGCTCTGCTGGGAAATGTCGCCGTGTTGTTCGGCCCGGCTCCGGCTTGGCTGGTCGCACTGACGACCACCTCGAGCACGCTACTCGTTCTCCTGCTTTTGTGGTGGCGACCGCAGTGGCGCCGTTCCTTCACAATACACCTCGTCATCGTTTTGATCGCAGCGAGTGCGACGGCGTTTTGCTTGCTCGATCGACTCGAGCAGCGCTGGCCGCGCGAGGCTGCAGGCGAGCGCGTCATCGCTGACATCACCATCGACTCCTTACCCGCGCGCGAGGGCGGTGTACTGCGCTTTGATGCCAAGGTTGCGATCGACACCCCAGCAAGCTATCGCCGCACGTTACGCGTGGCACTCACGTGGCGCGATCCACCGCGGCCCTTGCCGCGTGCCGGCGATGCGTGGCGCGTGCTGTTGCGACTCGATCCGATCGTCTCTTCGAATAATCCGGGGGCGAGCGATGTTCTGCGAGCCGCACTTCGAGATCGCATCGATGCCACCGGTACCGTGATGTCGTGGTCGGGCACGCGTCGAGGTGAATCGCGAGCGCCGGGTCTGCTCGAGTGGCGTCAAAAGATGGCCGAATCGATTGCGATGGCTGTCGACGATCGCGATGCCGCTGCGTTGTTTCAGGGCTTGGCCGTCGGTGCGACCGGGGCGATTACGCGCGAACAATGGCGCGTGTTCAGCGTGACTGGAACGACGCATCTCGTGGCGATCTCGGGCATGCATGTCACGTTGTTTGCATGGCTCTCAGCGCTCGCCGCGCGAGCGTTATGGCGTCGGGCATCGATGCTGCAGTGCAGAGTCGATCGCGAGATGTTCGCCGCGTCGGTGGGTGTGCCCGCGGCCTTGAGTTATGCGCTGATCGCAGGCTTTGGTATTCCGACGCAGCGCACGGTGGTGATGCTCGCGGTGTGGTGGGCGCTACGACTGTCGGCACGCGAGCAGCGTGGCTACGAGATTCTGGCAACCGCGTTGCTCTGCGTGCTCGTACTCGACCCCTTTGCGAGTTACTCGGCTGGCTTCTGGTTGTCGTTCATTGCCATGGCTATGTTGCTCTCCATCGATGAGGCAGCAACGAGCGGTGGGTTTAGCTGGCGTGGGTTGACTGCGCTGCTGCGCACGGCATGGCGCGTGCAGTGGCGGGTAACGATTGCCTTGATTCCCCTGACGGCCTGGTGGTTCGCAAACGTGTCGCTCGCATCGGTACCGGTCAACCTGTTCGCGATACCGGTTTTTTCTTTTGTGTTAGTGCCGCTCGTATTACTCGGGCTCGCCTCGCAAGTTCTCTCCGCGTCGATGGCGGCGCCGATTTGGCGCCTCGTCGAGACGGTACACGAGATCATCTGGCCGCCGATGTTGTGGATCGCGGGCCAACCCTGGGCTGCGCTCGACTGGCGACCGACCAACGCTCAATTTTTGACGCTGCTCGTGATGGCGATCGTGACGCTCTCATCACTACCCTGGCGATGGCGCGTGGCGATCGTCGCTATCGGTATTTTCTTAGTGTGGCCCGCTGCCAAGATCCCGCATGGTGCGGCGCGCGTCACGATATTGGATGCAGGTGATGCGCATGCGACGTTGATCGAAACGCGCCATCACCTTGTCGTGTTTGATACGGCCGAGTCGTACTTCAGCGCCGGTCGTAGTGCCGAAAGTTTGGTGTGGCCGGCCATACTCGCTCGGTCGCGATCGAGTGCAGATCTGCTGATCCTCAGTGCGTCGCACGGGTTTCGTGCCGAGGGTGCGGCGCGATTGATGAACCTCGCGAGCATCCCTGTCGTGATCTACGGCGGATCTTGGCCCGGTGCGCCGGCGACCCATCATCGCTGCCAACGCACGCGTCGTTGGGTTTTCGATGGGGTGAACTTCGAGTCCTTCTCGACAGCTGCGGGTAGCTGTCTTTTGCGGGTGAGTGCTCGTGAGGGCGGTGCCTTGTTGATCGCCGAACGAGTGGATGCCAAGGAGGCCGCTGCGCTCGCCGCAGATCCGATCCATCGGGGCCAGTTGCGTGCGCCGTATGTGATCGTTCCGAGACGCGGCTCGCTAGCGGCTGTGACGAGAGACTTCGTAGATGCGGTCGGCGCGACGACGATCATCGTCAGCGCGGCTCAATTGCCGACGGCACGCCTTACCGGCATCGCCCGACGCTGGCGTATTCCCGTCGATGCGGTACAGGCAACGGCCGTGCAGGGGGCGCTGCAATTGGAGCTCGATCCCGGACGCCCGGGCAGGCTCTCGGCCCTTTGAAGGACGGTCTCGGCTATGATGCGCCGATGTGGGAAATGGTGCGGGCCGGCGGCCCGTTGATGTGGCCGATCATCCTTTGCTCGGTGATCGCCTTGGCGATCACGCTCGAGCGTGTCTGGAGTCTGCAGCGATCGCACGTCGTTCCAGCCGACGCTTTGCCACAGGCCTCGCGACTGCTATCGGCTGAAACCATCGACGATCGTGCGCTCGAGTCGCTGCGGGCTTCCTCGCCACTTGGGCGGGTGCTGGCGACGGTGGTGACCGATCGCGAGTTGGCGCGTGATGAGCGCATCGCCCGTATACAGGAAGTGGGTCGTCACGAAGCTCATGCGCTCGAGCGCTACCTGAATACCTTGGGAACCGTGGCGAGCGTCGCGCCGCTGCTGGGGCTACTTGGCACCGTCACGGGCATCATCCGCGCATTTTCCGTCCTCGAGTCTGGGGTCGTGACGCAGCCGGATGTGCTCTCAGGGGGTATCAGCGAGGCGCTCGTGACGACGGCGGCGGGTTTGCTCGTGGCGATACCCGCGCTCATCGCTCATCGAAGCTTACGTGGCCATATCGATTCGCTCGTGATCGAGATGGAAAAACAGGCGCTCGCTTTACTCGTCGTGCGCGGAGCTCGTCGATGAACTTTCGTGTTCGACGCGTCGAGGACCCCGAGATCAATCTCGTGTCACTCATCGATGTGGTGTTGATGATCGTGGTGTTCTTCCTGCTCTCCTCAAGCTGGGTTACCGAGGGTAGTTTGCGAATCTCGCTGCCGACGGCCGCGACGGATGATCGGCGGGCTACCGCGGATACTGCCCTCGTGATCGAGGTGCTCGCAGACGGTCGCTATCAAGTGGCAGGTGTTGCTGTGAGTGCGGATGCGAATGCACTGCGTGAGGCGATCGTTCAGACCGCCAATGGCGATGTCACTCGCGCGGTCGTGTTCCGTGCTGATGGTGAAGCGCGACATCGGGATGTCGTGCGCGCCATCGACGTGCTTCGACAACTGGGCTTTGGCAGCGTTGATATGGCCACGAGAAACGTCGAGGGTATGCGATGAGCGTGCAGGCACCGGTCAATGTGGTCGATGCACCGCAGGTTTATCGCCGTTTACTCGGATATGCGCGACCTCACCTCGGCATGTTCTCGATCGGTGTCGTTGGGATGGTGCTGTTCGCAGCCACAGATGCTGCGATCGCCTATCTCGTACAAAAGTTTCTCGGTGGTGCGTTCGTCAATCCGGATCCACGCATTCTGTGGGCAATCCCACTCGGTGCGATCGCGTTGTTTTTGCTGCGCGGTATCGGTGATTACGTCTCTAACTATTTTCCGGGTTGGGTCGGGCGGCAAATCATCAAGGCGCTGCGCGCCGAGCTCTTCGCGCACTATCTACGCTTACCGACCCGTTACTACGACACCGCTGCTTCGGGTGGTTTGCTCTCACGCTTGACCTATAACATCGAGCTCGTCGCCGAAGCGACGACGAACGCCGTAACCGTGCTGATCCGCGATACGCTCACCATCATCGCGCTGATCGGTATGTTGTTGTGGCTCAACTGGCAACTGGCCACCTTCGTCTTGGTGTTGGCTCCACCTATTTCTTGGTTGATTCAGTACATCAATCGATCGTTCCGTCGTTATAGCGCGCGTATTCAGGCATCGATGGGCGATGTCACCCGAGTGGCCAAAGAAGCACTCGATGGCCACAAGGTCATCAAGATCTTCAATGCCGAAGGTCACGAAGAGCAGCTCTTCGATGTGGCTAACGAGCGCAACCGTCACAGCAATATGCGATTGATCGGCGCTCGCGCGATGGCCAATCCCGTCGTCCAACTGATCGCCGCCTTGGGTCTTGCCGGCGTACTCTATTTTTCGATTCGACAAGTCTTCGATGCCGAGATGAAGGTCGACGAGTTCATGGCGTTCTTGACGGCCTTATTGCTCGTGACGGCACCGCTTCGTCGTCTGGTACAGGTATTTGGGCCCTTGCAGCAAGGCATCGCAGCAGGCGCCAGCGTTTTCGAGGTGCTCGATACCCCAATCGAGGATGCAGGCGGATCGCGGGTGCTCGATCGAGTGCGTGGTGAGCTCGAGTTTCGTGACGTGGCGTTCGCTTACTCGAGCGTGCAGGGAGAGGTTCTCTCGAATGTGAGTTTTCGAGTCGAGCCTGGCCAGACTGTTGCCATCGTCGGTAAGTCGGGCAGCGGTAAGACGACGCTCGCGAGTTTATTACCCCGTTTTTACGATCCGACTTCCGGCGCTGTGCTCTTAGATGGACATGATCTGCGCGAGTATCGATTGGCAGATTTACGTCGTCAGATCGGCTTCGTCAGTCAGGAAGTCGTCCTGTTCGATGACAGCATTCGCGCCAACATCGCCTTCAATCTCACGCGTGTCGATGATCCGGCGGTCGAGGAGGCGGCTCGTAACGCGCATGTGCTCGATTTCGCTCAAGATCTGCCGCAGGGCCTCGATACACCGGTGGGCGAGCGCGGTGCCATGCTCTCGGGCGGGCAACGTCAAAGAATTTCCATCGCTCGGGCATTGCTGAAGAACGCACCCGTCTTGGTGCTCGATGAGGCCACGAGTGCGCTCGACAACGAGTCGGAGCGCCGCGTGCAAGAGGCGCTCAGTCGTTTGCTGCAGGGTCGCACGACCCTCGTCATCGCTCATCGTCTCTCGACTATCGAGCGGGCCGATCTCATTCTCGTCATGCACGAGGGGCGTTTGGTCGAAGCGGGCAATCATGCCGCGCTGATCGCGCGCGGTGGCATGTACGCCCAGTTGCATCAGCTGCAGTTTGCGGTCTGATGGCCTCTCGATTGCGTCGTTGGCTTGAAGCTGTTTGGTACGAGGGGCGTAGCGGAGCGCTACTGCTCGCGCCGCTATCGGCCTTATTCGGTTTGGTCAGCGGTCTGCGTCGCTCGGCTTATCGACTCGGTTTGCGTCCCCGTTACCGGGCATCGGTGCCTGTCGTCGTCGTCGGTAATTTGTCGGTCGGGGGCACCGGCAAAAGTCCGGTGGTTGCTGCGCTCGTCGATGCGCTGCAGCGCCGAGATCTGCGAGTGGGAATACTCGCGCGGGGCTATGGAGTCGAGTTACGAGAGTCGCGTGAAGTCGTGGCGGGTGTTACGGCGAGCGAGGTGGGTGATGAGCCTCTGATGCATGCGCTGACAACCGGCGCGCGAGTGGTCGTCGCTCCGGATCGCGCGGCGGGTGCGCGTCACCTCGAACGTCTCGGTGTCGATGTGATCGTCGCAGATGATGGCTTGCAGCATTACGGGCTTGAGCGTGATCTCGAAATCGTCGTGATCGATGCCTCACGAGGCTTCGGTAACGGTCGGTTGTTGCCCGCCGGCCCCTTGCGTGAGCCGGTGACGCGTCTTGCGACGGTCGACTACGTCATCATCAATGGCGATGCTGCGGAGCGCAGGGATTGGCGCGGTCGAGACGGGCAGTTGGTTTTGCGCCTCTTTCCCGCTGCCGCGCGTCGGGTTGATGACGGGCGCCAGTGGCGTGCGTTGGAGGCATTTCGCGGTCAGCGGGTGCATGCCGTGGCGGCTATCGGCAATCCGCAGCGCTTTTTTCATTTGCTGCGCCAGTCCGGGCTCAGCATCGAGGAGCACGCTTTTGCCGATCATCACGCCTTCACACCGGCGGATTTCGCCTTCGGCGATAGCGACCCCGTCCTGATGACGAGCAAAGATGCCGTAAAATGTCGGCCGTTCGCAGAGGGGCAGATGTGGGAGTTGCCGGTGACGGCGCGACTCTCACCCGACGATGGTCGGGCCCTGATCGATCGGATTTGCGCGTTGGTCGCAACTCAACAAAAATCCCGCGGGTGAACACCATGGATAAACGACTGCTCGACATTCTCGCCTGCCCTGTGTGCAAGGGGCCGCTCGTGCATGTGCGCGAGGAGGCGGTGCTCGTCTGTCGCGCCGATCGGCTCGCGTTCCCGATCAAGGACGGTATTCCCGTGATGCTCGAGGAAGAGGCGCGAACGCTCGCGGCCGACGATCCCTTGCTCGCACGCTGATGTATCGAATCGTCATCCCGGCGCGGTATGCATCCACCCGCTTGCCGGGTAAGCCGCTCATCGAGATGGCGGGCAAGCCCATGCTGCAATGGGTGTACGGTCGGGCACTCGCATGTCAGGCCAAAGAAGTGCTGATCGCGACGGATGATGAGCGTATCGAACAGGTCGCACGTCAATTTGGGGCCGAGGTCGTGATGACCTCGGTCGATCATGTGAGCGGCACGGACCGTATCGCTGAGGTTGCCGATTTGCGTGGCTGGGCCGACGACGAGGTCGTGGTCAATCTGCAGGGTGATGAACCCTCGATGCCCGCAGAGCTCGTCTCCCAGGTCGCCGCCTTGTTACTGGCGGATTCGCAGGCCGATATCTCGACGCTCGCCACGGCAATCCGCGATCGCGAAGAATATTTTGACCCCAACGCCGTCAAAGTTGTGACCGATGAATCCGGTCGCGCGTTGTATTTCAGTCGTGCGCCGATTCCGTGGTTTCGGGATGGCGTGGCAGAAGAGGGCAGCGAGATCACGATGGCGCGCCGTCATCTCGGGCTTTATGCCTATCGCGTCGCGTCGTTGCGTCGCCTCTCGACGTTGCCGCCTGCGCCCATCGAGCAGGCCGAAAAACTCGAACAATTACGCGCGCTGTTCAACGGGATGAAGATCGTGGTGGGCGAGGCATCACGGCGACCCGGCCCGGATGTGAACACCATGGCGGATCTCGCCGGCGCTGAGGCAGCCCTCAAAGAGGATCTGCCCAGCGTCTGCGATTAACCCTCGCGATCAGCAGCGACGATCAAAGATCGTCGCGACGCGAGCTGTATCCTGGACCGAAGCTGATCGTCGAATTCGACGGGCTCGATGACCACACGACTTTTTTCTCAGCCGGCGGTGCCGTCGATTCGCTAGGCGCAACAGGCGATTCCGCCGCTGTCGTCACCGAAGCGACGGATTCCGTTGCCTGGCTCGCTGCGACAGGCGCAGCAGGCTCTATGGTCGCGGGAGCCTCGGTCGGTGCGGGCGCCTCGATCGCTGCTGGTGCAGCCACCGGTGCGGGCGCAGGCGGCGCCAAGCCCGTCCAGCTGACCTGCACGGGTGCGGTCGGCGCAGGCGGAGGCGTCAGATCGCCCGTCACCGCGGAGGGTGCGTCCGACTGAATCTGCAAAGCCATTTGTTCGCCCGATGCAGGCCGCGTCTCTGAGACGTGGTCATCGACCGAGCCTTCCACCGCATCAGCGGCGTCATCGAAGGCGTCTTCGGCGGCGTCGCTACCGACGGCCATCGAGCCTGCGGCGCTGGCATCCCGATCACGTCCACCACGACGACCGCGGCGACCGCGACGACGGCCACGGCGAGCGCCACCCTCGCGCTCGGTGGTAACGGCGCCTTCAGCGCCCGGTGCCGACGTCTCGTTGCTGGTTTGATCGACGTCAGAACTGATCGCTGCGTTGGCGGCAGTGACAGTCTGTGCTGATGGCGACTGAGTTGATGGTGCAGGCGCTGACGGCGCCAACGGCGCTGGGTTAGCGCCAGACGGGGCAGGAGCGGCGGCGGGTTGACGCTCGCCACGATGGTCGTTGCGTTGCTCGCGACGGCGTTGATCATCACGCCCGCCACGACGTCCTTGCCCTTGACCTTGGCCTTCACCGCGACCGCCTTCGGCACGAGGAGCTGGCTGAGCACCCGGTTTATTGTCGCGCGTTTCTTTGGTCGCTTCGCGTGGCTTACGCTCGTTGCTGTCGCGATCACGGTCACGATCTCGATCTTTGCCGCGCCCGCGCTCATTGCGATCACGGTCTCGACCTCGACCACCGCGTTCGTTGCGATCGCGATCGCGTCGATCCTGGCGTTGTCGACCGTTGCGCGATGCGCCCTCATCCGACTTCGCCGCGGGTGCGCCAAACAGCCAGCGCCACAGACGCACGAAGATTCCGAGTTGAGGACCTGCATCGGCCGACTTGGCGACGGCAGCCGGCGCTGCGGCCTGCACCACGATCGGAGCGGGCGTTGTCGGCAGGAAGGTCGGCACGGCAGCCGGTTCTTGATGGGCTTGTTTTTCGCGAGTGCCGGCGGGGTCTGGCACCTTAGCGGGCGTTGGCATCTGATAGCTCAGACGCTTGACCTCAGGCAGATCGGCCTCGTCATCGCGCACGCGGCGGATGGAGTATTCCGGCGTATCGATGTTGAGGTTCGGCACGATGATGAGCTCGACGT
>JACCDT011399987.1_pt1 | contig 11886 bp, 9 predicted proteins | sample 7446291 | NCBI WGS metagenome assembly JACCDT01 (sample SAMN15323446, study PRJNA562643) | freshwater metagenome | isolation source: river surface water | place: USA:Blue River Watershed | collected 2017-08-17 | reverse complement strand
GGCGAAGATTTCGAATGCATCCCGATCTACGCAAACGTCCGTGAAGCCAAGCAGGCCACCGGCGCCAACCTATCCGTCATCTATGTACCGCCCGCTGGCGCTGCGGCAGCGATCCGGGAAGCGGCCGAGGCCGAACTCGATCTGGCGATCTGCATCACCGAAGGCATCCCGGTGCGCGACATGCTCGCGCTGAAGGACAAGATGAAGCGCGCCGGCAGCAAGACCCTGCTGCTCGGCCCGAACTGCCCCGGCCTGATCACGCCCGAAGAAATCAAGATCGGCATCATGCCCGGCCACATCCACAAGAAGGGCCGCATCGGCGTCGTGTCGCGTTCGGGCACGCTGACCTACGAAGCGGTCGGCCAGCTGACCGCGCTCGGCCTGGGCCAGTCGTCGGCCGTCGGCATTGGCGGTGACCCGATCAATGGCTTGAAGCACATCGACATCATGCAGATGTTCAACGACGATCCCGACACCGATGCCGTGATCATGATCGGCGAGATCGGCGGCCCGGACGAGGCGAATGCCTCGTACTGGATCAAGGACAACATGAAGAAGCCGGTGGTCGGCTTCATCGCCGGCGTCACCGCGCCCCCGGGCAAGCGCATGGGCCATGCCGGCGCGCTGATCTCGGGCGGTGCCGATACCGCCGACGCCAAGCTCGAGATCATGGATGCCTGCGGCATCAAGGTCACGCGTAACCCGTCCGAGATGGCCCGCCTGCTGAAGGCGATGCTGTAATCGCTGAGTCGGTCCCGTGCCCGCGCCCCGGCTGGCCGGGCACCCGAAATTGCTGGCGCGGACCGCAAGTCTGCGTCAGCATTTTTTTTGAGCCCCTGAGATGAGCGCCCTGAAAAAACCCAAGCTCTCGATGCTGGACCTGGTGGTCAACCGCGAAGGCATGAGTGTCGGCGACAGCATAGCGATCGCGCTGCGCACGGCAAGGCATGCCGAGTCGCTCGGCTTTGTCCGTTACTGGCTGGCCGAGCACCACAACATGCGCGACGTGGCCAGTTCGTCGACGGCGGTGTTGATCGGGCACATCGCCGGCGGCACCTCACGCATACGCGTCGGTTCCGGCGGCATCATGCTGCCCAACCATGCGCCGCTGGTGGTGGCCGAGGCCTTCGGCACGCTGGCTGAAATGTATCCGGGCCGGATCGACCTCGGCCTTGGCCGTGCGCCCGGCACCGATGGCCTGACCGTGCGCGCCCTGCGGCGCGACCGTTTCGAGTCCGAAGAAGATTTTCCGCGCGACGTCGCCGAGCTGCAAAGCTACCTCGGCCCGATACAAGCGGGCCAGCGCGTGGTGGCGATGCCGGGTGCCGGCACCGGGGTACCCATCTGGCTGTTGGGCTCCAGCCTGTTTTCTGCGCGACTGGCGGCCGCACGCGGGCTGCCGTACGCATTCGCCTCGCACTTCGCGCCGCGCCTGCTGCTGCAGGCCATTGCCCTCTATCGCAACGAATTCCAGCCGTCCGAGACGCTGCAGGAACCCTATGTGGCGATGGGCGTGCCACTGGTCGCAGCCCCCGGCGATGAAGAAGCCGAGTTCCTGGCCAGTACCCCGCGCCAGCGCGTGCTGGGCATCCTCACCGGCAATCGTCGTCCGTTGCAGCCGCCGCGGGCGGGCTACATGGACAGCCTCGATCCGCGCGAGCGTGACGGCATCCTGGATTTCATGGGCGCTGCCGTCATCGGCGGGCCCGACACGGTACGTGCCGGGTTCGAGCGCCTGGCCGAGCTGACCGCCGTCGACGAATTCATTCTCGTCTCCGACATCTATGATCCGGCCCTCAGGCTGCGCTCGCTGGATATCGCCGCCGAAGCGGCGACATCCCTGCTTGCCATGGCCTGAACGCCGGCATACTCGTACTCGTACTCGTACCCTGACCCTTACTGGTCAGGTCCTGGGGCGCAGGCGCTGCGGCAGGTTGGTCAGCGCATTGTCGATCTGCCAGGTCATGCCGGTGCCTGCTGCACAATTGCCGGTATAGACAATGATGTCGCCCGCATTCACGCCGGGAATCGTATTGTTGTAGGCAATCGTGATTCGCGCCGTGGTCGCATTGACGCCCGAGGCCGTGATCGAATTGATGCCGCGGCCGGTGATCGTGTTGGCCGCCGGCAGCCCGAGGTCATCATGGTTCAGGTTGGCCGCGCGCTCGGTCAGCGTGCCGTCGCTGCAGGCGATACCCAGGGCCGTGAAGGCCGGCGAGGCCAGGCTCGGACCTTCCGACACCCGGGCCCGCGACGTGTAATCCTGATAGGCAGGCAAGCCCACGGCCGCCAGAATGCCGATGATCGCAATCACGATCATGATTTCAATCAGGGTGAAGCCTTGCAAGCGCTGGGGGCGGGACAGCGGGCGCATGGCTTGCTCAATCGGCTGGCCATGGCGGTGACAAGAAAAGCGGCATTGTTGTTTCATGGGGACTCCCGGTGGACACATCAATTCAACATCCACCGGTAGCGGTGGATGGGCCGGAAGGGGCAAGCACCATGCCAAACCAAGGCAATGCTTGCGTCGTGTGCGATTTTTCTTGGTTGCGTATCAAGGCGGCACGAGCCGTTTCGGACACCGTTCAGATCGTGCTGGCATCGAATCAATGTGCGCAGGCCTCGCTATCAACGCCTGATGGGATCGGACGAAGATCGATCGATCTTCAATCGCCGGTTCGGCGGATGACAAACTTTGTCCTATTTGGTCAATTCGTGTCGCTTAAAGCCAGAATTTGAACGGGTGCTTGTCCCGTCGACCGCCGGCGCTTGCCCGCAGGGTCCTCTGCACCATGCTGCTAAAATAGGCAGCTTTCCCGGTAGCGCAAACTTCCGGCCGCATCTCCGCTGCTGCCGGTAGCATGGCTTCGGCCTCTGGAAGGCACGAATGAAGCAGCATCGCGACATCGACATGGATTGGCAGGCAGATCCGGACGTTCCGCGTCGCCGGTGGCTGCGCCGTCTGCGCTGGCCGTGCGGCCTGGGCTCGCTGGCCGCGCTGGGCTGGTTCAGCGGACTGACCCGCGGCTGGCCCGATATCCTGCTGCTGCTGGGCAGCGTGACCATGCTCATCCTGCTGCTGCAGGCACGTGCCGCGCGCGGCAATCAGCGGCGCTGGCGTAACGACAGCCGCCTGTTCGAGCCGCCGCTGCCCAAACCCATCTCGGCGGTTCCGGTCAACACCGAATGGCAATGGCCATCGCATCCCTTGATCGGCATTCCGCTGGCGCTGATGATGATTGCCAGCCTGTTCTGGGTCCTGGTGGTGCACCGGATGCAGGTTTCCGGCGGCTGGCTGGTGGCCTTGCTGCTGCTGGCGCTGTTCAATTTGTGGAGCTGGCGCCAGCCGCTGCTGTGGGCCGCGATCGTCACGACCGGCGTGGCGCTGTCGGCGCTGGTACGATGGCTGGTCGAATGGCTGACGGCAGCGGGCGCCTTGCTGGTGCTGGTCGTGGCCGGCGGCCTGGTCGCCTGGGCGGTCAGGAAATACGTGAAACGCAACAGAAAAGACGGTAGCACCGAATGAAAAAAGAACCCGGCGTGAACGGCGAGTGGATCCCGGTCAGTCTTGAAGAGCGCGCCTCCAACGCCACCATCCCCAGCCTGGTCTCGCTCGGCGTGCCCGCCGCCGTGCAGACCCAGTACGCCTTCAGCGATGGCTGGGGCGAGGCCGGCTGGATCCTGCCGGTGGTGGTCTGGGCTTATGGCCTGCTGTTCTGGTTCATGTCGACCGGCACCCAGCTGCTGCGCCCGAAGCGCTGGGAATGGACCGAGGCCGCGCTCGAGGAAAAATATCGCTACTGGAGTGCCGCGCGCGTGGCCAGCAGCCATTTCTGGGGCCACTGGTGGGTGCGCTTCCCGATCGGCCTCCTGTTCATCGCCTATGGCGTGCACACGCTGCTGCAGCCTGACTTCACCGCGCAATGGATCAGCTGGATCATGCTGATGTGCGCCTTCATCACCCCCTTCGTGTTCGTCGCCGAGATGGCGCTGCTGCCGCTGTCTATCGTGATCGTGGTCGGCGTGCTGGCGATGGTGACCTTCGTGCCGATGTCGCTGATGATCATGCTCGGCTTGCTCGCGATGCTGGCCACGATGATCATCGCCGCGCAAGGCAAGCAGCCGAAGCCGGTGAAAAAGGACAAGGCAGCGGCCGAGGCCAAGCCGGCCGACGCAGCGGCTGCTGATGCTGCACAGGCCGGCGCCGCCGATGGCGAGGCAGGTGGGGAGGCGGGTGGCGAGGCGGCCGAGGGCGGCGCAGCCAGCGAGCCGGCGGCCGGCACCGACGGCGCGCCCGAGGCGGCCGACAGCGACGCCACCGGCATGGCTGACGCCGGCGATGCGCAGCCGGATGGCGCGCCCGAGGCCGCTGCCGAGGCCGGTGCGGCCGCGCCCGATGCGGCAAAGCAGGGCTGAATAAAAAAAGCTCCCGCAGGAGCTTGATCACATCGTCTGGCTGCCCTGCGTTGCAGGGAGCTGGTGCCTCGGGTCGGAATCGAACCGACACTCCTTTCGGAACCGGATTTTGAGTCCGGCGCGTCTACCAATTTCACCACCGAGGCCAGTGGTTGCCGGCACGAGGCCGGCAACGCGAGCCGGATTATCGCTGATTTGACACCCCCGGGCAACCGGCGGGCGGGCGCCTTGTGCCCCCCCGCCGCCAGCCCGGCGCGTGCCCGGCCAGTACCGGCGATGCTTACTGCATGTGCTGGCCGCCGTTGATCGCGATGTTGGCGCCAGTCAGGAAGGCGGCTTCATCCGAGGCCAGATAGGCCACCAGGCCGGCGACTTCTTCCGGCTTGCCCAGGCGACCCATCGGGATCTGCGGAATGATCTTGCTGTCCAGGACCTCCTGCGGGATCGCGGTCACCATCTTCGTGCCGATGTAGCCGGGCGAGATGGTATTGACCGTCACGCCCTTTTTCGCCACTTCCAGCGCCAGCGCCTTGGTGAAGCCGTGCATGCCGGCCTTGGCTGCCGAGTAGTTGGTCTGGCCGAACGCACCCTTCTGGCCGTTGACGGAGGAGATGTTGACGATGCGACCCCAGCCGCGCTCCATCATGCCGTCGGTGACCGGCTTGGTCATGTTGAACACCGAGTCGAGGTTGGTCTTCATCACCGCGTCCCAGTTGACCTTGTCCATCTTCTTGAAGGTCATGTCGCGCGTGATGCCGGCGTTATTGACCAGCACGTCGATCGGGCCCATGTCCTTGGTGATCTGCGAGATGCACTCCTGTGCCGATTCATAGTTGGCCACATCGCAGGGATAAGCGCGGAAGGTATAGCCCTTGGCCTTCATCTCGCCCAGCCAGTCATTGACCTTTGTATTGCCCGGCGAGTAGGTGGTGGCCACGTCATAGCCCATGTTGGCCATCTTGATGCAAATGGCCTCGCCCAGGCCGCCCATGCCGCCGGTAACCAGAGTAACTCTGCTCATGTCTGCTCCTTGATCTGTTTGTTCGTAGGATTGCGATGCCTGAATCAGCGCTCGATGGCCAGCGCCACGCCCATGCCGCCGCCGATGCAAAGGCTGGCCAGCCCCTTCTTCACGTCACGGCGGATCATTTCGTGGATCAGCGTGACGAGGATGCGGCAGCCGGAGGCGCCGATCGGGTGGCCGATCGCGATCGCACCGCCGTTGACGTTGATCTTCGATGTGTCCCAGCCCATTTCCTTGTTGACGGCGATGGCCTGGGCGGCAAAGGCTTCGTTGATTTCCATCAGGTCGAGGTCTTTGTGCGACCAGCCGGCCTTCTGCAGCGCGCGCTGGCTGGCCGACACCGGGCCCATGCCCATGATGCTCGGGTCCAGGCCGGCCGATGCATAGCCGGCGATTTTTGCCAGCGGCTTGAGGCCCAGTTCCCTTGCTTTTTTCGCCGTCATCATCATCACCGCGGCGGCGCCGTCATTGATGCCGGAGGCATTGCCGGCGGTGACCGTGCCTTCCTTGTTGAAGGCCGGGCGCAGGCCGGCCAGTGCCTCGCGCGTGCTGCCGGCCTTGATGTATTCATCGCTGTCGAACACGACACTGCCCTTCTTGCCGGCGATTTCCAGCGGCAGGATCTCGTCCTTGAACTTGCCGGCCTTTTGCGCGGCCTCGGCCTTGAGTTGCGAGGCCAGTGCGAATTCATCCTGCTCGGCGCGCGAGACGTCATGTTTCTTCGCGACGTTCTCGGCGGTGATGCCCATGTGGTAGTGGTTGTAGGCGTCCCACAGGCCGTCGACGATCATGGTGTCGATCAGCTTGGCGTCACCCATGCGGAAGCCGTCGCGCGAGTTGTTCAGCACGTGCGGCGAGGCGCTCATGTTTTCCTGGCCGCCGGCGATCATGATGTCGGCATCGCCGGCCATCAGGGCCTGGGCGGCGAGGTGGGTCGCTTTCAGGCCGCTGCCGCACACCTTGTTGATCGTCATGCCCGGCACCAGGTCGGGCAGGCCGCTCTTGATGACGGCCTGGCGTGCCGGGTTCTGGCCGACGCCGGCGCTCAGCACCTGGCCGAGAATCACTTCGCTGATCAGTCGCGGGTCAATGCCGGTGCGCTGCACCAGGCCTTTGATGACATGCGCGCCCAGTTCAGCGGCCGGGATCTTGGCGAGGCTACCCCCGAACTTGCCGACGGCGGTACGCGCGGCAGCGACGATGACGACTTCTTCCATATTGTTCTCCGTGGTGTGCTGCGATTGACGACGACAAAGCGCGGTGCTGTGGTGATGCGATACGGCGACATCAGTACAAACAAATCGGTAAGGCCGGCCTTGCCCCTGAGGACGAAGCAAAGCGTCAGATGCTAGCAATCAGCCTTCCGTCATTTTTGATGACAGTCAACCGAACGCCGCAATCCGGTCGATTGCAGCGTAATACGGGTCAATTGGAGGTCAATACGAAGAGGCGAATTCCGTGCTCAGGATGCGGCTGCGTTGCACGTCACGGTGGATAACCGGGCGGCGAGCGGAATTGCGGATGCTGTCCCCACTATTTCAATTTTGTTATTTTCTCATGTGTACTTTTAAGCCGGTACACCGTCGAGCGCATAGTAGCGCGATAGCTTGCGCTTAGGTAATTATTTTTCGTGTAAACGAGGCTGGTCGGGCGCATGCAACATTCGCACGGCCACGCTGCGGCGCGCCAGCGCCCGGCTGAGGATCTTGTAGGTGTCCTGGTCGAAGGCCGGCCGGGTCGGCCTTTCTTCCAACAGCGACCAGATCTCCTCGTCCGAGCGGGCGGTGCCGAGATAGCACCAGTGGCTGACGACATGGACATCGGTGCGCTCGCCCTGGGTCTCGATCAGGCCGACCGGGCCCGCATACGGCCAGGCCTGGACATGCAGCTTTGCCAGCGCCGCCTCGAGGCGGGCGCGATGGAAGGAAGAGGCTTCGCGCCCGCAGCAGACGCCTTTGCAGCGCTTGAGCTGCCAGGCAAAGCAGGGCTTGTTGGGGCCGCCGCTGCTTTCCAGCCCCAGCTGGACCAGGCAGAGCTGGTGCAGCTCGGCCAGTTCGCGCAAGGCACCCTCGGCCTTGCGCTTTGAGCTGAACAGGCCGTACAGGCGTTCGGCGCGGCCGAAGTCGGCATCGCGGGCAAAGGTCAGCACCGGGGTCAGGCCGCCGGCCATGTCTTCGTCCAGCCGCCAGGCGCACAGGTCGCCTTGCCGGCGCAGCGCGCGATTGTGAACGGGCTGCAGGTTCTTCACCAGTTGCGCCTCCAGCAGCAGCGCGCCGACTTCGCCGGCGGTCTCGCGCCAGTCGATGCGGTGCAGCTGCTGCGACAGCCGCATGTCCTTGTACAGCTTGTGATCCGAATTGAAATGCGACAGCACGCGCTGGCGCAGGTGCACGCTCTTGCCCACATACAGCGGCACATCGTTCTCGTCGTAGAACAGATACACGCCGGGCGTGTCCGGGATCTGGTCGAGCGCATCGGAGGGCAGGTGCGAGGGCAGGCTGGGTCGCTGCAGCAGCGATTGCAGCGACTGCTCGATCTTCTCGGCCGGCAGCGTCGCATGCAGCTGTTGCCACAGCTGCCACAGCAGGTCCGCATCGGCCAGCGCCCGATGGCGCGCCTGCGCCTGCAGCCCGTGGCGAAGAATCAGCGAATCAAGATTGTGCTTGCGCTCCTGCGGGAACAGCGCGCGCGAGAGCTTGACCGTGCACAGCACGTCGGACTTGTAAGGGAGGCCGGCTTCGCTGAAGGCATTGCGCAGGAAGCCATAGTCGAAGCGCGCGTTGTGCGCGATGAACAGCGCGCCCTGCAGGCGCTCGTGCAGCGCCGGCGCCAGTTCGGCGAAGGTCGGTGCCTCCCTCACCATCGCATTCGTGATGCCGGTCAGGCCCTGGATGAACGAGGGGATGCCGACCTCGGGATTGACCAGGCTGGACCAGTGCGTCGCTTGCCCGTGGCTGTCCACCTCGACCAGGCCGATCTCGGTGATGCGATCCGATACCGGGTTGGTGCCCGTGGTCTCGAGATCAAGGAAGACCAGCTTGTCGAACTTCATCGTCGCCTGTCGGTTTGCCCGGTGTAACGCTACGGCCATGTCTGGCGCGCGAGGGGATCGCAGCGCATCAGCCACCGCGATCGGATGGCCGGGGAGGTGCCGCCCCGGCCGGACCTTATTTGCCGCCCCAGCTGTCTTTCAGCGTGACGATGCGGTTGAACACGGGCTTGCCGGGCGTCGAATCCACGCGGTCGGCGACGAAATAGCCATGCCGCTCGAACTGGAATTTGTCGTCCGCCCCGGCCTGCTCGGCGCCGGCTTCGAGGTAAGCGGTGAGCACGGATTTCGATGCCGGGTTCAACGCCTGCTTGAAATCCTTGCCGCCGGCATCCGGATGCGGGTCGCTGAACAAGCGGTCATACAGGCGGACTTCGGTTTTCACCGCATGCGGCGCCGACACCCAGTGGATGTTGCCCTTGACCTTGTAGGTATTCGCGCCTTCGGTGCCGCTCTTGCTGTCCGGGTAATAGGTGCAATGGACAGCGATGACCTGGCCCGCATCGTCCTTGTCGCAGCCCGTGCACTCGATCACATAGCCATAGCGCAGGCGCACCTTGTTGCCCGGGTACAGGCGGAAATAGCCTTTTTCCGGCGTTTCCATGAAGTCTTCCGCCTCGATCCACAGCTCGCGACTGAGCGGGAATTCGCGGTTGCCGCGCTCCGGATGGTGCGGGTGCACCGGCGCCGAGCAAGTCTCGCTCTGGCCCTCGGGATAGTTATCGATGATCAGCTTCAAGGGATTCAGCACGGCGACCGTGCGCGCGGCCTTCGCATCCAGGTCATCGCGCAGCGCGCCTTCCAGCACGCCCATGTCGATCCAGCTGTCGGACTTGGCCACGCCGATGCGCTCGGCAAACAGCTGTATCGATTCGGGCGTGAAGCCGCGGCGACGGATGCCGACAATGGTCGGCATGCGCGGGTCGTCCCAGCCATCGACAATGTTTTCTTCGACCAGTTGCAGCAGCTTGCGCTTGCTGGTGATCGCATAAGTCAGGTTCAGGCGCGCGAATTCATATTGCTGCGGCAGTGGCTTTTTGAAGAAGCCGCCCTCGGCCAGGCGCTCGAGGATCCAGTCGTAAAACGGACGATGGTCCTGGAACTCCAGCGTGCAGAAGTTATGGGTGATGTTTTCGATCGCATCCGAGATCGGGTGCGCGAAGTCATACATCGGGTAGATGCACCAGGCGTCGCCGGTACGATGGTGATGCGCATGGCGGATACGGTAGATCGCCGGGTCGCGCATGTTCATGTTCGGCGAGGCCATGTCAATTTTGGCGCGCAGGATGTGCTCGCCATCCTTGAACTGGCCCGCCTTCATGCGGCGCAGCAGGTCCAGCGATTCGGCGGCCGGACGGTCGCGGAAGGGCGAGTTCTTGCCCGCCTCGCTGAACGAGCCGCGGTTGGCCGCCATCTGCTCGGCGCTCTGGCTGTCGACATAGGCATGGCCGGCCGTCACCAGCCATTCGGCCATTGCATACAGCTGGTCGAAGTAATCGCTGGCGAAATACTGATGCGCATCGCCGCCGTTCTGCCATGAAAAGCCCAGCCAGGCGACGCTGTCGATGATGGTGTCGACGTATTCCTGTTCTTCCTTGGTCGGATTCGTGTCGTCGAAGCGCAGATGGCAGCGGCCGCCGTAATCACGCGCCAGCCCGAAGTTCAGGCAGATCGACTTCGCATGGCCGATGTGCTGGTAGCCGTTCGGCTCGGGCGGGAAGCGGGTAATGACGGTGGGCAGTGACTTGCCTTGCTGGTCGCTGCGCCCCGCATATTTGCCGTTTGCGGTATCGGCATCGATGATGCCGCGCAGGAAGTTTGACGGCGCGGAGGGCGCGCCGTTGCTGCTGTCATTGCCCATGGATCAGGAAGATAATGCGTTGAAAGATAGCCGCATTTTACCGTAGCCACCGTCGCCAACGCGGTCCGGTCAAAGAAAGGGAGGCAGGCCATGTGGCATTACCCGGCAAGCGTGCTCGCGCATCGCGGCGGTGGCAGCCTGGCGCCCGAAAACACCGTGGCCGCCTTGCGCTGCGGTCTCGACCATGGCTTCCATGCGGTCGAGTTCGACGTAATGCAGGCCGCCGACGGCCTGGTGCTGATGCACGATCCCGAGGCTGGCCGCACCATTGCCGGCAGCGGCAGCATTGGCGAGTGGTCGCTGGCCGAGCTGGCCGCCAGTGACGCCGGCAGCTGGTTTTCGCCCGCGTTTGCCGGTGAGCCGGTGCCGACCTTTGCGCTGGCGCGCGATTTTTGCGTCACCCACCGGATCTGGATGAATGCCGAGATCAAGCCCGTGCCCGGCACCGAAGCGGCCACCGGCCGTCAGGTCGCGCTGGCTTGTGCGGCCCTGCCGGCCGGCAGCGTGCTGCTGTCCTCGTTTTCCTTTGATGCGCTGCTGGCCGCGCGCGAGGCCGCACCCGAGCTGCCGCGCGCCTTGCTGGTGGAGGCCGTGCCGGATGACTGGCAGCCGCAATTGCATGCGCTGGATGCAGTCGGCCTGCATGCCCGGGCTGCCTTGTTGACGGCCGCGCAGGCTGCCGCGGTGAAGGCGGCCGGCTACGGGCTGCTGTGCTACACCGTCAATGACCCGGCGCAGGCGCGTGCCCTGTTCGCGCTCGGCGTTGATGCCATCTGCACCGACCGCATCGACCTGATCGGCCCCGACTTCGTCTGACGGAATTGTCCTTAGCTTTTCGGTAATGACTGCGGCCCGCAAGCCCGCCCGGCCGCGGGTTTTGCGGGGGGCGTTCACGTATAATCCCGGGTTTGCCGCCGGCACCGCCGGCGCCCCTACTGAACGCCTGAAAAGCACCATGAACGCAGCCGAAATCCGCGAAAAATTCCTAGCCTTCTTTGCCTCCAAGGGCCACGCCATCGTCCGTTCGTCGAGCCTGGTGCCGGGCAATGACCCGACGCTGCTGTTCACCAACTCCGGCATGGTGCAGTTCAAGGACGTCTTCCTCGGCGCCGAGAAGCGCGACTATGTGCGGGCCACGTCGGTCCAGCGCTGCCTGCGCGCCGGCGGCAAACACAATGACCTCGAAAACGTCGGCTATACCGCGCGCCATCACACCTTCTTCGAAATGCTCGGCAACTGGTCGTTCGGCGATTACTTCAAGAAGGAGTCGCTGGTCTGGGCCTATGAATTGCTGACCCAGGTCTATGGCCTGCCGGCCGAGAAGCTGTGGGCCACCGTCTATCAGACCGACGACGAAGCCTATGACATCTGGACCCAGGTGATCGGCCTGCCGCCGGAGCGCGTGGTGCGCATCGGCGACAACAAGGGCGCGCCCTATGCATCGGACAACTTCTGGCAGATGGCCGACACCGGCCCCTGCGGCCCGTGCTCGGAAATCTTCTATGACCACGGCCCGGACGTCTGGGGCGGCCCTCC
>JACCDT010292516.1_pt1 | contig 11890 bp, 9 predicted proteins | sample 7446291 | NCBI WGS metagenome assembly JACCDT01 (sample SAMN15323446, study PRJNA562643) | freshwater metagenome | isolation source: river surface water | place: USA:Blue River Watershed | collected 2017-08-17 | reverse complement strand
TGACCAAGAACGTTGACGGCGTTTTCACCATCGGTGATGGCGGTGACGTCGTAGGTGGTGAGACGGTTGTTGGTTGATTGCAAGACAAAGAGACGGTTGTTGGTTCCGTCGTATGCAAGAGCCACGGGTCCGTTCATACCTGCTTGGGTATTGGCGCCAGTTCCGGTGGTGAAGAGTGACTGACCAAGAACATTGACTGCGTTTTCACCATCGGTGATGGCGGTGACATCAAACACGGTGACGCGGTGGTTGCTTCCTTCAGCCACGAAGAGTCGCTGGTTGGTGGCGTCGTACGTGAGACCGCGAGGTGCGCTCATGCCTCCTTGAGTGGTGGCAGCACTTGATGCGGTGAAGTTTGCTTGTCCAAGAACGTTGATGGCGTTTTCACCGTTGGTGATGGAAGTGACGTCGTACACCGTGACACGGTTGACGGTTGTTTGTGCCACAAAGAGACGTTGGTTTGTCGCGTCGTATGCAAGTGCACGAGGGCCGTTCATTCCTGCTTGGGTGGTGGCAGCAGTGCCGGTATAGAAGTCGGCTTGACCAAGAACGGCATCGGGAGTTTTGTCCACAAGAACATTGCTGCTGTTGAGATTGAACACAAGCACACGGTTGTTGCCAAAGTCGGAAATGAAAAGACGGTGATTCACCGAGTCAATGGCGTTGGTATATGCAGAACCCGAAAGACCGTACAGGTTGACGCTGGTATCTTGAGATGCACTGTCGGTGTAGCTGACGGTGCCGCCGTCGTTTTGAACGTATTGACCGATGAGGTCGATGGCGTTTTGTCCGTTGGTGAGCGCATAAGAAAAACCAGGCTGCGCCATAAAAGAAAAAACAAACAGTATAACAACCAGTGTACTTTTAAGAGAAGAATGCATATGAAGAGTGCGGGCTTTATTAAAAAATGACTTAACCATCTACACGTCTAAAAGCCACATCTATTTTAGCAAAATGAGACGTAAAACCGAAATCTAATCAGATATTCAAACACTTCTTTTCTGTAACGCAAGCTTGAGTACATGATCAATAAATTCTGGCATACTTCCTCCCACCGTGTGTATCGCTTTTGGCACGAGCGACTCTTCTGTTAGTCCTGGCAATGTATTCACTTCCAAAAAATAAATCCCCTTCGGAGTCACAATAAAATCCGATCGCGAATAATGACGAAGTCCTATTGCTTTGTGAATTTCGCGCGCAAGCCGCTTGAGCTCTGCTTTTTCCGCATCAGGAAATCTTCCCGGAGAAATTTCTTTCGCTTCACCAGAGTACTTCATTTCATAATCAAAGAATCGTCCGCGAGGTACCTGGATTTCAATCGGTAAAAAAGCATAGTGCGGATCGTTTCGATATCCCTCAAGCACACCAACAGTCGCTTCTCTTCCAAAAATCTGCTGCTCTACCAACACATCACTGCTTCCTATGAGAGCGCGAAGTGCGATCATGAGCTCGGAGAGTGAGCGTGCAATAACCATCCCCACCGAACTTCCACCCGAAAGAGGCTTCACCACCCATGGCCCAGGAAATTGATTATGAATGTACTTCACCAGGCCTTCCGCATATTCATCAAGTTCCTCATCGCTCCCGACATGGCGTTCGATATGCACATCAGGAGCCGTTTTTATGCCGAGCTGTTTCGCATATTCTTTTGCGCGCACTTTGTTCATGCCGATAGATGAAGGAACTGGCTCACTCCCGGTATACGGAATACCCAGCATCTCGAGCGCTTGCTGGAATTGCCCGTCTTCTCCGAATTCTCCATGAAGGGCGTTCCATACAACATCCACATGCTGTGAAAGCTCGCGCGGATCCATCGGATGTCCACGAAAAAGCATCGTGCCATCTTTTGTGATGATGATATCAAACGCCTGATACTTCCCTTTTGGCATATGACGAAGAACACTCTCTCCTGTCTTGAGAGAAACAGCATGTTCGCTCGATGGACCACCACGCACAACTCCAACTCGTATCATGCTTGGAATTGTATCATAGAGTTCGTGTTACAATACCAGCATGTATCCACGAAACACACCCGCTACAAACCGCGGATTCATCGCGGCGGTCATTCTTATCACCATCACCATTGCTGCGATCGGCATCTATGCGACGTTCAAAGTAGGAGCAACCGTACAAGAACGCCAAGAAGAAAAATTGCTTCTGCGAGCAAAAAATGCAGCGATCTTGATCAATAGCAGCGAGATCGCACAGCTCTCTGGAAATGATTCAGATCTTGCACATCCTGTATACTTCGATCTTAAAGAAAAAATGGCGAAGCTGAAAAAAACAAACAGCGACGCTCGCTTCTTCTACTTAATGGGTCTTCGAGACGATTCTCAATTCTTCTTCTTTCTTGATTCCGAAGAACCAGGAAGCGCCGACTACTCGGCACCGGGAGACCCTTTCAACGAACCAGAACCAGGTGAAATAGAAGATTTCAAAAACGGAAATGCTCGCGTTCAAGGACCCTATACCGACAGTTGGGGTACCTGGGTTTCTGCATCTGCACCGATAATTGATGAAACAACCGGAGCGACCATCGCCACTATCGGCATAGATATCGACGCACAAGAATTCCAAGCAGGTGTTCGAAACGCGAAGCTTCTTGTTGGAGGTATCACACTCTTCTTGGCACTCTTCCTTTTGTATCTCATTTTGTACATCAAAAAATCTCACGAACTGATCAGCGCGATACGTCGCGAAAGTGACGAAATGTCCGCTTCTTACTCATACCTCAAAGAAGCAGAAACGATCGCTGAACTCGGACGCTTCTCTCTTAATACAAGCAACGGAATGATGGACCTCGATGAGTCCGCATTTGATGTGCTTGGCATTCCAAAAGTATCAAAGCCCGACTACGAACTCGTACTTAGTCGAATAGACAGCACCGATCGCGAAAAAGTAAAGAAGGTAATCGCCGAAGCTGTCGCGCGAGGTCTCGATTCATTTAAAATAAACTTCAAAGTCGTTGGTGATCCACTTTCTAAAACAGTCCTCATGGCAGGTACCGTGCGCGGTTCTCAGAATGGAAAAACAGCGCGCGTAGTAGGTACGATTCAAGACATTAGCGGGCAAGCCTCATCGTAGCTAGCGAAGACGAGAACGTCGCGTAAACACGACACCAGTCAGATTTTTCCGCGCACTCTGGCGATGAAATGAAATAGCAAAACGATGTGCTTCTTGGTTGGCAAGCACGATCGGTTTCTTGTTCATCTGGATCAGGCGCTCATCTCCGATGAGCGCCTTTGGTTTATGTTTTTCATTCTTCACCACCGCCACCACAGGGATCGAAAGTCCCCGATCTTTCAGCACTTCTTCTATCACTCTTTTTTGCGTCGCATTTCCGTCAGCAACACATAGGTCTGGGAATGGCCACTCAGGGTGGTTGAATCGTCGCTCTATCACTTCTTTAAGCGCGCCCGGATCATTCGCACTATCAAATCCGCGAATGATGAATTTACGATATTCTCCTGGCGCAGTCACACCCGAAAGTGTCACCGTCATCACACCCACCATCTGCTTTCCGCTTTGATGTGAAATATCATACGCTTCGATACGGAATCCGCGCTCACCTATTTCCACATCGTTTTTTATAAGCGACACGTCGTGAATATGCTCAAGTGCAAAGAGCTGACGTTTGAGTTCCCCTGCTCGCTCAAATTCTTTTCGCTTGGCCGCTGCCATCATCTCCTTCATAAGCGCTTTTACGATTGCCTGTTTTTTACCCGCAAAGAAAAGTTCGATATGACGAATGTTTTGCATGTACGCTTTCTTGAGTTCACTATCACGGGTGTCAGGCATGAGAGCCAGCTGACGATAAAACTCTTCTTTATCTTTTCCGAGTGATGTTTTATCGACAAACGGAAAAATCCTGCGGATGATCCGAAGCGCGTCACGAAGCGCGCTTCCGCTTGGAAACGGACCGTAGACATTTCGAAATTTCAAACCGTTCGCTGTTTTCTTTTTGAGATCAATATTCTTTCCGCGTTCAGTGAAAACGCGCGGAATATCTTCTTGTGTGACTACAACGTAGTTGAAACTCTTATCATCTTTTTCTTTTGAATTGTAATACGGTTGATGCTTCTTGATGAGCGCCGCTTCGAGGATGAGTGCTTCGAGCACAGAGTCGGTTTGCTGAAATGTCACCGCATCTGCCTTTGAAGTCATATCCAAAATATGCACCCCGCGCGTCTGGATGAGATCTTTTGCGAAATAGCTTTTTACGCGACTGAGGAGCGAAGTTGCTTTTCCGATATACAAAATATCCCCTCCTTTTTTGAAGAAGTACACGCCAGGTGTGTCAGGAAGTTTGAATTGTGGGATGTCTTGACTTTTCATATTTTTATCATATTATCATATCCAAACAATCATTGTCCAACAAAAAAATAAGTACCATGAAAAGGTTAACAAAAAGACAAATCTATTCTTTTAATCTAGGAGAGAAGTACTATCAGTACTTAACATCCCTAATAGAAACACTGAAAAGTGAGCTAGAAAACTACCTTGTTTCTCAAGGTGATTCCACCGAGATTTTAGTAGAGTATACATTCCCGCATCTCAACACGGATTCTACAAAAAAAGAGGTAGCTGAAGAGTATGGGGTCACGCTTATAACAGACGGGGATGAGGATCGCGATACAATTATCCTCAAGTGCAAAAAGAGAGCAATTAAACTGGACGCACCCCTAACAGAATTGATTGTCAATCAATGGAGGGTATTTTTACTTGAAGAAGGGGAAGTGCACTTTGAAACACTAGACGAGCCGTTTATTCCTAAGCAGTTGTTTGGTCGTAAGGTGCTCACTACCTGTAAGAAATGGTTAGCCAATCAAGAAGTAACAGAGGACGAAAGGTACTTTGAAAAGATTAAAAGATAGCCATGATTCGACTAGCAAGGACCATCCTTACTAGAAGACTACTCTTAATAAGAAACAGAAATGAAAGGCACAGCCACTCGGTTGTGCCTTTTTTATTTCTTCCTAAGCACTTTCTTCAAATACTTTCCCGTATGACTCTTCGCACTATTCGCCACTTCTTCTGGTGTGCCTTTTGCTACGAGGTGTCCGCCACCTGAACCACCTTCGGGACCGAAGTCGAGGATGTAGTCGGCGCATTTAATGAGGTCCATGTTGTGTTCGATCACAACGACGGTGTTCCCTTTCGCCACAAGACGATTGAGCACCTGGATGAGGTTTGCAACATCATCGTAGTGAAGACCCACCGTCGGTTCGTCGAGAAGGTAGATCGTCTTTTCAAGATACGGACGGAAAAGTTCTGATGCGATTTTTACGCGCTGCGCTTCACCGCCTGAAAGCGAGGTTGCATTCTGTCCGAGCTTCACGTAATTGAGACCCACATCGTTGAGCGTTTTCAAACGGTCGTAGAGCGCAGGAATGTCAGCGAAAAATTCGAGTGCTTCTTCCACCGTCATCTGGAGCACGTCGTAGATATTTTTCTTTTTAAATTTCACCTGAAGCGTTTCTTTGTCGAATCGCTTTCCCTGGCAAACATCACAGGTCACATACACCGTTGGCAAGAAGTGCATTTCAACAGCGATTTCTCCGTTACCTTCACACGATTCACAGCGTCCACCTTTCACGTTGAATGAAAAACGATTGGGTTTCCAACCGCGCACTTTTGCCTCGTCGGTTGCAGAAAAGAGATCGCGGATGTGCGTGAATGCGCCGGTGTAGGTGGCGATGTTTGAGCGAGGCGTACGACCGATCGGTGATTGGTCGATGAGAACTGTTCGCGCGAGATACTCAGAACCAGTGAATGACGCTGCGTTGAATGTTTTTGCTGATCGATATTTTCTTTCAAAGCGCGCCTGAAGATTCTTGTGAAGAATTTCATAAAGGAATGACGACTTACCCGAACCCGAAACGCCCGTGATAGCCACCATGCGGCCGAGCGGAAGTTCGAGATTGAGATTTTGAATATTGAATGCCTTTCCTCCGGTAATTTTAATACTTCCCTTATCCGTCGTACGACGTTTTTCTGGAAGTTCGATAGAAGTTTCTCCACGAAGATACGCAAGAGTTCGTGAGCCTGATGTATTCTTTTTTGCTTCAAGAAGCTCTTTAAGAAAACCCGAAACGACGACTTCCCCTCCGTGCACACCCGCTTTCGGACCGATATCTACAATATAGTCTGAAGCGTAGATCGTATCTTCGTCGTGTTCAACGATAAGGATAGTGTTTCCGATATCACACAGATCACGGAGTGTTTTGATGAGGCGTTCGTTGTCACGCTGATGAAGACCAATAGTTGGTTCATCGAGCACATACATTGCACCCACAAGCCGTGAGCCAAGCTGCGACGCCAAACGAATACGCTGCGCTTCACCACCCGAAAGTGTGTTGGCACGGCGATTGAGCGCGAGGTAGTCGAGACCGACATTGAGCATGAAGTCGAGTCGTGCCATGATTTCCTTCACGACGACATTCGAGATTTCTCGTTCTTTCGCCGTGAGCGGAAGATTGCCAAAAAATTCAAATGCCGCTTCGATAGAAAGTTCTGCAACATCAACAATATTAAGTCCTGGAACGGTTTCTTGTTTTCCATTTCCTTTTTTAATTCCCTTTCCGAGCGTCACATTGAGCGCTTCAGGGCGAAGACGCGCGCCGTTACACTCTTCACATTCATCGAGTCCCATGTAGTATTTCGTACCAAGACCATTACACACTGGGCACGCGCCGTGTGGCGAGTTGAAAGAAAAAAGGCGAGGCTCGATTTCAGGATATGAAAATCCATCTTTCGGACATGCGAACTTTGCGGAAAGAAGAATATCGTCTTCACCTATGACAACGCGCACCAATCCTTCGGATTCTACGATAGAGCGCTCGACGGCTTCAGCCAAACGCATACCCGTATCTTTCGGATTATCTTTAAACTCATGTGCGACGATAGAGTCGACAAGAAAGTCAATATCATGCGCTTTTGTTTTTGAAAGCTCGATGCGGTCACGAAGCGACACTTCTTTTCCATCAACGCGCGCTTTCGTGTAGCCTTTGCCGAGCATATCGTAGAGCATTTGGTAGTGTTCGCCTTTTCGTCCGCGAACAAGCGGAGTGAAAATCTTCACTTCCGTTTCATTCCATTCCACACCCATCACGTTTTTGTTCTTCGCAGCCTTTGCGTGTTCGGCAACTTTGTCTTTCACGATTGCCACGATTTCTTCGTTGCTCCGACGTTCGATGATATCACCACAGGTAAGACAGTGCGGCTTGCCGACGCGCGCAAAAAGCACACGAAGATAGTCATATATTTCGGTGATGGTTGCAACGGTAGAACGCGGGTTGTTTGAGCGAGATTTTTGGTCGATAGAAATAGCGGGAGAAAGACCTTCGATCTCATCCACATCGGGCTTCTGCATCTGCTTCAAGAATTGGCGCGCGTATGAAGAAAGTGACTCTACATACCGACGCTGACCTTCCGCGAAAATAGTATCGAATGCCAAAGACGACTTTCCCGATCCAGAAAGCCCAGTAATCACGACCATCTTGTCGCGTGGCATCTCCACAGTGATGTTCTTCAAATTGTGCGTTCGTGCACCCTTCACTGTGATCCAATCCTTATGTTTTTGAGTGTTTGGTTTTTTCATGGCTTAAACGTAGAAACGCCCCCGAAAAACTCTTAGGGGGTATCTATCTCTTTTCTTACGGTACAAGTATAGCATGTGTGTCAATCCACGAACTAGAACCGTTCTGATTAATCTAAAATTGACACAACTCTACTTTAATGCAATAGTAATTTAAACTTTTAAAAACAACAATATGCCAAGAATACACTTTATCTATCATTCAAGGGGTGGAATTACCCCTGCGACTGCCTTAGCGATTGCAAAAATACTACCTGCGATCACCGTGGAACATTTAAGCATTGAAGGTAACCTGCGTGCTTCCTTTACTGTTGGTGCGGTAGAAGTGTTACTGCGAGAAGTTAATGACCAAAACAGCATTAACATGCCGACACTGAGCATCACTATTGACGCAAATTACTTTCCTGAACGTCAAGAAGACCTCAACAAACGCACACAAGCATTTAAGGAACAACTCGAGAACTCTTTGAAGGAACTGGGTCTTCCTATACGTGGAGGTGTATGTTCCGTATGGATACGATTACTGAATGCCGATTACACATCACTCATGTTCTAAAATTAAAAGTGATGAAAATAATAACCATTGGATTTATAATGACCCATACTCCTGATATGAGAATAATTCCCTGTGGTATTACACTTTCAGCAAATGAGGCCAATTATGATCATTTGCGAAAAATACATAGGAGGTTTAGTTACGGGGATTACGACATGAGATATGATCCTATTGAAAACAAGTTACAGATAATCCATAACGAAAGTAACGTGGTAAGCGAGTGTCTTATTCCTGAAAAATGGCAAAAGCCAATGAAACAACTCGAGCTCAACTCACTCTGTCATTTTACTTTCACTACGGTAAATAAAATATGTAAAAAATACATACCTCGAACTATTTTTTACGATAAAACACAGATCAAAAATCAAGGGCGAGAAGTGATCCACAGAAGAATTGCCCATTTTGAATTTATTTAAATTTACGTAAAACCCATTAAAAGCACCCTTTAACCAGGGCGCTTTTTTTATTTCCTCTTCTTCAGTTGTTCGATGGTTCTCATGAGAAAACCGTATTGAACCTATACGACTACTTGACACACAGCTAATTGTTATATATAATACTTCTTAAGATTTTATCGAACCTTCACACATAAAAACAATGAAAAAATCAATCGCAATTGCCATATTGCTGGCACTGTTTAGTATCACTACCCCTGCTCAAGACAGCACCCTAATTGCTGACCGCTCAAAGACTCTCGAAATAAACGCGGCTCTCTTCTCGAGCATATCCTGGCCAGAACACAAACCTCCTTCACTTGGAATCTTTCTTGCGCCAGAGATCAGATTTTCCCATTTTTCGGAGGATTATCTGTCTCTCGGATGGAATCCTGTGAGAGGAAGTATCTATATGTCACTTGAAAAAAAGTTTCTTAAAAGGAAAGAGTTTGAACTCGCAGGATTCGTCATGGGAACAGGCTACTACGAAAAAGGTGACTTTGATCCATTTGGGTACAACACTCTTGGTTTAAGTTTTCACTTTGATGAGGGAAGGAAGTCTGTAATCGTGGGCGCAGTACTAGCAGGTGCTCCAAGAAGTTTTCCTTACCCAGTATTTTCTTTAAAAATCACAACTGGTTGGAAAAAAACGTGGGGATAGAACATAATAGCTATCCTTCTAAGTGATTAAAAGCGCTCGACAATGGGCGCTTTTTTATTTCCTCTTCTTCCTCTTATCAACCACCTCCATCTCAGGCTCTTCCGCCTCTGCTGTTTTGTCCATGATTTTTGAAAGCGCGACGATCTCATCGCGGAGGATGGCCGCTGTTTCAAAGTCGAGTTCTTTTACCGCTTCGTTCATTTCGCTTTCTTTCTGCTTGATAAGTTTTTTGATCGCCTTGGAGTCCTGCTTCCCTTTCGCAAGGAATTCGATATCGAGCTTCATGTTTTCGTTCACTGCCTTCTCGTGCATATTTTCCATTTCTTCCGTGATATCGCGGATCTTTTTGTAGATAGTCTTTGGTGTGATTCCTTCTTTTTTGTTGTGCGCAATCTGTATGGCGCGGCGACGGTTGGTTTCCCCTATCGCGCGCTCCATCGAACCCGTCATGGTGTCGGCATAGAGAATAACGCGGCCGAGCACATTGCGGGCAGCGCGACCGATCGTCTGAATGAGCGAGGTTTCGCTGCGAAGGAACCCTTCTTTGTCGGCATCCAAAATCCCGATGAGCGTCACTTCCGGAAGATCGAGTCCTTCACGAAGAAGGTTCACGCCCACCAAACAGTCGAAGTCACCTTTTCGAAATCGCGTGAGAATCTTGATACGGTCGAGCGTTTCCACGTCCGAGTGGACATACTCGGTAGTAACACCAATATCTTTCAAATACGCCGTGAGATCTTCTGCCATTTTTTTTGTAAGCGTCGTGGCGATGACGCGGTGGCCATTTTCGATTTCTTTTTTTGCTTCAAGAACAAAATCCTGCACCTGGCCGGGATACGCATCGGCAGCGCGGACTCCGCGAATGAAAATCTCTGGGTCGATGAGGCCAGTCGGGCGGATCACCTGCTCGACAATCTGCACACCTTCAGCCATTTCAACCGGGCCTGGAGTAGCTGACGTGTAGATCACTTGCGAAATGCGCTCGGTGAATTCTTCATACCGAAGCGGTCTATTGTCTTTGGCGCTCGGCAAACGGAATCCATGTTCAACAAGCGTGTTCTTTCGGGCCTGGTCGCCCGCATACATCGCGCGAAGCTGTGGAAGTGTCACGTGCGATTCGTCGATGATGGTGAGGAAGTCTGGAGTGCCATCGGCTTTGTGAGGGAAATACGCGAGCAGTGTGTCGGGCGCTTCTCCCACTTTTTTTCCTGAAAGATGACGTGAGTAGTTTTCAATACCAGAACAGTACCCGACTTCACGGATCATCGCCAAGTCATATTTCGTGCGGCGGCGAAGGCGTTCGGCTTCAAGGATCTTTCCATTCTCATCCAGATACTTCAAATGCGCATCAAGTTCTTTTTGGATAGATTTGAGCGCGGCATCGCGTTTTGTTTTTTCAGTGAGAAAGTGTTTTGCAGGAAAGAGCGTCAGGTCACGCGGAGTACTGAGAACTTTTGACGTCACCGGGTCGATTGCGGTAATCGAAACAATGGTGTTTTTTTCAATCTCAACCGAGTAGAGCGTTGTTTCAGATGTGGGCATGATCTCCACTCGGTTGCCGAGCGCGCGGAATTGGCCGGAAGAAAGATCGGCGTTGGTGCGAGTGAAATGCATATCCACCAGCCGCACCAGCATGTCGGTGCGTGAAAATGGTTCGCCCACTTTCAAATACAAAAACTCTTTTGCATATTCTTCAGGACTTCCGAGGCCATAGATGCAAGACACGGACGCCACGATGATCACGTCGCTTCGCGAAAGAAGCGACTGCGTGGACGCATGGCGAAGACGGTCAATCTCTTTGTTGATCTGCGCGTCTTTTTCGATATAGGTGTCGGTTGTCGGCAGATACGCTTCCGGCTGGTAGTAGTCGTAATAGGAGACAAAATAGTGAACGGCGTTTTCTGGGAAAAATTCTTTATACTCACTCGCAAGCTGTGCGGCAAGCGTTTTGTTGTGCGCGATGATGAGCGTTGGCTTGCCGATGTTTTGGATCACATTCGCGACAGTGAAGGTCTTTCCCGATCCAGTCACGCCAAGAAGCGTCTGAGCTGGCAGACCTTTCTTGATCCCCTTCGTCAGCGTTTCAATAGCCTTCGGCTGATCACCCGCTGGCTGGAAAGGGTTTTTGAGTTTGAAGCTGTTGTGGAGCACTTAGAAACTATAGCATGACGGTCAAATCCATGTCTTAAACAGACCGTGCATATTACTTTTTATACCTCTTCAACCACTCGTTTTTATATTCTGAAAAACTTCCTTCAATAATTTTCTCCCTCATCGTCTTCACCAGATTCACTATGAAATACAGATTATGAATCGTCGCAAGTGTTCCCGCCAGCATTTCTTTCGCGCGGAACAGATGCGCAACATACGCTCGAGTATAGTTTTTGCAGGTGTAACATCCGCAGCCTTCCATCACAGGCGTGAAATCAGTCTGAAACGCGCTGTTGAGCATATTTATTTTTCCATCATTGGTATAGAGCGTGCCATTTCGCGCATTGCGAGTCGGCGCGACGCAATCGAAAAGATCGACACCTTGTTCAACGCCCATGAAAAGATCTTCCGGTTCACCAATACCGAACAAGTGCCGCGGTTTGTTTTCTGGAAGCACTTCGTTTACCCATGCGACAGCGGTGGGCATATCT
>JACCDT010439833.1_pt1 | contig 11892 bp, 15 predicted proteins | sample 7446291 | NCBI WGS metagenome assembly JACCDT01 (sample SAMN15323446, study PRJNA562643) | freshwater metagenome | isolation source: river surface water | place: USA:Blue River Watershed | collected 2017-08-17 | reverse complement strand
ATGGGCATGAAAAAGTCGGTTGTGGCAACAATGGCTTGATTTTCATTGATTTGATAAACAGCGGCATCTTCATTGTTATCTAAGCCGACCAACAAAGCAGCTGGAATGTTTCTGATGGGTGAAGCTTTGAGGATGTCGCTCAAGACACCTGGTGCAATTTTGCAACCACAACCACCACCATGAGAAAGAGAAGTAAGACGACCGTTATAAGGCATAAATATTCAATAAAAATAAAATCGGTTGGAGTAATCGATAGACTATACAAGGAATAGGAATAACTTACTTGATTAAAAAAAGCCACCACAGAATACTGGGTGGCTTTTGCACTACTGGTGGGCCCTCGCGGACTTGAACCGCGGACCAAAGGATTATGAGGGCATATGCTCAAATAAAGTATAATAAAATCAATGACTTATAAAGATTTTTGATTGGTGTGTATAAAAGTGTGCAAGCAAATTCTATTCATTATCTTTTGGAATGCCGAACAGAACTTCCGCCCATAAAAACGACTTTGCGGAACTGTAATCAATATTCTTCTGCGGCAAATCCTTTAGCTCCCACTCTGCTTTAGGGAAACGCCACACTTCACCAAGCTCCAGCCTCGTGGTGACAATAAACGCCTCTCCTCGCTTCGTAACTTTCTCATATTCAGAAGAAAGCCCTTCGCCCTCACCCAAAGTGAACTCGAATGTTGCGTTACTTAAAGGGTTGCCAGTTCCATAATCTCCGAATGTCACGGTTGCTTTGGAGGCTTGCATCAATCCTGTTTTAGGACTCAAGAATACTTCTACAGGAAAAAATCGGCAGCTATCTATTCCCAATATTGGAAGATCAGCTGTTTGGTCACGATCTCCAACTTTTAATCTACCTATAAATGTCTTCCCTAGATATTCCTTCTCAACTGCCTCTTGATTGTCTAAGGCTAGCGGAACAACCTCATCCAACTGGTAGTAATGTGACGAGCCATCAGGCCATTTAGACATTACGGTCAGTCGAATTCTTCGCTTCTTCATAGTACTAACAATTATAGAATCCAAGTAACCGCCATTTCCTGACCTCATCGATCACGGCAAAGGGCTCCGCGAACTTGGCTAGGGCGCATCAAAGTCTGAAAACAAAAATAAACACGCTCGCCTACTTAGCCCAAGCAACAATCGAATCATCTATAACTATCTGCGCTGCCGACAGATCACCATCAAAACATACTGCGTCGTCGCTGTTCGTCACAAGCAGAGACCCAAAGCCGGAATAATTGAAACACCAGTTGGCCTTGTATCGTTTGCCTTCATAGTAGAAAGGCTCAACTCTTTTCAGTGCTTTACCCGCCTTCACCCTATTCCAACTACGTTGAGACATTGGACACTCATACAGCTCATTTCCCCACGCAACAGAGACTTTGACATTCCTTGTTGGCCAAGTCCAAAGTCTCAAAATCGTTTCATCTTTTACATCGTCCTGCTCAGTCTGCAACACGTAATTCACATCCCGTAGAGACTGATAAAAAGCCGCCTTATCAGGAAAAACGCCTTGGAACTCCGCAACAGGCCCGCCCTGCCCATGTATTTCAATGAGCCAACCGAGAGTCGCAGACTGCCCTTGTGTGTTGACAACCGTTACAGCGTGTACCGTTGGGCAGTCATAGCCATCCGACGTTTCAAGGGCCTCTGCAATGAGGCTGCGTGCGTAGCTGAGCCTTACTTCACTAGTAATGGGAATGAGCTCTTCTTGATTGGCCTCTAACTCTTGGTCCGAGAATTTCAACCAAGCAAGATAAAAAAGTTTGAGGGCAGTGTAGTTTTCATCTGTTGCTGAGCAGATAAGGTCCCAGCCGTCGCCCTCGAACCATTCAACCACCTCACTTAATCTCTTCGGCAACGGAGCTTTGTTAATCGCGTGAGCTACTACCTCTTCAATAATCGGATGTAGCCTTTCCGGCAAATCGCTTATGGGGTGTTTTTGGTTTGTTTCCATGTTCGTACCATTGCCCACTCAGCTTTGTCTCAGCATGCGATTTTCATCGTTATTTGCGCCGCGCAAACCAGATTTCAAAGTATCAAAGTGCAGCACCATTCCACTAGTTACATGACTCATGCAACCGCCCTTTGTCTGATCTCATCAATCACAGAGAACAACTCAATGACTTTTGCCGGGGTGAAGACACTGTCAGGGCCAGCTACAGCAATATCAGTAAATGGTGCTTCATAGAGCCTATCCTTACTCATCGCACCGTTATATGTGAGCTGCTCCACGATCATGCGGACAAAGGAAATTTGATTCTGTGTTGCACTCGCATCGCTCAAGAACTTGCTCATCGCCTCGTTGGCCGCTTGAGGCTCGAGACCAACCAAAGAGCGCACAAACAATCCCAACCCTTCTGTTTCCGCCTTGAGTCGCTCCACATGCTCGCTATGACCACCCGCTTGTTCCAACATGATGCGCTCTAGCTCCGCTAAATCCGTTGTTGTAATCGGCTGATTTTTCCTGAGCTTTGCGAAGGCAATATGATCCTTGTGAGACCTGAGGTAGTCCATGGTCTTGGCCTTGAATCGATCAAAGTCAATGCCCGTCGAGACTGTTGGCAGAGTCACGGTGGTCGCGTCGCCCAACTCGTCTTCAAAGTCGGTGTAGATGATTGCTCGCTTACGTTTCTCGATGAGCTTGATCAGCATCCGAAGCTGTCGCCGCACGTGCTCCAGCATGCCGACTGTGACGTTGACCCACCATTGGTCGCCGGATAGGCTCTGAATTAGCTCCATCTGTCTTTTGATGGCCGGGATATTGCTCTGCTCTTCAAGTGCCAGCATCAGCTTTTGAATCGATGCTTGAATTTTCTCGTCAACAGCTAACGTCTGCAGTACCCCGATCTGAGCAGCGAGGATTAGATAGTCAAAGTGCTTGGCCTCTTCCTCAGGGTCCATCACCTTTGATGGAAGGTCAGCGAGCTTTTCGCCAATCTCGGCTGACTGTTCAGGCGTTAACTCTGCCCATAAAGCCTTATCGCTATAACGCCGAGCTAAGCGGCAGTTTTTAAGTTGCGGTTTTGTGGAATACTTTTGCGCAGCAAAACCACAAAACCGCGACTTAAAAACTGTCCAGCAACCGAAGGTTGCGATGCTTGAGCGACTTGTTATACATTTTTTGGAATTACCTAATGTAAGGCTTGGCAAAAGTAAATGCATTTTCAGTTGAGCCATGTTGCTCAAGATATAGTAGTTTAGCTTCAGCTTCTTCAACCGATGGCTTATGACCTATAGGAACGTACCAGAGAACTTGGTGAAGTCTGTCCATTTTATGAAACCATTCATTCCGGCTGCGAATTAATTCTATATGAACAGATTTATAAACGTAATTTTTTAAAGACTCTATGTTCTCCCAAACGCTCATATTTACAATAAGGCTTGGGTCATTAAATATTTTAATTGACGTAGCATCACCTTCCTCAGTTTGTAACCGCCATATAAAGCCCGGTGATCTATCTGCTAACGAATTAATTTCATCAAAGCGATCAACAAACCCTTTCATAGTAGCAGAGTTCATTTCATCTTTAGCCTTTGCAATATTAAGCTGAGCTAAATGATAATTAGACATAATTAGCTTTTCCCTAAATTGATAATTAATGCTGCATACTGCTTTGTATAACGCTCAACGTAGAGGCGTTGCGGCCTGACACTGATGTTATCCAGCGTCATGTTACTAACGATGCTGTGGAGAAGATCAACCGTGTAGGTCTTGAGCTCTGTCTCTTGCTGTGTCACATCCTGCATCGGCTTTGGACGTACAGGATTGGCTATTTCGTCTAATAACGCTAGCCGCAGCTTGAAAAGTCTTGTGTCTAGGCTGTCGGATTTTTTGCCTTCACTTACATCAGGGTTTTGTCTGAAATATTCAAAGTTCTGGCAGAAGTCGAAGATATTGAAGAACATCTTGTCTTTACCCGGCGCATATAGATCTGGACACAGTCTTGTCCCACGGCCGATCATCTGCCAAAACTTGGTCTTGCTGTGAACTTGCTTGAAAAACACGAGATTGACCACTTCGGGCACATCAATACCTGTGTCCAGCATATCCACGCTGATAGCGACGTGTGGCTCACTATCTTTGACAGAAAACGCATCAATGAGGCTCTGGGCGTACTCGGTCTTGTAGGTTATGACCCGGGCAAATTTACCGTTGTACTGGGGATAGTTGATATTGAATCGCTGCTCAATGAACTCAGCGTGATCGTTATTCTTAGCGAAGATGATGGGCTTACCCAGCCTTGCGCTCTTGTTCTCTTCCAGCGTTTGCAGCTCATCAAGTCGCTTAATAAAGAGTAGATAAGTGATCTGTTCGACCACCTTCAGTGGGTTAGCGATTCCACCTGTCCAAAAGCTATTCCACAGTGTGTCTACTTGGGACTTTAATTCACCAGTCAACATCTCTTTTCCTTCTTTTCAGATCACTTTGCGTAGGGGAACGTATGCGTGATTGATGCTGCAATATATTTTTCTGCTCGCTCATAATGACGTTTGGCCAAAATGGTCAGCGTCCTGCGAACGTCCGCGTTTCCCGCACTGTCACCCTTCTTGAGACTATGAGCCATAGGCAATCGAGCCTCGATGGCTATATCTGCCCAAGTCTTCTTCTCACCCGAAGCCAAATATCTTTGACGCAGGGTATAGATGCGGTGCGCAGTGGCGAGAGCTTCTATGTGCCATTTTCCACTAAGCCTGTAGCTGGCTTCGCTTTTTTTCACGCTTACCCCTTTCTGGCCTTTGGGCACAAGCTTGAGCACCTCCCTTGAAAACGCACGCATCAGGGCGCGGTGTGTACGATCAAGCGGTACAACCACGTTTACCACCTCGCTACTATCGAACGGCGCTAGCTCACTGGATGATCTTGCTATGCGCAGCCTGTAGCCTTCCTTAGGCTCGGCAAACAAGGGCGCTTTGGCCCGCCACCACTCTTTAAAGTCCAAGCCGTGAACGTTGCCAAAGTCCTCATAAAGCTGGCCCAGCCGTCCCTTCCCTCCACTCTGGCAAGTCTTGGCGTACTCCGGGTTCAGCTTGGCGTACTCGTACCACCAATAAAAAGGGCTCGCTAGGACTGTGCTGGGTGGGCTAGAAGGATCGAATGGCCGACGAGCCCTGCCAAATGTCGGATACGCCTTAATCGAGAAGGTCAGCCGCCCGTGCTTTGTGGGCTTTGCTGCAGGATTAGCTATGACAGTCATAGCCGTATGCTAACAGTTTAATGTTGCTTAGACAATAGCAGTGTATGTATTTGGGGAGTTCTCCGATACTGATAACTCAGCAATTTCGCTGACTTTTAGTAAAGGAGAAAGTGCTCATGGACACATCAAATCTGCTCGTAGCGCAAGCGCACAGGTTGGACGAAGATCAAAAGGAGCTTGCAAAGCACATCTACAGGAATGCTGTGCGGCTTATGACTCACGCGAGTCTGCGAAGGGTATTAAACGCAAATCAAAGAGAACTTGCGCAAGTATTTGTACAGCTATGGATGCGAAGTGTTGACGCTAGCAAGGAAGAAAACGTCTCAAACATTGCACTCGCAAAAATCGCCTTCAACTACGCAAATTTGACGCTGGGGATTAATGGTGGATTTTTAGAACTGGCACGCAAGGTAAACGATGCTAATCAGTTGATTGACGATGGCGAGTTACAGGTTATTTCTGACGGCTTGAACTTCGTCTTGACCGACACAGGAATCGATGACCCCAAATTTACAAACCACTAATTTATCGAGGCTAAAAGGAGATAACTATGTACACAGAAAATAACTTTGATTCGTCATCGCCAGCAGCCTGGGAAAGCGTCAAGCAGCAAATCCTAGAAGTACCCAGCTACAAGAAATTCTTGAGTGTGACAAGCGACCAGGATTTGTCTATTGTGGCGAACAAGTCTGATTTCTCAGGCTTTAACAAGAAAAACAACTGCCACGAGAATTGCCAACGCCTTGAGGAGCTTGGTATGGGTACAGCTGTTAGTGGCTGGTATGTGCTTTGCGATATTATTTTTTATGAAGTACCGCCAGGCTTATTCCGACTGGTACACCACTGTAATCTGCGGCTTTCGGATGGCACATTGATCAATCCAACCATTGACAACATTAACGTGCCCTTTCATCTGTTTTTGAGAGACGACAAGCGGCGTTATGACTTGGACCAAGAGATTGGCTACAACGATCGCATGATGTTCTCAGATGCTTATGAGCCAGAGCCGGGCATTACCAAGAGCGTGCCACGTAACAAGGTCTTGTATGCACGTGATGAATACTTCTCAAGAGATTTGACTTATGAGCGTTTCAAAGTCTACAAAACCTTGGGCGAATTGGCCGCAGCTGTTCCTAAAAGCTTGGACTATCAAGACCGTGTACTTTGGAGAGCTCTAAAGGCGGCATGATGACTAGACCAGTTCAACGGCCCTGCGCTTCATAGCATCGTTCACATCGATATAGGCTTGGGTAGTTGAGATGTTTCTGTGGCCTGCTAGGCTTTGAAGCACTCTCACACCCACGCCCTTCTCAGCTAAGTTGGTGATGAAAGTGCGGCGCGGACTGTGGCTACTGGCTCCCTCAATACCGCAGCACTTGAATAAATGATGGAAGAACTGGCACAGCGTGTTAGCTGTAAATCCCTCGCTGGTTCGCTTCTGCGTATAGAACAGCTTGCTGGCGAGGGACTTGCTGGGTACAGCACGTACATAAGCCTGCAGCTCCTTGCGCAGCTTCTCACTGACGAAGACCACGCGACCATAACGGCCTTTGGTCTGATCAGCGTCCAACCGAATCTCAGAGCGTATTTTCCCGTCCACATCCAGCACGTCCTCGTAGCGTAAAGCTGCGCACTCGCTGACACGCAATCCCGCCAAGTACATGGACATGAGCATGGCCCTGTTGCGAGCTGCGTGTTTGCGTGTGGCCACGTAGTCCAACGCCCTGCGCAATTCTTGGGCGGTTAATGTTTTGGCTTGTTTGGACATTGATGAACTCCTTAATCTAAGCTTTTCAATGTCTAAAGTGTATTTTCTTTGTTTTTCTTTTCCTACCGATTTTTGCCTTTGAAGTTTCAAAGCAATTTCTCCAATGATTTCAACTGGTTACGCTGTCAACAGCGAGAAACCAAAGCTTTTAATAAAAAGCTTTGATTCTTTATTTAGCGGACGTTCGTATGGATTTCACAACGGAAAGCTGGGAAGCGTTTAGCGCCCCTGTAAGCGTTTTGATCGCTGGCCAGCTACATACGTGCCCAATTCATTAAATCAGCAGCTTGTAGGGCGAATTACAGCTTCAAAGTTTTGGATTGCTGTGCTTCACTATGTTTGTCCAATGTGAGCTTGAGCTGTTTACTTTTATTTAGGCAAAGCTTCGCCAATTAAAGCGAGCTCGCTTTAATTCGAGATAGCAAGAGGCAAACGAGGCCGGTAATGCTATTTGACGTGCGTCCAAAGCACGTTGTCACTGTGCTTAGTAGCTGTCTCTTTTGTTATGTACTCAAGCCAACCGCTGTCCGCAATATCCACTTTGTGCTGTTCATCGACGTGCTCAACGTACTTCTTCGCATGGCAAACCAGTGCGTCGAACTGATTGAACTTCACATGGCAAGGTAAATTGCCTATCGCAAAGTGCAGATGCAGTGCTTTGCCACTTCGCTCGCCCTCAATTACGGGCAAATAGGCCAGTGTCTTGCCGCCTTTCTCAGCGGCATATTTTCCAAATACGGCTCGATTAAGCTTTTGCTGAAATCGTCTGGCTATGCGTTCACAGTCTTGCCTCGTGATCGCACGTCTAACAGTGCCTCTTGGCGTGTCTGCAACAATGGTTTGCTTGAGGGTCAGTGTTAGCGCCAGCGGGAACTTGCTGGCCATGCCCTGTACCCACGCCCTTGTAGCTGCCTTCACTGAAGACGGTTCTGTCGGATCGTATGCAGTCTTTTTTCTGATTTGTTCTAGTTTCATGCATTTATTTATGCAGAACCAAAGAAAAGGAGTTCAAAACCGTATCGGTTGCTCTTTTCATATAGTGAAAATATAGTGCTTATTCCACATTATGAAAAGGAGAAAATTATGAGCAATTTGGCAAAACTTAGGCTCGTCGCCAGCAAGAAGCAGCGAGCTGTTAGTCCCGTTGTGCAGCGCAGAAATAAGCTAGTCAACAAGATACATGAGCAGCTGGAGTTGGCCACTGCGCAAAAGGAGGGTCGAAGCTATGCCCCTCAAAAGCTTCGTACTTTCGTAAATCGGGAGACGGGCGAACGCAGGACAGTTGAGATGACCAAGCGTGTCAAGGAGTGGTACTGGACTGCTGACACTGGAAAGATCAACCTCAACGTGCGCTACGGCAGCAAGGTTCTTGAGTTGGCAAAGGGAAAAAATGCCGTTGAGTTAGCAAATCGCGATGAGCTTATTCAAACGCTGGCCCTACTCAAGGAAGCTGTAATTGCGGGAGAGCTTGACGAGGCAATCAGCTCAGCCAGTGACAAGCTGCGCTCAGGGTTCGTCAAATGAAGCAGTTCAAAGTCTGGGTGCGCCTATCAGACACGATGACGACTAACACTGTTGTTCATGCTCAGTCAGCACTTGAGGCAAAGCTGTTGGCAGAGCAACAGTACGGTGTTGGCAACGTGCTAGGCTGGCCGGACGAGTTAATGTGACTAGCAATCGCGTCTCCTTGGATAAATATAAGAAAAGGAGACGCGATGAGAATCAACGAATTTACGAGTGCCGAGGACCAGCTTGCTTTGGTCAAGCTGATTTTCGATAACACATGGGCTGCCTTGTCCAAGCAAGCAGCGGATCAGCGGACTAAAGCTACTTTGCCGAGAACACCCACGAAGGCCAAGCGACCTTCTAAGCCAAAGATTCCAACTCCGCCAAAACCCAAGCCACCTAAACCGGTTCCGAAACCTGCAATCAAGGCCGAGCCGCAACAGGCACAACGTTTCAGCACAGCCACATTGCCAAAACAACCGGCAAGCGTCACTCCTCAAAACACGTCAAACACGACGTTTGACGCTTTTTCTAACAGGAGCCAGTTAGCCAAAAAATCTGTTGACAGGATTGACGACAGACATAGCTCGAATGGGGATACAAACCTCAAGAAGTTGCTACGCATTTTTCAGCAGGTAAGTACTTAGCCTTTTATGGGGATGTTTTCTTACCAGCCCCCACCCTATCCTACGTCTTAGTTAGAACGTTTCACCTTCGACTCCTTACCGACCTCTGACTTTGCTTTACGACTTGACTGATAGATCTCTGAAACGCTGTGAGTGGTCGCAATAAGTTTTCGTGTTTGCTCACCCCGCAGCTGCTCTATTGCTTCCGTTACTTTCAAGTGGGAGTAGTGCTTCTCAATCATCCCGATGCTCGTACCCATCTGCTCAGCCAGTACATGAGGATTTATTTTGTCGTAAGTCAGTGCCAGAGTCGCGTAGGTATGCCGTAGGCTGTAGAACACACGCTTCTGCTCAGTCTTGGGGTCGACTAACAGCCCATACTCATCCAAGTACCGCTCGAACATTTTCTGGAAAGACTCACTCACATCCTCATGATCATCTTTTGTACGTAGCACGTAGTCATTGTTTTTTGGGGTGGCGACAGCCTTTAGGGGCTCTAGTATTGAAGGCTCAACACCATAATTCCTTACCGCCACCCTAGTCAGGGCCTTCACGGTCGGAGCGCGCCCGATAATTGTTCTAGTACCTGTCTTTCCACTGACCACAATCTCCACTGTTCTATTCAAGTCAAATGTGGACTCCTCATACTCTTCCCCGTCGGTTTGATCAACCAAAATCCGACCTGTCTTGATCGTAGCTGGCTTGTAGTCGTACTTAATCTGCTTCCACTTTACGTTAAGTAGCTCTACGCCCGGTCTTGCCCCTGTATCAACGAGCATTTCGACGTAGTCACGCATGATCTGCCGCATTTCTCTACTTCGATCATTCTTTGCAGACTCAATCCACTCTTGGAGGTTGGCAAGGACAGCACGAATTTCGTTGAGTTCAAATGCGGGTCTCCTATCACTCTTGCGTCCCTTTGCCTCAAGTTTCGGTCGGTTTGCTTCCGTCAAAAAATTCCTAATCACAGCCTCATCAAACACAAGGTTCAGTGCGGCGTTATGCGTCAAGAGCGTGCTGTTGCTTGGCGCTTTCTTCATGATCTTGATTCGCTCTGCGTCCAGGTGATCTAGTGCAGCGGAGTCGATGTTGGTGATCAAGCGATTACCAAGAATCGGAATCAAATAGTCTTCGATGACCCGCTTGTAATCTTTGTACGAAACTTTTCCCTCTTTGTTCTTTAACTTGTCGTCCATTCGCTGGATGGCAAGTTTTGCTACATCTCGAAAGCGTCTTGTGACAACAGGCAGGTTTGATCGCTTGCGAATCTCTGCCTCGATCATCAACTCACGCGCTTTTTGCTTAGCCTTTTTTAGATCGCGTTCTTTTGTTGAAGCTCGCTGCCAAATGCCATCGACTTTGAACCGGCACTGCCAAATGCTGCTGCGCTCACGTCGGTAAACGACCAACTCGTTGGCCATCAATGTGTGTGTCGTTTCTTTTTGCTCGGGCATAGCTGCAATGTAGTTTCAAATCGAAATTAGGTCAATTATCTAAGTGTGTAAGAGACGAATAAAAAAATAGGACTGCTTGTCTAGAGCAGTCCTATGCACTGCGATGGTGGGCCCAACAGGACTTGAACCTGTGACCAATCGATTATGAGTCGACTGCTCTGACCAACTGAGCTATGGGCCCTTTAAAAGGAGTTATTTTAGTTTAATGGTTGGTTATCCTCTTCATACTTCATTTAAAAAACATCACCGCCAATTTGCGCATCGTCTATTCGTCTACAAAGCAAAGAGCAGAAGAGGATGATCTCCAACGCAGCGGTTTTTTGCTCTGTCTGGCCATATTCATGTACAGCTGGATTGCGAAAGTGTGTTGCAAGACCTTTTACCAAGAAAAGCATTCCTTGCTGCAAATTTTTCGCCGTTTCGTTTGTCGACTCTCCATAAGAAAGCTTAGGATTCGTAGAGCCAAAGGCAAGCTCCGCAAGCTGGTTTCCATCCTTGTCCAGCCCTGTCTTTTTACGGATGTATTCAAAGACCGCCTTCGCTACTTCAATCTTCACAAGACTATAATATCCATCAGCGAAGACTCCTTGGTATACCGGAACAACCTGAGGATGAAGCGAATTCAAAATTTCCTCAATCTCAGATGTGTTCTTTGAATCTTTAGCGTGTGACCCGGCCTCAATCATCCCGATAACTACGTTCAACTTGTCTAGCACTGAAATAATAGATGGGGCTTTTGCAGGGGCAACATGACCCATGCCCACTGCAGCCTCTAATGCATCCCAAGAAGCTCCCGTCATCTGGTGATACATAGTCCAGCTAGTACTGTATTTTTCGATCTCTGGTCTCAAGGCTCCCATTTTTCTGGTTAGCCACTCAGACTGCTCTTTGAGTTCTTTTGAATTTCTAATGGGATAGTCAGGCACATGGCGATCTAGCGAGCTTCCATAAAGCTCCTGATGCTCTTTGAGCTTAGCTCTGAAGATCTCCAGTTCTGCGATTAGCTGAGCTTTTTCCATCAAAAAAACTGCTCTTTTTCTTAGCAGATCCATTCAAAAGTGTGCAAGCGGTGTGCAAGCAGTTTTTCTAACCTAAAAATCGCTGAAAGCGTTGATTTTACTGGGTTTTCTAGCTTTGGACAATCCGAGTAAATGGATTATGAGTCCTCTGCTCTAACCAACTGAGCTAAGGGCCCGTATAGATCAATCTTCCTCTAAGAAGCTCTTGAGTTTGTCGCTTCTGCTTGGATGACGCATTTTACGCAAAGCTTTTGCTTCTATTTGACGAATACGCTCACGTGTAACGTCAAACTGCTTACCCACTTCT